>Ga0075430_100000848_pt1 | contig 24006 bp, 19 predicted proteins | sample RhiMetdeltSRZDD4_FD_75294 | JGI IMG/M metagenome (GOLD analysis project Ga0075430, IMG submission 75294) | Populus rhizosphere microbial communities from Tennessee, USA - Rhizosphere MetaG P. deltoides SRZDD4 | ecosystem: Host-associated > Plants > Roots > Rhizosphere > Soil | place: USA... | reverse complement strand
GACCGGGGAGCTGCCCAGGACCAGGGAGCCGGCCGAGGCTGGGGAACCGGTCGCGACAGAGGAACCGGCCGACACAGCAAGAGGCGCTACGACGCCGCAGGCAGAGACAGCAGCCGAGGCAGGGACAGCAGCCGGGGCCGGGGGAGCGGAGGCGGAGCTGGCGGTCGAGGCAGGCGAAGCACCCCCGCTGCTCTTCGCCGACGGGCCGTTCAACGAGCGGGTCGAGGAACGCCGCAAGCAGGTTGCCGCGCTGCTGCGCGAGGCGTTCGAGCCGCGGGCAGCGGCGGCCGAGGCCGCCGGCCTGTTCCCCCGCGAGATCCTGGCCGACCTGGGCCGCAGCGGCCTGTTCCGCGAGCGCTGGGCGACGCCGCCCTACGGCGACCCGGGCCTTGGCGTGGTCATCGCGGAGGAGAGCGGCCGGCTCGGGCACGCGAGCCTGTCGGTCGGGCTGAGCCTGCACTGCGAGACCGTCGCCTCCATCCTCGGCCGGTACGGGGACACGCCGCTGCTTAAGGACTACCTGGCCGGGGTGCTCGACGGCCGCCTGGTGGGCTGCCTCGGCGCATCGGAGCCGGATGGCGGGTCCGACCTCAACGGCGTGCGCACCATCGCCCGGAAGGTCCCCGGCGGCTGGCGGGTGACCGGCGAGAAGAAGTACCTCTCCCTGGGCCTGGTCTGCGACTTCGCCCTGCTGCTGTGCCGGCTGGACGAGGGGGACGGCGGGATCGCCGGCCGCCTCGGCCTGCTCGCCGTGCCCGCCACCGGGCTGACCGTGCGCAAGCGGCTGGCCAAGGCCGGCACCGCCGCGCTGGACACGACGTGGATGGCGGTCGACGCCGAGGTGCCCGATGCGGCGCTGGTCGGCCGGCGCGGCGCCGGCCTGCTGGTGGCGGTCTGGGGGCTCAACCACGAACGGCTGTCCATCGCCGCGCAGACCGCAGGCGGTGTGGCCAGGGCGATCGGGCTGGCCACCGCGCACCTGCACCGCCGGGTGCAGTTCGGCAAGCCGCTGATGGAGCACCAGGCACTGCGGCTGCGCCTGGCCGAGCTGTACTCCCGGCTGCTCACCCTGAGGTACGCCGTCTACACGGCGGCGCAGGGTGTTGCGGTCCCCGGCGCCTGCGGCGCCCGGGAGATCGCCGCGCTGAAGGTCACCGCGGCGCGGTTCGCCGAGGAGGCGACGAGCGAGTGCATGCACCTCTTCGGCGGCCCTGGCTATCTCGACGAGACGCCGCTGTCGCGGATGTGGCGCGACTCGCGGCTGGGCCGGCTCGGCGGGGGGAGTGACGAGATGATGTGGGAGCTGGTGGCCGGCGGGCTGGTCCCCGACTTCGCCTCCTACGACGAGGGCGTCGACCTCGGATGAAGCTGCTGCTGGCCGGCGTCACCGGTCAACTGGGCACGGCAGTCGCCGAGCTGGCGCCGAGCCGTGGGGTCGAGGTCATCCCGGTGGTGCGGGGCGGCCGGCGGGGAAAGGTGCCCTTCGAGCGGGTGTTCCCCACGCTCGCCACCGCACAGGTCACCGGCGACGTGCGCGCCGCCGGATGGGGCCTGCCCGACGCCGTGCTCGACGAGCTGAGCCGTGGCGTCGACGCGGTCGTCAACCTGGCCGGCGAGACCAACTGGGCCGGCAACGGACGCGACCTGTACGCCGTCAACGTGCTCGGCGCCCGCTACGGCCTGGACGTCACCCGCCAGCTGCAGCGCCGGTCCGGCCGGCGGGTCCTCTACTGCTACGCCTCCTCGATCTTCGTCGCGGGCGGCCTCATCGGCTCGATCGCCGAGGCGCCGCTGCGCACCGACCGGCACCGGACCGCGTACGAGCACAGCAAGTGGGTCGCCGAGCGGGAGCTGGCCGCCCAGCGCCGGCCGGACGACCCGGATGTCCTGGTCAGCCGGGTGAGCGCGCTGCTGGGCGACTCGCAGACCGGCCGCACGCTCAAGCGGAACTCGCTCTACCTGCTCGCCGAGCGCTGGGACGACCTGCCCGGCCGGGCGCTGCCGGTGATGCGTGACGCCCGGGTGGACGCACTGCCTCGCGACATGGCGGCGGCGGCGTTGCTGGACTCGCTGGCGGGGATGCTGCGCGCCGGGCCGCAACCGGAGCCGGTCATCACCCACCTGGCAGCGGGCGAGCAGGCACCCACCCTGCGCAGCCTGCTGGAGGCGGCCCGGGCGGTCTCGCCGCTGGCCTTCGGCAAGTGGGTCCGGCTGGTGCCGGCAAAGGCCAGCCAGGTGCTGTGGGTCTCGGCCAACGCCGAGCGCTTCCTGCCGCTGAGCCAGGCCTGGCGCAACAGCATCATCGGCCTGCGCTACATCGGCCTGGACCGGGTGATGGAGCGCGGCCACCTCGCCGACCTGGTGGACGGTCCGCTGCCCGCGCCAGACGCCGGGCTGCTCGCCCGGCTGCTGTTCGACCTGCCTACGCCCCAGCGACCGGTGGCGCCGGCCGACGCCGGACTGTCGAGGTTCCAGCCATGACCGAGTGCACCGAGCGAAGCGAGGGCCGCGAGGGCATGGCAAGGAGGACACAGCCATGACCGAGTGCACCGAGCGAAGCGAGGGCCGCGAGGGCATGGCGAAGAGGAACACTGCCATGAACGTGTTGGTCGTGGGTGGCTCCGGCTATCTGGGCTCGGCCATCGCCCAGGCGTGTGCCAAGGCGGGCGCCGAGGTCCGCGTCGTGTCCCGGCGGGGCACGGCCACCGTGGGCGAGGGCATCCGCGGTGACGCGCGCCTGCCCCGGTTGGGGCTGCCCGCCGGCGTACGCGCCGATGTCCTCGCCCAGACCACGCATGTGGTGCTCAGCTTCGGTCCGGTCGCCTGGACCACCGGGCCGGGCGAGGCGCTGGAGACGCACAGCTCGGGGATGCGCTCGGTGCTGGCCTTCCTGCGCGAGATGCCCGGCCTGGAGCAGGCGGTGCACGTGTCGTCCCTGCTGGCGCTCGGCCGGGCGCAGGGGCGGGTGACCAACCGCGAGCTCTACACCGGCCAGGACTTCCGCAACTGGTACGAGTACGGCAAGTACTGCGCCGAGCGGCTGGTGCGCGACGCCACCGACCTGCCGGTCGGCAGCGTCCGGCTGGGTCCGGTGCTGGGCGCCGACCCCCGGGGCGGGCGGCCCGACACCGAGCACGGCCTGCCCGCGGTCTTCCCGCACCTGCTGGCCGGCTACCCGGTGCACCTCGAGGCGCGCGGCGACTTTCCCAGCTGGGTCACTGACGTGTCCTCAGCCGCCGAGGTGGTGGTCAAGGCGCTGACCGCCCCGATCGGCCGGGCCACCTGGACCTGGTTCGACCCGGCCATGCCGACCCTGCGCGAGGTGTTCACGGAGGTGTGCCGGGCATGGGGGGTCGTCCCGAAGATCTTCGATGCCAAGCCGCTGGGATGGGTGACCCGGCGGTTCGGCGGGCGCCTCGGCGTGGCCGGCGAGCTGACCGACTACGCGAAGCCGTGGTTCGACCTCGACCCGGCCGTGCTGCGCGACATTCCCGAGCCCTGGCCGGTGCCTGAGCCGGACTACCTGGCCGCGACCGGGCGGGCGCTGCTGGAACCCGCCACCGTGAGCAGGGGGTGACCTGATGCCCGGCCGACCGGTATCGGTGGACACCGACCCGCACCCCTACTTCAAGGTCTACTCGGCGGGCAACTTCGGCGAGGTGGCACCGCAGCGGTTGTCGCCGATGTCGTGGTCGCTGGTCGGTGACCCGATGGAGCGCGGCACCCGGGCGCTGGCGCGGCTGCTGTGGGGACGCCCGCCGTGGGCCGAAGGCACGTACTACGTCTTCGTGGGCTACTTCGGCTGCCGGCCGTACCACAACCTGGCCGCATGCTGCCACCTGTCGCAGACCATCCCCGGCCTTGCGCCGCAGGACGTCACCGACGCGTACTTCGAGGGGGTCGACCCACCGGCGGAGCTGGCCGCCCTGCGGGCGACCAAGGTGCGGCAGGCTACCGGCACCGCGCTGCTGCTGCGCGAGCTGCGCCAGGTCGGGCCGCGGCTGCGAGCCCTGGAGGAGCGGGTCGCGGAGCTGGAGTGGGGGCTGCGTGCGGCGGTCACCGCGAACAGCCCGGTGGCGCTCGCCGGGGTGCTGCGCGACGCCCAGCCGGTCCTGGAGGAGGCGTGGGCCGTCCACATCCTCACCACATCGGGCCTGGTGCCGCTGAGCGCCCTACAGCGGTGGGTGTACCGCAGGCTGACCCGGCACGGCGCGCAGATCGCGCACTGGCTGTCCCGCCCGCGGGAGCTGGTATGGGACCGGCTGCACATGGCCGCGGCGACGATGGACCCGTACGGCCCGGGCAGCTTCCTGGACTCCTCCTTCTACGAGGTGGCCGACGACACCGCGCCCTGGCGGGACTACGCGGTACGGCACAAGCGGGCGTCGACCTCAGCCGGTGAGCAGGCCCTGTCGCTGGTCGACCCGGCAGAGGCGATCAGCGGGATGCTGCCGCCGTGGCGCAGCAAGACGGTACGCGCGCTTGCGGTCACCGTCGGCGAGGTGATGGCGGGTCGTGAGCACTCGAAGTCGCTGGCAATGCGTACGCTGCACATCTACCGCAGGCTGCTGCCTGAGCTGAGCCCCCTGCTCGGCCTGGACGAGTCGGCATGGCCCTACCTGACCATCCGGGAGTTCACCGACCTGCCCACCAACCCGGGGCTGGCGAACCGGGCCGCACCCCGGATGCACGCGTGCCGGCTCGCGCTGGGCACGCCAATGCCCGAGCACCTGGACCTCACCGGCGGTGACGGCGTACCTCGTCCGTGGCTGTCCGAGCGGCCGCAGACCCAGCGCGGGGTGGCACCGGGGATCGGCACCGGCACGGTGATGTCGCCCGACGACGACCTGCCGGACGAGCCGGTCATCATCGTCTGCTCCTCGGCCGACGCGGACATCGCACCGCTGCTGCCGTTCGCCGAAGGAGTGCTCAGCGAGCGCGGCAGCGACCTGTCGCACATCGCGATTCTCTCCCGCGAGTACGGGATCCCGTGCGTCGTGGGCTACCCCGGCGCGGCCTCGCTGCCGCGGGGGACCGCGGTGTCCATCAACGGCAGCACCGGAGAGGTGAAGATCCTTGACCAGTCCTAACAGTACGAGCGCCGACGCGGAGGTCCTCGGCGCACTGGAGGAGATCTACGCCCAGATCAAGCGGGTCAACCGGGAGCTGCGGCCGACCGACCGCATCGTCAACGACCTGGAGGTCGACTCGCTGGCCACCCTGGAGATCCTGCTCGCGCTGGAGGAGCGCTTCGGCGTGACCTTGGTGGAGAACCCGCGCGCCGCCCGGGTCCAGACGGTCGGCGACCTTGTCGCTCTGCTCGAAGAGCTGCGCGACCGAACGTCATGACCAAGGCGAGCAGGCTCGCTACGACGGACGGAAGCATGCCGACATGAACCCCTGCCACTTCGACGTTCTACACGCCCTGACCATCAAGGGAATGGCGCAGCCCGGTGCCCTGGCCGTCACCGCCGGGCAGGGCCAGGACGACGTGCTCTGCGAGCTCGACCGCCTACGCCAGGACGGGTACGCCGTCCACCTCGAGCGGCGGGGGAGCTGGCGGGTCACGCCGGAAGGCCGTGACCGGCACGCCGAGCTGCTGGCGGACGACACCCCGGCGCCGGCCCGGGACCGGCTGCACCCCGCCTACGACCGGTTCCTGCCGCTGAACCAGCGGTTCAAGGGCCTCTGCACGCGCTGGCAGGTGCGCGGCGGGGCGCCGAACGACCACACCGACTCCGACCACGACGCGGCGGTCATCGCCGAGCTCAGCGAGCTGCACGCCGAGGCGGAACCGGTGCTCGGCGAGCTCGCCGAGGTGCGGGACCGCTTCGCGCGGTACGGGGAACGGCTCACCGGCGCGCTGGGCCGGTTGCGGGCCGGCGAGGCCAACGCGTTCACCGGCGTGCTGTGCGACTCGTACCACGACGTCTGGATGGAGCTGCACCGGGACCTGCTGCTGTCGCTGAGACTGGACCGCTCGGAGGAGGAGGCACGGCAAGCCTCGGCAGGGGTCGGCCGGTGACCACGGACCAGGGTCTGGTGCGCCTCACCGAGGCGTTCGGCGACGACGACCGTCCCCTGGTCGGTGGGAAGGCGCTCGGCCTGGCCGCGCTGCTGCGCGCCGGCCGGACCACCCCGGCGACCTGGGTGCTGCCGGTCGGCGCCGAGCCCGCCCCTGGACAGCTGGACCGGCTGGCCGACCACGCGCCCCGCTGGGCGGTGCGCAGCTCGGCGACGGTCGAGGACGGACCGGCGCTGTCCTACGCCGGGATGTTCCGCACCGAGCTCGACGTGCCAGTGGCGGGCCTGCCCGCGGCCATCGAACGGGTACGCGCCTCGGCGCGCAGCAGCCGGGTCACCGCCTACCGGACGTGGAGCGGTGCGGGCGGGCGGGGTGTCGGGATGGCGGTGCTGCTCCAGCCGTTCCGGGTGCCGGCGTTCAGCGCTGTCTGGCTCGGCCGGGGGCTCGCCACGGGCCGGCTGGAGTGGGTGGCCGGCGGTGGCGAGGCGCTCGTCGCCGGGGCCGTCACGCCGGCCTGGGAGGAGTGGGCCTCCAGCGGGCTCGTGGACGGCTCGCACCACGGCGTGCTGCTGAGCGGGCGGCAGCCGGTCGGGGAGGCGTGCGTGGCCGTACAGCGGGCCTTCGGCGCCCCCGCCGACCTGGAGCTCGCGATCCTCGACAGCGGGCTGGTGTGGCTGCAGTTCCGCCCGATGACCACCCGGATCGGCATGGCGCCCCGCCACCGGGACCCGGCGCAGCCGCACGTCGTACAGGGCGTCTCGGCCTCGGCTGGCCAGGCCACCGGCGACGCCGTATGGCCGCGGGACATCGCCGACATCCGGTGGCGCCCTGGTGCGGTGCTGCTGGCCGAACAGACCGACCCGGACTGGGTGCCGCTGATGGCCGAGGCCGCAGCCCTGGTCACCGCGGCCGGCGGGATGCTGTGCCATGCCGCGATCGTCGCCCGCGAGCTGGGGATCCCCTGCGTCACCGGGGTCGGCATGCCCGCGCTGAAGCGGCTGGCGGCCGGCGGCCGGCTCGCCGTTGACGGCACCGCGGGTACGGTATCGATCCTTCCACCGTCCATCCCGCGTCCATATAGGACACTTCGGCCCGAGGGGGCGTGATGGACGAGCTCGCCGACCTGGCCCGGGAGCAGGAGGCCTTCGCCGACCTGCTGCGCCGGGTCGGCGACGACGAGTGGGAGCGCCCGTCGGCGGCGGCCGGCTGGACCATCCGCGACCAGGTCGCCCACCTGGCCGACACCGAGGAGGTCGCGGCGGACACGCTGACCGGCGGGGCGCGCGCCTTCGCCGAGGCGGTCTCCGCCTACCCGACCGCCGAGCAGTTCACCGCCGCGGGGTGCCGCCGCGGCGACGGCCGCTCCGTCGCGGAGCTGGTGGACTGGTGGGCCGCTGCCAGCGCGCGAACCCGCGACCTGCTCGCCGGCCGCGACCCCGACGAGCGGGTGGCGTGGGGGTTCGGCATGCCCACGCGGACGTTCGTCGCGGCACGGCTGATGGAGCACTGGGCGCACGGCCTGGACATCGCCGACTCGCTGGCGATCCCGACCGCCGAGGCGCCGCGGCTGCGCCACGTCGCCGCGCTCGGCCTGGCCACGCTGCGCTACGCCGTGGCGGTCGCCCGGGTGCCGTGGCCGGCCGACCGGACGCTGCGGCTGGAGCTGGTCGGCGTCGATGGTGCCCGGTACCAGCTCGGGGCCGCCGACGCCACGGATGTCCTCAGTGGACCGCTGCTCGGCTGGTGCCGGACCGCCACCCGGCGGGCCGACCGGCTCGGCACAGCTGGCCAGCCGGCCGCCCTGACCGCAAGCGGTGAGCTGGCCGAGCTCGCCATGGCGCACGCCCGTGCGTACCTGTAGAAAGGCGGTGATGCCACGTGGTCCAGGTGGAGATGGCGTGCACAGTCGGGTGCGCACCAGAGACGTACCTGGAGTTCGTGCTGGACGTCGAGCGGTACCGCGAGGTGGACGACAAGATCGGCCCGATCGCATGGGTGCGGCGGCAGGGAGACCTCACCGAGCTCAAGTTCCGGCCCAGGCTGCCCGGGATGAACATGCCGGAGCCGTACGCGGTCTCGCAGATGCGTCTCACCCCGGGCCAGCGCATCGACGTCAGGCTCGCCCCGCTGCCGCGGAACCTCGCCAACCGCCTGGTCTCGAAGTTTACGGCGAGCTTCGCCTGCGAACCGGTCGCCGGCGGCCAGACGCGGGTGACGCGCATGATCTCGTTCCGCTTCAACCCCTTGGTGCGCTGGCTCTTCGAGCCCACCCTGCGGCGGACCCTGCCCGAGTCGGTCGAGCGTGAGCTGCGGCTGGCCAAGGAGATCCTGGAGCGTAACGAGCGCGAACCTGGCAAGCATCGCGGCCAGCCGATGCCTGGGCAGGCATCCGGCCCAGGGCTAGGCTTCCGGTAGCTCACAGACGTCTGGCCACGATGGACCGTGCCGCACGCAGACGGCTGGTCCTCTTCTGACAGAGGGAGCCCATGACGATCTCCAGTACCGGCCCTCCGGCCGGGGGCGTGAACAACGAGCACCACGCTCGCGTCGTCGTTGTCGGTGCGGGGCTGTCGGGCATCGCCGCCGCGGTCAAGCTCCGTCGCAGCGGGATCTCTGACTTCGTCGTGCTGGAACGGGCCGACCGGGTCGGCGGTACCTGGCGGGACAACACCTACCCCGGCTGCGCGGTGGACATCCCGGCCCCGGTCTACTCGTTCTCGTTCCGCCCCAACCCGGACTGGAGCCGCAACTTCCCGACCCAGCCCGAGCTGCTCGCCTACATCGAGGACACGGTCAGGGAGCTCGACCTGGCCGGCTGTCTGCGGCTGGACACCGAGCTGGTCGAGGCGGCCTGGTCGGACCAGCGTCAGCGGTGGGTCCTCACCACGACCCGCGGTAGGTTCGTCGCGCAGCACGTCATCTTCGCGTCCGGGCTGCTCACCGAGCCGAAGATCCCCAACGTGCCCGGTCTGGAGAGCTTCCCGGGCCAGATGTTCCACTCGGCGCGCTGGGACCACGGCGTGGACCTCGCCGGCAAGCGCGTCGCCGTCATCGGCACCGGCTGCTCCTCGGTGCAGATCGTCCCGGAGATCCAGCCGGTCGTGGCGCGGCTCTACGTCTTCCAGCGCACCGCCGCCTGGGTGGTGCCGCGGCTGGACATGCGGTTCCCGGCCGCGGTCCGCGGGCTGTTCCGGCGGCTTCCGGCCGCCCAGCGGATGTTCCGCCGCTTCCTCGACCTCGTCCTGCGGGTGATGGCAGTGGTGATGCGCCGGGCCAGCGTGGCCCGGCTGCTGAACCCGGCCGGCCGGTGGCTGATCCGGCGGCAGGTGCCCGACCCGGCGCTGCGCCGGGTGCTGACCCCCGACTTCACCATCGGCTGCAAGCGCCTGCTGCTGTCCAACACCTACCTGCCGGCCCTGTGCAGGTCCAATGTGGAGCTGATCCCGCACGCGCTGGCCGAGGTGGCCGGCGGCGAGCTGGTCGCCGCCGACGGCACCCGGGCCGGCGTCGACGTCATCGTCTTCGGCTCAGGGTTTGAGCTGCGCCACCCGCCCATCGCCAGCCGGATCCGGTGCCGGGACGGGCGGCTGCTGTCCGAGGTCTGGGCGAAGGAGACGCCGGAGGCGTACCGGGCGACCACACTGCCCGGCCTGCCGAACGCGTACCTGCTGCTCGGGCCGAACATCGTGATGTACAACTCGCTGCTCGCGCTGGCCGAGTCCCAGCTCGAGTACGTCATCGACGCGATACGCACCGCGCAGGAGCGGGGCCTGGCGGCACTGGAGGTCAAGCCGGAGCCGTTCCGCTCCTTCAACGACGAGCTGCAGCACGACCTGGGGCCCAGCGTCTACAACAACGGCGGATGCAGCAGCTTCTACCTTGACGAGCACGGCCGCAACTTCGTCTCCTCGCCCTGGTCGTTCGGGAGGCTGCGGCGGGACCTGTCCCGGTTCGACATCGAGAACTACGACACCGTCCGCGCGGGCGCACCAGGCGGACCTGAAGACGGGTGAGGCATATGTACGACTACACGCAGGCGCTCAGGCGCAGCCAGGTCAGCCGGGCCAACCGGCCCGAGCCGAAGGAGATCAGCATCCTCGGCGCCGACTGGGTCGTGCTGCCCGACGTCTTCTCACCGGCGGACACCAAGTCGTCAGCGGCCCATCTGCGGCTGCTGGACTTCCCGGTCGGCGGCTCGTTCCTTGAGATCGGCACCGGCACCGGCCTGATCGCGGTCAGCGCCGCGCTGGCCGGGTGCCGCAGCGTGACGGCGACCGACCTGAACCCAACCGCGGTCGAGAACGCCACGCTCAACGCGAAGCGGTTCGGTGTCGACGCCGTGGTGAGCTGCCTGCACAGCGACCTGTTCGACGCGCTGCCGGCCGACGCCCGGTTCGACGTCGTCTACTGGCACTCCAACAACACCTGGGCCCCGCCGACGCTCCCCATCGGGAACATCCTGGAGCTGGCGTACGTGGACCCCGGCTACGAGGCACACCGGCGGTTCTTCCGGGACGCCCGGCGGCATGTGGCGCCCGGTGGGCGGATCCTGCTCGCCATCAGCAGCCGGGCCGAGCGGCCGGACCTGGAGAAGCTCGCCGCCGACGAGGGGCAGCGGCTGGTGTCGGTAAAGGCGGCGACCATCGAGGAGCCGGAAGGCCCGGTCGTCTACGAGCTGACCGAGGTCCTACCGGCATGACCACGCCGCCCGGGGCCGTTCCCTCACACCCTTCTCCCCGCCAGCACCGGCTGGCCAGCCGCGCGACGGACCATCCTGAAAGAGGCCTCCCGTGATCTTTGACAAGCTGCTGGCGCTGCCCAGCCATGCCACACCGTGGATCGTCGACCACCAGCCCATCATCGTCGCCGCGCACGACGACCGGATCCCGGCCCGCGACGTGGCCGACGCTACCGCCCGCACCGCGACGGTGCTGCGGAACCGGGGCGTGGCACCGGGCGCGCGCTGCATCGTATGGCTCGAGTCACCGACCGACATCGTCGTCGCCTACACCGCCATCGCCGCGCTGGACGCCGTCCCGATCCTGATCAGCCCGACCCTGTCGGGACCGACGCTCGCCGCGATGGTGGCCGAGGTCGCCGGCATCACCACGTTCATCGCGACCGGCGAGCGCAGCGCCGAAGGGCGCACGCTCCTCCCCGGCCTCACCCACGTCGACTGGCGGGAGGTCGCCGCCGAGCTGCCTGCGGCCGCACGGTTCACCAGAGGGCCGGAGACGAGGTCGGCGGCCCCCTACGTCGTGGTGCACACCTCCGGCACCACCGGCGTGCCCAAGCTGGTCGAGTGCTCGAGCGAGAGCATCTGGTTCAACGCCAGCGTGCAGGCGGTCATCCACTGGGCGTCGCGGATGCGCGGGCACATCGCCTTCGCGCTCTCCCCGGTGCACGGCCGGACGATCGTCGGCGTGCTCGCGGTCCTCATGCGCAGGGCACCGCTGATGCTCATCCAGCACGACGACCCCGACAGCGTCGACCGCTTCCTCAAGCGCCACCGGCCGACGTACCTCGAGACCCACCCGAACACCTTCCGCGCCTGGCAGCACCTGGCGCCCGGCGGGGCCTTCCGGTCCGTCCGCTACTTCGGCGCGGGGTTCGACGTCATCCACCCGGACACCGTGCAGGCGCTGCTGAAGGGCTCCGCGCACCGGCTTGCGGCCTTCTTCGAGGTGTACGGGCAGAACGAGTCGGGGCCGGTCGCGTTCCGGGCCACCGTGAAGGGGGCACCGCGGCTGCGGCGCAGGAGCCTGCCCAAGCTGACCGGCGGTCACCCGGTCGGTCCCCGGTTCCCCTTCTGCCGGGTACGCATCCTGGACGAGTCCGGCGGGCGGGTGCCGGCGGGCAGGCCCGGGCGGATCGTGGTCCGCACCCCCGGCACCTTCTCCGGGTACATCAACCGGCCGGACCTGGCGTCCCGCAACTACCCCAAGGGCCGCTGGTGGGACACCGGCGACTGGGGCAGCCTGTCCCGGCTCGGGCTGCTCACCCTGATCGACCGGGAGGTCGACAAGGTCTCCGCCGCGGCGAGCGCGATCGCGGTGGAGGACATCCTGCTCGAGCAGTTCCCGGAGGTGCTCGAGCTGGTCCTGATCGAGGTCGACGGAGTCACCCTGCCGGTGCTGTCGGTGCGGCCGGGGACGCAGCTCCGCCGGGAGGAGTTCAAGCGGGCGGCCGCGGCCATCGCCCCGCTCGCCGAGCCCGTGCTCATCCCCGACCACGAGTTCCCCCGGACGGTGACCGGAAAGATCAAGCGCCAGCAGCTCAAGGACATGGTCCGGCGGCAGCTCGCCGCGGTCTCCTGACGCGACGGCGCGCTGAGGGGGACGGGAAGGAGAGCGAGATGACCGCAACCAGTGCACCGAGTGTGGCCAGGATCCCGGTCCTTACCAAGGTCATGGGGTTCCTCCAGCTCGGCAAGATCCGGATCTACCACCACGCCTACGGCTGGCTGCTGGCCGTACTCCTGCTGCGCCTCGACGGGCTGGTCACCACCGCGACCGCCGCAGCGCTCGTCCTGCTGCTCGTCATGGTCGAGACGGGACAGTGGAGCGGGGGCGCCTGGGACGACATCGGCGGGTACCGGGACGGCAGCGACGCGCGTAACTACGCCGGCCGGCCGGCCCGGACGGTCGCCAAGAAACCGCTGCTCACCGGCGTGCTGACCGAGTCCGAGGCGGTGGTCTTCGGCATCGTGTGCTGGGTCGTCAGCGTCGCCTGCACGCTGCTGGCCGCATACCTGCTGGACGGGCGGGCGCCGCTGGTCGCGGTCCTGCTGATGCTGGCGGTGCAGGTCGCGGCGGTGCAGTACTCCGCCGGGCTGAAGCTGAGCTACCGGCCGTTGGGCCTGGAGACGACGATCTTCTTCGTCATCGGCTCCATCGCGCTGATGCCGTACTGGTTCGTGGCCGGCGGCCTCAACCGGGAGATCCTCATCACCAGCGCCCTGTTCGGGCTGTGGTTCCTCATGGTGGTGAACTACGGCAACGCATCCGACCGGGAGGGCGACCGTTCGGTCTCCCGCCATACGCTGGCGGTCATGCTGCCGCCGGAGCGTTTCCGGATCGTCCTCGTGACGCTCCTGGCCGCCGAGGTCACCCTGCTCACGCTGCTGTTCACGGTCACCCGGACCAACCCGGTCCTGGCCCTGGCCGCGGTCCCGGTGGTGGCGCTGCACTCGGTCCAGCTGTACCACGGCATCCGCGGGAAGGACTGGCGGAAGGCGCGGCTGCTCGGGCTGTTCTCGCTGGACGCGGGGTGTCTCGGGCTGGCACTGGCGTTCCTGCTCTCCTGACCCTGGCGGAGGATGACCGATGCTGGACTGGCTGGGCAGTGCCGTCTACCGCCACGCCCGACTGGTGGTGGTTCTTACCGCTGTATTCGCGGTCGGCGCGGGGATCGTCGCCCTCGGCGCGTTCGGCAAGCTGAAGGTCGGTGGCTACGTCGACCCCGCCGCTGAGTCCACTGTGGCCGCCGAACGGATCGACGCGGAGTTCGGCGGCCAGCACAACCTCGTGTTCCTGGTCAGCACGGACGGTCCCGCGCTGGACTCGCCGGAGGTGGTCGCCGCCGGCACCCAGCTGACCAGTGATCTGGCCGGCGAGAAGGTGCTCAGCAACGTGTCCTCGTACTGGACGACGCGCAACCCGACGCTCCGGTCGACGGACGGCTCATCCGCCCTGGTCGTCATGCACGTCGCCGGCGACGAGGACACCGCCCTGAAGAACACCGAGTACCTCTACGACAGGTACCACACCACGTACGGCGACCTCACCGTGCGCATCGGCGGCCAGCAGGGCGCCAACCGGGAGATCTTCCACAACCTGAAGAGCAGCCTGCTGGTCGCCGAGGCGATTGCGGTGCCGCTCAGCCTCCTGCTGCTCATATACGCGTTCGGCAGCGTCGTGGCAGCCCTGCTGCCGCTGGTCATCGGGTCGCTGGCGATCGTTGGTACGTTCGCCGAGATGGCTGTGCTGAGCGACTTCACCGACGTCTCCATCCTCGCCGCGAACCTGACCACCGCTCTCGGGCTGGGCCTGGGCATCGACTACGCGCTGTTCATCGTGGCGAGGTTCCGGGAGCGGCTGACAGCCGGCGACCCCGTGCCGGAAGCGGTCGCGACCACCGTACGCACGGCTGGCCGTACCATCCTGTTCTCCGCCTTCACCATCGGCGCGTGCCTGGCGACCATGGCGTTCTTCCCGCTCTACTTCCTGCGCTCGTTCGCGTACGTCGCCATCGGTGTGGTCCTCATCGCGGCGCTGGCCAGCGTGCTCGTGGTGCCCGCGCTGCTCGCCCTGCTCGGCCCCCGGGTGAACGCGCTTCGCCTGCCGTGGTCAAAGGCGGTGCGGGGGTCGGACGCGCCGTTCTGGGGGCGCCTGGCCGCGTGGGTGAGCCGGCGGCCCGCCCTCGCCGCAGCGCCTGTGCTGCTGGTTCTGCTCGCCCTGGCGTCGCCGGTGCTGCACGCCGAGCTCGGCACGGTCGACGACCGGGTGCTGCGGGCGAGCGCCGAGAGCCGAACGGTGAACGACACGGTGTCCACGCAGTACCGTGGCTTCGACACGGCCGCCATCCAGGTGGTGACCGCAGGGCAGGCGACCCCGCCGGCGGTGGCCGGCTATGCGCGGAGCCTGTCGCTGCTGCCCGAGGTCAGCAACGTGCAGAGCAGCGCCGGAATGTTCGTGCAGGGGCAGCTGGCCGGGCGGCTGCCGGGCGAGGAGACCCGGGGCAAGCCGGACGCGCAGTGGCTCACCGTGTCCACCAACCTGGTGCCGAAGTCCGGCGAGGCGGTGCACCTCGTGCGGACGCTGCGCTCCCTGCCAGGGCCGGACCGCGCGACGGTGCTGGTCGGCGGGGCCAACGCGGAGCTCATCGACACCCAGCGCTCGCTGACGGCCCAGCTGCCGCTCGTGGTCTCGACCATCATGCTGATCACGCTCGTGGTGCTGTTCCTGTTCACCGGCAGCGTGCTGCAGCCGGTCCGGGCGGTCATCGTGAACAGCCTGAGCCTCGCGGCCACCTTCGGCGTGCTGGTCTGGGCCTTCCAGGATGGGCACCTGGCGGACGCGCTGCGGTTCACCCCACAGCCGGTCGACACGGCCAACAGCATCCTGATCTTCTGCGTCGTGTTCGGCCTGTCCATGGACTACGAGGTGTTCCTCATCAGCCGGATCAAGGAGATGCACGACGCCGGCCTGCCCAACGCCGAAGCGGTGAGCCGGGGCCTTGCGCGTACCGGTCGCATCGTGTCGGTGGCCGCGCTGATGCTCGCCGTGGTGTTCTTCTCATTCCTCACCGGCACGCTCAGCTTCCTTCAGCTCTTCGGCCTGGGTGCCGGGTTCGCCATCCTCCTGGACGCGCTCTTCGTGCGCGGCGTGCTGGTGCCGGCCGCCATCTCGTTGCTGGGCCGGGCCGCGTGGTGGTCGCCCCGGATACTCGGGTGGCTGCACGGTCGCGTAGGCCTGGCCGAGAGATGAACCATTACCGGGAACCTGCGACAGCAATGGTGGCTATGGAACGACACAGCGAGCAGATGACCGCCGCTTTCATCACCGAGCTCGGACCGCCGGACGCTATCCGGGTCGGGCCACTTCCGGTGCCGACCGCCGGGCCGGAGGAGGTCCTCGTCCGCGTCGAAGCGGTCGCGGTCAACCATGTGGACACCTTCGTCCGCTCCGGCGTCTACCGGACCGAGCTGACATTTCCCTTCGTCATCGGGCGGGACCTGGTCGGCGCCGTCGCCCAGCTCGGCCCCGGTGTCATCGCCTTCCAGCCGGGGCAACGGGTCTGGTGCAACAGCCTCGGCCACAACGGTAGGCAGGGCTCCTTTGCCGAGTACGCGGTGGTGCCGGCCGACCGGCTCTACCCGCTGCCGGACGGTGTGGACCCGGTCAACGCGGTGTCCATACTGCACACTGCGGCAACTGCCTACATTGGACTGTTCCGGGCCGCCCGGGCCGCTGCGGGCGAGACCGTCGTCGTGGGTCGGGGTGGAGGCGTGGCGGACGCTGCGGTCCAGCTCGCCGCTGCCACCGGCGCCCGGGTCATCGCCGTCGACCGGGCCGAGAACGCCGACTGGTGCCGCGCCTGCGGAGCGGATGAGGTGCTCGACCGGGACGACGCCGAGCTGGTGAAGAAGCTCGCCGCCCTGGCGCCGGGCGGGGTGGACGTATTCTGGGACAACTCCGGCCGGCACGACCTTGAGGCGACCGTACCGCTCATGGCCCAGGGGGGGCGCATCCTGCTGTCGGCCGGGCTCGACTCACGGGCTGTGCTGCCGGTGGGACCCTTCTACCGACGAGACCTGACCATCCACGGCTTCGTCATCAGCAACGCGTCAGTGCGTGACCTCACCGAGGCCGCCGAAGCGATCAACCAGGCGCTGGCGTCCGGCCGCCTCCGCGGGCGGGTGCGCACGCAGCTTCCGCTCGCCGCCGCGGCCGAGGCGCACCGTCTACAGGAGGCCCGCGGCCACGGCGCTCCGCCAGGCCGTGTCGTGCTCACCCCAACGGCGCCATGACGATCTCCATACACCCAGAGGGCTGACTGGGTGGAGAGGGCGTCCGCAGCTGCACCGGGCCCGCAAGCGGGACTTAGAGCCCGCGCAGATAGGTCAGGTGGTAGGCCCGGGTACGCGGCGGGCATGGACATCCGTGATCATGAAGGTTGCTTACGCCTCGTGACCGCGGAGGGTGTCCGTGCCCGTTGTTCCATCATGGCTGATGACCCCGTTGTGGGACCAGTTCGCCGCGCTGCTGCCCGAGCGGCCGGTCGTCGATCCGGCGCATCCGCTGGGTTGTCACCGGCCGCGGGTGGCCGACCGGCTGGTGTTCGAGAAGCTGTTGCAGGTGCTGCGGTTCGGATGTTCGTACGAGTCGATCGCGGACAGTAGCTGTTCGGCGACGACGATCCGGAACCGGCGGGACGAGTGGGTCACCTTGGGCGTCTTCGAGCAGCTCAAGATGATCGTCCTGGGGGCGTATGACCGGATCGTCGGGCTGCTGTTGACAACATCCCCGATCGACGGGTGCATCACCAAGGCGCCCGGTGGTGGCGAGGTTGCCGGCCGGTCCCCGGTCGACCGGGGCAAGCAAGGGATGAAGCGGTCCAACATGGTCGAAGGAAAGGGGATCCCGCTCGACCGGGTCCTTGCTGGTGCGGACCGGCATGACTCGCCCCTGCTGGGTCCAACCTTGGACAAGCTGGACACGTTCGGTCCCTTGCCGGAGAACGTCACGGTGCACCTGGACGCCGGCTACGACTCGCAGGTCACCCGGGACCTCCTCGGCGCCCGGGAGCTGCGCAGCGAGGTCGCCCATAAAGGCGACAAGGCCCCTATCCAGGCCGGCCGGAGGTGGCATGTCGAGCGCACGAACGCCTGGCACAACGCCTTCAACCGCCTGCAACGCTGCTACGGACGCAAAGAGCGAGTCATCGACGCGTTCTTCGACCTCGCCGATGCCATCATCACCCTACGTGGCCTGATCCGGCAGGCGTGGACCCTCTACCGATGGGACAACCGCCCCGCCCGCCGCCCATGATCTTGACCTATTTGCGCGGGTTCTTAGCGTCGCGGCCAGTAGTGGTTGCGGCGGGGTCGTTGGGTGGGGTCTACCCAGGTGGGTGGGGTGAACTCTGGTCGTCCGTCGGGTGTGATGTGGACGGTCCAGCCGCCGTGGTGCAGCAGGCGGTGGTGGTAGCTGCAGATGAGTACGGTGTTTGCCAGGCTGGTGGGGCCGCCGTCGGCCCACGGCTCGATGTGGTGGCCGTGGCACCATTTTGCTGGTCGGTCGCATGCGGGGAAGGCGCAGCCGCCGTCGCGTAGCACCAGGGCACGGCGCAGGGCGCCGGTGACCAGCCGTCGTTGCCGGCCCAGGTCGAGGGGTTGCCCGGTGCCGTCGAGGACCGCGGGCACGATGCGCGCGTCGCAGGCCATGCGGCGCACGGCTTCGGGGCTGAGGGTCTCGCCGGTGTCCAGCAGCCCGGGTCCGAGCTGGCGGGCCAGCAGGTCGTACTCGACGGTGACCACGAGCTGGGGTGGCTCGCCGCCGTGGTCGGGTAGCTCGTCGGTGGCCAGGGCCAGCCGGCAGAGGTCGACCAGGGCGTCGGCGCGGCGCTGCCCAGGGGTGCGGGTGTCACCGGGGAGGGGTCGGCACAGCGGCTCCAGCGCCGCGCGGACCACCGCGGCGGCCTCGGCACCCAACCGACCCGACAGCCGCACCGCCCCGTCCCCACCATCGGAGAGGCTGAAGAACCGGTCCCGGTCAGCCCGTTGCTCGGCCCGCGCCAGCGCGGCCCGCTCGACCTGCTCGGCCGTCTCTGGGGCGACCACCTGCAGGATCCGCTCGCCCAGCCGGCGCAGCACCACCGGCTCGTAGTCCCGGGCGTAGTCGACCAACGTGGCTGCGGCCTTGTCCGCCACCGCGGGGCCGACCTCGGCCGGCAGCGCGGCCACCGCCTGGGTGACCACCTGCGCCTGCTCCAGGCTCAGCGCACCGGCGGCCAGCCCGTCACGCACCACCGCCGGACCCGCATCCACCGCAGCGGCCAGCTCCACCAACCGCCGGGCGACCCCGATGGACATGCGCATCCGGCCCCGCAGCCACACCGCCGTCGACGATGCCCCCTGGGCCACCGCCAACCCCCGCCCGTCCACCTCCCGCACCAGCGCCAGGTTCACCGCGGCCAGCCGCTGCTGCAGCACGTGCAGCTCACCCAGCGCGTCGACCAGCTCATCATCGGGCAGTGCCCAGACCGCGGTGGCGGCGTACTCGTCGACCGCTCGCGCGATCATCGCCGACGCCACCCGCATGCCTTACATTCTAGGACATGCGTTCGACGCAGTCCACTATAGACCCTCTGTTACCCGGCGTTCGCCGAGCGATGCGCCACCGTCCCCTTTCGGTGCTCACCGGCATCTCCCGCAACGACCTGATCGACTCTCGCCAAACCCATTCGCTGCGGCCCAGGCAGGAAGGACGACCACACCCCGACGCGGCGGGTCCGGACCGCCTGCGCCGGCCCGGCGTCGGATCTCCGCAGGCGTCGGCCCTGTGCGACATTGGCCTGCCTCCAGTCCTTGCCGCCGGGTCAGGTCAACCGGTGGACACGCCCAGCGGATGTGCGAGCCGGACCTGGAGGGTGGCTATCTCCCATGGGCGTAGGGCGAAGCGGACCACGCCCCGCTCGACAGGCAGCTCCGCGCCGGGTACACCCAGCAGGTCGGCCCTGCGGGCAGCCACCAGGGAACCGGTCGCCTCGGCCCGGCTGCCCCCGGTCGGCTCCGCCCCGTGGACGACCGGGCCGGCTCGGTCGCCAACAACTGGCTCGGTCCGGTCGGCAGTGCGCGGCTCGGTGACCGGACCAGCTACAGCGGCGGTGGTGGGTGCGTCGGTCATCGCCACCAGCCGCAGCTCCAGCCAGTCGGGGTCGCGGCGGCGCAGGCTGGTCAGCACCACGCCGTCGCCGGACACCGCCAGCCCGGGCCGCTCGGCGAGCGGAGCGTCGAGCGGGCCGGTGCCCCCCACCGCAACGAACGGGCAGCGGAACGCCTCAGCCGCCGCTGCGACGCCGGCCTCGGCCCAGCCGCCCAGGTGCGGCAGGACCGCTAGCCTGGTACGCACCTCGCCCAGGCACTGCGCTGCAGGGGTGGCGATGACCGGCCCGGCCGGCTCGGCGCGCAGCGGGTGCTCGGCCCGACTGATCATGCCGGTCGCCCGGAGCAGGGTCACTGCGAGCTGGGCGCCGCCGGCCGTGAGCTCGTACTCGCTGACCTGGTCGAGCAGGACCGCCACACCACCGGCGTCCACAAAGGAGTAGGCCGGGAAGGTGGGCAGCGGCTCCTCCCCGTGGCCGCCCTCGCTGGTCAGGCCACGGGCTACCACGGCGAACTGGCCCTCCGCGTACGAGGTGTCAGTCTGCTCGGCGAGCGGGACGTGCAGCCGGACCCGGTGGTCGGCGAGCCGGTTGACGAAGGTCACCTCCAGACGGCAGAACGGCTCAGCGGCGCGCAGCTCCACCCGCATGTCAACGTCGGCCCACGGGTAGACCCGGCGAACCTGCAGCGCAGCCACCAGCGGGCCGTGCTCCAGCACGGTCACCTCCACCGCGCTCGGCGTATCGACCAGCTGGTCGTCCGGGGGCGGGGCGTAGTTGTATAGGTCGCCGGCGTCGCCGCCGTCCACCAGCCGGGCGACCCCGGACAGGCGTACGCCATCCACAGTGGACATATCGAGGGTGCCGTCGGCCGCCACCGCCACGGTGAGCCGGTCGTTGGCGAGGCGCCTCTCGCCGGCTGTGACCGCACCCGGCACCGGCACCGGATCGGCTGCAGGAACCAAGCGCACGCAGGTGGCGCCGAGCGCGGGCGCGGGCACCGCGACGTACGCCGTACACAGGGGCTCTTCGACCACGCGCAGCCGCCAGTCGCCAGCGGCCTGCTCGACCGCCTCTGCCAGCGTCTGATGGGCTGTGGTGAAGCCGGGGCCGACCCGGCCCATGGTCACGGTCAGCTCCCGGTCGCCGGTGATCTCGACCTCCTGCACCCGGCGGCTGAGGAAGTCCAGGCCGAGTGAGCCCTTTCGCAGCCCGGCCGCGACCCACCCGGACGGACGGACGGTGATGTAGAGCGCCCGCCCGGCGTTGCTGGCGATCGGCTGGATGGCCAGCCACGAGCCGTCCGGCAGGCAGGCCGCGACCGCCGGCCAGTCGGGCGAGTCGGGCGCGGCCGGTGGGTTGGGCAGGGCCGGCGCGACCGGCGGGGTGGGGAGGGCCGGCGCGACCGGCAGGACCGGCGGGGTGGGCAGGGTGAGCATGACGACGTCACAGCGCTGGTGCGGTGACGGGTTGACCACGACGGACGCGCCAGCCGGGGCGAGCGCCGCCGTCGCGTCGAGCGCGCGGTCGCGGACCCCGCGGCCGATCTGCTCGGCCTCGGCGATGCGCGCGGCCACCTGGACCGCGGTCTCGTCGACGCCGCAGCCGGTCACCGAGTCGTGGCAGGAGCACTGCACCAGGCGCTGCCAGGCCAGCTCGAGCAGGCGGGCGGGCCACCGCTCCGGCGGCGTCCACAGTGCCGCGAGTGGCTCCGCGTACCGCTCGACCATGCGCTCGGCGTGGGACAGGTCGCGCTTGAGGTGCGGCCGGTTGGAGAGCACGCCGGGCAGGATGTTGGCCCGGGCGTGGCTGCGCAGCTCGCCCCGCCAGACTGGCAGGCCGTCCACGGCGGTCCCGTCGTGCCGCTCGTACCGCTCCAGGTACTGCGCGAGCGTGCACAGGCGCAGCCGGATCCCACCGTCCACACCGGCAGCGTCAGCTGGGCCGGCTCCAACGCCTGCGACAGCAGCGGACAGCCACGGCAGCGGGGCGGAGTGGTCGGTGCCGTACATGGCCAGGATCGGGTCGGTGCCGAACCACGGGCGCGCGGCGGCGACGTGGTCGGCCGTAGCGCGCGAGAGCCGGTCCGGGTCGGCGACCAGCTCCGCGGCGTTGCCGTAGCCGCCGGGCAGGTACTCCGCGCGGACCGCGGTGCCGTCCGGTGCCTGCCAGGCGAACGCGTGCCGGTCGACCGCGGCCGGCACGCCACGCCACACGCACGCCTGCCGCAGGCCGGCACCGGCGAGGATCTGCGGCATCTGGGCGCAGTGGCCGAACATGTCGGGCAGGTAGCCGACCGGCATCGCACCGCCCAGCTCACCGGCGCGGCGCAGGCCCCACTCCAGGTTGCGCACGATGCTCTCGCCGGAGCAGAGGAACTCGTCCATCAGGATCGCCCAGGGGCCGATCGCGAACTGTCCAGTGTGGACCAGTGCGGTGATCCGGGGCGCGGCCTCGGGCCGTACCTCCAGATAGTCGTCGACGGCCGCAAGCTGGCCGTCGAGCGTGAAGTGGAAGGTCGGGTCGGCCTCCGCCCGGGCTATTACATCGTCGAGCAGGTCGACCAGGCGCAGCCGGAAACGCTGGAACGGCTCGTACCACTCGCGGTCCCAGTGCGTGTGCGGCACCAGGTAGACCACCTCGGGGGCGGCGGTGTGCGGGCTGAGCGCACCGGCCGCCTGGGCGGGCGCGCTCACCGGGCGCGCGCCGGAAGCAGGCAGAACTCGTTGCCCTCGGGGTCGGCGAGTACGACCCAGGTGGCGCCGTTGCCCTGGCCGACGTCGACGCGGCGCGCCCCCATGTTGACCAGGCGCTCCACCTCGGCCTCCTGGTCGTCCGGGTCGAGGTCGAAGTGCAGCCGGTTCTTGGCGGTCTTGGCCGTCCGCTCCGCTGCGAACACCAGCGCCGGACCCGTCTCGCTCTCGATGCCCACCTCGTCGAGCTTCTCGTAGGCGATCCGGTAGTCCAGGACCTCCGCCCACCACCGCGCCAGCCGCGCGGGGTCGGTCGCGGCGACGACCACCGCGTACCACCGACTGCCCATCCCGCCTCCCACACTCACCGAAATGCGCCATTCACCCTACGCCCGCATGACCTTCACGTCCGCCCCGACGCGACGCCTGCGCCAGCGGTCCCGCGCGCTCCTTCGAAAGGCGACCTCGGCTCGCATCTGGTTGGCGAAGCCGCTCACCATCGGGCCTTCAGCCGCACCGCACAGCCGAATGACGATCCGCGCTGGACGGCCGGGTCTTTCCTGCCGGTCACCCGGCTGCCAGGCGTACCGTCCGGGCCGTTGAGCGCCAGGCCACGTGGCCATCATTTGCTCAGCCCACACTTTGGTAGCTGGATGGAAGTTTCGCCGTTTTCATCGCCAGGTGTAGCGTGCCGTGAGACGGTTGGTAACCGCCTCGCGCCGGTCGTGGGCGAGGCACCAGGAACGCGCCGGAGGGTCGACCATGAGCGTCGAGCAGGAGGTCCTCGTCGAGATCCGCCGGCTGCGGGACCAGGTCCCGGGGGTGCTGGGCAGTCTGGTCGCGAGCTTCGACGGCATGCTGGTGGCCGATGACACCCCGTCCGGCGTCGAGCCTACGGGCCTCGCCGCCCTTGCCGCCGCCGGTCTCGGGCTCGGCCAGCGGATCGCCGCGACGGTGCATCACGGGGACCTGACCGAGACCGTGGTCAGCGCGACGAGCGGTCACGTCGCCACCTACGCGGCAGGCAACCGCGTCCTCTTCACGGTGGTGGCCGCCGCTTCGGCGAACGTCAGCCTGCTGCACATCGAGGCCCGCCAGGTCGCCGAGCGGGTAGCCGCGATCGTCGAGGTGCTCGATGTGGACGACGGTGACGACCTCTTCGCGCCTGGCACGGACGAGCAGGTGCCCAGCGGGGGCTACCGGCCAGCCAGCACCAACAACCGCGCGCCCGGTGCCGGCTACGGCGCGCCGGCCCGTGCCGGATCTGACCTTCCCCGGCGGGACCTGCCCCGCCGTGGTGACCCGGTCCCTCCACTCCCCCGTCGCGGCTGGTCAGCTGCGGGCTGACCGGCTCGATGCTGGACGGCTAGAGGCTGGCCGGCCGATCCCATCTTTTGCCCGACCCGTCCTTGGGCAGGGCTGGCAGGCAGGGCCGGCTGGCACAGCTGCCATGACAAAGACCGGGGCGGGCACCTGCGACAGGTGCCCGCCCCGGTCGCGTCGGCGTCAGCGGCTGTCTGAGCCCTCCGCCGCCACGGCCGCCCGGCCCGCCTCAAGCCGGGCCACCGGCACGCGGAACGGCGAGCAGGACACGTAGTCCAGCCCGACCTCGTGGAAGAAGTGCACCGACTCAGGGTCACCGCCGTGCTCACCACACACGCCGATCTTCAGGCCCGGGCGGGCGGCCCGGCCCTCCTCGACGGAGATGGCGACCATGCGGCCGATCCCGTCCCGGTCGATCGACTCGAACGGCGAGACCCCGAAGATACCGAGGTCCAGGTAGCGGGAGAAGAACGCGCCCTCCACGTCGTCGCGGGAGAAGCCCCAGCCCATCTGGGTCAGGTCGTTGGTGCCGAAGGAGAAGAACTCGGCCGCCTCGGCGATCTGCCCGGCGGTCAGCGC
>Ga0075430_100000846_pt1 | contig 24008 bp, 34 predicted proteins | sample RhiMetdeltSRZDD4_FD_75294 | JGI IMG/M metagenome (GOLD analysis project Ga0075430, IMG submission 75294) | Populus rhizosphere microbial communities from Tennessee, USA - Rhizosphere MetaG P. deltoides SRZDD4 | ecosystem: Host-associated > Plants > Roots > Rhizosphere > Soil | place: USA... | reverse complement strand
GTCAACGCGATGGCACGCCCGCGTGACGGCGGGTCGCTGATCGACCCGCTCGGCGGGCGCGCGGACGTCGAGTCGGGCACCCTGCGGGTGCTCGGTGCGCGCGCCTACGAGAGCGACCCGCTGCGCGCGCTGCGGCTCGCCCGCTTCGCTGCCGAGCTCGGCTTCGCGCCCGACGAGGAGACGGAGCGACTCACGCGCGCTGCGGCGCCGCGCGTGGCAGAGGCCTCCGCCGAGCGGGTGTTCGCCGAGCTCAGGCGGCTCGTGATCGCGGACCGTGCGCTCGCTGGCCTCGAGATCGCCGACCGCCTGGGGCTCCTGCGCGCCGTGCTGCCCGAGCTGGCCGACCTGCACAGCGTCGAGCAGAGCCACTACCACCACCTCGACGTGTACGACCACACCATCGAGGTGTTCGCGCGGCTGATCGAGCTGGATGCCGAGGCGCGTCCCGAGCTGCGCGCCGTGCTCGACGAGCCGTTGGCCGACGAGCTCACGCGCGGCCAGGCGCTGCGGCTCGGTGCGCTCCTTCACGACATCGGCAAGCCGGCGACCCACGCGCTGCGCGACGACGGTCGGGTCACGTTCATCGGCCACGACCGGCTGGGCGCCGAGATGATCCGTGAGCTCTGCGGCCGGCTGCGGACGAGCGAGCGCCTGTCGGTCTTCCTCCAGGGGATCGCCCGGCACCACCTCGTGCTCGGCTTCTTGGTCCACGAGCGCCCGCTCGACCGGCGGTCCGTGTTTCGCTACCTCAAGCGCACGGCGCCGGTCGAGGTGGAGGTCACGCTGCTCTCGTGCGCCGACCGGCAGGCCACCCGCGGGCGGCGGGCCGAGGACGCGATCCCGGCGCACATGGAGCTCGCCGCCGAGCTGATGGACGCCGCCCTCGAGTGGCGCGCCGCCGGTCCGCCGCGGCCGCTCGTGCGCGGGGACGAGCTGGCGCGGGCGCTCGAGATCGAGCCCGGTCCCGAGCTCGGGCGCCTGCTCGCGGAGCTCGAGGAGGCCGCCTACGCCGGCGACGTCGCCACGCGCGACGAGGCGATCGAGCTGGCGCGTAGGCTCCGCGCATGACCGACGACTGCCTCTTCTGCAAGATCGCCGCCGGGGAGCTGCCCTCGGAGATCGTCCAGGAGGACGAGCACACCATCGCCTTCATGGACCTCAACCCGTGGACCCGCGGCCACGCGCTCGTGATCCCCCGCTCTCATTCGAGGAACCTCTACGAGGTGGACGACCACGACCTCGGGCACGCCTCCGCCGCCGCGAAGCGCCTCGCGCTCACCATGCGCGAGCGCCTCGGCTGCGCCGGCGTGAACCTGCTCAACTGCTGCGAGCCCGCCGCTTGGCAGACGGTCTTCCACACGCACATCCACGTGATCCCGCGCTACGACGACGACCCGCTCCAGCTTCCGGTGCGGCCCCGTCAGGCCGAGGGCGACGAGCTCGCCCAAGTGGCCGCCGAGCTGCGCTGAGCCGGGGTGAGGCCTTCCGCCGGCAAGCCCTGGTAGTTTGCGCGCTGTAAGGGCCGGTACAAGCCGGCGTAGGAAGAAACATGCAGGTGCCGTGGTTGGATTCGCTGACGCAGGCCGGCCGGGCACAAGCAGGAAGGGGCATAAACGTGCCTACCGGAACCGTCAAGTGGTTCAACGACGAGAAGGGCTACGGCTTCATCACTCCGGACGATGGGGACCGTGACCTGTTCGTTCACTACACGGGTATCGACGGCCAGGGCTTCAAGTCGCTCGCCGAGAACTCCAAGGTCGAGTACGAGGAGGAGACGGGCGACAAGGGTCCGAAGGCGGTGAACGTTCGCTCGATCTGACCGAGCGTCCACTCGCCGGTGCCCAAGGAAGAGAAGATCGAGATGGAGGGCGAGATCGTGGAGGCCCTCCCGAACACGATGTTCAAGGTCGAGCTCGACAATGGGCACGAGGTACTCGGACACATCTCCGGCAAGATGCGGAGGCACTACATCCGCATCTTGCCCGGAGACCGGGTGAAGATCGAGCTGTCGCCGTACGACCTCGACCGCGGGCGGATCACCTACCGCTACAAGTAGCGTAGGAATGCGCAACTCGGTGGCGAAGGGGGTGTTTGTACCCCGGTCATGAAGCGACTCCTCCTTCTCGTCAGCGCCTGTGCCGTGACAGTGCTGGCGCTTGCCGCTCCCGCGTCCGCGCGGATCGTCGAGCTCGGCGCCACCGCCAGCGCGGTCACCGCGAGCTGTCCGACCGACCCCTGCGAGGCCGCCGTGCGCGTGACCGGCTACCAGGGACGCGCGGCCGGCGGTCCCAAGAACCCGTACTACATCCGGCGCGACGGCACGCTCGTTGCGTTCACGGTCACGCTTGCCGCTCCCACCGCGGAGCAGGTCCAGTTCTTCAACGACAACTTCGGCACGCCCGCCCAGGTGCGCCTGTCCGTGCTGCGCCGCGGCACCACGCGCAAGACGCGTCTCCAGCACCGGCTCGTGCAGCAGTCGGACCTGTATCGGGTCGACCGCTACCTCGGGTCGAGCCCGACCTTCGTCCTCGACCCGCCGCTCCGGGTGCGGGAGGGCAACTGGATCGCGATCACCGTGCCCACGTGGGCGCCGATCTTCGCCAACAACCTGACGCGCTCGGACTGGTGGCGCTCGTCCCGGCCGAAGAACAACTGCGAGACCCCGCGCAGCCTGCGCCAGTGGTCGATGCAGGAGCTGCGCGACATCTCGGTGTTCGGCTGCACCTACAGCGGAGCGCGGCTGCTCTACACGGTCACATACATCCCGGACAACCGGGAGACCGTGGACACGGACGGATAGCCGGACTCGTCCGGCTCAGCGTCTGACCGGGGTGGGCGTGCGTGGCGTCCGCACGCGTGCGGGCGCCGGCACCCGGGGCTCCGCGCCGCGCCTGCGCCCGGGCAGCGGCGGGTCCGAATGATCGCGCACGCGGCCGCGCCCGAGCTTCCAGGGACCGACCGGGAGCCGGATGCCGTCGCCGCCCGGGCCGTCCTTGCCCGGACGGGGGTCGGGACCCTCGCCTCCTCCGCCGTCGTCCCCGCGTGAATCGTCGTCGTCGTCGCGCAGCCGGAAGAACCAGATCAGCCACACGATCAGCAGCCCAACGTCGAAAACGCGGAAACCGACCATGAAGATCCACCCTTCGGTGGTCATCGGCTTCGATGCTACCGCGAAGGGCTGAACCGGAAAAGTGCTAGCTTGGCGCGCCGTGATCGACTTCGGGTTGGTCGACGAGGCCGTCGACCCCAGTACCCACGTCGTCTCGCTCCGGGGGGAGATCGACGCCAACACCGCGCCGCGGCTGGGGAGCGGCCTGATCGCCCTCTTCGACGAGGGCGTGCGAGGCGTGGTCGTCGACCTGTCGGAGGTCACGATGGTGGACTCGGCGGCCATCGGCGTGATCGTGAACGCGTGGCGGCGCTTCCAGCCGCCCCGCGGCCGGATCGCGCTCGTGATCTCGACGGAGCGCATTTGGCGCCCCTTCCAGATCAGCGGGCTGTCCGACCGGCTCGCGATCTTCCGGTCGCGCGAGGAGGCGCTCGGCTGCTTCGCCACGGCCTAGCAGCTACGGACGGCTACCCGCAGGCCCCGGGGTTCTCCTCGCAGAACTTCTCGAAGCGCTCCGCCGGGCTGTCGGCCGGCGGCGGCGTGTCGTTCTCGGGGGTGTCCGCCGGGGGCTCGGCCTCCGGGGCCGGCGCGGGGGTCCCGCCGTCGTCGCTCGAGTCTCCGTCGCCGTCCGGCGGGAGGGTCTCGGTGCCCGGGTCCAGCGGAGCTGCGGTCTCCGTCTCGGGCGGCGGGGGCGGCTCGGTCTCGGTCTGCGGGGTCGTGAGCCTCGGCAGCTCGGGCGTGGTTTGCGCGGACTCGTCGTCGCCCCCGCAGCCGGCCGAGGCGGGCACGAGCGCGAGGGCGATCGCGAGGAGGACCGTGGCAGCCGGAAGCACGTGGCTCGGCCGCGTGCGCACGGGACGAATTCGGGCGCTCAGCGCTCGACGGCCGGAAGGCGCCGGCCGCAGTGGGGACAGTCGTTCAGGTCCTTCTGAACGAGCTGCTCGAGCGAGCAGCCACACAGCCTCAGGTTCTCCACCGAGTACGGCAGGTTGCTCGGCGAGGGCGCGAGCGGGAGCAGGGCTCCCACGACCTTCAGCTCCTCGCCGCTGTCGTGGTCCACGTAGGTCACGCCCGGCTCGGCCTCATGGATCACCTCGCGGTCGGAGCGGGCGCGGAGCCGATACCTCTGGCGGGCGGGCATGAGGCGGGAGAATAGATGAGAGTCCTGATCTTCCACGGCTACCTGCTGCGCGGAACCGGGAGCAACATCTACAACGCGTCGCTGGTCGAGGCCCTGGCCCGCATGGGCCACGAGGTGCACATCCTCTGCCAGGACCCCGACTGGGAGCCGCCGCCGGGAGTGACCGTCCACATCCCCGACATCGGCCGCGTGCTGCCGGTCTACGTGGCCGACACCTACGACCGCTTCGACGCCAAGCCCTACCCGACGCTGAGCGACGCCGAGCTGCAGCACTACATCGACGCCAACGTCGAGGCGGTGCGCGCGGTCCCGACGCCCGACGTCGCGCTCGCCAACCACCTGATCATGGGGCCGGTGATCCTCGCCCGCGCGCTCAAGGACATGGCGCCCTACGCGGTCAAGGTGCACGGCAGCGCCCTCGAGTACACGGTCCGTCCGGGCAAGGAGCGCTTCCTGCCCTACGCGCTCGAGGGGGTGCGGAGCGCCGCCGGGGTGCTTGTGGGCTCGCGGCACACCGCGGAGTCGCTGTGGGAGGTGCTCGCGGAGGAGCCGGACCTGAGAGCGGAGACGCGCCTCTGCCCGCCGGGCGTGGACATCCATGAGTTCCGCCCCGGCACGGCCGACCTCGACGGGCTCGCGGCCAAGCTCGCGGCCGGTGCGGCCGCCGAGTGGGGCGGCGAGGCGGGCGCCGCGGAGTCGTTGCGCTCGCTCGACCCGGGGCACGACCGGATCGTGAGCTACGTGGGCAAGCTGATCGTGTCGAAGGGCCTCGACCTGCTGTTCGCGGCCTGGCCGCTCGTGGTGTCCGAGGTCCGCGAGGCGCGCCTGCTCGTGATCGGCTTCGGGACTTACCGCGAGGCGCTGGGGCGCTTCCAGGACGCGCTCGCGCGGGCGGACCTGGACGCCCTGAACGACATCGCCGCCCGCGGGCGCGAGCTCGAGGGCGGCCCGCCCGGTCCGCTTCGGCACCTGCAGTCCTTCCTCTCCCGCGTCGACGAGCGCTGGCTCGAGGCCGCGCCGGTGGCCGCACAGGGGATTCACTTCACCGGCCGGCTCGAGCACACCGACCTGCCGGCGGTGCTGCCGGCCTGCGAGGCGCAGGTGATGCCCTCCACCTTCCCCGAGGCGTTCGGCATGGTCGCCGCCGAGGCGGCGGCCTGCGGAGCGCTGCCGCTGTCGGCGAACCACTCGGGGATGGCCGAGGTCACCGCCACGCTGGCGCCCGCGGTGCCGGAGGACGTGCGACCGCTGCTGAGCTTCGACGTGGGGCCGGATTCGGTCGAGCAGATCGCCGCCAAGCTCGTGGCCTGGCTCACGCTCGACCCCGCCGAGCGCGAATCCGCCAAGACCGCGCTGGCCGCCGAAGCGGCCCGTCGCTACTCGTGGGAGAGCGTGGCCGAAGGGGTGATCTCGGCCGCCCTCGGGAAGCTCGATCGGCTTCCCCATCCCGCCCCCTGAGCGGATAGTGTTCGCGCCCGGTGAGCCTCGCCCGTCACACCGTGAAGCCCATCCTGGCCGCCCTCGTCGTCGCCCTGGTTGCGCTCGTCGCGAGCGCCTGCGGGCGCGATGAGCCGGACCTCTCGAACGGCAAGGCGCAGTTCGTGCAGACCTGCGGCTCCTGCCACGCGCTTGGCAGGGCGGGCACGCAGGGTGTTCAGGGCCCAAGCCTCGACGCGGCCTTCCAGGCGGCGCTGGCGAGCGGGATGGATCGGGAGACGGTCGAGGGCATCGTGCACCGGCAGATCGGCGCCCCGCGCAAGAACAGCATCATGATGCCCGACCTCGTGAAGGGCGACGACGCCCGCGACGTCGCGGCCTACGTGGCCTTCGCCAGCGGCAAGGGCGGCGAGGACCAGGGCGCGCTCGCGCAGGCGGGCCTCGAGGGCGCCACGGGCGGCGAGCAGATCTTCACCGCGGCCGGCTGCGCCGGCTGCCACACCTTCGGCCCGGCCGGCGCGAACGGCAACATCGGCCCGAACCTCGACGAGCTGGCCGACGCCGCCGGCAAGCGCGAGCCCGGCACGTCCGCCGAGGACTACGTGCGCGAGGCGATCCTCGACCCGGGCGCCTCGATCGCCGAGGGCTTCGGCAACAACATGCCTGCCTTTGAGGGCAAACTGGACGACAAGCAGGTGCAGGCGCTGGTCGACTACCTGCTGCAGAACGGCGGCTAGCCGGACCCCGGCCAGCCCACCAGCCCCGCCAGATCCTCCAGCAGTGCCGGCGTCGCCGCCGCCACCAGGCCGCGCGGCTCGCCCGGCAGGTCGGCAACGGCGCCGCCGGCCTCCTCGACCAGCAGGCGCCCGGCGGCCTCGTCCCAGGCCTTCAGGCCGTGCTCGTAGAAGCCGTCCACGCGCCCGGCGGCCACGTAGGCGAGATCGAGCGCGGCGGCGCCCGCACGGCGGATGTCGCGGGCGCGCGGCAGGAGCTCGTGGAGCATGTCGGCCTGGACGGCGCGGCGCTCGGGCTCGTACGAGAAGCCGGTGGCCACCATCGCGCGCTCGAGCCTGTCGCAGCCCGAGGTGCGGATCGGGGCGCCGTCGAGCCGGGCGCCGGCCCCGCGCGCCGCGCTGAAGCACTCGCCCGTCACGGGGTTGAGCACCACTCCGGCGGCGAGCCCCTCGCCGTCCTCGAGCGCCACGCTCACGGCCCAGGCGGGAAAGCCGTACAGGAAGTTCACAGTGCCGTCGAGCGGATCCACGATCCAGCGCCTGCCGCTCGCCGCCTCGCTGCGGGAGCCCTCCTCGGCGAGCAGGCCGTCGCCGGGCCGCTCGGCCGCCAGCAGCTCGCGGACGGTACGCTCGGCCTCGCGGTCGGCGTCGGAGACCGGGTCGGTGGCGGAGGACTTGCTGTCGAGCCCCGCCGGCTCGCGGCCGTAGTAAGACAGCAGCACCGCCCCGGCGGCGCGCGCGGCTCGCTCCGCCAGCTCCAGGTCGGAGCTCACACGAGCGCGCGGACGATGAACACGAGCGCGAGCAGCACCGCCACCACCACGATCACGTAGATCAGGAAGCGGAAGGCTTCCTGCTCGGAGCGGAGCGGGTTCAGCACGGCCGCCTGCTCAGAGGAGGTAGAGCGTGGAGTAGACGAAGATCCACATCACGTCGACGAAGTGCCAGTAGATCCCCGGCACCTCGACGCCGCGGTGCTCCTTGGCCGTGAAGTGGCCGCGGAAGGCGCGAATCGTGGCGAACGTGAGCAGCGTGAGGCCGACGAACACGTGCGCCCCGTGCAGCCCCGTGAGCGAGTAGAAGATCGTGGTCTGCGCGTTCTCGGAGATCGCGAAGCCGAGGTGCACGTACTCGTTGATCTGGATCGTGAGGAAGGTCAGGCCGAGCAGCGCGGTGGTGAGCAGCCCCAGGCACAGCGCGCGCCGGTTCTCATTGCGAGCGCCCTCGAGCGCCCAGTGCATCGTGAAGCTCGAGGAGATCAGGATTGCCGTGTTCACCCCTGCGATCCCGACCGGCAGCTCCAACCCGTCGAACGGGAACCACTCGTCCCCTGCGACGACCCGGATGAAGAAGTAGGCCGTGAAGAACGCTCCGAAGAGCATGATCTCCGAGATGATGAAAAGCAGCATCCCGAGGAACTGCGGCTCGACGCGCGAGGAGCGGTTGGCCTCCGGCGGCCCGTGATGGTCGTCGTGCGCGGCGTGGCCGGCGGCGATCGAGGCGGACTCCATCAGGCCGCTTCCTCCTCGCTCACCACGTGCTCGACGGACTTGCCCGTGGACTGCTCGACGCGGCCCACGAGGTCGGCGCGCAACCATCCCGAGCGCGTCTCGGGGAAGGTCGAGATCACGATGTCGTCCGGCGCGTAGAACTGGAGCGCGTTCTGGATGGCCGTGTACGGATCCGGGTGCACGACCTGGCCGACGGCGTCGAGCCCCTCGCGCTCGAGCGCCGCGAGCATGTGCGCGAGCCGCTCGGCGGCCTCGCTCTCTCCGGGGCCGACCGTGTCGTCGTCCGCGTCGGACTGGGGGCAGATCACGATGAAGCGGCGCGGCTCGTCGGCGGCCTTGCGCTTCAGGGCCGTGAACAGCGGCTCGCCGCCGATGGTCTGGTTGGCCACCACGAGCGTGCGCTTCACGTCGTCGCGCTCGGTGTCGAGGTCGACGACCACGTGCTCGACCGGTCGCCGGGTGGCGCGGGCGAGGCGGTCGACGAGCCCCTGGCGGAGCCATCCCGAGCGCGTCTCGGGATGGGTCGAGACCACGATCTCGTCGAAGTCCTCCTCGCCGAGGGCGTCCATCACGGCCGTGTAGGGGTCGGGGTCCATCACCCGCCCATCCGCCTCGATGCCGGCCTCGCGGAGCAGGGCGAGCGTCATCTCGAGCCGCGTCTCGGCCGCCTCGCGCACATGGTCCTCATAGATCACGTAGCCGTGCTTCGGGTTGTTCTGCGGGCAGATCACGTGCACGTGCACGTCCTCGCCGTCCGCGTGGCGCCTGACCGCCTCGATCAGTGGCTTGCCGGCCACCGTCTCGTTGGCGACGACGAGAATGCGCTTCATTCGTTAGGGGGCGGAGCCCCGCCTCCGCCGGCCGGGGCGGGCACGGCGGCCGGCTTGGTCTCGCCCATCACGGCGTGCACCGCCCCGGGCACGCCGTACTCGTAGGGACCGCCGACCACGGTGGGCACCTGGTCGAAGTTGAACACGGGCGGCGGCGAGGAGACTTGCCATTCGATCGAGTTGGCCCGCCAGGGGTTACCCGGTGCCGCGGGTCCGTGCCGCCAGGAGGCGATCATGTTGTAGAGGAAGATCAGGAACGAAAGGCCGAAGATGAAGGCCGAGATCGAGATGATCGCGTTCCAGGTCGCGAACTGCTCCGCGTAGTCGGCCACCCGCCTCGGCATGCCGTCGATGCCCACGAAGTGCATCGGGCCGAAGGTGAGGTTGAAGAAGATGAACGACAGCCAGAAGTGGATCCGCCCGAGCGTCTCGTCGTACATCCGGCCGGTCATCTTCGGGAACCAGTGATAGAGGCCGGCGAAGATCGTGAACACCGAGCCGCCGAACAGCACGTAGTGGATGTGGGCGACGATGAAGTAGGTGTCCGACACGTAGATGTCGAACGGCACGACGGCGAGCATGATCCCGCTGATCCCGCCGAGCGTGAACATCGTGATGAAGCCGAGCGCGAACAACAACGGCGTGCGCAGGTGGATCACGCCTCTCCAGAGCGTGGCGAGCCAGGAGAAGATCTTGATGCCCGTGGGAACGGCGATGAGCATCGTGGTGATCATCATCGGCACGCGCAGCCAGGTCTGCATGCCCGATACGAACATGTGGTGCGCCCAGACCGTGAAGCCGAGGATCACGATCGCCACCAGCGAGAACGCCATCATCCGGTAGCCGAAGATCGGCTTGCGGGCGTGCGTCGAGATGACCTCGCTGATGATCCCGAAGCCCGGCAGCATCATGATGTAAACGGCCGGGTGCGAGTAGAACCAGAAGACGTGCTGGTACATGAGCACGTCGCCGCCGTCGGCCGCGCTGAAGAACTGCGTGCCGAGCGTGCGGTCGAGCAGCACCATGAACTGCGAGCCGGCGATGAACGGCGTGGCGATCACCACCAGCAGCGAGGTGGTGAAGTTCGCCCACACGAGCAGCGGCATGCGCCAGAACGTCATGCCCGGCGCTCGCATCGTGATGATCGTGACCAGGAAGTTGAGCGCGGTGGCGATCGACGAGGCGCCCGCGAACTGCACCCCGAGCGTGAAGAACTGCTGGCCCATCGGGGTTTCGGTGGAGAGCGGGGCGTAGGCGGTCCAGCCCGTGGCGAATGCGCCGCCCTCGGCGAAGTACGAGCACAGCATCATCACGCCGCCGATCGGGAGCATCCAGAACGACAGCGCGTTCAGGCGTGGGAACGCCATGTCCGGCGCGCCGATCATCAGCGGGAGCACGTAGTTCGCGATCCCGGCGAACACGGGGATGATGAACAGGAAGATCATCAGCGAGGCGTGCACCGAGAACAGCCCGTTGAAGGTGTTCGCGTCCACGAACTGCGTGCCGGGCTGGGCCAGCTCCGCGCGCATCAACATCGCCATCAGCCCGCCGGCGATGAAGAAGAACATCGTGGTCACGATGTACTGGATCCCGATCACCTTGTGATCGGTGTTCACGCGGAAGTAGTCCTTCCACGAGTAGGCCCCGTGACCCGAGTGGTCCTCGGGGATCGTGGGCGCGCCGGAGGCCCACCGGAACCAGTAGTCGAAGCAGCCGATCCCGACCAGATAGCCCAGCGGCGCGGCGATCAGGGCGCCGACCGTGACGATCGAATCCCAGTTGACGATCGGGTCCCAGCCGTAGGCCGCGCGGACCAGCACGACGATCGCCGTGCCGAAACCGAAGCCGAGCGCGGTGCCGAGCGCCGCGCGGTACCAACCGGGTGCGAAGAGCCTCTGCGTGAACGTCATTGCTGAGACTCCAGAAGGTACTTCACGAGCGCGTCGATCTCCTCGGGCGAGAGCTGGTCGGCGTAGTCGGAGGGCATGATGCCGTCGTTGAAGCCCTTGACCACGCTCGCGCTCGGGTTCTCGATCGACTGCTTGATGTAGGCCTCGTCGGGCTTCGAGATCTGGTCGAGCTTCGGTCCGACGTCGCCGTTCGTGCCCGCCGCGGCAAGGGTGTGGCAGCCGCCGCAGCCGCTGGAGGCGAAGATCTGCTCGCCTTCGGCCCCGCCGCCGCCCCCGCCGGTGTCGCCGCCGCCCGTGTCGCCGGACTGTCCGCCGGCACCTGCGCCGCCGCTACCGCCGCCGGCCCGCCGGCGCTCGCGTGCCAGCCAGGCGTCGAAGGCCTCGGGCTGGACGACCCGCACGAGCTGGCGCATCGCCGCGTGGCCGAGCCCGCACAGCTCCGCGCACACCACCTGGTAGCTCCCCACCTCCGTCGGCGAGAGCCGGATCTTCGTGGTGAGGCCCGGCACGGCGTCGGACTTGAGCCGGAACTCCGGCACCCAGAACGAGTGCAGCACGTCCTTTGTCCTGATCCGGAACTCCACGGGCTGGTCCACGGGGAGCACGAGCTCCTCCGAGCGCACCCGCTCCCCGGGGTAGCCGAAGGTCCAGGTGAACTGCTGGCCGGTGACCTGGACCACCATCTGGTCCTGGGCCTTGGCCTCGATGTCGTCGAGCACGATCCAGCCGTAGATCGCCAGGGCCGTGACCATGAGGAACGGGACGCTGACCCAGAACACCTCGAGCCGGGCGTTGCCGTGGATCGGGGCCCCGTCGCCCATGTCGCCGGGCTTTGCGCGGAAGCGGACCACGCTGTAGATCGCGATCGTCATCACGAGCACGAAGACGGGCACCGAGCAGATGAGCAGGATGTCGTAGAGCGTGTCGATGTCCACGGCGGCGCTCGAGGCGTCCGCGGGGAACCAGTCGATCAGCAGCGAGATCCCGATTCCGACCAGCGAGGCGAACACGCCGATCGCGATCATCCGCGCCACAGGGTGCTTCTCCCCTGCGATACGCGGGTCGGTCTCCGGCGGCCCCTTGGCCTCGTCGCCGGTCACGGTTTCCCTGTCGCCCACGGCGCGCCAGTCTATGGGTTCGCGGGGATGCGCGCGACGCAGGCGAGGCGCCAAAAACGACGGGCTCTTGAGGGCCTGGGCGGCCTATGCCGCGATGGACCGGCCGCGCTCGCGGAAGCTCGACGGCGGGGCGCCGTGGTGGCGGCGGAACGCCTTGGCGAACTGCGCTCCGTGGCGGTAGCCGACGGCCGCCGCCACGTCCTGCACCGGCCGGGATCCCTCCCGCAGAAGCTCGGCGGCGCGGTCCATGCGGACCCGCTGGATCTCGCGCCGGAAGCTCGTGCCTCCGGCCTCGGCGAACGCGCGCTGGAGCTGGCGCGGGGAGGTGGCGATGCGGTGGGCGACCTCGGTCAGGGACAGGTCTTCGTCCGCGTAGTCCTCGGCGATCACGTCGATCGCGTCGTCGAAGAGCTCTCGGCGCCGAAAGCGTGTCGTGGGCCGCACCATGAAGGGGATACGCGTCGGACGGGGAAACGGATCATCAAGTAGGCTGCTTGAGACGATTGCCACGAGCGTCGTAAGGACGAAATCGAAGGGAGCGGGATGCAGGTTCGGGTCGGGATGAGCAACGTCGTGCTGACGGTGAACCCGGGTCACTCGCTGCAGGACGCGGCGAAGGCGATGGCGGACCGGGGCGTGGGCGCGGCCGTGGTCATCGACCCCGAGCAGCCGGGTCCCGGCATCGTGACCGAGCGCGACGTGCTCCAGTCGGTCGCCCAGGGGCAGGACCCCACCACCGAGCGGGTTGCCGACCACCTGTCTCCTGAGCTCACCTTCGCATCGCCGGAGTGGTCGCTCGAACGCGCGGCCGAAGCCATGGTCCGAGGCGGCTTCCGCCACCTCGTGGTGGTGGACGGCGGCAAGATGGTCGGCGTGCTCTCGATGCGCGACATCGTGCGCTGCTGGGTCTCGGACGGCGCGACGAGCGAGCTGCCGTCCGACCTCGAGGCCGCGAACAGCTGAGCCGCTGCCGTCCATCGAACGTCCCTGACCACCCCCTATAGCGCCCAGTCCGGGACGTTCATCTGGCGCTAGTGCTCGAGCGGCAGCTCTGAGATCTCCTGCCGCGACTCCCTGATCCAGCGCACGATCGCGATCAGGGCGATCAGCGCGCCCGCGGCGACGAGGAACCACGAGTGCACGATGCCGATCACGAGGATCGCGAGCCCCGCGGCGGTGACCACGGGGAGGTAGGACGGGCCGGGCAGGTGAATGGTCTCGCCGACCGGCTCGGCGTCGCGCGCCTGGACCCGCTCGGCCATCAGTAGACCAGCCCCACGACGAACGCGAGCCCGAACACCGTCAGCGCGATCGCGCCCGCGATCAGGCCGGTGCGGATGTTCTTGCGGGCCAAACGGCGATCCACGGCGGAAGAAGATCTATCAGATCAGCCTCGCGCCGGCCGCGGGCTCGACCGCTGTTGCGCCCTCGGGAGGCTCGCGGTCCGGACCGAACAGCGCCAGCACGGAGCCGCCGAAGCCGCCGCCCATGATGCGCGCGCCGAGCGCGCCCGCCCGGGAGCAGGCCTCGATCGCGCGCTCGATCTCCGGCACCGACACCTCGTAGTCGTCGCGGAGGCTGCGGTGCGAGGCGTCGAGCAGCGCACCGAGCGCGGGCATGTCGGCGGCCCGGAGCGCCGCCACCGCGTCGTCCACGCGCTCGTTCTCGGAGAGCACGTGGCGCACACGGCCCGCGAGCGGCTCCGGCAGGTCGGCGGCGCCGGTGGCGTCGCGCAGCGAGCGCACCCCGAGCGCCGCGGCGGCCTGGCGGCATTCCTCGCGGCGCCGGTTGTAGCCCGAGGCGGCGAGCCTGCGCGAGACCCCGGAACCGAGCATGACGAGCCGGTGGCCGCCGAACGGCAGCTCGACCGGAGCGGCGCTCAGGTCGCGCATGTCGAGGCGGACCGCGCGGCCCTCCTCGCCAAGCAGGGAGGCCAGCTGATCGAGCAGGCCGGTCTCGGCGCCGCACCAGTCGTTCTCGATCCTGGAGCAGAGCTGGGCGAGAGCCACCGGCTCGGGCGGCTCCGCGCCGGAGACCGCGCAGAGGGCGAGGCAGAGCGACACCGAGAGGGCGGCGGACGACGCCAGCCCGGCGCCCCGCGGCACGTCGCCGCGGATCTCGAGCACGCAGGGGCGCGGCTCGATGCCGTCGCGCCGCAGCTCTGCCGCCGCGCCGCGCAGGAAGCGCCGCCAGCCGTAGGGCGCGCCGGCGCGGCCGGGATGGGGCGGGGGAATGTCCTCGTCCAGCGCGAAGCGATCCGCCTGCGAGAGGTCGAGCGCGCGCGCCTCGATTGCGCGTCCCGCGCCCACGTGGGGACGCGCGCTCACGGTCACGCCGCGCGCGATGGCGAACGGCAGGCAGAGGCCGTCGTTGTAGTCGGTGTGCTCCCCGATCAGGTTCACGCGCCCTGGCGCGAACGCGCGCACGCTTCCCGGCATGGACGCCAGCCTATGTGGGCATGGGCCGTCCATAGACGGATTGCCGAGTGGCGCAGCTGCCGCGGCGACCCTACCTTCGGGAGGCGGTGATCGGGGAGAGGCGAGCGGTACAGGCCTTCTTGGAAGGCGAGGAACTGAGCCATGGGGCGGTGGAGATCGAGCTGCGCGAGTCGCCGGCCACCACCGACCCTCGTTCCGGCCGTCCGCTGGCCGTGCCGTCCGTGGCGGTGCTGTGGATCGCCGAGCGGCCGATGGCCGTGCGCCTGCGAACGGTCGTGGCGATCAGCCGCTTCCCGCCGGAGCCGCGGCTCGGCACCCTGCTCGAGGGCGAGTCGCTGGCGGCCGGGTATGCGGTGGAGCGCATGCCCGAGGCGGGGCTCTGGCGCCTGTTCTCGCACCCGCCGCGCCCGCGGCTGGCCAACGGAACCTAGAGCGGGAAGCGCACGTGCAGGTGGTTGTCGTGGTTGACAAGCGCCTGGACGCGCCCGGGCGGGCCGCGGAGGCCCGTGTTGGGGCCCACGAAGATCACCTCGGCGCCGCGGGCGAGGAAGCGGTTCACCAGCTCCTGGGAGAGGCGCCGGTCGATCTGCGTGGCGTCCCTGGGGGCTCGCTCGCGGCCGTCCGCGCGCGGGTAGTAGACGTCCACGTCGAGGCCGTTCTGGTGGCTCGCGTGTCCGATATAGCCGAACTGCGGGCCGAAGTCCCCGCCGCGGGGACGGCTGAGGTCGCCGATCGCCATGCGTGGAGCCCGCGGATGCGCGGCGCGATGCTCACGGGCCACCTCCAGCAGCACGCGGATCACGCGGCCGGTGCCGAAGCGCCGCCAGGGGCGGTTGGGCGAGCGCCGCTTGACGGGATCCCAGGTGAAGAACTCGGGCCGCTCGGGGGGCAGCCGCACGCCGCGCACGAGCCTGCCGGCCGCGTGCGAGCCGACCGCCAGCGAGCGGCGCCAGCGGATCGGCTCCGGCGTCGGCGGCTCGAGCTTCGGGCGGATCGGCTCGGGCTCCGGCGCCGCGGGCACGGCGGGCAGCTCGGCGAGCGGGGGCGGCTCGGGCGCGGGCCGCGAGAGCGCGTAGGCGGCCGTGGCGGCCGCGCTCGCGAGCACGACAAGGAGGGCGGCGGCGACCGGCAGGCGCACCTCCCTGACGCTGGTGGACGGACCTGAACGCATCCTTAACCGTACGGCCGCCGTGGCGAGCGCGGTCCGCTGAGGGATGATTGGACGGTGCGCCGCCTCGTGACGATCCCGATCAGCCACTACTGCGAGAAGGCGCGCTGGGCGCTCGACCGGGCCGGGCTGGACTACCGCGAGGAGCGCCACGTGCAGGGGGTCCATCGGTTCGTGTCACGCCGCGCCGGCGGGTCCGGCACGGTGCCGGTGCTGGTCGCGCCCGAAGGGGTGTTCTCCGAGTCCGAGGACATCCTCTGCTACGCCGACTCGGGGCTCGCGGAGTGTGAGCGCCTTCTGCCGGCCGACCGGGCCATCAGGGACGAGGTGATCGCCCTCTGCCGCCGCCTCGACGCGCGGCTCGGCCCCGACGGGCGCCGGCTCATCTACGCGCTCATGCTGCCCCACAAGGAGGAGCTGATGCGCTTCAACAACCAGGGCGTGCCCCCTTGGGAGGCACGGGCGCTCGGCGCGCTCTGGCCGCCGGCACGCGGCTGGGCGCGCCGCGAGCTCGCGATCCGCCCGACGACGGTGAGCGACGACGGCCCGCGCGTGCGCGCCGAGTTCGACCTGGTCGCCAAGCTCCTCTCCGACGGCCGGCCCTTCCTGTGCGGGGAGCGCTTCAGCGCCGCCGACCTCACCTTCGCGGCGCTCGCCGCGGCGGTGACCGTCCCGCCCGAGTACGGGGTCAGGCTTCCCCAGCCCGACGAGCTGCCCGAGCCGGTGGCCGGCGAGCTCCGGGCATTCCGAGAGCATCCGGCCGGGCGCTACGCGCTCGAGCTGTATCGCACGAAACGACCCACGCGGGCCGTGTCGCTTGAGCCGGGATCCCAGCGGGTATGAAAGAAGTCTCACACTCGGCAGGCGAGCGGCCGATAGCGTGGTAGACGACCTCATGCAGCGCGCCCACATCGACATCACGTACGACCTCGACGACGAGACCGTCGTGCACGCGCTGTTCGACCTGCGCGACGACGAGCTGGCCGCCACGCGCCACGCGATCTCGATCATCATCGCCGAGCGCTATCGGACTACCGACCTGTCGGCGGACGAAGTGCTCGAGCTGCGCGAGCTCACCGCCATGGCGGACGAGCTCGCCCAGTTGCCGGGCACGGTCGTGGTGCAGCCGGCTCGGCTGACGCTGCTGTGTCGCACGATCGCGAGCTTCGTCGAGTCGCGCGATCGGGCCGAGTGGATCCGCGACGAGGACCGGCAGGCGCTGGAGCCGCTGCGCGAGATGCTGCCTCAGCTCGAGCAGCTGTGCGAAGAAGCGGTGCGCGCGGCGCTCGCGCCCGACTCGCAGGTGCGCTGACCGGGCGGTCCCGGTTGGAACGCGTCGACGTCGGCGGGCTCGAGATCGCGTACCGGTCGGCCGGCAGCGGCCCCCCGCTGGTGCTGCTGCACGGAGTGCTGGTCGACAGCCGCTCGTGGCACCCCCAGCTCGAGGACCTGGCCGCGGACTTCACCGTCATCGCCTGGGACGCCCCCGGCTGCGGGGCGTCGTCGGACCCGCCCGAGAGCTTCCGGCTGCCGGACTACGCCGACTGCGTGGCGGGGTTCGCGGCGGCGCTCGAACTGGAGCGCCCCGACGTGCTCGGGCTCTCGTTCGGCGGCGGCCTCGCGCTCGAGCTCTACCGGCGCCACCCGACCCTTCCGCGCAGCCTGGTGCTCGCCTCCGCCTACGCGGGCTGGGGCGGATCCCTGCCACCGGAGGTGGTGCGGGAGCGACTCGAACGGGGCCTGCGTGACGCCGACCGGCCGCCCGAGGACGTGGCGCGCGACTTCGTGCCCGGCCTGCTCACCGACTCCGCGCCCGAGGCGATGGTCGAGGAGGTGGTGGCGCTCATGGTCGACTTCCACCCCGCCGGGATGCGGGCGATGGCTCACGCCTTCGCCGAAGCGGACCTGCGCGACGCGCTGCCCTCGATCGCGGTGCCTACGTTGCTCCTCTACGGCGACGCCGACGTGCGCTCTCCGCTGCCCGTGGCGGAGGCGCTGCACGAACAGATCCCCGGCTCCGAGCTCGTCGTGATGGAGAGGGTCGGGCACCTGTCGAACATCGAGGCGGCCGAGCGCTTCAACGCCGAGGTGCGCGCCTTCCTGGCGAGCGCCGGCGCCGGCCAGGGATGAGTGCCTGCTTCTCGGCCACCGGCAGCCGCTTGATCTCGGCCTCGCGCCGCATTGCCTCCGAGCGGCTCGCGAGCTCCTCGGTCCACACGAGCTCGACTGGCCGGCGCGAGCGGGTGTAGCGGCTGGCCCTGCCGGCCTGGTGCTGGGCGAGTCGCCTGTCGGGGTCGGTGGACCAGCCGCAGTAGAGCGAGCCGTCCGCGCAGCGGAGCAGGTACACGTAGGCGGGCACCGGCGAAGGCTCTCAGGCCGCCAGGTCGTCCAGCCGGGTGCAAAAGAAGTCGAGCGCCAGCTCGCGCTGGTCGTCCGCGGCCAGCAGCTCGGCGTACGAGAGCTCGGCGCCCGGGAAGGCCGTGGCGTTCCAGCGCTCGCCCTCGGGCCGCGCACTCCAGGGCGCCACGTACAGGTACGGCTCCGCGTGCTCCTCGTCGCCGGGTGAGCCGCCGCAGGCCGCGCGGGCGCCCGCCTCCTCGGCGCCCGCCTCCAGCGCGATGTCGAAGTGCTCGGGCCAGAGCTGGACGCGCGACGGGTCGGCCGCGGCCACGCGCAGCTCCTCGAGCACCGAGCAGCAGAAGCCGTACCAGCTGCCGAGCGCAGCGGACGCCGCTGCGTCGACCGCCAGCGGCGTCTCGTCGTCCTCGCCGGGCACGCCCGCCAGCTGCGCCGCGGCCTGCAAGGTGGTGAGGGGCACACGGCGCTCGTCGGCCCCGTGGCTGTACACGAGCGCGGCGCCCTCGACGCGCAGCTGCTCGTCGCCTCCGTAGAACGGGGTGCCGAAGCCTCCGCGCGTGTAGCGCAGGCCGAACTTGCCGTTCGCCCGTTCGCGCGCCGGCTTCATCACGTGCTCGGCCACTCGGTGGAGCGAGGCCCGCGTGCTCGCGAACCTCGGCGGCAGCGGCTCGAGCCGCGTCCAGGCGGCGAGCCAGCGTTCCGCACAGAACTCCGCGAGACCGGGGTCCCGGTCCACGAGGTCCTGCCACAGCACCTCACCGCTCGATACGGGCGACACCACCCCGGAGGCCCCCTCGGGCGCGACCGGGTCGTCCGCGAACCAGGGGCCCTCCTGCACGGCGGGCGGGGATGGCTCGAGCACGCGGACCTCGCGGCCGCCGAGCCGCTCGCTCGCCTCAGTGCGCGGATCGAGGGCCATGCGGCTTCCGTCCCGGAACCGCCCGATTCGTTACGCGGCGTAACGAGAACGCGGGCCGGCCGACGGGAGCCGTACGGAGGGGTCGGCCCTCATCACCGCCGGCCTGGTGAGCGCAGGGAACCGGATCGCGGCGAGGCCCGTAGTAGGGGTGACGGCGAGCGAAGGGAGCGGCATGGCACGGCGGGCGATCCTGGCAACGACGGCGGCGGCGCTGGCGGCACTCGCGCTACCGGCCGCGAGTACGGCCGGCGGCTGGGCCACGGTCGGGCTCGAGACGCTCCCGGCCGGCGTCGGGGCCGGGGACACCTGGGTGGCCGAGGCCACGATCCTGCAGCACGGGCGGACGCCGCTCGAGGGGGTCAAGCCGCGCGTGCTGATCGACGACGGCCAGGGCGGAAGCCGCGCCTTCGCCGCCGCGCCCACGAGCGAGCCGGGCGTCTACCGCGCCGATGTCGTGTTCCCCCAGGCCGGCAGCTGGCGGGTGAGCGTCGATGACGGCTTCTCCCTGACGCACTCGTTCGGCGAGTTCCAGATCGGCGCCGCCGGCGGCGCCACCGCTGCCGGAGGGGGCGTCCCCGTCTGGGCGGCGATCGGCCTCTCGCTCATGGCGGGAGGCGTTGCCTCCGCCCTGGTCGCGCTCGGTGGCCGGCGCCGGGGCTCCGCGGCGCGGCCCGCACCCGCGGAGGGATGAGCGGCGGACGGGGTATTGCCGTCGCCCTGGCGGCCGGGCTGGCCGTGGCGGGGGTGACGCTCGCGCTCCTTGCCTTGACCGCGGGCATCGGCGCACAGGACGGCGGCGCCGCGCCCGGCCGCACGATGGCCGGCGAGCCAGAGGGCGGGCGAGCGCTGTTCGCCCGCATGGGCTGCGCGACCTGCCACACCCTCGCGGCGGCGGGCTCGACCGGCGAGTTCGGTCCCGACCTCGATGGGCGGCTCGGCTCACACACAGCCGCGTCACTCGAGGCGACGATCCTCAACCCGCCCGGCCCCGGCGGCTACTCGGGAATGCCGGAGGACTTCGGCGAGCGCATGAGCGACGCGGAGCTCGACACGCTCGTGAGCTTCCTGCTGGCGTCGCGGGCCGGTCGGAGCGAGCGTTAGCCCGATCGCCACTCAGACCAGCTCACGATGCCCGCCTCGGGGCGCGGCTGCTCGTCGATCATGGCGAGGTACTCGAGCTGGTGTCCGTCAGGGTCGCGGAAGTAGACGGCCGCGGCCGGCATCCAGCCGATCACGCTCGGCTCGCCGGCCGGCTCCCCGAAGAACGACAGCGGCTCGACGCCCTGCTCGCGTAGGCGCCCCGGCGCGCCGATCACCTCGTCGAGCTCGACGTCGAAGGCCACGTGCAGGCTCATCCCCATCGGCATCGAGCCGAGCGACCAGAGGCCGAGCATCGCCCGACCGGGCGCTCCGCACCAGAGGAAGGCCACGCCGCGCTCGGGGACCTCGAAGGCCAGCGGGAGCCCCACCACCTCGCGGTAGAAGCCCTTCGCGCGCTCGAGGTCGCCGACCGGGAGGTGAGCTTCGAAGAGCCCGCGGACTGCGACCGGCACCCGCTCAGCCTACGTGACCCGCGGGCATGCGCTCCTCGCGCGTCTCGCACACCTCCGGCTGCCAGCCCGGCACGGTGTTGCCCTCGGGCGGGATGCCGCCGGCGGCGTTGAGGATGCGCGCCAGATGCACCACGTTGTGGGCCATCCACTTTGTCGTCTTCTGGGTATAGGGGTGGTTCTGTCCACCGGCCTCGATGTACGAGGGGCCGGGGCCCGCCTCGCCCAGCCAGTAGGTGTCCGCGTTCGGGGGGATCGTCAGGCCAAGGTGCGAGAGGTTGAAGAGGGTGTTCGAGGCCGCGTCGTGGGCGCCGTCCTCGTTGCCCGTGACCACCACGCCGCCCACCTTGTTGTAGAGCGGATACTGGCCCACGTCGTTGGTCGTGTTGTAAGTGCCGTCGAGGCGCTCGATCACCATCTGGCAGACACTCGAGCGCACGCCGAACCAGATCGGGGTTCCCACGATCACGATGTCCGCGCCCATGATCTTGTCGAGGATCTGCGGCCACTCGTCGCCGTCGCCCTCGTCACTCGAGACGCCGAACCGCACGTCGTAGTCGACCACGCGCACGGTCTCGCACTCCACCCCCTGTTCCTCGAGGACCTCGATCACGTTGTCCATCAGGGCCTGCGTGTTCGAGACCGCGGGGGACTTCTTGATCGTGCAATTGAGCAGGACGGCCTTTAGCTGCATTCCCGACAGTCCATCACGGAGCGCTCTCGTTACACGCCGGGTTAGGGTGGGGCGCCGTGAGCCGGCCGGCCGCCGATCTGCTGCGCGAGCTGTTCGAGCTTCACCGCCGCGGCGGGGTGGAGGCCGCGCTGCCGCTGCTCGCCGACGACGTGGTTGTGGTGATCCCGCCGACGCTGTCCGCCGAGCCTGATGTCTACCGGGGCCACGACGGCGCTCGGCGCTACTTCGCGGGCTTCGACGACGCGATCGACGAGGTGCGCTTCGACCTCCGCGCGAGCGAGGACGAGCGGCCGGACTCCGCGCTCGCCGTGATGACCGTGAGCGGGGTAGGGGCGGCCACCCGCATCCCGATCGAGATCGACGTGGTGGTGCTCTGCACGGCCCGCGAGGGCAAGGTCGTTCGGATGGCGGCTCACCCCGACCTCGAGGCGGCTCGCAACGACCGCGACGGGCAGGCGCCTCAGCTCTCGTAGCGAGCGATCCACTCGGTGAGGAACGGCTCGGCGATCTCGTACTCGCCGCGGTCGAGCCGCTGCACGAGCTCGTCCCGCTCGAGCGCCCGCAGGGCCGCCTGCACCGTCGGGGTCGCGGGCAGTGAGTGGCGGCGCTGGTAGTCGGCGCCGAGCGGGCGCCCCGGCTGCTCCTGCGAGAGCGCCTGGAGCACGCGCTTCTGGCCGGACGACGCGCGGTCCCAGATCAGGCTGAAGTGCGAGTGCTCGGAGCGCAGCGTGGCCTCGAGCGCGCGATCGAGTGTGGCGGGCGTGGCGGCCTCGCCCGCCGGCGTGTCCTCCCAGAGGAAGTAGAGGAGCTCCTGGGTGGCGTAGGGGTGGCCGCCCGTGAGCTCGAGCGCCCGCTCGCAGGTGTCGGGCGCGAGCTCCCGCCCCGTGCGCTCGAAGCGTTCGAGTGCGTACGGCGCGAAGAGCTCGGGCGCGATCACGCCCAGCTCCATCTGCTTGGCGCTGCGCCAGAAGGGCTCGTTCTCGTCATTGAAGATGCGCTGCATCATGTGGCGCTTGCTGCCAAGGTAGATGTGGGCGACCTCAGGCTGCTCCTGGAAGACGGAGCGCATCACCCGGATCAGGACCGGATCGATGTCCGCGACCTCCTGGAACTCGTCCAGGACGAGTGCGACGCGCCGCTCGCGCTCGGTCCCGATCCTGCCGGGGAGGGCAAGCAGCTCCTCGATGGTCGCGTCGATGTCCGGGGGTGCTGCTCGGGCGTCGAAGCTGAATGACACGGTGCCGTCGTTCGGATCGAGGGTGATGATCGGCGTAAGGCGCAGGCCCGCGAACACGCGCAGACGGTCCTTTGTCCGCCACACGCGGGTGGCCAGGTCCGCGTGGATCGTCTTCGCGAGCTTCGAGGCCAACTGGTCCTTGGTCGGCGTGCGCATCAGGTCCACCTGCGCCACTAGCACGCCCCGCGTCGCGAGCTTCTCCGCTACGCGCCAGACGAGCGACGACTTGCCGTAGCGGCGGGGGGCGAAGACGACGACGTCTTGGCCGTTGCGCGCGTCGGCCACGAGGCTGCGGATCTCGTCCTGGCGGTCGGTGAACGCCTCGGCGAGCGCGAGCGGCCCGAACCTGAAGGGATTGACCGGAAAGGCGTGAGCCACGGCGTCATTATGCCAGACATCATTATGTTCTACAACATAATGTTGACCGGCATCAACGTGCGGCGAGCAGCACGGCCGCCCCGCCCGGCTCGCGCACGAGCGGCCCGTCCTCGCTCGGCTCGGGCTCGAAGCCGGCCGCCGCCAGGCGATCGACCGCGGCGGAGCGCTCGTCGTCGCCCGGCAGCACGAGCTCGAAGCGGTCGAGCCCCAGCGAGCCGGCCGGCGGCGGCGGTGCGCCGCGCGTCTGCCACTCGTTGAGCCCCACGTGGTGGTGGTAGCCGCCCGCGGAGAGAAACAGGGCGCCCGGCAGCCAGCGCACCATCATGTCGAGGCCGAGCGCGTGCTCGTAGAACTCCCCGGAGCCGCCGAGGTCGCCCGCCTGGAGGTGCACGTGGCCGAGCTTCGTGCCGGGCGCGATGTCCCCGGCCCCGGGCGCGGCGTGCTCGGCCGGCAGCTCGGCCAGGATGTCATCGAGGTCGAGCGGGTCGGAGGCCATCCGGATGCGGCCGTCCTCGAACGGCCATTCGTCGCGGGGCCGGTCGCGATAGATCTCGATCCCGTTGCCCTCGGGGTCGCGCAGGTAGAGCGCCTCGCTCACGAGGTGGTCGGAGGCCCCGGTCAGGCGCCAGCCCGCCGCGGCGATGCGCTCGAGCGCTCGCGCCAGCTCCTCCCGGCTCGGGACGAGGATGGCGTGGTGGAAGAGCCCCGAGCTGAAGTCGGGACGCCGTGGAGCGTCCGGCCGGGCAAGCAGCTCGAGCACCGGCGCGCCGCCGTCGGCGCCCATCCGCACGAGGTCGCCGTCCCGTCCTTGCGCGCGCAGGCCAACCACCCGCTCGTAGAAGCTCGTGAGCCCTTCGAGGTCGGCCACGCGGAGCCGCACGGCGCCCAGCGTCGTGTCCGCGGGCAGGCTCACGTGACCACGCCCGCGTACGCGCTCAGCGCCGGCTGGCCGCCGAGGTGGGCGTAGAGCACGTTGGAGTCCGGGTCGATCTCGCCGCGCGACACCAGGTCGATCATGCCCGCCATCGACTTCCCCTCGTAGACCGGGTCGGTGATCATGCCCTCGAGCTGCCCGGCCGTGCGGATCGCCTCGATCGTTCGCTCGTCCGGGATCCCGTAGATCCCGGCGTGGTAGCGCTCGTCGAGCGCGATCTCGTCGTCGCGCAGCTCGCGGCCCACCTCGATCAGCTCGGCGGTGGCGCGCGCGATCCGCGCCACCTGCGCGCGCGTCTCGTCCGGCTTGGCCGAGCCGTCGATCCCGATCACCCTCCGCTCGCGCTCCTGGGCGGCGAAGCCGGCCACCATTCCCGCCTGGGTGGAGCCGGTGACCGAGCAGACCACGATCGTGTCGAAGAACACGCCCAGCTCGCGTTCCTGACGCTCCACCTCCTGCGCCCAATCAGCGAAGCCGAGGCCGCCGAGCTCGTGGTCGGATGCCCCGGCGGGGATCGGGTAGGGGGTGCCGCCGGCGGCCTC
>Ga0075430_100000840_pt1 | contig 24062 bp, 23 predicted proteins | sample RhiMetdeltSRZDD4_FD_75294 | JGI IMG/M metagenome (GOLD analysis project Ga0075430, IMG submission 75294) | Populus rhizosphere microbial communities from Tennessee, USA - Rhizosphere MetaG P. deltoides SRZDD4 | ecosystem: Host-associated > Plants > Roots > Rhizosphere > Soil | place: USA... | reverse complement strand
GCGAGCGGCTGCATGACCGAGACGAGCTCGTGGCGGCCGTCGGCCCGCACCGGACCGAGGAACAGGCAGAGGTTGAGCTTGGCCGGCGCGAGCTCGACTCGCGCATCCGGGGTCACGCGACGTCTCCCGCCTGGAGCTCCGCGAGGCGCTCCGCGAGCGCCCGCAGCTCCTCTGGCGCGAGACGCTCGGCGCGGACGTCGACGGGATGCCCGAGCTGCTCGAGCGCGACCCGCGCCCGGTCGCGAACCTCGGACTCCGGCAGCGGCGAGCGCAGGCTCAGCGAGAGCGACTTCGGCAGCGCCTTGCGGCGGTGCGCGAACGCCGCCTGGACGAAGCGGCGAACGTGCGCCGGCGGCGCCTCGGAGACGCGACTGAGCACGACCAGGACCGAGTCGACGTTCGGCACCGGGTGAAAGACCGAGCGCGCGACTGAGCGCAGGACGCGGACCTCGCAGGCGAGCTGTGCCAGCACCGACGGAACGCCGTAGGCCGAGCCGCCGGGCGGTGCGGCGAGGCGCTCCCCGACCTCCTTCTGCGTCATCGCGACCCAGCGCGTCACGCTCGGCAGCTCTTCGATCGTACGCAGGATCGCGCCGGCGGCGATGCCGTAGGGAAGGTTGGCGATGACCTTGTTCGGCACCGGGTCGAGGGCAGTCAGGCTCATCGTCATCGCGTCGGCGAAGTGCAGCGTCGCACGCGCGCCGAACGGGTCGAGCGCGTCGTGCAGCGGCTCCTCGAGCCTGCGGTCGAGCTCGACGACGTGGACGTGCGCGGCGCGCTCGGCGATGTGCTCGGAGAGCACGCCGAGGCCGCCGCCGATCTCGAGCGCGACATCGTCTGGGCCGAGCTCGGCCGCGCGCTCGATCACGCCGAGGATGTTGGAGTCGATCAGGAAGTTCTGGCCCAGCTCGCGGTTCGGGCGGATCGCGAACTGCCGCATCCGCCGCAGGCTCGGCTGGGACGGGAGCTCGTTCACCATCCGAACAGGCGCGCGGCGTTGGCGTCGACGAGCGCGTCCAGCTCCTCGTAGGCGATGCCGCGAGCGCCGGCGACGAAGCGCGCCGTGTGCGCGACGAACGCCGGCTGGTTGCGCTGCTTGCGCACGGCCTGGGGCGTCAGGTACGGAGCGTCGGTCTCGACCAGCAGCCGCTCGGCGGGCACGCGCGCCGCGGCCGCGGCCAGCTCGACGTTGCGCGGGTAGGTGACGTTGCCGGCGAACGAGAACCACCAGCGGTCGTGCTCGAGGCACTCGTCGAGACGATCGGGCATCGAGAAGCAATGCAGGACGACGTCGACGTCGACGGCCCGGGCCGTCAGCGTCGCGATCGTGTCGTCGTCGGCCTCGCGAGTGTGGATCACGAGCGGCTTGCGAACAGCCCGAGCCAGCTCGATCTGGGCGTGAAACGCCCGCTCCTGATCGTGCTTCGGCGCGCGATCGCGGTAGTAATCGAGGCCGGTCTCGCCGATCGCGGCGCAGCGGTCGTGCACGGCGAGCCGGGTGAGCTCCGCCAGCCCCGCGTCATCGAAGTCGGCGGCGTTGTTGGGATGGTGGCCGACGGCCGCCCAGACCTGCGGGAACTGCTCCGCCAGCGCGAGCGCATCGGCCGACGACGCCGCGTCGAGGCCGACCGTCAGCATCCGCCGCACCCCCACCTCCGCGGCCGCGCTCACCAGATCGGCGGCGGGCGGGTCGCAGGACGCCAGGTGGGTGTGGGAGTCGATCACGTGGTCGTGTGACGCGGGAACAGCGGCTCGATCGCGTTGACGGCACGTAGGCGCCGGTCGCCATAGCCGGCCGCCGCGAAGGAGAGCTCGTCGTCGCCGAGCGCGTCCTGCAGCTTGGCGACGGCCTTCGGCACGTACGGATGCAGCAGGATCGCCAGCACGCGCAGGCCCTCGGCCAGCGACGCCAGCGCGCGGTCGAGCTCGCCGGCACGCGCCGGGTCCTTCGCCAGCTGCCACGGCTCGGTCTCGGTGACGTAGCCGTTGAGCCTGCGGACGCGCTGCCAAATCGCGTCGAGCGCGCGCGTCAGCTCGGCGCGCGAGAGCAGCTCGGCGACCTCGTCCGACAGCCCGTCGAAGGCCTCGACCAGCGTCGCGTCGAGCGTGACGTCGGGCACGGCGCCGTCGCGGTAGCGCACGAGCATGTTCGTCGTCCGGCTCGCGAGGTTGCCGAGCTCGTTCGCCAGCTCGGATTCGTAGCGCTGCTCGAACTGCGTCGTCGAGACGCTGCCGTCCTGGCCGAAGCTGACGTCGCGGAAGCAGTAGAAGCGCAGCGCGTCGGAGCCGAAGCTGTCGATCACGGCGATCGGGTCGAGCACGTTGCCGAGCGACTTCGACATCTTCTCGCCGTCCATCAGCAGGTAGCCGTGGACGAAGATGTGGCGCGGCAGCTCGAGCCCCGCGGCCATCAGCAGCGCCGGCCAGAAGACGCAGTGGAACTTGAGGATGTCCTTGCCGATGATGTGAAAGGCCGGCGGCCAGAAGCGGTCGCGCAGATCCTCGCCGTCGCGGCCGTACGTGAGTCCCGAGTAGTAGTTCAGCAGCGCGTCGAACCAGACGTAGAAGACGTGGTCCGGGTCCCACGGGACGGGGACGCCCCAGGTGAACTTCGCACGGCTCAGCGACACGTCCTGGAGGCCGCCGGAGATGAACGACGACGCCTCGTTGAAGCGGTGCGCCGGCAGGACGAAGTCGGGCCGGTCGACGTACAGCTGCTCGAGCCGCTCCTGGAAGGCGGAGAGCTTGAAGAACCAGTTCTCCTCCTGCTCGCGCGTCAGCTCGATGTGGTGGATCGGGCAGCGGTTGCCGTCCTCGATCTCCGCTTCGGACTTGAAGTCGGCGCAGCGCGGGCAGTACCAGCCCTCGTAGTGCCCCTTGTAGACGTAGCCGTTGTCGTAGATCCGCTGCAGGACCTCCTGGACCACCGCTCCGTGCTGCGCGTCGCTCGTACGGATGAAGAAGTCGTTGGTCGCGTCGATCGCGGGCATCAGGTCGCGAAAGTGCGCCGCGTTGCGGTCGGCCAGCTCCTGCGGCGACACGCCCTCGCGCTCTGCCGCGAGCGCGACCGGCTCACCGTGCTCGTCGGTGCCCGTGAGGAAGAAGACGTCCTCCCCGCGCTGGCGCTGATGACGCGCCAGGATGTCGGCGCCGATCGTCGAGTAGGCGTGGCCGAGATGCGGCGCCGCGTTGACGTAGTAGATCGGCGTGGTGACGTAGAACGACACGGCGCCGGAGGCTAGTCGCGAACCGCGCTAGCCGCCGACTGGCCACGCCTGCGCCGCCGACGCTCGACGAGCCCGCTGACGACGCACGAGCGCACCTGACGGCGCCGCCAGCGCGAGCAGCGCGAGGCCCGCCCAGGCGGCGAGCGGCAGCGCCGGTCGCGCCGGAACCGGGACGGGCACACGAACCGGAGCCGGAACCGCGGCAGGCGGATCCCGCCGCGGCCGATCGGCACGACCTCGCGGAGCGCGACCGAGCGGCCCGGCGGCCGGCGGCCGCTCGCGCAGCAGCGCCAGCGGGTCGACGTAGCGGCGCGGCCCCGACCGCGGCCGCTCGCGGCGGGCACCGAGGCGCAGGATTCCCGCCTCGCCGAGCGTGGCGATCACCGAGCCGGCGCCGACGCGATCGCCGCGACCGACCGCGGTGGCCGCAAGGCCCTGGTACGTCGCTCGCAGCCGGCCGCAGCTGACACTGACGGTCAACCCAGCGCGCCCGACCGGGCCGGCGAACGTGACGCGGCCGGCGCACGCCGAGCGGACGCGCGCCCGGGCGCCCGCGGCGATCGCGATGCCGCGATGGCGCCCGGCGGCGAACGGGTCCGCGTCGCCGGCGCTGAAGCGCACGACGACGTCGCCGTGCAGCGGCCAGCGCCAGCCGGCGCCCGCCGCGATGCCCGGCCGGCAGCCGCCGGCCGCGACGACGAGTGCCAGTAGGACCACAAGGCGACGCATCGCGCGACCGTAGGTGCGCGCGGGTGCCGTGACGAGCAGCCGCGGCCGCTCGTCACAGTCGAGCGGCGATTATTCCTCGGTCAGCGTGGCGTAGAGGTCGTTGGCGCTCGCGCCCGGAACGAGCCCGGCGACGACCGTCGCCGCGGCGCGCGGCTTGGCGCCGGCGTCGACGAGCTTGCGCACCGCGGCAACCGCCTCCGGCGGCGTCCCCCGCGACACGAGCGACGCGCCGCCGATCACGAGCACGACCTCGCCACGCGGACCCTCGCTCGCGTAGCGCTCGGCGAGCTCGCCGGCTGAGCCGCGAACGACCTCCTCGTGCAGCTTCGTCAGCTCACGGCAGACCGCGACCGGCCGCTCGGGATCGAGCGCCGCCAGCACCGCCAGCGTCGCGCCGACCCGGCGCGGCGACTCGAACGCGACGAGCGTGTCGGGCGAGCCCAGCTCGGCGCGCAGCTCCGACGCCTTGCGCGGTAGGAAGCCGGCGAAGCGCCAGCGGTCCGCGGGCAGGGCGCTGGCGACGAGCGCCGACAGCGCCGCGCTCGGCCCCGGCAGCACCTCGACGGCAAGGCCGGCGGCGACGCACGACTGCACCAGCACGTAGCCCGGATCGCTGACGAGCGGCATGCCGGCGTCGCTGACGAGTGCGACGACGGCACCGCCGCGCATCCGCTCGACGAGCTCGGCCGCACGCGCGGTCTCGTTGTGCTCGTGGTAGCTGACGAGCGTCGCGCGCACCCCGTAGCGGTCCAGCAGCACGCGCGTGCGACGGGTGTCCTCACACGCGATCACGTCGGCGTCACGCAGCGCCGACAGCACCCGCAGCGTCACGTCCTCGAGATTGCCGATCGGCGTCGGGCAGACGACCAGCCGGCCGGCGACTGGCGCGTCGCTAGACATGCGCCAGCTGCTCCCATGCCAGCAGCGCCGCGCCGAGCATCCCGGCCTCCTCGCCGAAGCGCGCCGGCTCGACCCGCACGCTCGCGGCGACCGGCGGTAGGGCGCGCGCCGCGATCTGCGCACGCGCGGGCTCCAGCAGCAGGTCGCCGGCGCTCCCGACGCCGCCGCCGATGACGATCACGTCGGGGTCGAAGATGTTGGCGAGGCCGCTGAGCCCGAGCCCGAGCCAGTAGCCGACGACGGCGAGCGCCTCGAGCGCGAAGCCGTCGCCGTCGTGGGCCAGCTCCGTGACGAGCGCGCCGGTGATCGGCCGGCCCTCGGCGAGCTGGCGGCCGAGGGCGCTCTCGGGCGCCTCGAGCGCGGCACGCTCGCCCAGCCGCGCCAGCGCGGTGCCCGAGGCGAGCGCTTCGAGGCAACCGCGGCCGGGGCAGTTGCCGGGGCACTCGGGGCCGTCTGGATCGACGATCATGTGCCCGAACTCGCCGGCGCCGCCATGCGCGCCGCGGACGATCTCACCGTCGACGAGGATCGCGCCGCCGATACCCGTGCCGAGCGTGAGCATCAACGCGTGCTCGGCCCCACGCGCCGCGCCGAAGCGATGCTCGGCGAGCAGGGCCGCGTTGCCGTCGTTGTCGATCGCGACGGGCAGCCCCAGCCGTTCGCTGATCAGGTCGCGCACCGGCGTCATCGCGAGTGCCAGGTGGTTCGTCCAGACGACCTCGTTGCGGGCGCTGTCGACCAGCGACGGCATCCCGATCCCGACAGCGGCGACGTCACCGTCGGCCGCGTCGGCGAGCTCGGAGACGACCTCCGCGAGCAACTCGATCGCACCTTCGGCGGGGGTCGGCCGGACGGCCCGGTGACGCACGACGAGATCGGCGCCGACGACGCCGGCGAGGAGCTTCGTGCCTCCGAGATCCACCCCGATCACGTGGCCCGCCGACATGCCGGTCACCCTACCCTCCTTCGCCATGGTGACCGGCGACGGGTCCGAGGGGGCTGGCGGGCCCGAGCAAACGGCGCGACCGGGCGCCGGCGGCGACGTCGAGCCGCCGCGCTACACCAAGTACCGCTCACGCCCGCGGCTGCTGCGGCGGCACGAGGAGGGCAACGCGCTCGAGGAGCTCCGGCGCGAGACGCTGCGCCGCAGCCGTGGCGGCCGCGGCGCCGGCCCGCGCAAGCCGCTGACGTTCGGGCGCGCGGTGCGCTGGGTCGCCGGCGCGATCGCCGTCTGGCTGACGCTGAGCCTCGTGCTGTTCCTGATCAGCGCCCAGATCGAGTCGTCGAAGGCGTCGGGCGAGACGGAGCGGGCACTGGCCGGCGGCTTCCCGCTCGCGAGCAAGAGCACGATCCTCGTGCTCGGGTCCGATGCGCGCACGGCGTCGCACGCCGAGCGCGGCGCGCAGACGATCGGCGCCCCGAGCCGCTCGGACTCGATCCTGCTCGTCCGCACAGGCGGCGGCGCGTCGGCACGGCTCTCGATCCCGCGCGACACAGTCGTCGACATCCCCGGGCACGGCCGGGAGAAGATCAACGCCGCCTACGCGATCGGCGGCGCCCCGCTGGCGATCGAGACGATCGAGAACTACCTGCACATCACGATCAACCACGTCGTCGAGGTCGACTTCGCCAACTTCCCGAAGCTGATCGACGCGATGGGCGGCATCGATTACACGGGCGGCTGCGTCGTCTCGAGGATCAACGGCGGGAGCAGGAACGGCGGCTACACGCTGCGGCTGAAGCCCGGCACGACGCACATCGACGGCAAGCAGGCGCTGGCGCTCGCGAGGACGCGGAAGAACTCCTGCAACCCGAGCGAATCGGACCTGACGCGCGCCCGCCGCCAGCAGAAGATCTTCGCGGCGATGAAGTCGCGGCTGCTGTCGCCGACGACGTTCGTCCGGCTGCCGTGGGTCAGCTGGCAGGCGCCGAAGGCGATCAAGTCCGACATGAGCGGGCCGTCGCTGCTGGGCCTGTTCGCGTCGATGGCGGTCGGCGGCAGCCCGCCGACGCGGATCCTGCGGCCCTACGGCGGCGTCACGCTGCCCGGCGGCGGCGCCGGCCTGCTGGTCTCCGACAGCGAGCGCCGCAGCGAGGTGCGGCGCTTCCTGCGCGGCTGACCCGATTCTCGGGCGCCGGCGGTATCAGCTCGACGACGAGGACGAGCTGGGCGCCTTCTTCTTGGCGTCCTTCGCGTCCTTCTTCGGCGCGGCGTCCTTGCTGCTCGCACCGTCGGACTTGGACTCCTTGGCGGCACCGTTGGACGACGCCTTCTCGGCCTCGCGCTCGCGTGCGCGCCGCTTCGTCCCGTAATCGGTGTTGTAGAAGCCGGAGCCCTTGAAGTGCACCGCCGGCGCGTGCAGCACGCGCACGACCGCCTGCCCCGTCTCGGGATCGGTCGTCAGCGCGTCGTCGGCCATCGCCTGGATCAGCTCGAACGTCGTGCCGTCTTCGCGTCGATACTCATAGATGGGCATCGTCTCTGAGTGTATGGACCGTCGCGGCAGGCGATGTCGCGGTGACCACCGGTGGCACTACCCTCCGCGCCCGTGGCTGCGGACGTGGTGACCATGGAGAAGATCGTCGCGCTGTGCAAGCGACGCGGCTTCGTGTTCCCGTCTTCGGAGATCTACGGCGGCCTCGGCTCGACCTACGACTACGGCCACTACGGCGTCCTGCTGAAGACCAACATCAAGGGCGAGTGGTGGAAGGCGATGCTCGTCGAGCGCGATGACATCGTCGCGCTCGACTCGGCGATCCTCCAGCACCCGCGTGTCTGGGAGGCCTCCGGCCACCTCGCCGGCTTCACCGACCCGATGGTCGACTGCCGCGTCTGCAAGCAGCGCTTCCGCGCCGACCACGTCGACTACGACGAGATCTGCCCGGCGAAGGCGAGCCTGCCCAAGACCGAGGACCGCCGCCACGAGTTCACCGAGGCGCGCGACTTCAACCTGATGTTCGAGACGACCGTGGGCCCCGTCAAGGAGACCGGCTCGACCGCCTACCTACGGCCGGAGACGGCACAGGGCATCTTCATCAACTTCAAGAACGTGCTGCAGTTCTCGCGCAAGAAGCCACCGTTCGGGATCGCCCAGGTCGGCAAGTCGTTTCGCAACGAGATCACGCCCGGCAACTTCATCTTTCGCACGCGCGAGTTCGAGCAGATGGAGATGGAGTTCTTCGTCCCGCCCGCCGAGGCGGCCGACTGGTACGCCTTCTGGCGCACCGCGCGGCGCGACTGGTACGTGCGCCTCGGGATCCGCCCCGACCACCTTCGCCTGCGCGAGCACGACCCCGACGAGCTGAGCCACTACTCGTCGGGCACGGCCGACGTCGAGTACGAGTTCCCGATCGGCTGGTCGGAGCTCGAGGGCATCGCCAACCGCGGCGACTTCGACCTCAAGGCGCACGCCGAGCACTCGGGCGAGAAGCTCGAGTACTTCGATCAGGCGAGCGGCGAGCGCTACGTCCCGCACGTGATCGAGCCCGCCGCCGGCGCCGACCGCGCGACGCTCGCGTTCCTCGTCGACGCCTACGACGAGGAAGAGGTCGAGGGCGAGACGCGGGTCGTGCTGCGGCTGCACCCGGCGCTGGCGCCGGTCAAGGCGGCGGTGCTGCCGCTCGTGCGCAAGGACGGCCAGCCCGAGCGTGCGCGCGAGGCCGTCGCGGCGCTGCGCGCCGCCGGCCTGCAGGTCGAGTACGACGAAGGCGGCTCGATCGGCAAGCGCTACCGCCGCCAGGACGAGATCGGCACGCCGTGGTGCGTCACGATCGACCACCAGACGCTCGACGACGGCACCGTGACCGTGCGCGACCGCGATTCGCTGGCACAAGAGCGCGTCGCGATCGACGCGCTGCCCGCAGAGCTCGCGGGGCGGCTGGCGTCGCCGTGGATGTCGCCAAAATTGTGACGTCGCCCGAACGTCATCGCTCGCGACGACCGTAGGGCGAAACGTAGGACGAAACCCATACCCTCCGCTCATGCCGAGCGAACCGGTCCGGATCACGGTCGCTGACGCCGACCTGCAGCGCTCGCGCGTCACCGTCCTGTTTCGCCTGATCCTGGCGATCCCGCACCTGATCGTGCTCGGGATCTTCGCGGCGATCGCGATCGTCCTCGCGCCGTTCCATTGGCTGGCGACGCTGTTCTCGGGCAACCCGCCGGACGCGCTGGCGGACTACTTCCGGATGCTGGTCCGGTACTCGCTCCAGGTCTACGCCTATCTGTACCTGACGACGGCGCGCTTCCCACCGTGGCCGGGAACGAACGACGAGTACGCGATCGACGTCAGCTTCCCGCCGGCCGCGCGCCAGAACCGCTGGAGCGTCGGCTTCCGGCTGTTGCTGGCACTGCCGGCGCTGCTGCTCGCCAGCGCACTGACTGGCGGCTTCGGCTTCGGCTTCAACGGGAGCGCCACCGAATCGGCGCTGCAGGGCTCGGGCGCCGCCGCGGCGGCCGCGTTCCTGGCCTGGTTCGCGTGCCTCGTCACCGGGCGCATGCCCCAGGGGCTGCGCGACCTGCAGATCTACGCGCTCGGCTACGCGACGCAGGCCTACTCGTACCTGTTCCTGCTGACCGACCAGTACCCCAACGCGGCACCGCGCGCCTATCCGTCGGCGCCGATGCCCGACCACCCGGTGACGCTCTCGCTCAGCGCCGACGACCTTCGCCGTAGCCGCCTGACGACGTTCTTCCGCCTGCCGCTCGCCGTGCCGCACTTGATCTGGCTCGCGCTGTGGTCGATCGTGGCGCTGCTCGTCGCGATCGCCGCCTGGCTCGCGGCACTCGTCCGCGGACAGGTCCCGGCGGCCCTGCACCGGTTCCTCGCCGCTTACGTGCGCTACACGACCCACTTCACGGCGTTCCTGTATCTGACGGCGAACGCCTTCCCCGGCTTCACCGGAACGGCCGGCAGCTACCCGGCGGAGGCGACGATCGCCGCCCCCGAGCGGCAGTCGCGCTGGACCGTGCTGACCCGAGGGATCCTGCTGCTGCCGGCCTTCGTGATCCTGAGCGCGCTCGGCGGCATCTACGGGCTGACGGCGATCTTCGCGTGGTGGATCGCGCTGTTCACGGGGCGGATCCCGCGCGGCGTGCGCGACGCCGGCGCCTTCGCCTTGCGCTACTCGACGCAGACCTACGCGTACGCGCTGCTGCTGACGCCGCGCTACCCGTACGCGGGGCCGGGCCCGGGTACGAGCGCCCGCAACGCGCCGGCCGCGCCCGAACCGGCGCCGCCGTCGTACATCCCCGACCAACCGGTGTGGACGCGAGAAGCGGAGTGACTCGCCGCCGGCGCGTGATCCTGATCGTCGCCGGCATCGCGCTCCTCGTCGCCGTCGAGATCGTCGTCGCAACGCGCCTCTGGCGCACGTCCGTTCCGTCGGACCTGCGGCTGCCGTCGCTCGACCCCGCGCGCGAGTTCCCGGCCGGGGAGCTCCGCCGGGCCGAGTCGTTCGACGCGTTCGGGCGCTGGACGTTCCTCGGCTCGCAGGTCGTCCTGCTCGCCACGCTCGCGGTCTACGCCAAGCACGGCTGGCGCTTTGCGCGCGAGTCGGCCGCCGGGCCGATCGGGACGGGGTTCCTGCTCGGCATGCTCGGCATCGGCATCGCCTGGCTGACGCAGGTGCCGTTCTCGATCGCGGACTTCTGGTGGGCGAAGGACCACGGTGTGACGAACACCGACTGGGCGACCTTCCTGTTCGGCGACTGGGCCGCGCTCGGCGGCCAGTTCGCGTTCGTCTGCTTCGCGCTGCTCGTCGCGATGGGCTTCTCGCGCCTGCTCCGGCGCAGCTGGTGGCTGCCGGCCACCGCCGTCTTCGCCGGCCTGGCGGTGCTGTTCGCCTTCGTCACCCCGCTGCTGCTCGACCTGCACGAGCCACACAACCCGCGCCTCGAGGCCGACGCCGCCAAGATCGCGCGGCAGCAAGGTGTCAGCGGCATCCCGCTGAAGGTCGAGGAGGTGCGCTCCGACACGACCGCGCCGAACGCCTTCGCCGTCGGCCTCGGATCGACACGCCGCGTCGTGCTCTGGGACACGATCGCCGGCTTCCCCCGTGGCGAGGTGCGCGTCGTCATCGCCCACGAGTACGGCCATCAGGCGCGGCATCACATCTCGAAGGGGCTCGGCTGGTCGGTGCTGTTCCTGCTGCCGACGACGCTGCTGGTCGCACTGCTGACCTGGCGCCGCGGTGGCCTGGCACGGCCCGAGGCGGTTCCGCTGGCGCTGCTGATCGTCGTCGTCCTCCAGGTGTTCACGACACCCCTGCGCAGCGCGATCTCCAGGCACATGGAGGCCGAAGCCGACTGGGCCGCGCTCCAGACCACGCGCGACCCCGCGGCGATGCGCGGCCTGTTCCGCAACTTCACCGACGTCGGCTATTCCGACCCGGATCCGCCCGGCTGGTTCCAGACGCTCTTCGGCGATCACCCCTCCGGCCTGCAGCGGATCGAGATGGCCGAAGCCTGGGAGCGCGCTCACCCCCACTGAGCACGCGGCTGGGGAAGGCGGGCCCAGAACGACCGAGCGCGGCCGGTTGGCCGCGCTCGGTACTTCCGGATCGGAGGCGCCGCTACGCCGCTGGCGTCGACGCCGTCGCGGCCGTGTCGACCGTGCCGTTCTCGGTCGGGGCGGAGTAGTCGAACTCCTCCTCCTTGCCGAACAGCGCGTCGAGGACCTTGTTCCGCAGATCCTCGTTGACGGCGAGCGCGATGCCGGCCGCGATCAGGACCAGCAGCAGCTTGCCGAACAGGCCGCCGCCGCGCTTGCGCTGCTTCGGCGCGTCGCGCAGCGAGTCGCTCGCGTCCTTCAGCGCCGTCGCAGCCTCCTGCACACTCTTCTTGAACTTCTTGTCGTCGAGCACGACCTTGGCCGGGCCCTTGCCGCTCTGCAGGCGGGCGAACGCCTCGCGCGCGGAGTCGATGGCGACCCGCACGTTGTCTCGCAGTTCCTCGTCGGACATCACACGGCGCACGTACGGAGCGGCCGCGGCGGCTGCGTCCTTGGCCGCCTTGCTGCTTTTCGCTGCCATTGCTTGCCTACCTCGAGTCGCTTGGCGGGGTCGAGTCGAGCATACCCAGGTCAGCGCGAACGGACTCGCCTTGGAGCGGGCACGGGTTCGAGCGCGATTTCGAGCACCTGGCCGATCTCTGAGACGAAGCGCATGTCGAGCTTCGCCCGCAGGTCTTCGGGGATGTCATCGGCGTCGGCCTCGTTGCCGCTCGGGGCGATCACCATCGACAACCCGAGCCGCTGAGCGGCGAGCGCCTTCTCCTTCAACCCGCCGATCGGCAGCACCTGGCCGGTCAACGTGATCTCGCCGGTCATCGCGACGTCGTCGCGAACGCAGCGGCCGGTGACCAGCGACGCGAGCGCCGTCGCCATCGTGATCCCGGCGCTCGGCCCGTCCTTCGGCGTCGCCCCGGCAGGGACGTGCAGATGGATGTCGTGGCGCTCCCACCAGTCGGCGCTCACCGGCCCGCCCACCCCGATCTCCTGGCCGTGGCCGCGAACCCACGTCAGCGCCGCCTGCGCCGATTCGCGCATGACGTCGCCGAGCTGCCCTGTGAGCGTCAGAGTCGGCGGCCTCGTTCCGGACCCGATCGAGATCGCCGTCGCCTCGATGAACAGCACGTCGCCGCCGACGGGCGTCCAGGCGAGCCCGGTGGCGACGCCCGGCTGGTTGGTGCGGCGCTTGGCCTCGGAGTGAAAGCGCGGCCGCCCGAGCAGCTCGCGCACGCGGTCGGTCCCGATCGACGCCCGCTTCGGGCGCCCGTTCTCGGCTGCGGGGCGCTCGGCGATCGTCCGCGCGACCTTGCGGCACAGCGCACCGATCTCGCGCTCGAGCTGCCGGACCCCGGCTTCGCGCGTGTACTCGGAGATCAGCGTTCGCAGCGCGCGGTCGCCGATCGAGATCCACGACTTGCGCAGGCCGTTGCGCTCGACCTGGCGCGGCACGAGGTAGCGCTTCGCGATCTCGAGCTTCTCCTCCTCGGTGTAGCCGGCCAGCGGGATGATCTCCATCCGGTCGCGCAGCGGCCCCGGCACGCGGTCGAGCTCGTTCGCCGTGCAGACGAACATGACGTCGGAGAGGTCGAACGGCAGATCGAGGTAGTGATCGCGGAAGGTCGCGTTCTGCTCCGGGTCGAGCACCTCGAGCATCGCGCTTGCGGGGTCGCCGCGGAAATCCGCGCCCATCTTGTCGATCTCGTCGATCATGAACAGCGGGTTGCGCGAGCCTCCGTCGCGCAGCGCGCGGATGATCACGCCCGGCATCGCGCCGATGTAGGTGCGTCGATGGCCGCGGATCTCCGCCTCGTCGCGCACACCACCGGCGCTGATGCGCTCGAACTTGCGGTCCATCGCGCGGGCGATCGACCTCCCCAGCGACGTCTTCCCCACACCCGGCGGCCCGACGAAGCAGAGGATCGAGCCCTGCGTCGCGGTGCCGCTCTCCCTCGTCAGGCTGCGGACGGCGAGGAACTCGAGGATCCGCTCCTTGACCTGCTCGATGTCGTAGTGGTCGGCGTCGAGCACGCTCCGGGCATGTGAGAGGTCGAGGTTGTCCTCGGTCACCTTGTCCCACGGCAGCGAGGCGATCCACTCGAGGTAGGTGCGGATCACGCCGTGTTCGGCGGCCTGCGGCGGCATCACCTCGAGCCTGCCGAGCTCGCGATCGACCTGTTTGCGGACCTCGTCGGGCAGCGCGATCGCCTCGAGCTGCTCGCGCAGCTCGGTCGCCTCGGCAGCCGCCTCGTCGAACTCACCCAGCTCGTCCTGGATCGCCTTGAGCTGCTGCCGCAGGACGAACTCGCGCTGGCCCTTGTCGATCTCGCCCTGGACCTGGCTCTGGATCTCGGTGCCGATCGAGATCACCTCCAGCTCGCGAGCCAGGTGCTGCACGAGCAGCCGCAGCCGTCTGGCGACGTCGAGCTCCTCGAGCAGGCTCTGCTTTTCCTCCGTCGGCAGCCGCAGCGCGCCGGCGATGAGGTTGCTCAGCTGGCCGGGGTCGTCGATGTTGGCGACCGCGATCTGCAGCTCCTCGGGCAGATACGGCACCTCCTCGACGATCTGCGTGAACGTTCCCTGGACGTTGCGCTTGAGCGCCTCGATCTCGTTCGCCGACCCGCTGACCTCGTCCGGCAACTCGGAGATCCGGCCGACGAGGTATGCCCCATCGTCGGTCCAGTCGCTGATCCGTACCCGCTGGGCGCCCTGGACGAGGATCCGCAACGTGCCGTCGGGGACCCGCATCATCCGTGCGACCACACCGACGACGCCGACGTCGAACAGCTGCTCGGGCGTCGGCTTCTCGACCGAGCCGTCGCGGCTCGCGACCATCACCAGCATCCGATCGCCGGCAAGCACGTCGTTGACCATCTCGACCGAGCCGCCCTGCCCGATCGCCAGTGGCGACAACGTGTCGGGGAACGGAACCGTCTCGCCGAGCGGCAGCACCGGCAGTCGTGCCGGCAGCCCGCGGGCCGTCCCGACCTCGACCTCGCGCGGCCCGTCGGGCGTCACGATCTCGATCACGACTCGATGACGTCCTCGCGCACGGTGATCTGCACGGAGCGCACCTCGGCCTCCTGCAGCGGCAGCTCCACCGTGAGGATCCCGTCGCGATATGTGGCCTTGGCCTGGTCGGCGATCACGTCGGCACCGAGGCCGATCGTGCGCCGGAACGGGCCGTGGTCGATCTCGAGCTGCTGGTAGACGCGGCCCTCGGCATCGGCGGGGCGCCGGTAGCCCGAGATGATCAGGTTGCGGCCTTCGATCTCCAGCCCGACCTGATCGATGTCGATCCCCGCCAGCTCCGCGTGGACGATGGCGCGAGGAGGCTCGACCGCGTAGAAGACGTCGACCGCCGGCAAGAACCCGCCGCGATGCTTCGGCGTGAGGCCACCGCCGAAGACGTCGCCGAAGAGCTCGTCGACCTCCCGGCGCATTCGCTCGAAGTTTCCGAACAGATCGCGGTCGCGTGCCACAGGCAGAGGATAGATCCAGCCCGCGGTCGTCCGTCGGCTGAAGCCGGCGATTTCCGAATCGACATGGGTTTCGTCCGGCGGTCGCCGCTTCCGCGGCGACCTTTGGACGACGTCACACCTAGGCGTGGAGCGCTGCCTGCTCCTGCGCACTCGGAAACGCCCAGGCGGCGCGCGTGCGGCGCTCCTGGCGGAAGTGGAAGCGCAGCTGCTCCGGGGGCCGAAGCCCCTCGGGGCGGTCGGGGCGGAAGGTCGGGCAGGGCTCGTCGAGCGTCAGCGCACAGAGCATGTTGGCCCTGAAGAAGCACCCATCGCACGACGCCTTCGCTGCTCGACTGCTTGCCACACCCGCTCCTGTTCGACCGACGATCCGACGGCGGCGGTCCGAGCGAACGGGACCGGCGCGTCAACGGCGGCCATCACAACACACCTCGCGGGAGGCGACAATGCCCTCTTCCCGCAAAGGGCGACAATCCATGCAACGGTCCTGTGATCACGGCAGGCTCAGGCCGCAATCTGCGCCCGTTTTCTGGCGCCGTCAATGCGAGAGGACCGTCAGCGAAGCGTCGCCTGGACGCGATCGGCGATCAGCCGGCCGAGCGCGAGCGACGACGTCGCGGCCGGCGACGGGGCGTTGCGGACGAAGACGCCGCCCGCCGCGTCGTGGACGACGAAGTCGTCGACGAGCGTGCCGTCGCGTCCGACGGCCATCGCCCGAACGCCGAACGGGCCCTCGAGGACGTCGTCGTCGGTCAGCGCCGGGACGTACCTCGAGCACGTCGCCACGAACGCCTTGCGGCTGGCGCGCAGCCGCAGCTCGGTCAGCCCGGCGCGCCAATGCTCGGCCATCATCCGCCAGGTTCCGGGCCACGTCAGGGTGCGGTGCAGTCCACGCGTGTCCATGATCGCCGTCGGGCCCAGCAGGATCTCGCCGTCGACGCGCTTCGTCAGATGCACGCCGAGAAACGGCAGCCGCGGGTTCGGCACCGGATAGATCAGGCCGCGGACCAACGCGCGCGACTCCGGGCGCAGGCGCAGGTAGGCGCCGCGAAAGCCGACGATCCGCGGATCGGACGGCGCGCCGGCGCCGTGGGCGAGCCGGTCGGTCCAGAAGCCGGCGCAGATCAGCGCCCGCTGTGCCCGCGTCTCGCCACTCGCCTCGCTGATGACGACGTGGCCGTCCTCGGAGCGGAGGCCGGCGACCTCGTTGTTCAGCCGCACCTCGGTGCCGCGCTCGACGAGCTCGGTGGCCATCGCGCGCGCGACCGCGCCGAAGTCGACGATCCCGGTGTGCGGCGAATGCAGCGCCGCCACGCCGGTCGCGTGCGGCTCGATCTCGCGCAACCCGTCGGCGTCGAGCCGGCGAAGGCCCGGAACGCCGTTGGCGTGCCCGCGGTGCTCGAGCTCGGCGAGCCCTTCGAGCTCCGAGTCGTCGAGGGCGACGATCAGCTTGCCGCAGCGTTCGTGTGCGATCCCGCGCTCTTCGCAGAACGCGTACATGCGCTGGATCCCGTCGACGCACAGACGTGCCTTGAGCGAGTTCGGCTTGTAGTAGATCCCGGCATGGGCGACACCGGAGTTGCTGCCCGTCTGGTGCATGCCGACGGCCCGTTCGCGCTCCAGCACGCGGATCCGCAGATCGGGTCTGCGCTCGCTCAATTCACGGGCCGCCGCAAGGCCGACGATGCCCGCTCCGACGACGACGAGGTCGGTGTCGAGGTGCGCCACGGGCGGCCACCGTAGCGTACGGTGAAGGCATCACCGCTCTCGTCACTGGTGCGACCGGCTTCATCGGCGCGGGGCTGATTCCGGCCCTCCAACGCGCCGGTCACGACGTGCGCGCGTTCGCCCGGTCACCCGAGCGCGTCGGAGCCGACGTCGAGGTCGTCGGCGGCGACGCGGTCACCGGTGCCGGGCTCGACGAGGCGCTCGCCGGCATCGACGTCGCGTACTACCTGATCCACTCCATGGAGCCCGACGACGGCTCGTCTCTCGACGAGCGCGAGCGCGCCGCCGCCGAGCGGTTCGTCGAGGCAGCGGCGCGCCGGAGCGTCCCGCGCGTGGTCTATCTCGGCGGCCCGGCGCCGACGAGCCTCACCGGCGAACTGTCGGCGCATCTGGGCACCCGGCTCGCCGTCGAGCGGACGCTGCTCGACGGCTTCCCGGAGGCGATCGCGCTGCGTGCCTCGATCATCCTCGGCGCGCGCTCACGCTCGTTCCGGCTGCTGGTCCGGCTCGTCGAGCGACTGCGCGCGATGCCGCTGCCCTCATGGCGGGACCACCGTCTCGCGCCGATCGACGAGCGCGACGTGCTCGCGATGCTCGTTGCCTGCGCGACGACCGAGCACGCGCGCGACCGGCTGTCGCTCGATGCCGCCGGGCCAGAGCTGCTCAGCTACGGCGACCTGATCGCGCGCATCGCCGACGCGATGCTCGTCGGCCGGCCGCAGATCGCCGTCGACGTCCTCGCCGACCGCACGGTCAGCCGGATCGCGGCGGCGATCTCCGGCGAGGATCACGCCCTCGTCGGGGCGCTGATGGAGAGTCTCGGCGCAGATCTGCTGCCGCGTGACGATCGTGCCGCCGCACTGCTGGGCATCCGCCGCCACGGGGTCGACAAGGCGGTGGAACGTGCGCTGCGGGAGTGGGAGCGGTTCGAGCCGCTGGCCGCGAGGTAAGTTCCAGCCGATGTCCGCGGTGACCAGCAGCATCGACATCGCCGTACCCCCTCGCGCCGTCTGGGACGTCGTGATGAATCCCGTCCGGCTCGAGGAGTGGGTGACAATCCACCGCCGGCTCGAACGTCACACCGCAACGTCGATGGAGCAGGTGCTGTGCCTGCGCGGTTTCACCTTCCACGTCACCTGGGCGCTCGATGCGAGCGAGCGGCCTCACCACGCGACGTGGAAGGGCAAGGGCCCCGGACACTCGAAGGCGACCATCGAGTACGGGCTGACCGAAATCGATGGCGGCACCCGCTTCGACTACCGCAACGAATTCAAGGCCCCGTTCGGTCCGCTGGGCGCCGTCGCCGGCAAGGCGATCGTCGGCGGCCTCTCGCAGCGAGAGACGGACGCTTCACTGCTCCGCCTCAAGGCGCTCTGCGAGCGCGCCTGACACGGCGCGCGGCGATTCTGACATTGCCGCGAACGGCCGGTGATTCTCGTCGTTTGACATCAGACGCCTTCACTGTGTCATTATTAGTGCGTACGGTTCAATTCAATCTGAGGGCACATTCCCACATGGCCGACTTTCTGGAAGACAAGAAGCGTGAGATACGCAGCCGCCTCGCCGAGCTGAAGCCGGCCGTCGACGAGTATCAGCGCCTGGAAGCCGCCGCTGCTGCGCTCGACGGTGTTCCCGCCAACGGCACCGCTCGCCGCACCCGTGGCCCCGCCAAGCGCAGCACGTCCTCGTCGTCGGCTTCGTCAGCTCCGGCCAAGCGCGGGCGTCCGCGCGGCAGCGGCACGCGCTCCAAGCAGGCGCTCGAGATCGTCCGGGCGCGCCCCGGCGTGACGATCGCGGAGCTCGCCGACGCGATGAAGATCAAGCAGAACTACCTCTACCGCGTGCTCCCGGCGCTGGCGAAGGACGGCCTCGTCAGCAAGAAGGGCCGCGGCTGGCACGCGAAGGACGCCGCTTAGCACCGGAGTGGCAGCGCGCCGCCCTGGGCCGCTGCCGGACATCGCCGGAGCTCCTCGCCGCCTCCGGCGGCTGCGGGGAGTGCTCCGTCGATGTCCGTCGCGCCGCGGGGCGGGCTCGCGCTCGGGTGGCGCGCGAGCGAGCCCCGAGGCTCGTTGCTCGTCAGCCCAGCAGGCCGAGCTCTGCGACCGCGTCGCGCTCGCCCTGGAGCTCGGCGACGCTGGCGTCGATCTTGCCGCGGGCGAAGTCGGTGAGCTCGAGCCCCTCGACGATCTCGTAGCTGCCGCCCGAGGCGCGCACCGGCAGCGAGCAGATGATCCCCTCGGCGATGCCGTAGGCGCCGGTCGTCGGCACGGCCATCGAGATCAGCCCCTCGGCACCGAGAACCCAGTCGTGGATATGGTCGATCGCGGCGCTCGCGGCGCTGGCCGCGGACGAGTTGCCGCGGACCTCGAGAATCTCGGCGCCACGCTTGCCGACGCGCGGCAGGTACGTGTTCTCGTACCAGTCGATGTCGACCTGCTCGGCGGCGTTGCGGCCGTTGACCGTGGCGTTGAACAGGTCGGGGAACATCGTCGGCGAGTGGTTGCCCCAGACGACGAGGTCGGAGACGTCGTCGACGGTCGCGCCGACCTTCTCGGCGATCTGCGCGACGGCACGGTTCTGATCGAGCCGCGTCATCGCGGTGAAGCGCTCGGCCGGGATGTCGGGCGCGTGCGACTGAGCGATCAGCGCGTTCGTGTTCGCCGGGTTGCCGACGACGAGGACCTTGACATCGTCCGCCGCGCCGGCGTTGAGTGCCTCGCCCTGCGGCTTGAAGATCGCGCCGTTGGCCGACAGCAAGTCGGCCCGCTCCATGCCCTGGGTACGCGGCCGCGCGCCGACGAGCATCGCGACGTTGACGCCGTCGAACGCCTTCGTCGCGTCGTCGTAGATCTCGATCGACTCGAGCGCGCTGAAGGCGCAGTCGGTGAGCTCGAGCGCCGTGCCCTCCGCGGCCTTGACCGCCTGCGGGATCTCGAGCAGTCGCAGCGCGACCTTCTCGTCCGGGCCGAGCATCTGGCCGCTGGCGATCCGGAACAGCAGCGCGTAGCCGATCTGTCCGGCCGCACCGGTCACCGTCACTGTGGTCGCCATCAGGCCTTCATCTCCTTCGATCGTTGATCTGCGCCGCGGGACGCTAGCGACTGGGGCTCAGGAGGCCATCGCGACGCGCAGGTTCTCGTCGATCGACGCAAGGAAGTCCTGCGTCGTCTGATACGGCTGATCGCCGCCGACGAGCAGGGCCAGATCCTTGGTCATCTTGCCGCTCTCGACGGTCTCGATGCAGACGCGTTCGAGCGTCTCCGCGAATGCCGTGACGTCGGGCGTGTCGTCCATCCGGCCGCGATGCGCGAGCCCGCGCGTCCAGGCGAAGATCGAGGCGATCGGGTTCGTCGACGTCGGGTTGCCCTGCTGGTGCTGACGGTAGTGGCGCGTGACGGTGCCGTGCGCCGCCTCCGCCTCGACCGTCTGGCCATCGGGGGTCATCAGCACGCTCGTCATCAGCCCGAGCGACCCGAAGCCCTGGGCGACGGTGTCGGACTGGACATCGCCGTCGTAGTTCTTGCAGGCCCAGACGTAGCCGCCCTCCCACTTCAGCGCCGCGGCGACCATGTCGTCGATCAGCCGATGCTCGTAGGTGATCCCGGCAGCCTCGAAGTCGGCCTTGAACTCGTTTTCGAAGATCTCGGCGAAGAGGTCCTTGAAGCGCCCGTCGTAGGCCTTCATGATCGTGTTCTTCGTCGACAGGTAGACCGGGTAGCCGCGATCGAGGCCATAGCGCATCGAGGCGCGGGCGAAGTCGCGGATCGAGTCGTCGAGGTTGTACATCGCCATCGCGACGCCGCCACCCGGGAAGTCGTAGACGTCGAGCTCGATCGGCGCGTCGCCGTTCTTCGGCGTGTACGTCAGCGTCAGCTTGCCCTCACCCGGGATGACGAGGTCGGTCGCGCGGTACTGGTCGCCGAAGGCGTGACGGCCGATGACGATCGGCTTCGTCCAGCCCGGGACCAGCCGCGGCACGTTGGAGATCACGATCGGCTCGCGGAAGATGACGCCGCCGAGGATGTTGCGGATCGTCCCGTTCGGCGAGCGGTACATCCGGCTCAGACCGAACTCCTCGACGCGCGCCTCGTCCGGCGTGATCGTCGCGCACTTGACGCCGACGCCGTACTGCTTGATCGCGTTGGCGGCGTCGACCGTGATCTGGTCGTCCGTCTCGTCGCGCTTCTCGATCCCGAGGTCGTAATACTTCAGGTCGACGTCGAGGTACGGGAGGACCAGCTGGTCCTTGATGAACTGCCAGATGATCCTGGTCATCTCGTCGCCGTCGAGCTCGACGAGGGGCGTCTTCACGTTGATCTTGGCCATGAGGCGGCGCAGCCTAGCCGTGTTCTCCTGGCTGCACGCGAGCGCGGGCGTCCGCGATAGCTAGCGCGATCGGCGTGCCGGGCGCTCCTTCTTCGGGCGCGCGTCGCTGAGCTTCTTCTCTTCCGGCGTCATCTTGCGCACGGTCAGGGAGCCTTCGTCGATCTGCTTCTGCATCGCTTCGAGCTTCTCGAGTCGCTTTGCTTCTTCCCGTTCTCGCGCGCTCTTCGGTGGCATGAGGACATTCTCCCCGATTCCGCGCTCGCGCGTCCATCGGTGCCATCTTGGTCGCGTCCGGCGCCGCCGGATCACGGTCGGACGCGACCGCCTGCGACGATGTATCCGTGTTCGGTGGCGGCCGCGGCTCTATTCAACTTGCGCGGATCGCGGGGATCCGGATCGGGGCCACCCCGAGCTGGTTCTTCGTCCTCTTCGGCTTCATCTACATCCTGACCGGCTACTTCGGCGACGTCGTCGCCGGCTCGGACGGGACGGAGTTCACGCTCGCCGTGATCGCGTCGCTGCTGTTCTTCGCCAGCATCGTGCTGCACGAGTTCGGCCACGCCGTCGTCGCTCGCCGCAACGGCATCGGCATCGCCGGCATCGACCTCTTCTTCTTCGGCGGCGTCGCTCGCATCACTCGCGAGGCCGAGACGCCCGGCCGCGAGTTCCGCGTCTCCGCGGCCGGCCCGGCGGTGACGGTCGCGATCATCGTCGTCTGCCTCGGCGGCAGCATGCTGGCGTCGCGTTCGGGCGCCGTCGTCGACGCCGCCACGTTCTCCGACACCAGCCACGTCACGGCCGTCGAGGCGCTGCTCGGCTGGCTGACCGCGATCAACGTCTACCTGCTGGCGCTCAACATCCTGCCGGCGCTGCCGCTCGACGGCGGCAGGATGGCGCGCGCGATCGCGTGGCGGATCACCGGCGACCGGGCGCGCGCGACGCGCTTCTCGGCCCGTGCCGGCCAGGGCCTCGCCTACGTGCTGATCGGCGCCGGCGTGCTCGTGCTCGCGTCCGGCGAGCTGCTCACCTGGCGAATCGATGCCGGCACCGGGATCTGGCTGCTGCTGATCGGCTTCTTCATCGGGCAGGCGGCGCGCGCCGAGCTGTTGACGTCGGCGTTCGCGCAGCGGATCGAGGGGCTGACCGTCAGCGACGTGATGGACCGCGAGCCGGTCTGGATGCCGGCCGAGGCGACCGTGCTCGAGGCGCACGACGAGTTCGTGCTGCGCTACCGCTACCCGTGGTTTCCCGTCGTCGACGCCGTCGGCCGCTACGCCGGGGTTCTGCGCTCCGACCAGGTCGAGCATGCGATCGAGGGCGGTCGCCCCGCGAGCGCCGTGACCGAGTTGATCGATCCGGCGACAGCACGTTTCCGGGTCGGCACCGACCGCCCGCTGGAGGCGCTGCTGCGGGAGCCTGGGCTTCAGGAACTGGGCGCGCTCGTCGCCGTCGACGGTGACGGGCTGATGGCCGGAGTGGTCACGCTGGACCAGGTTCGGCGAGCCCTGTTGCAGGCGTCGGCACGCGCCTGAGCGTCACCGCCTTATAGATTTCAACGCATGCCCGCCCACGACGTGTTGATCATCGGCGCCGGCCTTGCCGGTCAGCGCGCCGCCCTCGCAGCTGCCGACGCGGGCGCGACGGTCGCGATTCTCTCCAAGGTTCACCCGGTCCGTTCACACTCGGTCGCGGCCGCCGGCGGCATCAACGCCGCGATCGCCCAGGACGACGACTGGCGCTCGCACGCCTACGACACCGTCAAGGGCTCGGACTTCATCGGCGACCAGGACGCGATCGAGGTCATGTGCCGCGAGGCGCCTGAAGAAGTGCTGCATCTGGAGCACATCGGCGTCACGTTCCACCGCAACGAGACCGGCAACCTCGACCTTCGCGCCTTCGGCGGCGCCTCGATGAAGCGCACCGCCTACGTCGCCGACATCACCGGCCAGGCGATCCTGCACGTGCTCTACGAGCAGCTGATGAAGTACCACCAGCGGCTCGACTCCTACGAGGAGTGGTTCACGACCTCGCTGATCCAGGACGAGGACGGCGCCTGCGTCGGCTGCGTCGCGCGCGACATCCGCACCGGCCGCATGGAGATCTTCCGCGCCAAGAACGTGATCCTCGCCTCCGGTGGCGCCGGCCAGTGCTTCAAGCCGACGACCAACGGCCTGATCTGTACGGGCGACGGCATCGCGCAGGCCTATCGCATCGGCGCGCCGCTGATGGACATGGAGATGATCCAGTACCACCCGACGACGCTTGCGGAGAACGGCTTCCTGATCACCGAGGGCGCCCGCGGCGAGGGCGCTCACCTGCTCAACTCCAAGGGCGAGCGCTTCATGGAGAAGTACGCCCCGAACAAGATGGAGCTGGCCTCGCGTGACGTCGTCTCGCGTGCCGAGCAGACCGAGATCAACGAGGGCCGCGGCGTCGGCCTCGACGGCCAGGGGATCTACCTCGACATCACCGTCGTGCCCAAGCGCCGGGTGCTCGAGGCGCTTCGCGAGATCGTCAACATCGGCAAGGACTTCGCCGGCGTCGACATCACCGCCGAGCCGATCATCATCCAGCCGGGCCAGCACTACATCATGGGCGGCGTCAAGACCGACGTCGACGGCCGCACGCCGGTCGACGGGCTCTACGCCGCCGGCGAGGTCGCGTGCGTGTCGGTCCATGGCGGCAACCGCCTCGGCGCCAACTCGCTGCTCGACACGCTGATCTTCGGCCGCCGCTCTGGAGAGCACGCGGCAGAGCGCGCGCGCTCCATGCCGATGCCGAAGATCCCCGACTCGCGCCTGCGCCAGGACGAGCTCTGGATCGACTCGATCATCAGCCGCGACAAGAGCGGCCGCCGGATCTCAGAGATCAAGGAAGAGCTCGGCACGGCGATGAACCGGAACGTGGCCGTGTTCCGCGAAGAGAAGGGCCTGCAGACGGCGCTCGAGACCGTGCAGCGTCTGCAGGAGGAGGCCAAGACCTCCTACATCGACGATCGCGGCACCGTCTTCAACCAGGACGTGCTCGGCGCGATCGAGCTCGGGTACATGCTCGACGTGGCGGAATGCGTCGTGGTGGGCGCGCTCGAGCGCAAGGAGTCGCGCGGCGCGCAGTTCAGGCTCGACTTCCCCGAGCGCAACGACGACGAGTGGCTCAAGCACATCACG
>Ga0075430_100000839_pt1 | contig 24065 bp, 25 predicted proteins | sample RhiMetdeltSRZDD4_FD_75294 | JGI IMG/M metagenome (GOLD analysis project Ga0075430, IMG submission 75294) | Populus rhizosphere microbial communities from Tennessee, USA - Rhizosphere MetaG P. deltoides SRZDD4 | ecosystem: Host-associated > Plants > Roots > Rhizosphere > Soil | place: USA... | reverse complement strand
CAGCGAGAGGGCATCGGCGTCGAGATCGTCGGCCCGCGCGCATCGGCGGACACCAGGCGCCTGATCGAGTTCGCGCGGCGGCTGAGGCTGCCCTACGTGTGGGACGAGGATGGCGAGGCGGAGGGCGAGCTGCCGCTTGTTCGTCTGCCTGACGGGGTGATGCTCACGCGTCCCACCAACGGCGAGCTCTCACGCGCGCTCGGCATCGGGCTCGAGCTCGCACCCGTGGAGGAGGTTGACCTGCTCGTGGTGGGCGGCGGTCCGGCCGGGCTCGGCGCCGCGGTCTACGGTGCGTCGGAGGGGCTCGCGACGCTGGTGATCGAGAGCGCCGGCCTCGGCGGCCAGGCCGGGGCGTCGCGGCGGATCGAGAACTACCTCGGCTTCCCGGCCGGGATCACCGGCACCGAGCTCACAAGCCGTGCAATCACCCAGGCGCGCAAGTTCGGGGCGCGCACCGCGTCGCCCTATCAGGCGGTCGGGCTCGAGACCTCGGGCGGGCGGCAGGTGGTGACGCTGGACGGCGACCGCGAGATACGCGCGCGCGCCGTTGTGATCGCCACCGGCGCCGAGTACCGGCGGCTGCCTGTGGAGGGCCTCGAGGATTACGAGGGGCTGAGCGTGCTCTACGCGGCCGGGCCCGCCGAGGGGCAGCTCTGCAGCGGGCAGCGCGTGGGCGTCGTGGGCGGCGGCAACTCCGCCGCGCAGGCGGCGATCTGGCTGGCCCGCGGCGGCGCACTCGTGACGCTGATGCACCGCCGCGCCGACCTGCGCGAGACGATGTCCGACTATTTGATTTCCGACCTCGACCGCTATGGCGTCGCCGTGCGCGATAACAGTGAGATCGCCGAGCTGCACGGCTCGGACGGGGAGCTCTCGGCGGTCACACTGGCGGACGGTGAGCGCGTCCCGTTCGGATTTCTGTTCCTGTTCCTCGGCGCCGCGCCGTGCACGGACTGGCTCGCCTCCGCGGTCGCGACCGACGAGCACGGCTTCATCCTCACGGGAGCGGACGCGGGCGCCGAGGGCCTGCTCGAGACGAGCCTGCCCGGCGTGTTCGCGGCAGGCGACGTCCGCTCGGGCTCGATCAAGCGCTGCGCAACGGCGGTCGGCGACGGCGCGGCCGCGGTGCGGTTCGTCCACGAGGCGCTGACCGTGGAGTCGCGGGCGTGAGCAGCCTGCCCGACAGCGCCCGCGAGCTGATCGAGCGGGGCGCTCTCGGCCACCTCGTCACGGTCGGCGCTGATGGTGCGCCGCACGTGACGATCGTCTGGGTCGGCGTCGACGGCGACGACCTGCTGACCGCGCACCTGAACCCGGGGCTGCGCAAGCTCGAGAACGTGCGCCGCGACCCCCGCGTCGCCCTGTCGTTCGAGGGCCATGACGTGCGCCCGCCCGGCCTCCACGAGTACCTGGTCGTGTACGGGACGGCGACGATCGAGGAGGGCGGCGCGGCCGAGCTGCTGCAGAAGCTCGCACACGTGTACCTCGGGCCGGAGGTGCGCTTCCCGCCGACGGACGACCCGCCGCCCGGGGTGCGCATCCGGATACGGGTCGACCGCGTGACCGGCGTGGGCCCCTGGGCCGACTGAGCGTCGACTCCGGCCAGTTAGCACCAAACGCTCGGTTTCGTTCCGGCGTGCACTGGGCAGGACTCACTCGCGTCCGCCGGAGCGGCGTTCCGGCGACGGCGCACAGGGACCTGGATGGGCCCGAGCATCTTCGATACCTCCCCGAGAGGACCACCCCGCGAGTGGGATTCGAAGGCTCCCCTGGCCGTCTTTATGCCTCGGGAGGAATCGGGGGCCAGAGCTGACGGCTTCTGCCCGGTCCCCTGGAGGAGGAGAACTCTTGAAGAAGCTACGACTCTTGGTTGCTTGCGCCGCTCTCGCGGCTTGTGCTGCATTGGTGCCCGCAACGGCGTCCGCACAGGGCGACGTTGACGCTGCAACCAGCACCTTCGACTTCACGAAGAACCTGCACCCGCTCGGCTATTCCCCGCGGGTGGTCCCGATCGACAACACCGTTCCGGGCCAGGGCGTCTTCAACTCGGATCTGGCGTTCGAGGGCAGGACGGTCGTTCAAGGCACCTATGGCGGGTTCAGGCTGATCGACGTAACCGAGCCCGATGCCCCGAGCGAGATCGTGAACTGGACAGAGTGCGCCAGCAACACGAACACGGTGGGCAATCAGGGCGACGTCATCGTCTGGGGCGACCTGGTCTTCCGCTCGTGGAACTCCGCGACCCCGGCGCCTCAGGTGAACGGGGTGAACATTCCGGTCACCGATCCGGCCCGGTACACCACTCCGGGCGCGTTCTGCGGTGACTGGCCGATGTTCCGCGAGCCGGCCGATCCGGCCACCGGGCTGCCGGAGCGCGGCCAGGAGGGCGTGCACATCATCGACATCAGCGATCCGGAGAACCCGGACGTGATCGGTTTCGTCGATACGCCCTGCGGGTCGCATACCGAGACGCTCGTGCCGGACCTCGAGAACAACCGGCTGCTGATCTACAGCAACTCGTCGGCCAACACGACGTTCGGAGTGCCTGGTGGCGGAGAGACACCGGTGCAGTGCGCCGGCATCGACATCATCGAGGTCCCGCTGGACGATCCGGCATCCGCTTCGTACCTGAGGTTCGAGCAGGCCGGGGACCCGATGGAGGACGAGCATCACTCCTGCCACGACACGGCAGTGATCCTCGGTGACGCGAACCTCGTCGCATGCGCCGGCACCGCCGGCGGTACGAACACCGGCGTCAACGTGTTCAGCATCGACCCGGCAGACGGTGGGTCGAAGGAGGACCCGGTCTGGCTGTACCACAAGATCACGGGCGGGATCTCCCTCGGGCACTCGGCCGCGTTCACGTGGGATGGCGAGGTGCTGGTGGTGGGCCACGAGCCCGGCGGCGGCAGCGGCGCCGAGTGCGAGGCGACCGATGATCCGCTACGACGGACGTTCTTCTACCTGGACGCCCGAACCGGCGAATCGCTCGGCCAGTTCACCATCCCACGTCCGCAGACGAACGTGGAGAACTGCACGACGCACAACTACAACATCGTGCCCACCAAGAAGCGGTACGTGATGGTGAGCGGTAACTACCAATCGGGCATCTCGGTGATCGACTTCACCGACCCCGCCAACGCGGAGGAGATCGCCTACGCCGATCCCGCCCCGCTGGTCGACCCCAACCCGCCGGTCGGAATCGAGCTCGGCGGCGACTGGTCGACGTACTGGTACAACGGTCGCATCTACGAGTCGGACATCACCCGCGGCCTGCTCATTTGGAAGCTGAGCGACCCGGCGGTGGCCGGAGCGATGAGGCTCGACCGGCTGAACCCGCAGACGACGCCGTTCACATTCGAGAGCAAGCTGAAGACGAAGGGGAAGAGGTGGCAGTAGAAGAAGTCCGGAGTTCTCGGCTCGCTTGAGTGAGCGAAGGGCGGCCGCCGCGAGGCGGCCGCCCTCGTTCTTGGGGCGCCTTCATGGGCGGCTTCAAGGAGGAGGGGCAACCGCCGCATAATCTCGCCGCCAACATTGCCCATCCGGCGCACCCTGTCGGCGCCCGCCGGCGTTACGAGCGCCTCGTCAAGCCGACGCGCCGCCGACGCAAAAGCCACTGCCGGGGTTACAAACGGAATAAGTGGGAGATCACAGGCGGGCTGTCCCCGCGCGGCGATGATCGAGCGGCACTACGGCACGATGATCGAGGGTGCCGCAGCCGATATCACGCGCCGCTTGGACGCCTTCGACGCGAGGCACGCGCGCGACTTGGAGCGGGATCACGAGGATTGAATTGGGACCGTCCAGGTTGACGCGGGTGCGGGCAGGCTGGAGTCTCTTGTTACAACGGATACAAAGGAGAGGCCAACATGCTTATCCGTCGGGCCGCGACTGCCGTGGCCTGCGCAGCCGCAGGTCTCGGGCTCTTCGCCGGAAGCGCGTCTGCGAGTCATGCGGGGGCGCTCGCAACGTGCGACAACGGCGACACGTTCACACTCCGGGCGGCCGATAACAGCGCCGGCTTCCAGTCCCCCGCTCCAGACCACGTCCTCATCTTCGAAGGGGGAGGCGTTCTAACGCTCTCTCGCTTGTCGGTGGACGGCAATCTGGTGATCGACCGGGCGGAGACTGGCCGAACGCAGGACGCGGTCGATGAGGTCACGTGCTCGTTCACGCTCGGCGCAGGGCCGTTCTTCGAGGTGACAGGTGTCCTGACCGCCCGCTAGCTGGAGCGTTTGGGCCACTGGCGGGCCACCCCGGAGCGCCTACGCGTGGCTACCTCGCATCCGGGAAGCTGACGATAGAGGCAAGAAGACGAAAGCCGACGGAGGGATTCGAACCCTCGACCCCCGCTTTACGAGAGCGGTGCTCTGGCCAACTGAGCTACGTCGGCGATGCGGGCCCGAGTGTAGCCCGCGTCAGCAGGCGGCCGGCTCGATTCGAGTGGCCGCCCGCCGCAGCGCGGTTGCCGCGAGCAGCCTGGCTGCTTGACGGCGGGGCCGTTCCCGAGGCGCGGGCCGGACGTCTCGGACCGGAGCGTCCGGCAGTGCCGAGGTGGCCAGGGAGCGGCTGCGCTCTGTGCCGATCAGGACGGTGAGGGGAGTGGACATTGTGGCCTCCGATCGCTTTGGGTTTCTGCCATTTAGCGTTTCAGTGGTAACTGCCGTTCGTTACTACTTATCTCCGGTTTGGTAGAAACAAGCGTGATGTCGCTCACGCATCTCGAGCTCGTCGGCGGCCACCTCGCGCTCGACTTCGTCAACTCCGTTGGCGGCCTCGTGGACCCGGATCCTGACTCCGAAGCGCTTCGCTCCTACGACGATCTGCTCGCCTGGTCGCAGAGGGCCGGCTCGCTCGACAAGAGGGGCGCGCAGACGCTTGCGAGGCGTGCGCGACGACACCCCGAGGACGCCGAAGCCGCCTTTACCCGTGCCCTCGAGCTCCGCGAGCTCGCCGATCGGGTGATCCGGCCGGTGGCGGCGGGCGACGAGCCCGACCCAGGCGACCTGGCCGCCCTGCGGGCCGAGGAGTCAGCCGCGCTGGCCCGCGCCGAGCTCACCCCTGCGGGCGACGGCCCCGAATGGCGGTGGCAGTGGCGCGACACCGATGACCTCGAGGCCCCGCTCTGGCCGCTCGCGCACGCGGTCGTCGACCTGCTCACGCAGGGTCGACTCGAGCGGCTGCGCGGCTGCGCGAACTGCCGCTGGATCTTTCTCGACGAGAGCCGCAACGCCAGCCGTCGCTGGTGCTCCATGAACGGATGCGGGACTGACGTGAAGAAGCGTCGCTACGTCGAGCGGCGGCGCGAGCGCAGGCGCGCCCAGCGCTGACGGGGGCGAGATCCCGCCGCCCGCGACTTTGCGGAACGTGGACCAACTCCCGATCGTCGCGGCTGCCGGATTCCAGCACCGGCTGCTCGGTCTCGCCCTTCGGAGGCGACCACCCGACCACGCGCTGCTGATTCCGCGCTGCCGCTCGGTGCACACCTTCGGCATGCGCTTCGCGCTCGACCTGATCTGGCTGGACGAGCTGGGTGGGGTCCTCGCGCTCGACGAGCGCGTCCCACCCCGGCGGATGCGCTCGCTGCGCGCGGCGGCGGCCGTGATCGAGACGGCCGCCGGGGGTGGGGAGCAGCTGGCGGTTGCCTGGGAACAGCGCTCGCAGGCATACAGGGAAGCCGCTCTGGAATGATCCCGTCCGATGGCCCAGTCGCCCAACCGCTTCCTCGTCGCGCTCGATCCGCGGCAGCCGATCTATCGCGACAGCTACAACGAGTACTTCGTCTTCGTGCTCTCGGCCGGGGGCGCGCTGGCCGGCACCCAGGTGCCGCTCTACATCCTCATGGCGATCACGGGGCTGTGGTCGGTTTGGGTGTTCGTGCCCGCCTGCATCGTCTTCGAGCTCGCGGTGATCTTCGGACTCGCGCGGCCGCAGATGCAGCCGCACGAGCGGGCCGGCTGGGCGGTCATGTGGGCCGTCGCCACCGGGGTGATGGCGGTGCTCTTCTTCTACCTGGTCGCCGAGCCCACGCTGTGATTGTTCGGCGTGTCGACGGCGCCCGTCCACGCCTGATGAGGCATGGACGAGCGCTCGCCGGTCGGCTTACGAACCTGGCTACTTAACGGTGACCCAGCGCTGGTCGCTGATGAACTCCCCGTCGGGGGCATCCTCGACGATGCACCACTGAACCCAGGCCTGACCCGGCTGGAGTGCGTCCCAGGAGCCCCAGGGCGCGTTGGTCACATCGATGGTGATGCTCTGAGAGTGCGTGCGGCCGTCACAGACGAGCTGCTCGTCGCCGCTGGAGATCGGGAACGTGTCCGAGCCGACGGTCACCCAGTCGTTGGTGTCCATCCAAGCCGCGGCGGCGCCGCTGCTGCCCTCACTCTCGAGCGCTTCATCGATGGAGCCGTCGGCGGTCTGCTTGGCCGAGACCCACAAGTGCGTCGATGACTCGCACATGTAACGCGCCCGCACGGTTGCGGTGTCGTCCTTGTTGAGCTTGACGTGGGAGATGACCTTCGCGAACGGCTCCTGCGCGGCGGAAGCGCTGCCGGGGAGCGCCGCGAGGACGGCGGAGGCCGCGAGGGCCACGGTGATGAGCTTTTTCATCAGGCGGAAGCTAGCGACGCTCGGCATTCAAGCGCGGAAAATGGCGCAACAGTGCGGTGCTCGACGACGCTCTAGCTCGAGGTCCCGGCCAGCGCCGTCAGGCGGAATCCGAGCGCAGACAGCGCCAGGTCCTCCGACACGTTCAGCTCCAGCGACTGGCGCACGCCCTCGCAGCGCTCGGCCGCCTCGCGCAGGCGGCGCGGGTCCCGGCTGCGCGCGCGCTCGGCCAGCGCCGGCGCGCGATCGGCGGCCAGCACGGCGTCGTCGGCGCCCTCGGCGAGGCACACGAGATCGCGGAAGCTCAGGCCCGCCAGCGTCAGCGACAGCTCGAGCGACTCGCGGAGTGCCCGGCGCCCGTCGCGCTTCGACGCCTCCTCGAACTCGCGCTCGAGCGCGCGGCGCTCGCGACCCTTCGGCTCGAGCTCGAGCCGCCGAGCGGCCTCGGCGGCCACCGATTCCTCGGCGGCCTCGCGGGCCGCCTGGGCGCGTTCGAGCAGCGGTCTCCAGGCCTCGACCTGGCGCTCCTCGCCCGGCGACAGCGCGGCGGCGACGAAGCGCTCGACCTCGTCGCGCCAGACGGCGCCTTCGGCGGACGCCAGCTCGCGCGCCCGCGCGGCGTTCCCGAGCGACAGGCGCGCGCACGCGCGCGCGAGAACGGGCTCCACCCCCTCGGACTCGAGCCGCTCGGCGATGCGCGCCGCCGGCAGCGGCTCGAAGCGCACCGCCTGGCAGCGCGACACCACCGTCTCGAGCATCCGGCCCGGTGCGTCGGTGAGCAGGATCACGTGCACGAACGCGGCCGGCTCCTCGAGCGTCTTCAGCAGGCGGTTGGCGGCCTCGTCGTTCAGGGTGTCCGCGTGCTCCAGCACGAACACCCGGCGCGAGGCCTCGAAGGGCGTGCGCGTGGCGCCGGTCACGACGGGGCCCGCCACGTCGTCGACGCGCATCACGTGCGCGCCGCTCGGGCGGACCCAGGTGAGGTCCGGGTGGGTGCCGTGCGCCACCCGAAGCCGCACGGCGTCGGGATCGGCGGCGCCCGCGGCGAGCAGCTCGGCCGCGAACGCACGCGCGACGGTCCGCTTGCCGGTGCCGGCGGGCCCGTGGAACAGATACGCGTGCGAGGGCGCGCCGGCGAGGGCAGTCGAGAGCACGATCCGCGCCTGGGGGTGGTCCTCGGTGCCCGCCAGCACGGGCCCGGAAGCCGAGCTCACGCGCGCGCCCCGCTGCGCGCCGCCTCGACCTCCGCCAGCACCTCGGCGTGGACCTCCTCCGGTGGGCGCGTGGCGTCGATCCGGCGCCAGCGCTCGGGGTCGGACTCGATCAGCATCTCGTACGCCTCGACCACCGCCTGCTGGAGCCCGGCGCCCTCGTCCTCGAAGCGGTCGCTCTCGCCGGCGCGCTCTGCAGCCGTGCGCGGCGGGATCTCGAGCAGGAACGTGAGGTCGGGGCGCAGGCCGCGCGTTGCGAAGCGGTTGATCTGGTGCACCTCGTCGACGCCGAGGCCGCGCGCGCCCCCCTGGTAGGCGAGCGATGAGTCGAGAAAGCGATCGGAGACGACCACCCGGCCTTCGGCCAGCGCCGGGAGGATCACCTCTGCCACGAGCTCCGCCCGCGCGGCGGCGAACAGGAGCGCCTCGGTCTCCGGAGAGAGCGGGATGTCCGGGTTCTTCAAGACCGCGCGAACGGCCTCGCCCGCCTCGGTGCCGCCGGGCTCGCGCACGCCGAGGGCGGCGCTGCCGAGCGCGTCGCAGAGCAGGCCGGCCTGTGTCGTCTTCCCCGATCGGTCGATGCCCTCGAAGGTGACGAAGAGGCCGCGCATTCGCGGGCCGACCGTAGCAGCGCGGCGAGGCGCGCCCCGCGCCCATTAGCATCGCCCACCCATGAAGACGATCGTGACCGGAGGCGCCGGCTTCATCGGCTCGAACCTCGTCGACGCGCTGCTCGCCCGGGGCAACGAGGTGACCGTCCTCGACGACCTCTCGACGGGCAAGCAGGCCAACCTCGCGCAGGCGGCGGGCCGGGCGGAGCTCGTCGAGCTCGACATCCGCGACGCGAACGAGGTCGCGCGGCAGGTGGGGCAGGCGGCCCCCGACGTGATCTTCCACCTCGCAGCCCAGATCGACGTGCGCAAGTCGGTGGCGGATCCCGGGCACGACTCGCGCATCAACGTCGGGGGCACGATCAACGTGCTCAACGCCGCGCTCGAGCACGGCGTCGGCCGCGTGATCAACACCTCGACCGGCGGAGCCATCTACGGCACAGCCGACACGATCCCCACCCCAGAGTCGCACTGGCCGGCGCCCGAGGCCCCCTACGGCCTGTCGAAGTTCTGCGCCGAGCAGTACTGCGAGCTCTTCACCCGCCTGCACGGGCTCAACACCGTGTCGCTGCGGTACGGGAACGTCTACGGCCCACGCCAGGACCCCCACGGAGAGGCCGGCGTGGTGGCGATCTTCTGCGGCAAGCTGCTCGAGGGCGGCCGGCCGGTGATCTTCGGCGACGGCCGCCAGACGCGCGACTACGTGTACGTCGACGACGTGGTCGAGGCGAACCTGCGGGCCGCGGACAACCCGGACGTCGGCGGCCCGGTGAACATCGGCACCGGCGTCGGGAGGAGCGTGCTCGACATCGTGAGCGTGCTCGCGAGCCATTCCGAGAACGGCTTCGAGCCCGAGCACCAGCCCGAGCGGCCGGGCGAGCTCGAGCGCTCCACCCTCGACGTCTCGCGCGCGCGAGCCGAGCTCGACTGGGAGGCGCAGGTCGATCTCGACGACGGGCTCGAGCGCACGCTCGCCTCGTTCAGATGACCACCGTCGCGCCGCCCGTCCTGCTCGGCCCGGGCGAGGGCGAGAGCACCCACGAGCGCTTCCACATCAAGGCCGGGCTCGACCAGCTCGTGGTCACGGAGTTCAACCACGACGGCTCCGACGAGTTCGCCACGCCGCCCCACGTCCACCACCGGCACGCCGACGCCTTCTACATGCTCGAGGGCAAGATGAGATTCCACTTTGTGGACTCGGAGCGCGTCCTCGGTCCCGGCGACTTCATCTTCGCCCCGCCCGACCTCGTGCACGGCTTCCGCAGTGGCGGCCTCGGCCCGGTGCGCATGCTCAACTTCCACGCGCCCGGCATGGGCTTCGCCAAGCGGCTGCTCGGCGACGGGTCGTTCGAGTTCGACCAGTACGACCCGCCGGACGACGGCGGCCGGCCGCGTGAGGACGGCCGGGTCGGCCGCTCCACCGCGGAGCGCCTCCAGCTAGGCGAGGCCGAGGCGCTGATCTTCTTCGGCGGCGACGACGGGATCGGCTCCATGACACTCACCGAGCTGAGCCTGCCGCCCGGCTACGACGGCCCGCTGCCGCACGTCCACGATGAGATGGTGGACAGCGTCTACGTGCTCGAGGGCGAGATCGAGCTGCTGCTCGGGGACGAGACGCACAAGGCGTCCCCCGGGGGCTACGCGCTCGTCCCGCCCGGCAACGTGCACACGTTCGGCAACCCCGGGGACGCGCCGGCGCGGGTGCTCAACATCCAGTCGCCCGGCGGGCTCGAGGGCTACCTGCGCGAGGTCGCGCACGCGGGGCCCGAGGCCGCGAACCCCGAGGCGATGGCGGAAATAGCGTCGAAATACGACTTCCGACCAGCTTAAGAGACCACAACATCTTGCGATCGTGCTCGCCCTCGACCACAAGAGGTAGTAGAATCTCAGAGGTGCGCTGCGCCCTCTGCGGATCCCCATCGACCCAGGTCGTCGACACCCGGCCGGCCGCCGACGGCGTGCGCCGGCGGCGCGAGTGCGAGTCCTGCGGCGAGCGCTTCACCACCTACGAGCACGCGGAGGAACCGCGCGTGACCGTGGTCAAGCGCGACGGGAGCAGGGAACGCTTCGACCGTCAGAAGCTCGTGCGCGGGCTCGCTCGCGCGGCGGGCGGGCGGCCGGTGACCCAGGAGCAGCTCGAGGCGATCGCCGAGTGGGTGGCGCGCGAGGTTCGGAGCGGCGGCGGGGCCGACGTGCCCGCCGAGCAGGTGGGCGACCTCGCCGAGCGCGGGCTCGCCCGCGTCGACCCCGTGAGCGCGATCCAGTTCGCCTCCGTCTACCGCAACTTGGCGGACCTCGACGAGCTCGAGGCGGTCGTCAAGCGCTTCAAGGACGAGCCCCTGCCGGGCGCCGATCAGCTGGCGCTGAACGCCGAGACCGTTCCATCCGACCCGCGGAGCAGTATCGATCTTTCCCCCTTGGGGGAGTCCGAATCAGTCGCCCATACGAGGAGAGGTCATGTCCCACAGCCGTAGCGCCGCAGCCCCCGCGATCACCGCAGCCGGTGCCGGGGTCAGTGTTCCGCGGCGTTTCACGGAGGCGGGCACGCACCCCTTCGACTGCGTCGAGTGGGAGATCCGCGACGCTCTGATCGGCGATCCCGAGAGCCCCGCGTTCGAGCAGAAGGGCGTGGAGTTCCCGGTCGGCTGGTCGCAAAACGCGACCAACATCGTGTCCCAGAAGTACTTCCGCGGGCGCGCGGACTCGCCGGAGCGCGAGTCGTCGGTCAAGCAGATGATCGGCCGCGTGGCGGGCACGATCGCCGCCTGGGGTCGTCAGGGCGGCTACTTCGCCACGGACGAGGACGCTCAGACCTTCGAGGACGAGCTCACCCACATCCTGCTCCACCAGATGGCGGCGTTCAACTCGCCGGTCTGGTTCAACGTGGGCTTCGAGGAGCATCCTCAGTGCTCGGCCTGCTTCATCCTCTCGGTCGAGGACGAGCTCGAGTCGATCCTCGACTGGAACACCAAGGAGGGCAAGATCTTCCGCGGCGGGTCGGGCTCGGGGATCAACCTGTCGCGCATCCGGGCCTCGAAGGAGCACCTGTCGAAGGGCGGGTTCGCGTCCGGGCCGGTGTCGTTCATGCGGGGCGCGGACGCCTGGGCGGGCACGATCAAGTCGGGCGGCAAGACGCGCCGGGCGGCCAAGATGGTCGTGCTCGACGTCGATCACCCGGACGTCGTCGAGTTCATCTGGTGCAAGGCGCGTGAGGAGGAGAAGGCGGCCGCGCTGCGCGACGCCGGCTTCGACATGCGCCTCGACTCGGAGCACTTCGCCTCGATCCAGTACCAGAACGCGAACAACTCGGTGCGCGTCACGGACGAGTTCATGCAGCGCGCCGAGCACGGCGAGGAGTGGGAGCTGACCGCGCGCGTGGACGGCGCCCCGCTCGACCGCGTGAACGCGAAGGAGCTGCTCAGCCAGATCGCCGACGCGGCCTGGCGCTGCGCCGACCCGGGCGTGCAGTACGACACCACGATCAACGAGTGGCACACCTGCCCGAACTCGGGCCGGATCAACGCGTCGAACCCGTGCTCCGAGTACATGCACGTCGACGACTCGGCCTGCAACCTCGCCTCGCTCAACCTGATGCGCTTCCGGCGCCCGGACGGCACGTTCGACGTCGAGTCGTTCGAGCACGCCGTCGACGTCGTGATCCTTGCGCAGGAGATCGTCGTCGGCCCGTCGAGCTACCCGACCGAGGAGATCGGCGTGAACGCGCGCGCGTTCCGCCAGCTCGGCCTGGGCTACGCCAACCTCGGCGCGCTGCTGATGGCGAACGGGCTCGCCTACGACTCCGACGGCGGCCGCGCCCTGTGCGGCGCGATCACCGCGCTGATGACCGGCCGCGCCTACCGCACCTCGGCCGAGGTGGCGGGCGCGCTCGGCCCGTACGAGCGCTACGAGAAGAACTCGGATCCGCACATGCACGTGATGCGCAAGCACCGGCACGCGGCGTACGAGATCGATGACGCGCTCTGCACGGACTCCGAGCTGCTCGCGGCGGCGCGGCGGGCGTGGGACGAGGCCGTCGACGTGGGCGCTCACAACGGCTTCCGCAACGCGCAGGCGACCGTGCTCGCCCCCACCGGAACGATCTCGTTCCTGATGGACTGCGACACCACGGGCATCGAGCCGGACTTCTCGCTCGTGAAGTACAAGGAGCTGGTGGGCGGCGGGCTGATGACGATCGTCAACCGCACCGTGCCGGCCGCGCTCCAGACGCTCGGCTACCAGCCCGAGCAGGTCGAGGCGATCGAGGCGCACCTGGCCGAGAGCGGCACGATCGTCGGCGCCCCGGGCCTGCGCGACGAGCACCTCGAGGTGTTCGACGTGGCCGTGGGCGAGCGCGCGATCTCGGCACTCGGCCACGTGCGGATGATGGCCGCGGCGCAGCCGTTCATCTCGGGCGCGATCTCGAAGACGGTGAACATGCCCGAGGCGGTGACCGTCGACGACATCGCGGGGATCTACACCGAGGGCTGGAAGCTCGGGCTGAAGGCGCTCGCGATCTACCGCGACGGCTCGAAGACCGCCCAGGCGCTGAAGACCGACGCCGGCGAGAAGAAGGAAGAGGTCGACGAGGCGGCGGCGGCGCTCGAGCCGGCGCGGCCGGTGCGGCGGCGGATGCCGCGCGAGCGCCAGTCGCTCACGCACAAGTTCTCGATCGCCGGCCACGAGGGCTACATCACCGCGGGCGAGTACGAGGACGGCACGCTCGGCGAGGTGTTCCTCACCGACGTGGGCAAGGAGGGCTCGACGATCAAGGGCCTGATGAACGCGTTCGCCACGGCGGTCTCGATCGGCCTCCAGTACGGAGTGCCGCTCGACACGCTGGTGCGCAAGTTCGCCTACATGCGCTTCGAGCCCGAGGGCTACACGGGCAACCCGGAGATCCCGTTCGCAAAGTCGATGCCCGACTACATCATGCGCTGGCTCGCCTCCCGCTACGGCGACGCCGACTTGCACGAGGAGCTCGGCATCCTCACCCCGGAGATGCGCGCGCGCAAGGCCTCCCAGGAGGCGATCATGCGCGGCGACACCGCAGGGCCGGAGCCGGCCAACGGAGAGGCGAACGGCGGGAACGGGGGCGGCGGCGCAACGGCTGCGAAGCCGGCGGCCTCGGCCCTGACCGACGAGCCCCCGGCGCTCCCGGCCAAGCTCCAGGGACTCGAGCTCGGCCCGGCATGCGCGATGTGCGGCGGCATGATGCAGCGCACGGGCTCGTGCTACACGTGCTCGAGCTGCGGGAACAACACGGGCTGCGGCTGAGCGAAGGCGCGCTGAGCGGTGGCGCGCTACTGGCGGTATTCGCGCATGCCGTCGCCGTCCGGCAGCAGCTCGTGCACGGCGCGGCAGACCAGCCCGAACGCGATGAAGATGAGCAGGGCCTGGAAGGCGCCGGTCGAGTAGCCGGAGGCGAGGGCGAACACCGCGGCCGCAAGGACCCAGCGCCAGAGCCGCCAGTTGGGCTCCCAGGGCCTGCGCTCGTCGCCGGGGTCGGGGTCCGGCTCGTGAGCGTGGATGTATGCCAGGAAGGGCATGGCCGCTCCCCTTCAGGGTACCGGGGCGGGTTGTCGCGAACAGCCAGGAACGAGGCTCCCTCGGTGCTCAGCACCTGGTCGGAGCCGCCGCCGCGGCGGGCCACGACGCGGGCCGCCCCTCGGCGCGCCCGCTGCTAGTCCAGGTCGAGGCCGTCGAGCGCCACTGTGGCGTCGCCGTACTCGTCCGGCGGCACGCGCAGGGCGATGTCGCCGCGGCGGAAGTCGTCGAGCGGCTCGTCGGCGGTGAGCTCGGCCTTGAAGCCGAACTCGCGCACTCGGTCGCGGAAGGCGTGGGCCGTCTCGAGGTCCTCGAAGTCCTCGATCACCTCCCAGTCGTCGAAGCGCGCGTCGCCCACGTGGAGGAGCGGGCCCCGCGAGCGGCGGCGGAACAGCCTCACGCGACGCGCCTCGGGCGCGCCACCAGCTCGCCCTGGCAGTTTGGGCAGATCCCGTCCATCGCCTGGGCGCAGTCCCGGCAGAACGTGCACTCGTAGCTGCAGATGGTGGCCTCGCCGTCAGGCGGGAGCGCGGCCTCGCAGCGCTCGCAGACAGGTCGCATCTCGAGGGCCATGAGCTCAGGAAGTATCGCGCGCCCGCTCGCCGCGGCTCGTGAGGTAGGCCCCGGCGAGCACGAGCACGGTGCCGAACAGTGCCGCCAGGTACACGGTCTCGTCGCGCAGGAGCGCCCCCAGCGCGATCGCGACGAGCGGGATGAAGTAGACCGCGAGCGATCCGCGCGTGGGGCCCACGCGGCCGATCAGCGTGGTGAACCAGACGAACGCGAGCGCGGTGCCCACCGCCCCGAGCGCGACCATGGCGGCCAGGCTTGACACGGCGAACTCGGAGCCGGCCGCCCCCACCGCGCCCACGGGCGCGAGGACCACGAGCGCCACGAGCTGCGCGCGCCAGATCACGGGGAGCGCGCCGTTGCGGCGCTGGAGCGGGCTGGCGATGTTGAAGGCGAAGCCGTAGAGGATGCACGCCGCCAGCACGAGCAGCACCCCGAGCGTGGTGGACTCGCCCTCGCCGAGCGAGGGCGCGCTCACCGCCACCACCCCGAGGAAGCCGATCACGAGGCCGGCGATCTGCACCCGGCCGGGCACCCGATGGGAGGCGGAGGCGGCGATCAGCGCCGCGAACAGCGGCACGCCTCCGTTGATCATCCCGGCGAGCGAGGAGTCGATCCACTGCTGGGCGACGGAGAACAGCACGAACGGACCCGCCATCCAGACGAGCCCCAGCAGCGCCACCAGCGGCAGGTCCGAGCGGAGCACGCCGCGGCGCGCCGCCGGAACGAGCGCCAGCGTGATCGCGCCGAACAGCACCCGCAGGAAGGCCACCAAGCCGGGCTCGAAGTGCACGAGGCCGATCTCGATGAACAGGAAGGACGCTCCCCATCCGAACGCGACTCCCGCCACAAGCGCCCAGTCGAGTGCCCCGAACGCCTCCGAGCTCGGCGCGCGGGTCGGCTGGGTGTGGGTCGTCACCCGCACGAGACTAGGGACGGGCCTCGGCTAGCCTCGAACGCCCGCAATGGCCGAGCGCTCCGACATCCGCAACGTGGCGATCATCGCCCACGTCGACCACGGCAAGACCACCCTTGTCGACGCGATGCTGCGCCAGTCCGGCGTGTTCGCCGCGCACGAGCGCCTCACCGACCGGGTGCTCGACTCGCTCGACCAGGAGCGCGAGCGCGGCATCACGATCCTGGCCAAGAACGCCGCGGTGCGCTACGGCGAGCTCAAGCTGAACCTCGTGGACACCCCCGGCCACGCGGACTTCGGCGGCGAGGTGGAGCGCGGGCTCACGATGGTCGACGGCGTGATGCTCCTGGTGGACGCGTCGGAGGGACCGCTGCCGCAGACGCGCTTCGTGCTGCGCAAGGCACTCGAGGCCGGGCTGCCCGTGGTCCTGTGCGTGAACAAGGTCGACCGCCCGGACGCGCGCATCGGCGAGGTGGTGAACGAGGTCTACGAGCTCTTCCTCGACCTGGACGCCGACGACTCGCAGATCGAGTTCCCGATCGTGTACACGAACGCCAAGGCGGGCCGGGCCTCCGTCGAGGAGGGCGTGGAGGGCGAGGACCTGCGCCCGCTCTTCGACCTGCTGGCCGACACGATCCCTGCGCCGGAGCACGACCCGGCGCATCCGCTCCAGGCGCGCGTGACGAACCTCGACGCCGATCCCTACGTGGGCAGGCTCGCGCTCTGCCGGATCCACCACGGCACGGTGCGGCGGGGAGAGACGGTGGCGTGGTGCCGGCGCGACGGGTCCGTCGAGAACGTGAAGGTGGCCGAGCTCTACGTGAACGAGGGGCTCACCCGCCAGCCGGCCGACGAGGCCGCCGCCGGCGAGATCATCGCCGTCGCGGGCATTCCCGAGATCACGATCGGCGAGACGATCGCCGCCGCCGCCGACCCGCGGCCGCTGCCGGTGATCGCCGTCGAGGAGCCGGCGCTCGGGGTGACGATCGGGGTGAACGGCTCGCCGCTCGCGGGCAAGTCCGGCTCGCGGCTCACGGCGCGGATGGTCAAGGACCGGCTCGACCAGGAACTGGTGGGCAACGTGGCGCTGCGCGTGCTCGACACCGACCGGCGGGACACCTGGGAGGTGCAGGGCCGCGGCGAGCTCCAGCTCGCGGTGCTCGTCGAGGCGATGCGCCGCGAGGGCTTCGAGCTGACCGTGGGCAAGCCGCAGGTGATCACGCGCGAACTCGACGGGCGTCTCTGCGAGCCGATCGAGCGGCTCGCGATCGACGCGCCCGACGACTACCTGGGCGTGATCACGCAGATGCTGGCGCTCCGCAAGGGGCGGATGGAGAACATGGTGAACCACGGCACCGGCTGGGTGCGCCTGGAGTTCCTTGTGCCCACGCGCGGGCTGATCGGCTTTCGCACCGAGTTCCTGACCGAGACTCGCGGCTCCGGGATCGTGCACTCGGTCTTTGAACGCTACGAGCCGTGGCAGGGTGAGATCCGCACGCGGCCGACCGGGTCGCTCGTGGCCGACCGCCGCGGCCCGACGGCCAGCTTCGCGCTGCTCAAGCTGCAGGAGCGCGGCCAGCTGTTCGTGGGCCCGGGCGAGGAGGTCTACGAGGGCATGGTCGTGGGCGAGAACGCCCGGCCGGACGACCTGGACGTGAACGCCGTGCGCGAGAAGAAGCTCACCAACATGCGCGCGGCCGGCTCGGACGAGACCGTGAAGCTCGTGCCGGCGCACCGGCTCTCACTCGATCAGGCGCTCGAGTTCATCCGCGACGACGAGTGCGTGGAGGTCACGCCCGACGCGGTGCGGCTGCGCAAGCTCGTGCTCGACGCGGTGGAGCGCCACAAGGCCGCTCGGCGGCGCGGGCGCGAGCCGGAGCCGAGCGCGCTCAGGTGAGGAGCACGATCAGCAGGATGATCAGCGCGATGCCGATGCCCGCGCCCGCGATGCTCGCCGGCGCGCGGCCGTGCCAGAACTCCGGCTTCGCGCGGTCGCGGGAGATGCGTCCCTCGGGCGGCTCGCCGGTCCAGTCGTCGTCGTCCCAGGCGCCCATGCGCTCACGGTACCCGGCCCGCGCTTGAGCACGCTCCCCGCGGGGTACGGATTCGGCATGGCCGAGTCCGCGCACCCCGACACCGGGCGCGACGAGAGCGAGAAGGAACGGGTCGACCGCAACCTCCAGGAGCTGCTCGGCGAGCTGCGCGTCGCGCTCCCCGGCGTTCAGGTGCTGTTCGCGTTCCTGCTCGTGGTGCCGTTCAACCAGCGCTTCCCGACCATCACCGACTTCCAGCAGACCACCTACTTCGTGACCCTGCTGCTCGCCACCGCCGCAAGCGTGTTCCTGATCGCGCCGACGGTGCATCACCGCATCCAGTTCCGCCAGCAGGACAAGAAGCGGATCGTGATCGGGGCGAACCGCTTCGCGATCGCCGGGCTCACGTTCCTCGCGCTCGCGATGACCGGCGCCATCACCCTCATCACCGATCTGCTCTACCGCTCCACCACCGTGGCGATCGTGGCCGGGTCGGTGGCGCTCCTGTTCCTGCTCGTCTGGTACGCCGTGCCGCTGCGGCGGCTCGCGGTCAACGACTGAGGCGGCGTCAGCGCAGCGAGCGCGCGATCTCAACGGCCCGCTCGCGGTCAAAGTCGGCCTCGAGCCGTACGAGCACGTCGCCGCGCTCGAGCAGCAGCACGTTTCGGGCGAGCCGCAGCGGGCGCTCTTCCAGGGCGCCGTCCGGCGAGCGGTAGAAGAAGAAGTGCGGCGCGCCCTCGATCCAGATCGCCGGCTCGCCGTCGACGGTGAGCTGCTCGATCCGCGTGGTCTGGCCGCCGATCTTGCCCACGTACTCGGGCAGCAGGTCCCCGCGGAACTCGGAGACCAGCAGGCCGATGCCCGTCGCCGCCGCCGGCGGCAGACCGGGGCGCCGGCGGTACACGAGCGACAGTTCGCCGCCGGGCACGCGGCGCACGTAGGCGGCGTCGGGGCGACCGGGGGCGGCGGGCACGAGCGGCTCGAAGGCGAGCGCGCGGGGCGCGTCGGCCAGGGGCACCTGGCGGCCGAGGTCGAGCGTGCGCGTGCCGGGCAGGCGCGGGAGCTGCTCTCGCCGCTCCACGGTGGCGCCCTGGAGGCCGAGGAACTCGAGCACGGCATCGCGCACGCCGGGCGCCGCCGCCAACGCCGCGCCGGCCAAGAGCAGCAGCGCCACGAGCGCGACGGCGAGGCTGCGCCGCCAGGCGAGCCGATCGCGCAGGCGCGCGCCGCGCGGCTCCGCCGCTACCCGCGCCGCCACGCGCGGCGCCAGCTCGGGCGTGGGCGGATAGTCGAGCTCGCCGCCGAGCCGGGTGAGCATCCCCTCGAGCTCAGGCATCGCTTGCCTCCCGTGCCGGCTCGAGCTGCTCGCGCAGCCGCGCGAGCGCCCGCGAGAGCCGTGACTTGACCGTGCCGCGCGCGCAGCCGAGCGCCGCGGCGCACTCCTCCTCGGAGAGCTCGAGGAAGTAGCGGCAGGCGATCGCCTGGCGGTCGATCTCCGAGAGCCGGGCGAGTGCGGCCAGCAGCTCGGCGCGCTGCTCGGAGTCGAGGAGCGCCGCCTCGGGCGGCGGGACCGCGCCGTCCGGGCGGCGCTCCTCGGCCACGCGCAGCGCGAGTGCCTCGCGCCGGCCGGCGGACCGCACGCGGTTGCGCGCCTCGTTGGCCACGATCGTGAGCAGCCAGGGCCGCAGCGGCGCGCCCTCGCGGAAGCGGCCGAGGGCGCGGTGGGCCTTCACGAACCCGTCCTGTGCCGCCTCCTCGGCGTCGGCCGCCGACCCGGTGATCACCCAGGCCGTGCGGAATGCGATCGTCTCGTACCGTCTCACGATCTCCTCGTAGGCGCTCGCGTCGCCTCGCGTGGCCCGCGTCACGAGCTCCGCGTCGCTGGGTGGCCGGTCCTCCACCGTGCACGTACTACAACGGCCGGCGCCGGCCGGTTCCAGCCCGGCCGAGCCACTCCTCGAACGCCTCGGCGTCGAGGTCCGGCACCACGCGGCGCGGAAGCATGAGGGGGTCGGCCTCCGTAAGGACGCCCGGCGAGGTGGTGACCGCCATCGAGAAGCCCGCGGCGCGCACGCGGGCCGCCACGCCCTCGTCCACGTCGGCGCCGGGCGCGCCGAACGGGTACGAGAAGGCGGTGGGCTGCTGTCCGAGCCATCCGGCCAGGTCGTCGCGGCTGCCGGCGATCTCGGCCTCCTGGGCGGCGGGGTCGGCGTGGCGAAGCGAGCGGTGCGAGCGCGTGTGTGCGCCGGCACTCAGGCCCGGATGGCCCACGAAGGCGCGCAGCCCGTCGGGGGTCATAGCGCGATCGGGCTCCGGCACCGGAGCGTGCCCGGCCTCCCCCGCCCAGGCGCGGAGCGCCCGCAGCGCTTCGTCGATCTCGTCGGGGGCGAGCGGCTGGAGCCATGCGTGCAGGTGCTTGCGCGCGATGCGCCGCTCGTCCTCGCTCCCGAGCCGGAACGCGCGGCGCTGCCCGCGCAGCTCGAGCCCCAGGCTCGGCGCGGCGTGGGCGGGGGCGGCGAGCAGGATCTGCTCGAGCTCGTCCCACCAGAAGCTGCCGGCGTCGGCCACGTGTCCGGTCGAGACGAACAGCGTGGCGGGCACGCCCGCGGCGGTGAGCGCGGGCGCCGCGTGCTCGAGGTTGTCGATGTAGCCGTCGTCGAAGGTGAGCGCAACCGCGCCCGGCGGCGCCTCGTCCGACATCTCGGCCAGCGGCAGCGGCTCGCGGGCGGCCTTCAGGACCTCGAGCTGGCCGGCGAAGTTGGCGGGCGACACGCACATGCCGAGCGGGTCCGAGGCGCGATCGGTCACGCGGTGGTAGAGCAGGATCTCGGGGCCCTGCCGCTCGCGCGAGCGCCGGGGCAGCCGGCGGCGTTTGGCCCGCGGCGGCGGGGGTGGCACGCTGGCGCGGAACTGCGTCTCGCGCGCCACCGGCTGCAGGTCGGCCCGGGCGAGCGGGCCCGCCATCAGCGCGCCGGCGCTCTCAGCCACCCGGGTGGCGCGCTCCATCGCCACCCGCGGCCGGCCACGCACGATCGCGAGCGGCGTGCCGGCGGCGCTCGACGCGAGCTGCCGAATCGCGGCCGGCGCGCTGACCTCCCGCCCGATCAGCGCCTCGCGGGCGCCGTAGCGGAGCCGCCTGCGCAGCACGTCGCGGCGGCTCGGGCGCGTGTCCACCACCCGCACGGCGCTCGCCTGGGCCACGTAGGTCGCGTGCCAGCCCGCCCGCGCGAGCTCGCGCTGGGCCTCGTGCTCCTCGCTGAACCAGTCGCGCCCGTCGCGGTGGCCCCGCGAGGGCCAGAAGCCGCCCACGGCGCGCAGCGCGCTCGCGCGAAAGGAGACGTTGCCGCCGTGGAACGTCTGCTCGAGCGGGTTGACCGCCATCGGCTCCGTGCCCAGGTCGACGGTGGCGAGCGCGTCGAGCAGGTCGTCGGAGAGCCACTCCGGCCGGCCGCCGGGGAAGCTCGCCCGCAGCGGGCCGCCGGCGCACGCGAGCGCCTCGTCGGCGTCGCCCCAGGCGCCGATCAGCGCCGCGAGCCAGCCGGGCTCCACCACCACGTCGTCCTCGACGAGCGCGAGCACCTCCGCGTCGCAGGCCGCGAGCGCCCGGTTGCGCGCCATCGCCGCGCCGTCGGCGCCGATCCGCACCACCGCCGGTCCGTCGGCGCCGGCGCGCTCGAGGCCCTCGAGGCAGGCGCCGAGGTCGGCCTCGGGCCGCGCGATCACGGCGACGGCCGGGACCATCTAGGCCGTCCGCTTGACCGCGCGGATCGTCATCAGGAGCTCGTAGGCCGGGTCGTGAGCGGCCAACTCGGCATCGTCGAGCTCCTCGGCCGCGAACCCGTACAGGAAGCAGGCGGACGCCAGCACGTTGCCGTGCGCCTCCACCTCCACGTTCTCCTCCCCGTACACGTCCCCGAACAGGCGCCGGGCGGAGTCGGTGGTGAAGCGCCACCAGTCGCCCCAGTCGGCCCGGCCATCCGAGCTGATCTGGCTGATGCCCGGCACGGTGGCGAGCAGCACTCCGTCCGCCGCCAGCAGGTCGCGCGTGCCGCGCACGGCGGCCTCGACGTCGTAGATCACGTGCAGCGTCTGGGTCATCACGAAGCAGTCGAAGGCCTCGGCCGGGATGCCCTTGCCCGTACTGAGATCGCCGACGATGGTGGCTTCAGGATTCCCGGGGGCGGCGTGCAGCACGTCGGAGCTCTTGACCTCGCCGTCCCCGTACCACTCCGTGTAGGTGGTCTCCGCCACCTCGAGAACGCGCCCGCGCACATCGGCGCGGTTCGCGGCGAGGAAGCGCTCGATGTACCAGCGGTCGACCGGCTTGCCGCGATCGGCGCCGTAGAGCCGGCTGACCGGCTCGAGCCGGGTGAGTCCGAGCGCCTCTCGCTCGGATGGGGGCGTGCGTCGCCACGGCCGCCTCATGCCAGCAGGCGCTCGGTCCCGAACACCTCGATGTCGAGCAACAGGTCGTGCACGATCCGCGGGTACACCCGCGAGGCGCGGAACGCCTCGGCCTTTCGCCGCCCGCGGATCCGCACCCGCCGGTGCAGGTCGGGGTACTGGTGGATCTGGTGGACCGCGCGCCGCAGGTCCTCCGGATGGCGGACCTCGAGGAAGTCGATGCCCGGCTCCAGCCCGTGCGTTGGGCTGAGCGGCTCGCTGATCACCAGGTTGGCGGCAGCGAGGTGGAGCGACACGCGGTTCTCGAACGAGGGGTAGGGCTCGTTGTGGAGGTTGATCGCCACGTCGGTGTCGCGCAGCAGCTGGAGCAGGCGCTCGCCGAACACCCCGTGCGCCACGTGCAGGATGTCGAAGCTGTGCTTCACGTCCATGAGGTAGCTCTCGCGGTGCACGGTCGAGCGCCCGACGAACGACACGCGCGGTGGCACCGCCGAGCGCTTGACCGGTGCGAAGAAGCGATCGTCCACGGGCAGCGGCACCGAGCGCCAGACGGGAGCCAGCGGGTCGGCGGCCTCCACGAACAGCGGGTCAAACGACACGATGCGGTCGAAGTTCGAGCGGTCGATGAGGCGGGTGTCGCGCAGGCGCCACGCGAGGTCGGGGTGGGGCTTGCCGTCGCCGCGCGGCAGCGGCTCGGTGAGGAAGCCGAGCGTGGGCATGCGCAACGAGACGAAGCGGCCCGCGGGGATGGTCTCGGGCCGGAACACGATCACCACGTCGGGGGCGAAGCCCTCGATCGCCGACATCATCTGATCCGGGTCGCCGCCGGAGCGAAACTCGACGAACAGCGGCGTGATCTCCGGGGTCGGCGTGGTGAGCGCCGCCGCGCGGAAGTAGGTCTCCTGCCCCACGAAGGCGATGCGCACCGGGGCGGCCGGCGGCGGGGCGAGGTAGGGGCCGACGCGCCGGCCGCGTCCGAGCGAGAAGCGGTTTAGGGGAGCCGTCTGGGCCACGGCGCCAGTACGATAGCCCGCTCCTTGAAGGTCGCGTTCCTGTTGCAAGACCTGCAGCTCTCCGGCGGGGTGGGTGTCGTCGTCGAGCACGCGAGCCAGCTCGCGGCCCGCCACCGGTTCGACGTCACCCTCGTCATCACCCGCGAGCAGGAGGAGCCCGACTGGAGCTTCCGCGGGCTCGAGCGCCTGCACGTGGTCCCGATCGAGCGCGCGCGCAGGGAGCGCTACGACGTGGCGGTGGCCACCTGGTGGGAGACCACCACCCACCTGTTCGACCTCGACGCCCGGCGGCACGCCTACTTCGTGCAGAGCCTCGAGGACCGCTTCTACGGGAGCTGGGACTCCACCCGGGTAGGCGCCGCGCTCACGCACGCGCTGCCCGTGGCCTTCATCACCGAGGCGCGCTGGATCGCCGAGACGCTCGAGGAGCTGCAGCCGGGGGCGCAGGTGTTCTACGTGCGCAACGGGGTCGACAAGTCCGTGTTCGCGCCGGGGCGCTCCGTGGAGCCGAGGCTCGGGGGCCCGCTGCGAGTGCTGGTCGAGGGGTACCGCAGCAGTGAGTTCAAGGGGGTCGACGAGGCGGTGGCCACGGCCGGCTCGATGACGGAGCCGCACCACCTGACCGCCGTGATCCCGGACCGCGAGGCGATGGGCGGCGTGGAGGCCGACACCCTGCTGGGCCCGGTGAGCCAGGCGGAGCTGGCGCGCCTGTACGCCGGCAGCGACGTGGTGCTCAAGCTGTCGCGCATCGAGGGGATGTTCGGCCCGCCGCTCGAGGGCTTCCACTGCGGCGCCACCTGCGTGGTGACGCCGGTCACCGGTCACGACGAGTACGTGTCCCACGGCTGGAACGGCCTGGTGACCGAGTGGGACGACGTGCGCGGCACCGCCCGCCTGCTCGACCTGCTCGCGCGGGACCGCCGCTACCTGCACTTCCTGCGTGCCAACGCGCTCGAGACCGCCCGCGCGTGGCCGTCGTGGGAGCAGTCGTCCGACTTCATGGCGGCCGCGCTGCGTGCGATCGACCGGCTGCCGCCGCCGGCGCCGCGCGGCCCCGGGATCGCGCTCGCGGCGGAGGCGCAGGCGGCCTCCGCCGCGATGGGCCACGAGGTCGGAGCGCTGAAGCGCGAGCTGACCGAGTACCGCTGGCTCCA
>Ga0075430_100000837_pt1 | contig 24082 bp, 20 predicted proteins | sample RhiMetdeltSRZDD4_FD_75294 | JGI IMG/M metagenome (GOLD analysis project Ga0075430, IMG submission 75294) | Populus rhizosphere microbial communities from Tennessee, USA - Rhizosphere MetaG P. deltoides SRZDD4 | ecosystem: Host-associated > Plants > Roots > Rhizosphere > Soil | place: USA... | reverse complement strand
TGCGTGTACAGGAGACTGCGGGTTTCCCGCGTAATCAATTCCTGTGCTCGTGCTATCGCGCGCCTGGCGCCCGCAAAGCGGGTCGGGACAAGGCCCGCGGCCGCACCCCAATCCCAGCGACCGGTCCGGTTCGTGTACGCGATCTGCAAGGCCAAATCGTCAATGTCGTTGCCGAGTCGAACCGCAGTATTTAGTTGCCTGTTGCGGAGCGTGTCGGCGAACGACATGCCGATCGCGGCGAGCACCGTGCTGCCAAATCCGCCGCCGCTGGCCGCGCCAATGAACGGTGGCGCGACCGACTCGAGACTGAGCCGATCGTTGTACCTGAGCGGCTCGAGATTCGTCTTCGCCGGAAGACCAAACTGAGAATCGCCCAGAAGCTCGGCGAGCGCTCCCGGTGAGTGGTCATTCTCCGACGCTAACTCGGCGATGTCCACGACGGGCCCGGACTGCGCGGCGCTTTCAGCAAGCGTTTCGATCTCGTAACGGCCGTCGCGGTAAACGCTGAAGGCGAGGGTTCCGATTCGAGAGGCCACCGCCAGTGCTGGACTCGTCGATGTGATTCCGGTGACGCCGCCAGCCACGTCCGTTGCCTGACGAAGCATCCCCGACGCGAGATCGACGCTGTAGACATTGCTTGTGCCGTTGCGGTCGCTGATGAAGTACACGGCACTTCCATCCGGCGCCCACTGCGGGTTTACCTGTTTCGCCTTCGGCTGGTCCATGAGCAGCGGGCGAATGACGCCCGTGCTGAGATCGAGCAGACCAATCCGAAGCGCCCCGAAATTCAGCGCGTCGATTTGGCTCGTGAACCGATCGGTCGTCAGCGCAATCGTGCGTCCGTCGGGCGACCATGCGGGATGCATATCCGCGTACGGATCGGCGGTCAATTGCTCAACCTTGCCAGTCGCAATCGAGTAGATAAACAGGTCGGAGAGCCCGCCCTTCAGGGCCGAAAACACGACGCGCTCGCCGTCGGGCGACCAACTGGGGTTGTACGCCTCGCCGAGATCGTCGAGCGGGATCTCTGTCCGGTCATCGGGCTTCGACACATCCACGATGACCAGCACAGGACGGCCACCCCTCAGCGCGGCCATGGCAAAGCGGGTACTGGTGGGATCCCACGCACCGGACGAGTGGATGTACTGCAGGCTGTCGAAGTGCGGATCTGCTGCGGTGCTGACGATTTTGCGAATCACCGTACCCGTGGCGCCGTCCGCGAGAAACAGATCGAGCGACAGTCGATCGCGTTCCGACATGAACATCAGGTAGCGGCCGTCTGGACTGAGCGCTGGTGCGAGATGAAGACGCGCGCCGTCACGCGCGAAGGTGGCCAGGCGCGCCGTCGAGATGACGCGCGAGTCCTGATCGCTTTCAGGATTTCCTATTGACTCGTGCCATTGCGCAGTGAGCGTGTCGGAATCGACACCGCTGATCTCCTCGAGCCGTTTAATCGGGTTGCGCACCTTCGAGCGAAGCACTCGCGCCAGCACGTTGTCGCCATAACGGTCGGCAAAATACGTCCAGAATGCCTGGCCGTATCGGTAGGCGAAGTAGCGCGGCTGATTCAGATCCTTGACTGACGGCAAATGCTTATGAGCTGCCGCATCGCGTAGCCACATTGTTGTGTGCGCGTCCTCCGGACCAACCGAGAGATACTCCGCCATGCCTTCGATGAACCATCCGGGCAGCGTGAACGCATCCTTTCCGGCGCGCTTGACGATGTCAATCTGGAATGCGTGCGCGATTTCGTGGCCCAGCACATGGTCGGTCGCACCGAGTCCGGCAGCGAACGGCATGACGATGCGCGACTTTTGGCGTTCCGTCAGTCCGCCCGTACCTTCGCCAGGGACCGCCGGCGTCACGTTCGTCTGTGCGAAGTGAGGATGACTCGCGTAGAGAACGATCGGCTGCCGGTGCGTAAATGTGTGCTCGAGAACACTCGAGAAGCGGGCGTACCACCGCTCGGCCATGCGCGCAGCGTGGCGTACGGCCTCTTCTTCCTGTGCGTAGTAGTAGATGTCGAAGTGCTCGGTCTTGATGATGCGAAAGTCGAACTTGTCGTAGCGGACCTTGTTACGTCCGAAGTACTGAGCGTTGGCGGAAGTTGCCGTCGCGAGGGTCGCTACGAGAGACACGAGTACCAACGCGCACCGAATCATGGGGCACCCTTAACGCTTGGAGTGGGATAGAAGCGAACTCTAACATGATTTCGGGTGCGTCAAACCGGCGGGTTAGTCGTCGTAAGACGTTGATTTGAATCAAGGAGTGTACGTTACGGAGAAAGCAGCAGCGCCGTCGGCAAGACCCTTCGCGACATTGGCACTGAATAGCCCGCGAATGCCTGAAACGGCGAGGTGCGCACCGATGCCCACATCGACATCGTGGCGAGCGCCTTCGCTGTCGTAAAGCTGAGCCGTCCGCGCGACGTCTCCGAAGACCGCAGCCGCAGCGCTGATTGGGCCGACGACAGTCCACCAGCGCTGTGCTTCGAGACTGAAGTGTCCAAGCGTCCGACCAAGCCGATCGACTCGCAGTCGGCCGTCGTCCAGCAGCGGATGCGCCCGGAGCAGAGTCGAACGTGCGTGACCGGTATCGCCCGCCCACCACAGATCGAGCGGCGCGCGGCGCGTCGCAAATTGCAAATTCGCTGTACCGAGCACCACGACACCCCGCTTCGCGGTCGAAGATCGAGCGCGGATGCCGGCTTCGATCGTGCCGAACGCTCCGCTGCCGGGCCAGCCGGACAGCTCGAATGCAGCATCGAGCCGGTCGTCGGGCGTCACTAACCCAACACTCCCGCCGACTTGCAGACGCGCCGACTCCGGAGCCCAGACGTCCACTCCCGCAGTTGCCGTCCACTGTAGCCAACCCGTCGACCAATTGGACGCCGCCACGCGGACACTGTCCCGCTCTGCCGGACTCAAGGCGGACGTCGTGAATGGCTGCTCCTCCGAGAACGCATCGACACTCCAAATGCCGCCCCACGGCGCGGGTGCGTGAATGGCGGCACCTGTCTTTCTCCTATGCGGCCAGAACCGCCACGCGGCGGATACTTCCTCTCCGCCGCCCAGCAGTGCGCCCGTTGTAAGGCGTACTTCGCGGGTAGCCGCGGCGACCAGACCGGCTGCAGCAAACGACCAGCGGCCAGTGGGCATGAGCGGCCGCTCGGCCACGACAGCTCGCAATTCGGCCAGTCCTGGCGGAACCGGCACATATTCGAGGCGCGTTGACGTGGCCGACGGCAGCGATTCAAGCTGCCGCCTGGCGCGCATGAACCGGCCCGGCGTCAAGACCTCATCAGTCCGCGAGTTCAGGAGCCGTTCAACCACGCGGTGCCGTGTGCGCGTCAGGCCGTCGATGCGAACCAGGTCAAGCCGCGGTTCGCCCACTTCGTTCCAGGCAGACAGCGCGCCGAGCCGGTCGTTTTGGACGAACCGGCTGACGGCGAGCACTTGCCATGCGTACATGTCGCTGCGGTCAACCGAGATCGCAGTCAGCGCGAGGTCTTCCGCCTCCGGCCATCGTTTCTGGAGCACTCGCAGTCCTGCCAGCTCTCGCGTGGCGGCCGGGCAACCGAGAGAGGCCGCAAGCATCCGCTCCGCTGCATTCAGCTCGTTTGATTGAGCCAGACGGACACCTTCCGACACCGACTGCTCGCACGTGTTTCCTTGCGTCGACGACGGCCGGATGGAGGGGGGGGCCACGGTTTCGCTGCTTGCGGGTGTTTCGCCCGGCACGACGACCGCCATCCATTTGCGTGCTGCACCCCATCGACGTGCGAATTCACCCGTCGACATCACGATGAAAGGACCACGCGCCGGATCGTGGAACACGACTCCGCGCTCATGCCAGCCAACCAGAACTACGTAGTGGAAAGTCGAAGGCCGATCTTCGATCAGAGTCAGGACCGGCCGCCCGCTCGACAGTTCTCGGCGGAGCGCCGGTTCGTCGCCACCTCCGCCGTCCGCCCTCCATCCCCTGCGGCGCAGCTCGTCGACAAGCACGTCGGTCCTGATCCCGGCGGCGCTGCGATCGACCAGGTGCGAAAAGGTTTCAGCGGAGATTCCGCGCTCGCCCCAGTAACGAAGGACCATCGCAGCGGCTGCGCCGCCGCACAACAGCTCCGATTGGGAAATGAAGGGAACGTCGAGAAGGGCCAGCGGTTCGCGGCCTTCGCCTTGCGCTGCAAGGTCGAGTGTCTGCGCCGCGATGAGCACGCCGCAGCACAGGGCGAAGGCCCGCATCAATCAATCAACGGCGACGATAATCAGAATTATCACCAGTAGCGCAATGATAATCACCGTCGTGGAGATACTTATGCGCGACTGGCCGCCGGCAAGTGCATGCTCTGACTCACGCGCCTGCGCTGCAACCTCGGCCAACTGCGATTCCTCGAGGGTTCCGACAGCGCTTTCGACACGCCGAAGGTCGATGCCGACGTCGCCGGCAATCGCCTGAACTTCAGGACGCGCAAGCAGCCGCAGCACGGCCTCACGGTCCGCTGCGCCAGAAGCCACATGCTCTTGTACCGCGTTCTCCAGAGCGGACATCGGGGCCGTATGGGAAGACTGAGCGTTCACGGGTGGAACCACAGCAACAACCACAAACACCACGACGAGCAATGAAGCGATCATGCGCATGCGACGCGTGCCTCCTGCTCAGCAATTGTAGCGAAGGCGGAACGGTTCAGCTACTGCGTTGTCATACGCCTTGCAGTACGGCCTGCGGACGCTCATGAATCGACCTATCACGACCAGAACACACGGCGCCCTCGACTATGCGTGGGTGAGCGCGGCCGCCAGTGCGGCGAGGGCGGCGGATGCCTCGGGCGCAACCGCGCGGTTCGTGCGCAGCTCAAGCGTCGTCGCGGGCATCAACTCGATGCTCACCGACTACGAGGCAGGGGTGTTGCGTCTGATGCCCATGCGAGTGCACCTGGCGGTTGACTTCGTGATCGGCGCAGCGCTTGTCCTGTCGCCTCTGTTCCTTCCGAAATCCGGACGTCGGTCGATCGCCTTTTCGGTGGCGCTGGGACTGACCGCGTGTGCGGCGAGTCTGCTCACGGACGCCGGGCGCAAACGACACGCAGGATTTGCGCCGTCGTACGAGCTCTCAGAAGCGGTCGTCGATCCGGATGTCGCGCGCAGACCTCACCTGCGGAGTCATCTCGAATAGGGCTCCACGTCGAACCGTCCGTTCGACTCATCCAGGCGTACAGTGAACAGGCGGTCGAACCCTTCTTCGGGGCTCGGTGGCTCGAGCCGTTTGCGGATGGCAAAGATGGCGACGTCCGGAACCCGTTCGCGTCCCCGTCTGGCCCGGTTCCGGCGCAGCGCATCGGCGGCTTCGGTGGGAAAGTAGTACCCGATTACTTGTGCGCCATGCGCTCTGGCAAGCGCGACCAGCTGCGCGCGTACCTCAATACTGGCATTCGTGTTGTCCACCACTACCGAGTGCCCGCGCGCGAGGGACTCGACAATGAGCTGTTCCTGACGGCGATCGGCGCGGCGATTATTGCGCAGCAGATCCTTGCTGACGTGCGCGTGCGTACTCGCGAATCGTTCGCGGTAGAAGGTCGTTTTCCCGGAAGCGGGCAAACCGATCAAAATCACACATTCGGCCTGCATTGAACATCGAAGATTCTGCAGTATTCCGCCGCTGGCTGAGCGCACTCGACGCGAGGCACCTTTCGAATCTTCGTGTGCCCGAAGTCACGCGCGCACTGCGCGCGCTGTCGTCTGCCTACGTCGAGCGTCGTGATACCGCCGTGCACCGAGCGCTCGACAGCGCCGGCAAACGGGCCGCATTCGCGCTGTTCTACGCGCCCCTGCACTTTCTCACTACGTACCGTGTGGTGCAGGCGCTCGAGGCGCACCAACCAGCTCCGCGCCTGATTGTCGATCTCGGATGCGGAACGGGCGTCGCGGGCGCAGCATGGGCGATTGCGTCGCAAGGAGCTCCAGTGGTCGGCATCGATCGGCACCCGTGGGCCGTCGCTGAAGCACGGTGGACGTACCGTGAGCTCGGCGTGGAGGGCCGTGCTCGCGTGAGTGACATCGCGCGAGGCGCTGCGCTCCGGCCTGGAACCGCGGTCATCGCGAGCTATGTGCTCAACGAGTTGCCGCCAGCGGCGCGCGAACGTCTGCAGACACAGCTTTTCGAGGCGGCTGGACGCGGTGTGCGCGTGCTGATCATCGAGCCTGTCGCTCGCAAACTCACACCGTGGTGGCCGTCGGCGGAACTGCACATCCGGTCCATCGATGCGGGACGAGCTGACGAATGGCGGTTCCCGATCACACTGCCGCCGTCGCTGCAGTTGCTGGACAAGGCCGCTGGTTTGGATCACAGCGAGCTGACCGCCAGGTCGTTGTACTGCCCGGGGTCGGTCAGTTAATCGCGACGTAGCGTTCCAGACGTGCGACCTCCTGCTTGCTCACGTACTTGCCGATCTCGCGGCGAAACTGGTCCATTGCCTTGTACGGCCGGTACTCCTTGAACTCTTTCAACATCCTGGTGCCGACTCCCGGGATCGTCAGCATGTCCGCGTCGCTCGCGGTATTCAGGTCGACCGGCACGAACACGTACTGCTCGAGACGGGTAAGCTCCGAGTCGTCAACATACTTGTCGATTTCTCGATGGAAGACCGCGAGCGATTTGTACGGACGATACTCGAGAAACTCGTGCAGCATGCGCGGCCCCATTCGGGGGATCAGCTGAATTTCCTCATTCGTGGCGGTGTTCAAATTGATCTGCACGAACATGCGGTCGTACAAATCCGTGAGCTGCGCGCGAGTCAGGCCCTGCGCGCGCAGGAACTCATCGAGCGCCGTCATGCTCAGAAATGGCCGGCGGTTGACCAGTGCTTTTGAAATGCTGGCATTCATATGCGGGAGCTTGGCGAGATCCGCCTCGCTCGCGACATTGGGATCGACAATCGTGACGGGCTTACCTACTTGAGCCCGTGCGGCGTTGGCAAGGACGACAAAAGCAGCAACGACACATATGAGAGTGAAGAAACGGATCATGATTCACCTTCCGCATCGCGCGACAACTGCGCGTCCGTGTAGAGACATGGATGCCGATATGAATATGTCAGCCCAATCAGGCCCAGCAGCGTCATCGAGCCCGGAGCCAGCACCGGCGTCGCTCCAGTAAGCGTCTTCTGGATCATTTCGAATCCGCGCATCGACGGATACATCTCCAGCTCGAACTCGAGATTGCCACGGTAATGAAGGCTCACACCAACGAGCCCGCTGAGCAGGAACAGCACCATGGTGACCTGCAGGGTGCGCACCGTGATCGCGCGAGGTGCGGCGGCGTGCCACGCGAGCACTGCCACACCCAAACCCAACAGTACGACCGGAATGAGCTGCTGAACGGACTCCACGTGGCCGATCAGAAGGAGTTCCGTCGTCATTCCTGCCATCCCGACGGCGAGTGTCAGCAGCAGATACCGACGAATCGCGTTCGTAACATCGGATTGCGACATCCCTCGACTCACGTTAACACGGGGGGTCGAGACGGACGTGCGAGGAAGGGAGCCGGTAGCGGCTTAGCGCAACAGTTGTCGCGCGATCTCGGTATCGCCGTCGTTCGGCGCCGGCGTAATGCGAAGCGCCTGCGCGAGAACGTTGTAGATGTCGACGTTCTCGAATGGCGGCACCGTTACTGCGGACTTGAAGGCAGGTCCTGCGGCGACGAACATCGCCCGCATCGACATGTGCACCGGATCGTATCCATGTTGGCCGGCGGCCGGGCGAAGGCTGCGATTCCGCAACCCCGCAACAGTGCTGCGTCGCAGCACTTGCCAGCCCTCATCCGCCACTCCCATGATTGGAGGAATTCGCGGGTGGTCGTTGTAATGCCACTGCGCAGGCATCTCTCCGCGTCGGTACACCTTCAAGCGCGGGTGCGCCTTCTCGAGGGCGCGGAACACCGATTCTTCCTTGCCGGGCTTCGGATAAACCGCGAGCGTTGGATTGATGTCGACTATCTCGCCGTCCTCAGGTGAAAGGTAATCGTCCACGACGATGACACGATTGGTGCTGACCGACGCCATGCCGTGATCTGACACGACAACCACGTTGACCTTGTCGGCGAGCCCCCGCCGTTCGAGGCCTTGCTGCAGGCGTCCGAGATAACTGTCGGCTCGCATGATCGCCTCGCGGACCGCCTGAGAGTCGGGACCTTGCTCATGACCAGCCCGGTCCGTGTCCTCGAAATACACGGTAATGAACCGTGGGCGCTCCGCCTCCGGCAAATCGAGCCATTCGAGCACGTGATCGATGCGTCCATTCGCCGGATAGTTCCCGTCATACGGTGTCCAATATCGGGGGAGGACACCTTCTATAGGCGCTTCGGATCCGGGCCAGAACATCGCGGCAGACAACTGTTTAGCCCGTGCGGCGGTCACCCAGATCGGCTCCCCGCCCCACCACATGGGGTCGCGGACTTCCTGTACCTTCGCCGTCGCAAAGATCCGTCCGGTCGCAGGATCTTTGATTGTGTTGGCGACAATGCCGTGATGGCCGGGATACAGCCCGGTGACGATGGTGTAGTGATTTGGAAACGTCTTCGACGGAAAGCTCGGGATCAGGTTTTCAGCGCGAACGCCCCGTGCCATCAAACGACGCAGGTTCGGGACGGGAGCTTTCGTAGAGTAATCCCACCTCCATCCGTCAAAGGACACCATAATCACGGTCGGCGGAACGTCACGGACCGCGCGGTTCTGAGCACCGAGCGCACCAACGACGATGGCAAGCAGGACGACCAGGAAGGCGAGCCGGCGCATGCGCACCTGAGTCTACTCGGGTCGTAGGGGGTTAGTCTTTAGGCTTTGGGCTTTCGGCTTTCGGCTTTCGGCTTTCGGCTTTCGGCTTTGGGCCCTGGGCCTTGGGCTTTGCTTATGTCTGGGCCTGGGCCTGAGGTCTGCGGCGCTGATATGTCAGGGCTGTCCGGATCGGGCGGGGCGCCCGAAGCGCGAGGCGGTCAATTTGACGTCCGCCCGCGCCCACGCTTTCGCGAGACGCGCTTCCACGAGTGCGGCATTCTCTGTTTTGCCTTGTGCGCGAAGCGCCTGCAGAAGACCGAAGAGCGCCCACCCATTCTCCTGGTTCCGGCGCAGGTCCTCCCAATAGACGGTCTCCGCCTCCAACGGACGGCCAGCCTCGAGCAGCACTGCCCCGAGCGCATGGCGCGATGGAAAATGAAATTCTGACGGCTCGGTGTACACGAGACTGTCCTCGAGGCGCACGGAGCGCTCGAGGTGCGCGATGGCCCGGTCGAAGTCGCCTCGAGCGGCGGCAATTTCCCCCGCGAGCATTTCCGGGGCGGGCGCAAGCGCCGCCCCCGCGGTGTTCGGAGAGAAGAGCGGCGGCTTCATCGACTCGTCGGACATCAGCTCCCTCAGCCGCGTCAATTCCGTATCTGCCGCGTCGGTACGACCAGTGGCGACGAGCGCCAGCCCGCGTCCGTAATGCCACACCGCTCGTAGTACGGCGTTCGAAGGTGGTTCGGGTTCCTTCAGCATCTCTTCCCAGCGGCCGAAGCGCGTCAATGCGTAGTAAGGGATCATTCGAAATCCCGCCAGCAGCGGCAACGTCCGTAACGCTTCGTCGTCAATCTTCGCAGCGAGACTGCGTGCCGACTCGATCGCCACGCGGCTCTGCCCGTCGAATGTCGCGGAAAACCAGAGAAAGTGAATGTTGTGCGGGTAGTACGCCATCGGGTACAGACCCTGCGCCCGGCACTGATTGATGTAGTCCTCGTCGGCGGCGATCGCGAGCTGGTTCGCGCGCATCGCATCTGCATACCGCCCCACGCGCTGATAGATGTGAGCCGGCATGTGCACCATATGACCGGCGGCCGGCATGAGCGTCAGCAGCGTATCGGCTGCCTTTTCCGCTTTCTCGGGAGCAACGCTCTCCATCAGGTGGATGTACATGTGGACCGCGCCGGGATGCCGGGGATTTCTGGCTATCACCTGCTCGGTGAGCGCCACGATTTCAGCGATGCCTTCATGCGGGGTGCCGTCGCCCTGCCAGTAGCCCCAGGGCCGAAGATCCATCACCGACTCCACGTACAGCATCGTGGCGTCGAGATCCTGCGGATGTCTGCGGTGCACAGCACGCATCGCATTGGCGTATGCCTGATCGCGAGCCGTGCGATCCGTCGCACTGCCCGAGTAGCGCTGCGCGAGCGCGTCGATGTACTCGCGCTCCCGCTCGCTTGCGCGAGATTTGAGCGAAACTGCTTTCTGCACGAGCTCCAGCGCCTGTGGCTCTTCGTTCGGTTCCATGAGCGCATTGATGTTCGGCCCGAGCACCAGCGCCTGACCCCAGTACGCCATTGCGAGATTCGGATCGAGCCGCGCGGCCTCGCGGAACGCGCGCCTGGCTTCCGCGTGATTGAAGGCATAGGCCAGATTCAGGCCCTGATTCATGAATCGCTGTGCCTCGCGATTTCTGGTCGAGACGGCGAACGTGTGATTCCCGAGATTTTGCAGGCGCGGCGCCAGCGGTCCGGCTGTCGCCTCCTGCTGCTCGGGTTCGAGATAGTGCACGTGGCCGCCCGGTGAAGGCGCTTGCGCCCCGACAGGCGGCACGGTTACGGACCACCACGCCGCGAAAAACAGAGTAAAAAGCCGACGGAAGGTATGCATATCTGAATTAGATGCCACAAGTGGATGGGGCGTTACAATCGCGGAATGGCGCGCGCACGTACCGTGCGGCTGGCAACCCTCCTGTCTACTGCGGCAGTGGCGGTCGGTCTCGCGCAGGCGCCGTCTCAGGAACGTCCGCGCATCATCGTCGCGGAGCTGGACGGCATCATTCATCCGGTGTCCGCCGAATACCTGACGGGCGTCATCGACCAGGCGGATACATCCGGCGCCGAGCTGGTGGTGTTCATTCTTCGCACCCCCGGCGGTCTCCTTGACTCCACACAAACCATCGTCTCGCGAATGATCACGTCTCGCGCGCCAGTGGTCGTGTACGTCGCGCCGGCGGGTGCCCGCGCTGCGTCGGCAGGCTTCGTGATTACGATCGCCGCCGACGTCGACGTCATGGCGCCAGGAACCCATATCGGCGCTGCGCACCCGGTTTCCGGCAGCGGCGAACAGATGGACGAAACAATGTCCAAGAAGGTCGCGTCCGATACGGCGGCTTACGTCCGATCGCTCGCTGAAGCGCGCGGCCGTAATGTGCCGCTGGCGGCGGACGCGGTGCTCGAGAGCCGCGCGTTCACCGATCGTGAAGCGTTGCAGAGCTCTCCTCCGTTGATCGATTTCATAGCGAAGGACCTTGATGACCTCCTCCGGCAGCTCGACGGCAGGACCGTGAAGCGTTTCGATGGCAGGACAACGACGCTCAAGACTACGAACGCAGAGATCGTTCGCGTAGAAATGACCCGGCGCCAGCGGTTCCTCAGTGCGATCGCGCATCCTCAGGTCGCGTACATCCTGCTGACGCTCGGGATGCTGGGCCTCACCATCGAGCTGTGGAACCCAGGAGCGATCGTTCCCGGCGTGGTCGGCGGGCTCTCGCTGCTGCTCGCGTTCTTCGCGTTGCAGATTCTCCCTGTCAACACGACTGGCCTGCTGCTGATTCTGTTCGGCATCGGCCTGCTGATCCTCGAGCTGAAGGTCCCAAGCTTTGGCATTCTGGGCATCGGGGGCACCGTCAGCCTGCTGATTGGGTCGATCATGATGACGCGTCAAACGCCGGGAGTTACCGTGAGCCTCACGATCATCGTCCCCGCGGTGCTGGCTGTTGCGGCAATCGTGCTGTTCCTCGGCCGACTGGCGCTCGCCGCGCAGGCACGGCCACCGACCACCGGCGTCGAGGGGATGCTCGGATCAGAGGGATGGACGCGCATGCCGCTTTCGCCCGACACCCCCGGCCAGGTAGACGTGCATGGGGAAATCTGGCGTGCATACGGCCGCGAACCGGTACCCGCAGGCGCGAAGGTACGTGTGGTTGAAGTCAACGGGCTTACCCTGGTCGTCGAACCGGCCCCTTCGACGCAATAAGGAGAAGACGCATGGAAGGCCTGACGATCTCCCCGACCTTGATCCTGGTGGTAGTGATCGCGTTCTATCTGATCAGCTCGATTCAGATCCTGAACGAATACGAGCGCGGCGTGATCTTCCGGCTCGGGAAGCTCCTGCCGCAACCGAAAGGACCCGGCATCATCTTCGTGTTCAGGCCCATCGATCGGATCGTGCGCATCAGCCTCAGGACCGTCGTGTTCGACGTCCCGCCGCAGGACATCATCACGCGCGACAACGTCTCGGTGAAGGTGAACGCTGTCGTCTACTTCCGTGTGGTCGATCCAAGGCGCGCGGTCGTGGAAGTCGAGAACTACATGTTCGCCACGTCACAGCTTGCGCAGACGACACTGCGAAGCGTGTTGGGGCAGGCGGAGCTCGACGACCTGCTGGCGGAGCGCGATCGACTCAACCAGCAGCTGCAAGCCATCCTCGACCATCGGACCGATCCATGGGGCATCAAAGTGTCAGCGGTGGAAGTTAAACATGTCGATCTTCCGCAGGACATGCAGCGCGCGATGGCGCGCCAGGCGGAAGCCGAACGGGAGAAACGCGCCAAGATCATCCACGCTGAAGGCGAGCTCAGTGCGTCCGAGAAGCTCGCGCAGGCGGCGGGCGTGATCGATCGCGAACCGGCAGCAATGACGCTGCGATACCTGCAGACACTGACGGAGATCGCGGCGGAACAGAATTCGACGATCATCTTTCCGCTCCCCGTCGAACTGATGCGGATGCTGCGCGAACGAAGCGGCGCATAGGCGCGCCCCGCCCCATGGTCGGCTATTCGTGGACCGATCCCACGGTCCTCACCTTCATTGCGATGCCCGTCGGCCTCGTGGCCGCTCTCTTGTGGCTGGTCCATCTCGCTTCACGGCGTCTCGACGAGCCCGCCGAGAATCGTAGCGGCGCGCTCGTCGGAACCGCGGCGGTAGCGGTGGCGTGGATGACCGCTACCTGGATCGCCGCATCGAGCGGCGTGCTGCGGCAATGGGACGCGACGCCGCCGCCGTTCGCGTTCCTCGTCGCCGGAATCTTGGCGCTCTCGGCGGCAATTGCATTCAGTCCTTACGGGACGCGACTCGCAACAGGCTTACCGATTGCTCTACTCGTTGCGGTCCAGGGATTTCGACTGCCGTTGGAGCTGGCGATGCACGAGATGTACGCGCGCGGAGTGATGCCGGTGCAGATGAGCTACTCGGGACGTAACTTCGACATCGTCACCGGAATCTCCGCCTTCGCCGTCGCATGGCTGGTGGCGCAAGGCCGCGGTGGACGTCTGCTCATTACGATCTGGAATCTGATGGGCCTGGCACTGCTCGTCAACGTCATCACAATCGCCATTCTGTCGACGCCGCGATTTCGATATTTCGGTGACGACCACCTGAACGTCTGGATCACGTACCCGCCGTTTGTCTGGCTCCCGGCCGTCATGGTAGTAGCAGCGCTGGCGGGACATCTCCTTGTATTTCGCGCGATCGGCATATGGGAACACCGACCGGGTCGCGGAAAGGTACGAGCATGAAGCGTAGCGTCGATCGAATCCTTACAACGCATACCGGAAGCCTCGTACGGCCTCCGGAACTGCTCGCGTTTGCCCGCGCGCGCCAGAAACGAGAGCCGGTGGACGAGAAGGCTTACGAAACAACTCTGAGAAGCGCGGTGCACGACGTCGTAGGGCGGCAGGTCAAAGCCGGTATAGACATCCCGAACGACGGCGAGTTCGGTAAGTCGACGAGCTGGTCCCTTTACGTTCTGAAGCGGCTGAGCGGGTTCGAGATGCGTGAGGTGAAAGGCGCGAATCCATTTGCCCGCGGCGCCGACAGGGCAAAGTTTCGCGAGTTCTACGACGAGCTCGAGGGTCGTGGCGACGGCAAAGACTGGTCAAATGTCACCAGGTTCGATGCCGTCTGCGTCGGTGACATCAAGTACAACGGCTTGTTCGAGCTGCAGCGCGACATAGACAATCTGAAGGCCGCGGCAACGGCTGCCGGCACAGACGAAGCGTTTCTTCCCGTCGCTGCGCCGTCGAGTGCAATCCCTGATCGCAAGAATGAGTTTTACAAGACCGACGAGGATCTGGTGGTCGCTCTTGCCGAGGCGCTGCGAACCGAGTACCGAGCGATCGTCGACGCCGGCTTCCTACTGCAGGTTGACGACGCCCGCGCCGCGGTTACGTACGACCGTATGGTTCCGCCCGCGACGTTTGAGGAGTACTACCGGTGGCTCGCCCGCCATGTGGAAATTCTCAATCACGCGCTCCAAGGCATCCCGGAAGATCGCGTGCGTTACCACGTGTGCTGGGGCAGCTGGCCGGGACCTCACACGACGGACGTCCCGCTTCGAAAAATCGTCGACCTGATTCTGAAGGTCAATGCAGGCGCATACCTGCTGGAAGCGGCCAATCCCCGTCACGAGCACGAGTGGAAGGTGTGGCAGGACGTGCAGCTCTCACCGGGGAAGATTCTCGTCCCCGGCGTGGTCAGCCATGGCACGAATGTGGTCGAACACCCCGAGCTCATCGCGGAGCGCCTCACCCGCTTCGCTGCGTGTGTCGGGAGGGAGAATCTGATCGCGGGTACGGACTGCGGGTTTGCGCAGGAGGAACTGAACAGGCGCGTGCACCCGACGGTGATGTGGGCGAAGCTCGAGGCGATGGTCGAAGGAGCGCGCATCGCCAGCCGGCAGCTATGGGGCGCCGCGGTTTAACGGAGGCCTGTCACGCGCACGCTAAAGGGTGCGCGCTACGAACACGAGATCGTACGGCGGAACACCGAGAACGTAGCGCGCAGGCTTTAGCCTGCGCGACCCATTAACTCTGTACCCATAATTTGGGCTTTCCTGTTCCGTCGTCAGTCCCTTTGATGTACCAGTTCTTTCCCAATGGGTCGTGATCCATGGTGGTGACGAAATCGAAGGGGGCCTGGAACTCGATGTAGTCAAAACCGGTCTCGGACGCGATCAGCTGATGCCATTCACCAGCCGGGATGAGCACCAGGCTGCCGGGACCAACAGGGAGACTCCCGGTATCGTGCTTCACCTCACCAGTGCCTTTTTCAATGAAGTAGAAATGCTCCGGTGTGATGTCACTGGTCTTCGAGCGGTTGTGGACGTGCCGCGGAGAATACGCATTCGGGCCGTAGTGCATGCGGCCAAGCTGCAGGTCCCACGAGCCTGACAGGCCGGTCTCCTTGTTGACCCAGAAGGTCCTCTCCCGGAAGCCTTTCTCGTCGATCAGCGCCCGCAGCTTCGCCTCTTCGAAGAAGTAGCCAACAGGCGACTGGTCGGTGCCCGCCTTGGTCGTGTGCTTGGGCACCGTGACGAGCAGAAGCATGACCGGCGTATCCGCCGCGGTGAAAGTGGCTTCCTCCGATGGTTCCAAGTAGACCCCGGCACGTCGTTGGGCAGTGTGCTCGCCGGTGTTGCGCGCGCTCGTGTGGGCGACTTTGACGTCCTTGCCCTCCAGGATGTACGCAACCTGTGTTTCGCCGGAGGGGGCGACTCGACACGTCTTGTGCGGATCAACTTCCATAACGGCAACGCGCACTCTGGTGCCGTCCGCCGAGGGATGAAGAATGTCCCGCACGCGCCCTTCCGGAATCGCGTTTCGAGTCTTGTTACCTGCGTCGATCACCTTGATCATGGCTGTCCGTTCTCCTGTAAGACTCTGACGTAGATATGTAAAACCTCGGAGGCCTGAAGCCTCCGCCTACCAAATCCCTACTCAATGCCTCCGGCTACCAAGTCGCGGCTAGCCCCCCTCGGCCGAGCGAAATAGTTCGTCCGCAGCGCTCAAGATAGTCCATCGAAGCCGCTGCGGGTACTGCAACTCCCGTCCCAGAAAATCGCGAACGATTGCCGCTGCTTCGCGCGAGTGATGCCCGCTCAACGTGACGTCCATCCACCGCGCAGGAAAGAAGATGTCGCCGGTGCGCTGAATGTCCTGCAAGAGCTCGAGGCTCGGACGCAAGAACGTCAGGGCGTGCGTTGCTCGAAGCGGATGGTTTAGGTAGGTCATCGACTCCAGCACCCACGGCTCCCGGCGTCGATTCTCCACATGTCGAAGGCGCGCGAAAGCCTCCTCACGCGCAGCCGGATCAGCAGAAAGCGCGGGCATTACGAACGCAAATCGCGCTTTGCGGTCGGGATTCTGGATGCGTTCATGCTGGGTGTCGAGGATCTCCCGCCAGGCAGGCACCTCGCGAACCGCAAGTTCGAGAGCGATGTTGATTTCATCTACCTCCGCCAGCGTCAGGCCGGCGATCCGGTCGGTGCGACGCCAAATCGATTCCAACCACTGAAGCCCAGACGGGGTGAGCGCGACGTCTCTGAATGCCGCAAACCATGCGGCCTTTGTACTGGCCGACCGGGCGCGGTCGAGACCGGCGCGCAGCACCGATTCCAATGCGGACGCGCGGAGGTTCCGATCCTCCTGCGATGCGTGGCGCCAAAAAGCACGTGTGGCGTACCCGAGCACGCGCTGGAGGTTCTGTTCATCGGTCTCGGCAGGTAGCGCGCGGATAGCGGCGTCGAGAAAAGCGGTCGCCGAAACCCGTGACTCGAGCACGTTGTCCCAGAGTGTCAGCCACGCGCTGCCACGCGTCAGCGGATCGGCGATGCCTTCGATATGCAGCAGCAGATATTCCGTGCTGGCGTCGTCCAGGATGAACAGCCCGTAGCCCAGACCGCCTCCGTTTGCCAACACGAAGAGCGGCTCCGGCTGCCCCTCTGCTTCGCGAATGTCGGCAGTCGCGCCCGTAACGTAGACCGGAAACTCGCGCACGCGATCCCGATACCCGAGCGCGACACGCATTCGCTGTGGCCATACCAGTTCGCGCTCGAGAGGATCCGTAATGTTGAGCGTCAGGCGAGAGACACGTCCTCGCGCGGTCCGCACGTCCACCGCAAAGGTCGGGCGCCCGCGCTCTTCCACCCAGGCGCGGCTCCATGCCGACACATCCTCCGGCGTACGGGCATCGAGAATGCGGACGAGATCCAGCCATGTCGCGTTGCCAAACGCATAGGCCTTGAGGTATTGGCGCAATCCGTCGCGGAAAGCACGCTCGCCCACGATCGTCTCGAGCTGTCGCATCACGATCGGCGCTTTCTGATAAATGATGGGCCCGTAGAGCTGCCCGGCCTCGTTCAGATTTGTGAGCTCCTGACGAATCGGGTTGGCCCCCGCCGTGCGATCGATCTGATACGCGCCCGGATAATGCGCCAGCAGAAACCGCAGGTTGTGATTGACCTGCGGAAACGAGGGATTCACGATTTTCGCCGCCATGAAGTTCGCAAAGACTTCTTTCATCCAGACATCGTTGAACCACCGCATCGTGACCAGATCGCCAAACCACATGTGCGACGTCTCGTGCGCAATCACGCTGGCTCGATCCAGCATCTGGTTCTGAGTGGCAGATTCCTCGAGAAGCACGCTCGCGGCGTTGTACAGAATCGCGCCAGGATGCTCCATGCCGCTGAACTGAAACGACGGGATAGCGACGATGTCGAACTTGCTGAACGGATAGGGAATGCCGGTGTATCCCTCGAGCCATGTGAGGGCGGTCGCGTGCAGATCGAACACCGCGTCACGGTTCCTGGCGACCTTCGCCGCGTCGGTCTCGCGATGAAACATCCTGAACTCGCGGTCGTTCCGACGCGCCGCCTCCACCGAGAACCGGCCCGCGACAAAGGCGAAGAGGTACGTCGAAATGGGTTGTGTTTCGGCGAAGCGCATCCGCACCCGATCGTCGCGAGCCTCCGATGCGGCAGTTGCGGCGTTTGATACGGCCACCCAGTCGGCGGGAACGTCCAATGTGAGAGTGTAACGAGCCTTGAGATCCGGCTGGTCGAAACACGGGAAGGCCAGATGCGCTCGCGCGGGCACAAACAGGGTGTACAGGAACTCGCGATCGCGGTTCAGAGGCTCGTTGCCGGCGACGAACTCGATGGCAATCTCGTTTTCACCACTCCTGGTTGCTTCGGCCGGAATCGTCAGATGACCGTCGGCAAACGCGAACGGCGCGTCCGCGGCGCCGATGCGCACGCTTCGAATGTGGTCGCGGGGCTGCGCGAAGTCGAGTACGACCCTGTGTGGCGCGCGCAGGGAAAACCGCACGACGGCGCGGCCCTGAACCGGTTCGTTGACATCGCCGGGGACGGTAAAGAACAGGTCGTACCGCAGGGCGCCAATCGCCGCCGACCGCTCCTTGGCGAGAGCGTCCGGAATGCCGCGTCTGGGAAGGTCAGCGCCCGTCTGGCTCGAAAGCATGGCCGCCAGTAATAACGCCAGCATAAAGTGACGATATATCACCTGTACAGCCCCAATAAGGAGTGTCTCTCACCGCGGACTTTCGACTTTTGACCTTTGATTGTTGACTTTCTGTTTAGAATGCACACTGTGCGCGGCCGGAAGCGCGGCGGACGGCTGGTGCTCGTGCTGGTAGGGGTTGTTGCGGGAGGCATGATCGCTCCCGCGGCGCAGGCGCCGGGGGTCGTTCGGGGGCGAGTGGAAATCGGCATTCCGGTCGCCGCGCGGCGGCCGACAACTGCCTATCCCACGCGCTCGATTCCAGCGCCCAAGCTCGCTCCCGAGTCGGAGCGGCGCAACGTGGTGGTCTACGTTCGGGATGCCCGGCCCCAAAGCGTCACCCCCATCCGCGCCGTCATCCGGCAGCACGACGAAACCTTCACACCCCGGGTCGTTGCGGTAACGGTGGGGTCGGAGGTCGACTTCCCCAACGACGATCCCATCTACCACAACGTCTTCTCGCTATCCCGCGCCAAGAACTTCAATCTCGGCCGTTACCCGCGCGGGGAAACCCGCCGCGTGCGATTCGAGAAGCCCGGCGTCGTCAAAGTGTTCTGCGAAATCCATTCACACATGAGCGCCACCGTCATGGTGTTCGACCATCCCTGGTTCGCGGTGCCGGACGAGGCAGGCCGCTTCCAGCTCCCTCCTGTGGCTCCCGGCGAACACCAGATTACGGCCTGGCACGAACGGCTGGGCGACACGACGGTCAACGTGCGCCTCGAGTCTGGGCGTGCGCTCGAAACCGACTTCACGCTGCCCGTCCCTGAAAAGTGAGCAGGCCTCCGCGGCTCGTCGCGCGGACACTTGCGGTCGCGTTCGTCACGGTCGCGGTCATCCTGTCGGTCGTGTTCATCGTGCTCATGGTCGACGCTCGCGACCGTGTGCGCGCGACGGAAATCGAGAAGCTCGGCGTGGCCGAGCGAGTGTTTACGTCACTCGAAGCGCGGCGACAACAAGAGCAGCTCGCTGCCATTTCAACGCTTGCAGAGAACCCGACGTTGAAGGCCGCGCTCGACACCTATTTCACCGAGAGCCGCTTTGCGGGTTTGTCGCCCGAGCAGGAGACCTCGTTGCGCGGGACCGTGGCGGTCGAGGCTGAGAAGCTCGCCGCATTGACGCGTGCCGACGTTCTAGCGGTCGTCGATCGTGAAGGCCACGTCTTCGTCAGCGCGGGACGTTCGCGGGAATCGTGGCCGCGCGACGAGCAGCTCGCGCGTCCGACCGGGTCGCCGATGTTTCAGGCTGCCGTCGCACTGCCACGCGGGGCGTTCCGAATTTCTGGCGCGGCCCTGCGCCTGGTAGATCGCGACATCGGCGCGCTCGTCCTGGGCACCAGCCTGGATTCGCGATATGCCCGGCAATTGTCTGCTCTGTCCGGAGCGGACATCGTGGTGGCCGTTGGCGGAGCCGTCGTCGCGAGTACGCTCCCACCGCATGTCACGGCGGATCTCAAAAGCAACACGCTGGACGCCCTGGGCGAAATACGCGTGCTGGCCGGACAGGAGTACGCGACGCGCCTGCTGGTCGAATCGGGGCCGGCGCAGATCTTCACCCTCGCGTCGATCGATGCAGCGGCACAGGCCGCCGAGCGCGATGCGCTCATCGCGCTCGGGACCGTGGCGCTTGGGGGATTTGTGCTCGCTGCGTTTGGCAGCCTCTGGCTGGCGCGGCTGCTGACGGGCCCGATCGATCGGCTCTCGGGTGAGATTGCGATGATCACGGCCGCACGCGATTTCGGCCGCATGCTGCCATCGACCGGTACGAGCCGCGAGCTCGACGCGCTGTCACAGGCGTTCAACGAGCTGCTGAAGGGCATCACAGCGGCTGAAGCCGAAACAAGGTCGGCCTATGTCGGCGCAATTCGCGCGCTCGCGGCGGCGCTTGACGCCCGCGATCCCTACACGGCCGGCCACTCCGAGCGCGTAAGCGCGCTGTCGCTTCAAATCGGGCAGCAGATGCAATTGAGCGAGGCCGAGCTGGATGTCCTCAAGCTCGGGGCGTTGCTTCATGACATTGGAAAGATCGGAATCAGCGATGCCGTTCTTCGCAAGCCAGCACAGCTGACGCCTGCTGAATTCGAGCAAATCAAGCGACATCCGACACTGGGCGCGCGTATTCTGCGGCAGGTGCCGTTCCTGGCGCCACATCTCTCGATCGTCGAGCTCCACCACGAGCGACCCGACGGGCAGGGTTATCCGTTTGGCCTGAGGGGCACCGACATTCCGCTTGCGGCGCGCATCGTCCACGTCGCGGATGCATTCGATGCGATGACAAGTGCCCGCGCTTACCGGCCCGCAAGGGGTGCGCTCGAGGCAATCGCGGAGCTCCAACGTCACTCAGGAACGCACTTCGATCCGGCGTCCGTCGACGCGCTTATCGCGGCGCTTCCGGCAAGGATGGCGGGCCAACCCGTGCTGGAGGAAGCGCTCCACCCCGAACTGGTGTAAGGTGCGAAGGGAAATGTCCGTGTGGGGCGCACCGTGCCGGAAGCTGTGGTTCGGTCTGCTGCTTTGCGTCGGATCTGCGCAGCCGCTCTTCGCTCAAGAAACACGACCGGCCCCGGTCGCCATCGATACGGTTGCGTCTTTCGACGAAGCTGCCGACTTCCGGGGTAATTACGCGACGGGCGTGAGCGCAGACGCGCTGGTGTCAGTCGGTCTCGGGCGCGGACTGGAGGGGGTAATCTGGCCGATCGTCCAGCGACTGGGCTCGGGCCAGTGGAACCATGACCTCTGGATTGCCTCCGTCCGGTACCAGCGAGCAGGTCCGATAGGCTTGCGCGTCGAGGCAGGGCTCGTGCCCTCGCCTGTCGGGCTGGCAAACTACATCGGCCGGCGGCCGCATCTCAATCCGACGATTGCGCAGCCCTCCTCGCTGTTCACTGCCCTCCCCGCGCTCGAGCCGCAGGCGCCGCGCGCAAACCTCCTCGGCGCGGTATATCCGTTCGGCGGACAGGTCACACTGTCGGGACAGCACTGGTACGGTCATACGGCGGTCATCGACACGTCGCCTCTCAGACGGCGGCGAATCTTCTCCCGTACAAACCCACCCCGATTCACCAACGTTGTGGTTGGTGGGGGCGTCATGCCGATCGTCGGTCTCACCATCGGTGCGTCCGTCACGCAGGGAGGCTGGATGCGCGCCGGCGAGGGTCCCAACGTCACCGCTGACCTCGATGCAACCGTCATCACCGTGGAATCGGAATTCTCGATCGCTTACACAAAGTTGGCCGGCGAGTGGGTTCGTGATCGGATCGAGACCAGCACTGGTGAACATACTGCCAATGGCTGGTTCGTACAAGGGCAGCAGACGCTCGCGCCGCGATGGTTCGTCGCAGGCCGCGTCGAAAGAATGTCTTCGCCGATCGTCACCCCCCTGCTCGTGGTGCGGCAGCGCCTGGTGGGATTCGAGGAAGTGGTCGGATTTCGGTTGACGCCGGAGTTGACGCTCCGCCTCGGTCATCGCGCCCGCCGCGGATTCGGGCGACCCGGGTACGACCAGCAGGCCGAGCTATCGCTGGTCTGGTGGAGGCGATGGCTCTAACAGGCGGACACGTGCGCTAACTTCGATAGGCCACAGGATTCCAACGGGCCACAGAGACACGGAGACTCGTCCTGTGTCGACTTCTTTCGACTCTGATTCCATCGCTGCCTCACATGCGCAGCTCGTCTTCGAGCAGCGGGGCGAAGTACAAAAGGCTGCCCACGGCCCGTCGCGAAGCAGCGTAGTCTGGACGAAAGAGTTGATTCCTCTGAGTCTTTGTGTCTCCGTGGCTCGTGATCAGTAGCTCACGCTCCCGCGGGAAAGAAAACTCGTTCCACGAACCAATAGGCACCGGCGGCGATCACGACGATAGAGCCGGCCCACGCTACACGCGATCCCGCTGCAGTACTGTAACGGCGGATGAGCCCAAGCGCCGACGCGACCAGCACGACCACTGCAAGCTGGCCGATCTCGACCCAGAAATTGAAGGAGAACAGCGACCACCCCAGAGCTTCCGCAGGCAGTCCGAACTCCCGCAGGACGTTGGCGAACCCGAACCCGTGGACGAGCCCGAACACCAGGGCTGCCCAGGCGCGCAGATCGCGTCCGCTACCGCGAACAAGGTTGTCGGTGCCCACGAAGATGATGCTCAGCGCGATGGCGGGTTCGATGATGCGCGGGGGCGGCATCACGATGCTCAGTGCCGCGAGCGACAACGTGATGCTGTGACCGATTGTGAACGCAGTCACGATTTTGATGAGCGCACCCCATGTGCCGCCGAGCAGCAACAACCCGATCAGAAAGAGGATATGGTCGGGACCTATCAGGATGTGATGGATCCCGGCGGGAATGAAGGTCTGCATCACCGCCAGCGCACCCTGAGTGGAACCCGTGTAATAGGTGTACTCACCGCTCTCGGCGTTGAAGATCATCTGCTGCCGGAGCGCGCTGTCCTCGTAGATGTTGATGAATGTCTGATGAACCGGATCGTACGGAAACATGTGGGTCTGTATCCGCAACACCCCGGGGCGAGGACCGACGATGCGAAACCGAAGCACCACGGCGTGTCGATCGGGCAGGGGTTGTAGTTCAAGCCACTCAAACGCCGGTGTTACGTCAGTCCGTATCTGGAGCCGCGATTGGATGAGAGCCACCACACGATCTCGCATTCTCGCCGCCTCCGCTGGATCGAGGAGGCGATCCGCGGGCTCGATACCCAGGTCATGCGCCACGTCGACCACGTGCAGGACGAGCGTGACATCGATGACGTCTTGACGGATGACCAGGTCGAGAAAGCTGAATGGAGCCGGATGGGCCAGCGCCCCTCGGGGTGTCACGAGGAGCGCTGACGCGAAGACGAAGGCGAATAGAACCCGATTGAGCATGAACCAGCAGATTCTAGCTGGTTCGGTGGAGGCTCTGAACTACGGCAGTCGCCGGTTATCCCTGGGCCACTGCCACGGCGGCGACGGCGCCCTCAGCGGAGCCGTTTGGCCAACGCAGATGGTGAAGCGTCTGTTTGACCTCCCACCCGACGGCCAGGGTATACACCACGGCGTTGATGCGGAGATGCGTGTCGCGACGGAAACAGCAGGCGGCGATGTTGTAAGCAGCCATGAGGCTCGCCAGGACGACGGCGGCTCCGTGCACGCTGCATTTGAGCGCTTCGTGGTTTCCCGAGGTGCACAACGCCTGGACCATGGTCGTCTCCCATTTTCTCCGCGCCGGCTGAAGCCTGCGCGCTCTTGAGGACATTTGCCCCAACAACATATGGCAGAGCAATTGGTATGCCACGGCATGCTGTGCTTGCGGCTTTGTTTCGTGAGATTTACCCCGCGTTAACTCTTGCGATACCGCCGAGCGGTGCGGCGGCCGATTGCGACAAGGATGGGCTGTGGCACCCAACGGGCGAGCAGCGCGATCATTCGATTCACGGCGCCGGTGACATGGATGGGCGTACCTCGCATGACGGCATCGAACCCCTCTCGAGCTACCGAAGGAGAATCCATCCAGAGCCAGCCGGGCATCTCGCTGACGGTGGCGCGGGTGCCGGTCACATCGTGAAACTCGGTCAACGTAAACCCCGGGCAAAGCGCGGTGACGTGGACTCCCGCACTGCGCACTTCACCGGCGAGCGCCTCTGAGAACTTGACCACAAATGCTTTCGACGCCGCATAGAGCGTGTGGCCGGCCGGCGCCGGCACGAGAGCTGCCAGCGATGCAACATTGATGATGCGCCCGTA
>Ga0075430_100000836_pt1 | contig 24090 bp, 18 predicted proteins | sample RhiMetdeltSRZDD4_FD_75294 | JGI IMG/M metagenome (GOLD analysis project Ga0075430, IMG submission 75294) | Populus rhizosphere microbial communities from Tennessee, USA - Rhizosphere MetaG P. deltoides SRZDD4 | ecosystem: Host-associated > Plants > Roots > Rhizosphere > Soil | place: USA... | reverse complement strand
GTTCAAAAACAATAAACCACTTCGAATCGAAGTGGTTTATATTTTTATTCAACCGCAAAACTAAAATTCAACATTCGCGTAAAATTTTCGGCGTTGCCTTTCAAATCACTTGTTTGTCCGCCATGATTATGAGAATCGTGACCCGGTATTACCTTCCGATCGATGTCAGGATAATACAGCCCCTCGACAATAATTCCTAAATGATAAATACCTTTTACAGATGAATCATCATGATGAATATGAAGAGGGGAAGTACCATGCATTACAACTTTTACTTCCCGGTCATTAATAAACTCAAGTCGCTTTTTGCTTCTCTCATATTTTGCAAGAATAAGAGCTATATCACCTTTTGAAGAGTATTTTCTTGTTTTTTCATTAGCCAATATAAAATCCATCACCTCTTTTTGTTTCAAGATCCTGCTTAAATTAAAGGCGGGTGATATCAGCCTTGCAAACCCGCCACGATATCTAATTGATCCTTTTACTACATTATCTTGAACAGATAATTTGATCTCCTCCCCTTTCTTTAATATGCCCAGGTTATTGCCCAGGCTGATCTTCAAGTTAGTCCGTGCAGAAACATTCACAACCATATTACAGGCATCTCCGCTTGCACTGTTTGTATTCACAGCCCGGAAGTCAAGGCCATGCAGCAATTTTGAATGAATGGTTCTTATTGATCTTCTGCTTTGGGGGTTTGTAAGCAGTCTTGCATAACGTTGTCCTTTCATCGGACCAGCCGCAACCGGAAATAGCAATTCACCCAGTTCATGCATGTGCATAGCATCTTCTTCTTTTGCTTTATAAGAGATCATGAGCATCCATGGCCCTACCCAACATTCCTTATCCGCATTGTTCCTTTGAAGGACTAAAGTTAAACGACCATTTGCCCGTGTACTTGTGATATGCGGTAATGGACAACAATGATGACATCCATTTGAATGGCTATGCGAATGATGGTCGCCATATATAACCTGCCCATCAGGAGCATGTAACGAGAATGACCAGTTTTTGTCAATAAAATCCATCCCCTGCGCTGTCAGTATGAAACAGTCATCTGCTGATGTTGCGGTAAATGACAAGTGAGTATGCTCACCGGCCAACAATTCAATTACCGGATCAAAAACCGTTGTGAATCCAATAGCAGTAGTGAGTGCGTTAGTAAAAAATTTATCAATGGTTCCCGCATTCTCTCCCTGGAAAACCTGTTGAGTGGTCAAGGTCTTTCCTTTTGCTACCATGGAAGCAAGCGTTGTATAGTCCACTTCCAACCCGGTACCAAAACCCATTGCAAAGATCGCTGTCGGACTCATGCTTCCATTGGCAATCGTATTGAGAGGCGCTCCGGAAGTTAATATGCCATCCGTAAACATTGCAAGATATCGCTGTTCATCAGTCGGCAAGCCTCCAAATGGAACTTGCACAACGGTATTTTGCACGTCTGTAAGGGCATCGGCAAGTGGTGTTCCGCCTGCCGGGGTCATCGATGCAACTGCCGAATCAAATGCAGCTTTACTAAAAGACGTTCCTGTTTTTATCAGGCCATAACCCGGCGCTCCAAACACCTGTGTAAAATCATTTGCAAGCAGGCTTCGGAATGTTTTTATTCCACTCATCACATAAACTGCCCTGCTGGTTTGTACTGTTTCGCAATCTTGTAAAAAAGCGGATACCCCTCTTTTGGCAGCTTCCCATTTTGTAACATCAGGTGCAGCTACTACCATTGGATCGGGAGTCATTCCGTTCATGCTTCCGGTTCTATCAAGACCAATTCCAATCGTAACGATCGTATCATAAGTATAACCAAATGCATTTCTGAAATCAAGTGTATCAACATTTCGTTTTGCGCCAATAGCACTGTAATCGGGCATGGGAATAAAAGCCGATATGCCTGCCGATGTGCCGTACCCTGCCGCACCACCTGTCCATGGATACATTATATCATTCCTATGATGCTGATTACTTCCGCCTGAAACCGGATATTCATTTTCGTGTCCATCTGCCTGCCACATGGCCCACATCCTGTCGATATTACAATGATGCAGATAAAAAAGTGGATCAAATGGTGATACCGCCGCGCAGGTCATATGACCTACACTAAAGCTTGAGCCACACATACTGCCTCCACCCAACCAACCATGGAGACTGTTATGCATTCTTGCTCCCGACTCAGCCGCATTTTGAAATGATGAATAATCAGTTTGCGACATCGTAGTGTTCATGTTAGCTGTGGTAGGAAGATTGGCAACGCTCCCTGTTTGTCTTCTCAAGCCCCCTTGCAAATTTGAAGCAAACATTGAGGGCATTCGCCATCCGTCTAATGTAGCAGGCCACCAGACTGGCAGTGCCGTTGTGTTGCTTCCGGCTCCCGGTTTATCAACAGCGAAATATCCTTTTTCAATCGTATTATTATTTAAAGAATTACCGTTTGGTCCAAGAAACGTTTCTGTCATTATTGGGGCGGGATCAGTCCAATCCCAATAAGGCAGCATCAAAAGTTCACCGGGCACATAGGCTTGCAAATCCTTTTCAAATTGGTACAAAAAATACCGGTGCCAGCTTAGAAAGCTATAGGATCCCAGCCCGCCGTGTCCGAAGTTTACAGGCACACCGCCTGGTGCAATTCCCAATTGAATCATTAAATGAATGGCCACATATTCATCCCATTTACTGTATTGTGCAGAGGCAGCCGCTCCTGGGTTAACTATGTCATTTTTCATAAGGACACAGGCTTTTACAAACGTTTCAATTTCTGGCGACGACAGAAATTTTGCATTTCTTCTAACTCCCATAATTTAAACTTTTAAATTGTTAAGTAAAGAATGATATGATCAGGATGCGGAGATCTTGCTACCGATGCAGGCATGGTGGATAGCTTACTGTGTAGTAAAATTTACTATGAATATATAATTAATATCATCCAAAAGTCAATACCCTCTTGGAGGTATACGCTAACACTGAAAATTCTTGAAGCCAGATCAGGTTGATAACACCGAATAACTAAATAAAATAAATAAATACAACAAACACTTCATAATAATAAAGCCACTTCGATTGAAGTGGCTTATCATTTATTTTCAATTGAAATAAATTTTAATGACCGGTTTGTCCTGTTCTTGTTTTTACTTTCTTTTTACCGGCGTTTTTCTTTTCATAATCCATAACCTCTTTGGGTTTTGCAATTGATTTTTTTCCGGCAGTATCGGTTTTCGCGATTGTTCTGTCACTACCGGTCGCGCTCATATCAATCGGCGCTAATTCATCATCTACCTGCCCTGCCACAACAAGTTTGTCAAGCTTGTATCGCTCGGTTCTAAGAACAGTACCCTGGTCAGGATCAAAAAATTTCCAGGTACCGTGACGGAGTGTATGACCATCTAATTTTATCACTTCTCTTCTGACAACTTTACTCGGATCATTCAAACCAAATATATCAATGGTGTCATAAGGATTATCCGGGTTTACTGCTTTCCAGCTTTCTTCACGAATGGGTTGGCCAAATGGCGTATAATACATGCAACGACCATTCTTGTTTCCCCACCGGTAGTTCTCTATTGCAAGCAGATCGCCATCTATCGTGAACTGCTGCCACTGCCCTTCTCTCTTATCATTAATAAACACGCCTTGTTCTTCAAAACCAGGTTCACCACGTAGTGGCGGTCTTTCTATCACCCAGCGGCCCTGCTTTTTACCATTCATATCAACACAATTGAGCGTATCGCCTCTTACACCTATGATATAGGTTTTGCATTGAGAATAACCGCTGATGGAAATCAAAAAAAAGAGAAATAAGATGTATCGCATTGTTTAGTAAGTTTGAACGATCCTAAGGGATCATCGCTACCAAAATTAATAACGAAAAACGACTGCGTTTATGTTTCCCCTGTTAAAATTTAAGCTCATCAAAAATTACATTAAATCGCTGGCTCTCATTTGCATATTTGCACATTTAGCTATCTGCCTATTCGCACAAACAGCTCCCACATCAGCAGAAGAGAGAATGAAAAAGGTACAACAGCGAAAAGAGCTCGAAAAAAGGTCTGTATTAAACGAAATAGCCTTTCGTAACATCGGGCCGGTAACAATGAGCGGAAGAGTAGTGGATATTGAAGCAAATCCCGATGATCCTACTGAATTCTATGTGGCCTATGCATCCGGCGGCCTATGGTACACAAAAAACAATGGTCTTTCATTCAAATCGATTTTTGATTCAGTAGATATTTTGACGATTGGTGATATAGCAGTGAACTGGAACACAAAAACCATTTGGGTTGGCACAGGCGAAGTGAATAGCAGTCGTTCTTCGTACGCCGGCATTGGTGTTTATAAAAGTGCCGATGGTGGCAAGACATGGGAATATATTGGTTTGCCTGATTCACATCATATCGGTAAAGTGCAACTGCATCCAACTGATAATAACGTCGCATGGGTTGCTGTTCTCGGGCATTTATATTCACCAAATAAGGAACGTGGTGTTTATAAAACGACCGACGGTGGTAAAACATGGAAGCAAACTTTATTTGTTGATGATAACACAGGTGCTGTGGAAATGGAGATCAATCCTCAAAATCCAAATGAACTATATGCGGCCATGTGGTATAAAACAAGAACTGCATGGGAATTCGTGGAAAGTGGGAAAACAAGTGGTATTTACAAAAGCAGCGACGGCGGTGAAACCTGGAAACTGATCAGCGGCAACGGGTTTCCAACAGGTGATGGTGTTGGAAGAATTGGGCTTTGTGTTTATCCAAAAAATCCGCAGATCGTATATGCCATCCTGGATAACCAAAACAACAAACCCGATACTGCAAGAAGAGATTCGACGACTTTCAGGACCGCTGATTTCAAAGAGTTGACCAAAGAACAATTCGCGCAACTTGATAACAAAAAGCTTGATACATTTCTGTCACGCAACCGGATGTTCCCGAGGTATAATGCAACACTTTTGAAAGAATGGGTAGCAACCGATAAGTACAAGCCTACGGTTTTGTATGACTATTTAAATGTAAATACAGGATTTGAATCAAACCCTATCGGTTGTGAGGTTTATCGAAGTGATAATGGTGGTCAAAGCTGGAAAAAAATAAATGAAAAAGAGATCAACATGTTCTTTTCATACGGATATTATTTTGCGAAGATCTATGTGTCTCCATACAATGAGAACAAAGTATATATTCTTGGATTAAATGCAATGGAATCGCTCGATGGAGGAAAAACATTTAAGAATATTGATAAAAACAATGTGCATTCGGATCATCATGCACTTTGGATAAATCCTAAAAAGGATTCACATCTTATAAATGGCAACGATGGGGGTGTGAATATTACCTATGATGATGGCGAGGTTTGGTTCAAAGCAAATACTCCTGCAGTGGGGCAATTCTATGCGATCACCACGGACAATGCAAGACCTTATAATGTTTATGGTGGTTTGCAGGATAATGGTGTTTGGTATGTTTCTTCCCAGGCCGGTCGTAATCCATTTGCAGGCTCCGGTCTTGGACTAACAATAGGCGGTGAAGCCAATATTGGCGGCGGAGATGGAATGCAGGTACAGGTTGATACACGGGATAATACAACTGCATATTATGGTTCGCAATTCGGCAATTACTCAAGAACAAACAGGATAACCAGGGAAGGCACAAGGAGAATTACACCAAGACATGAATTGGGCGAGCTTCCATATCGCTTCAACTGGCAATCTCCTATCCTGCTGAGTTCATTTAACCAGGACATTGTTTATTTTGGGAGTAATCATTTTCATCGCAGCATGAACAAGGGCGATACCATGATAACAATGACGCCCGATCTTAGCAATGGAAAAAAAGAAGGTGATGTTCCTTACGGCACACTCACCACCATCTCTGAATCACCATTACGATTTGGATTGATCTATACCGGGACGGATGACGGTAACGTTCATATAACCAAAGATGGCGGATATACCTGGGAGAAATTAAGTAGTACGACAGTTATTGTCTCAGCCAATAAAAAATCTAAATCAAAAATCACAGCAACCGACTCCAAACTTAACACTCAACACTTATGGGTAAGCCGGGTCCTGGCGTCTCAACATAAAGACCCAAGAGTGTATGTAACATTAAACGGCTATCGCTTTGATAATTTTCTTCCTTATCTATACCTGAGTGATGATTATGGAAAGACATGGACACAAATCGGAAAAGATCTTCCCAATGAACCAGTAAATGTGATCCGCGAAGATCCAAAGGATGAAAATATTCTTTACGTAGGTACAGACGGAGGTCTTTACGTAAGCTTCGATAAAGGGAACAGCTTTATGATGTGGAATAAAGGATTGCCAAAATCGATTCCTGTTCATGATATCGCTATTCAGCAAAGAGAAAATGAAATAGTGCTTGGCACCCACGGTCGCAGCCTCTATATCGCAAAACTTGAAGAAGTACAGAAAAAAGCGAAAAAATAAGTAACTGCCCCGGTGAAACGGGGCAGTTGGTTTTTTGTTTAGTACAATCTGTTTATTGCCATATCTCTTGAAACAGTTTCACTCATACCGGCAACATACACTTGTGTTTTCTTAGTTGAGTAAGGTCTTATCTCAAAACGGAGACCACCTTCGCCAATCTCAACTTCAGTATCGATGCGATACTTACGTGTAATATTTTTTCCTGATAATTTTTCTGAGAATAAAATATTACCTGATTCGTCCCTGATAGTAATAAGATATTTATCGGTTTCTTTATTGTTGAAAACAATTTCAAACACAGGATTATTTTCCTGTTTACCGAGATATTTTATCTCCAGTCCCGGAAGATCCGTTTTAGTGTTTGCATAAACTGAACTTGTCAACACTGTTCCAATGATCATCATTACTGTCAAAAGGCTTCTAGTCATTACACTTTTCATAGTTGTAAATTTTTAAATGATTAAAAAATGTTTAGCTTCTTTTTTATGGGCAATCATTCGGGCCAAGCAAAAGGGCAAATCGTATCAGGCAAGTAATTTCTCCGGAGGCAGACAATCTATTTTCGGAGATGAGAGTTGTTTTGGTTGAGTGACGATGTAAAAGTAAAGTTGGTTTTCGTTACACAAAAACCAACTTCATATCATTTTCAGGATTGCCAAATTTAAAACCACTGGTTGAAGTAACTAGTAATAAGCGCTTTATAAAAGATGTAATGATGATAGCCAACTAAGAATGTTAAACGTTTATTAAGGGATTGAGCTATGATCTTTACTAATAACAATAATAGTCAATAGCATCCTGCGCCTCAAAATATGTCAGCCAATATTCTTTTACCTCAGCAGTAAACAGCGCTCGGTTTGAACGGTTATAATAATCTCTTGTACCAATATTGCTAAAATTACCATACACAACGGCACCTTCATAAGGTTTATACCCGCTGAATGATCGCAGCACGGTGTATCCATATACCGTTTCTACAACAAAATACTGGCAGGAAGGATCGCTGTGAACTACCTCACCTCTTTCCTGAGATAGCCAGTAAGATTCATCGACATATCCTGTATCCCTGACACAGCTTGTAAATAATGCTGCAATGGCGATCGTTAATAACGATAAAGTAAATATTCTTTTCATAGCTATATTTTTTTGTTTACAATCACAATCACTCTTCAGATTGCAAACAGCGGACAATAGTTTTAATATGGTATGTTAAATCATAATCGAATTGTATGCCCCGGAGGCAACCGATGCGGGTTATTTTTCTCCACATCAAATTTTCTCATGCAGCGTTTCTAAATAGCCTGAAAAATGACCAAATCCGGCGATCCTTGAACAATGAAAAACGAGGTAAAAGAATTCTAAATCAACTGGTACGGCTTGACAATAATAAATGGGTGTGATGGCTCTTTGGGTTGCGGGTTTTTGCTGCCATCTATAATTTTCCATTTTTTATGAGTATTCATTATTAATCCTGTATAAGAAAAAATAAAAAAAAGATAATGTTTTGTTAATCGGTTTTCAAGTTTCCCTATCTTGACGCACAACTCAAAACAAACTAACATGAGAAAACTTGTAACACTGCTGGCGGTGCATCTATTTTTTTTAGGTATTGCATCGGCCCAAAAGACAACTGTAAGCGGTAAAGTTACTGACGCAACTGGCAACCCAATACCGCTTGCCACAATCACAGAAAAGGGCACCAAGAATGCAACGGTCGCAAATGATGCTGGTGTTTTTTCGCTTTCTGTTTCACCCGGCGCAAAACTTATCATATCTGCAGCGGGCTACCAGGCAACAGAAGTCGCTTCCGGAAATAATATAAATGTACAGTTAGCATTGGGGTCAACCGACTTAAGTGAAGTAATTGTTACTACGGCGCTCGGCGTAAAACGTGAAAAGAAAGCGTTAGGGTATGCAGTGCAAGAAGTGAAAGGCGAGAATTTGACAGTTGCAAAATCCGTTGACTTGAGCAGCAGCTTAGTCGGTAAAGTTGCCGGTGTGCAACTTGTAGGTTCTCCAAGTTCTACATTTGATAACGCAGATATCCTGATCCGCGGAGTAACAGGTTTAGGACCGCAAGCTCCCATATTTGTTGTTGATGGCACCATTACGAACCAGTCTGCTGTTATCATGGATAACATAGAAAGCATTTCTGTATTGAAAGGACCAGCAGCGACAGCATTATACGGTCAACGTGCTGCAAATGGTGCCGTGGTTATAACAAACAAAAAAGGTACAAGAAGAAAAACTACAAGTGTTGAAGTGAACCTTGGTGTCACATTTGAAAAACTTGCCCTTCTTCCTCCTTATCAGAATCAATATGCCGGAGGTTATTCATCTTCCTACACAAGTTCTTCATCGCTTGGTGCTGGTTACCTTGATGCGCAGGGATTTTACCTATTCAAGTATAATTCGGCTATTCATCCTGCATCATGGGCCTCCTTCAATGGTCAGCGTATGCTTGAATATGGTGCCGATGAAAGTTGGGGACCTAAGATGGATGGATCTTTATACAGGCCTTATTATAGCTGGTACCCGGGAAGTGAATTTGGAGCACTGGTTCCGTTAGTCCCTCAGCCGGATAATGTAAAAGATTTTTTCCGTACCGGACGCAATCTTAACAATAGCATTTCTTTCAACAGCGGAGGTGAAGCCCATAATTTCAGGATGACCTATGCTAACCAGGATCGTACCCTGATTGTACCTGAAGCAAGAAGACAGCAACATCAAATAGGTTTAAATGGCTCCTTCGATATTGGTAAATATATTACGCTATCAAGTGATTTGATCTACACCACGACTGACACTAAGGGCAAACCATCGGAAGGCTACCGATTGGACGGGCTGAATGTCACTCAAAATTTCAATCAATGGTTCCAGCGTCAGCTCGATCTTGAGAAAATGAAAATATACCGCGAACCGGATGGATCATTAAATTCATGGAACATTGGTGACCCTAACTTCTCAAGCGATCTCGCAGTGTATGGTCAACCACAATATTGGGATAATCCCTGGTGGGTTGTAAAAGAAAACTTCGGTACTCAAAAACATAACAGGCTTGTTGGTAATATTGGAATGAATATTAAAATCACCAAGAATTTGAATCTTCAATCGTATGCTAGAATGAATTCATATTCCAATGAAAATGATCAGAGGATCGCAAGCGGTGGATTAAACCTGGATGCTTATTCTATCAATCAGAATCAATACAGGGAGATGAATTATGAAACAAACCTGAATTATAGAAACAAATTTGGTGATTTTTCAGTGGATGCCATGGTGGGAGCAAACAAACGCAGAGAATATTATAGCCAACTGGCCATGGAAACCGCAGGTGGACTGAGCTCGCCTGATTATTTTGATATCGCCGCATCTGTCGCGAGACCAAATGTGAGCCGTGATTACATCAAAAAAGTTGTCAATAGTGTATATGGAAAAGCTTCGGTTGGATTTAAGGATATGCTATACCTTGAAGCAACCATACGCAATGACTGGTCTTCATCATTGCCAATCGACGAGAACTCTTATCAATATCCTTCTTTCAGCACCAGTTTCATTTTTACCGAATTGCTTAAAGGCAGCGGTGTTTCCAATTGGCTAACTTTTGGAAAACTTCGTGCGTCTTATGCATCGGTTGGTTCAGACCTGGGAGCTCACCAACTTGATATCGCAATCGCAAATGGATCCTTTTATGGAACCAATCCATCTGTTTCGATAGGTAATCAATTCAGAGGAGGTGGAATAAAACCGGCACTTACCAAAGCATGGGAAGTCGGTGCAGAATTTCGTTTTATCAAACGCCTGGGTCTTGATGTAACTGTATACCAAAACAATAATACTGACCAGATCCTGCCAGTTGACGTTTCTTCGGCGAGTGGGTTCACTACCGCGCAGATCAATGCCGGTAATATTGTAAGCGAGGGTATTGAAGTGTCTGTAACTGGGACGCCCTTTAAGAACAAGAATTTCAGCTGGGATGTAAGTTTGAACTGGGCTAAGAACAGGAATAAAATAAAGGAATTAGCTCCAGGTATCAACACTTATCTCTATGCAACAAATCGCTATGACACGAGATTGGAACATAGAGTTGGGGGCGAATGGGGTACTTATTACGGACGTAAATGGAAGACTGACGCCAATGGCAATACCTTAATACTTGCAAATGGATTGCCTGATTATACATTAAATGAAGAGATCGGCCAGGTATTGCCAAAATGGACTGGTGGTATGTTCAACTCGTTTAAAATATATGGATTTGATCTTGCCTTCTCCATTGACTTCCAGGAAGGCGGTTTATTCTACTCTGAAACAAGAAACTTTAATACAGGAGCCGGACTGTCAGAAGAAACCATTGGCGTGAACGATAAGGGTTACGATTGGAGAGATTATCCTGGTAGCTATACACTGGCAGGCGGAAATACCGGTAATGGCGGTATTCGCATCCCGGGTGTTTTTGCAGATGGCAAGCCTAATAACCGCTATATATCTGCACGTTCTTACTGGTACACTGCGCGTCAAAGAGATGCCAGAGAAGTATTACTTGATGCATCTTATGTAAAACTTCGTGAAGTAAGATTAGGATATACTATCCCCGGAAGAGTATTGCGGAAAGTCGCTGCCGTAAAATCAGCTAATATTGGCGTCATTGTTCAAAATGCGTGGTTGATCTGGGCCACAACAAAGAAATATGGCGTTGACCCATCCGAGCTTGAAGTTTTCTATAGAGAAGGTGGTCAATTGTCATCAACACGCCAGATCGGGGTTAACCTGCGGGTATCATTTTAATAAAACATTATTAAGAATAAATTAAAAAAGATATTATGAGAAAAGTAATCATGCTTATTACACTCGGGATTGTGCTTTACGGCTGTGATAAGTTTGCAGATACAAACGTTTCGCCAACGTTGCTTACCCAGGCTTCAACAAAAGCATTGTTGACAAATTCACAGCAATCGATCAGTGAACTCGTGTTGGGTAATGTGGCGAGTTCAAGATTAGCTGCTTTGTATATGCAACACTTGTCGGAAGGGCCTTATCCCGGTCCTTCACTTTATAATGACAGGAATTTGTCATTTGCCACATGGTATACTGGGCCATTATACAATTTGCAAACAATAATCAGCTACAACAATAGCGGTGCTGCGGCTGCAAATGGCAATGGTTCAAAAAATAACCAGATCGCAGTTGCCAGGATCCTGAAAGCTTATTTCTATTTATTAATGACAGATAAGTGGGGAGACATCCCTTATTCTGAAGCTTTAAAAGGCAATGAAGCATACGCTCCCGCATATGATAAGCAACAAAATATATACAATGATCTTTTTAAAGAATTAACAGAAGCAGTAGCCCAGATAAACACTGCTGAAGCTAAAGTTGTAGGCGACGTAATGTTGAATGGAGACATGAACGCCTGGAAAAGGTTTGCCAATACAATAAGAATGGTGATGGGACTTCGCCTGTCAGCAAAGGATGCTGCAAAAGGAAAAACGGAATATGCGGCAGCGCTGGCTGCAGGAGTTATTACCAGCAATGCCCAAAACATTTCCTATGCTTTTCTTGCGGGCGATCCAAACAACTCTAATCCCTGGTATAATAACTATACCGCAAGCAACAGAAATGACTATGCTATCAGCAAGACGCTGACAGATTATATGGAACCTAAAGCAGATCCGCGCTTGCCTATCTACGGCGAAGTTTTGGCCGGTGGAGTTGTAAAAGGTTTACCATATGGTAGAAACGTTGCAGTAAATATTCCGGCTGCTTATAGCCGTATTGGTAATTTTTTCCGTTCGCAGTCATCAGCGATGTCTCTTTATAATTATGCGCAGGTATTATTCATGAGAGCCGAAGCAGCTAAGTTGGGTTATGAAGCAGGCGGAGATGCGGCTGCCGAACAATTCTATAAAGATGCTATTAAAGCATCATGGCAGCAATATGGCGTATTCGATCAGACTAAATATGACACTTATCTTGCACTGCCGGGCGTTGCGTACGTAGCCGCAACAGGTCATAAGCAAATAATGACTGAGAAATGGGTACACATGTATCTTAATAGCTGGGAAAGCTGGAATGATTGGCGTCGTACAGGATTTCCTGTTCTTGTACCAGCACAGGATGCTATCGACCCCAGGGGTATTCCTTTACGATTGGGATATCCCACAAATGAAGCAGCGCTTAATGGTACAAACTATAATACAGCGGTGACTGGCCTCGGAGGCACCGATAACAATTACGGAAAAATGTGGTGGCTTCCTTAAGCAATCAATTAAGAAATTAAGAGATAACAAAAAAACCGTTCCGATGTACAGGAGCGGTTTTTTTGCGTCACATGAATTTTAAGTAAGGTTATTATTTTGGAGCATTCGATAAAAACCATTCCACCGCCAGCTCATACCCTTTCAATCCCAATCCAAAGATGCTCCCGGTGGATTTGCCGGACACATATGATATTTTTCTGAAATCTTCTCTTGCGTGTACATTGGAAATATGTACTTCGATAACCGGAGTTTTAATAGCCGCAATGGCATCACCAATAGCGACTGAAGTATGTGTATAGCCGCCGGGATTAAAAATAATTCCGTCAAATTCAAACCCGATACGCTGGAGCTCATTGATCAGCTCTCCTTCTACATTGCTTTGATAATAATGAAGATGAATATGCGGATATTTATGTTGCAGTTCACTGAGGTAAACATCAAATGGTTTATTCCCATAAATATCTGTTTCCCTTTTACCAAGCAGGTTTAAATTAGGACCATTGATAATTGCTATGTTCATGTAACGAATGTAATCAAATATTAAAAAATACCTTGGAGCTATCGCGCTAATGGCAAAACTGCAGCATCCGTTTTTATTCCTGGAATGGCTGTTTGGCCTCGCCATCTCAAAACGCTGATCAGCCTTTTTTGATCATATCAATAAACTGATCAAAAAGATATCTTGAATCATGAGGACCCGGTGTGCTTTCGGGATGGTATTGTACGGAGAATGCAGGTTTATCTTTCAATCTTATCCCTTCGATCGACTGATCATTGAGATTCACATGGGTCACTTCAATATGGGCGGCCTTTTTTATCGAATCCGGATCTACACCAAATCCGTGATTTTGCGTCGTGATCTCCGATCTGCCAGTCAATAAATTTTTTACAGGATGATTCAATCCGCGATGACCATGATGAAGCTTATAAGTGTCTACACCATTTGCCAAAGCAAGCAACTGATGTCCGAGGCAAATACCAAATGTTGGCTTATTCTCCTTAAGGATCTCTTTTACATTTTCAATTGCATAATCCATGGCAGCAGGATCTCCAGGACCATTTGAGATAAAATATCCGCTTGGATTGAACTCTTTCAGTTTTGATGCCGGAGTTTTCGCAGGAAACACTTTTACATAAGCACCGCGCTGTGTCATGCATTCCAGAATATGTTGCTTACACCCATAATCCATCACTGCTATTCTTACCGGTGATGAAGCGTCACCTAATTCATATTCTTTTTCGGTACTTACAAAAGATGCTAATTCCAATCCATCCATTGAAGGAACTTTTGCCAGCATCTTTTTCAACTCTGCAACATCCAGTACTTCAGAAGAAATGATACAATTCATCGCACCTTGCTGGCGAACATGAGCTACTAACGCACGGGTATCAACTCCTTCGATACAAACTATTTTATTTTTCTTTAAATACTCATCCAATGAACCTTTTGCCAGTTTTCTTGAATAGGTCTCTTCCAGGTTCCTGCCGATCAACCCGCGGATTTTTACCGAATCAGATTCTGTGTCTTCATCTTTTACCCCATAATTACCAACATGAACCGTGTTCATAATAAGAATTTGTCCATAATAACTTGGGTCGGTAAATACTTCCTGGTAGCCGGTCATTCCGGTATTAAAACATATCTCACCGGTGGCGGTTCCGATATGACCAAATGCATATCCATGACATAAGGTTCCATCCTCTAATAAAAGAATCGCTGGTTGTTGTTTCTCGGGCATAGTCAGAAAAAAATAAATTGCGCAAAATTAAGGGCCAGCGAGGTATTTGACGGGATTAATTTTAACGACTTACCAACATGTTCTTGTGGAATTGGGAATTTGTAATTTGGAATTAGGCCGGTTCATTTCCCCCGGCGAGGAGGGTAATCCCTAATTCCCAATATCTAATTACTAATTACTTTCTTGCCTAATAAATATTTCTCACGAATCACATCCTCCACATTCACGTTATGGATCTTGCTTTCGAGCCATGAGATAATATCGAGATAGCTGAATGCTCTTGTTTCAAGAGGGTTGCGTTCATATTTTTTCAATGTTTCGAGCAGTTTTTCAAATTCAGGCTTCAACGCATGTGCCCCCACTCGGAAAGAACGACGCAGGAATGCAAAGACCTCTTCTTCCACTTTACTAAGATTTTCCATCCTGGCCATATACCGGTACACTGATTTGATCAAATATTCAAGCAGGTCAAAATTTCCTAGCTCATAATGTGCGATCAGGTGAAGTAACCTTGCATAGCATTGAAGGTCTGTTCTAAGATCGGCCTTTGAGTTGATGATCCTGTTCAGGTAATCAATTGCTTTTTCATTCTCACCACTGCCGAAATACAGGCATGCAATCTTATAATAGAACACAAGTACCCGATGCTTGTCAAGAAAGGGCCCGTATTCCTTCAGCATTTCTTCAAGAAAAGGAACAAGCTTTAAACCCTTTGTAAAATTTCCCTGGAGAAAACAAAGATTGATCTTCGCAGTATATAAATAAACATAAGTGAGAATCCGATTGTTTTCATTATCGGTAACCAATGGATGTTTTGTAAACGCTTCAAATTTTTTGATCGATTCTTTCAGCTTTTCATGATTCATCAAATCAAAATGGGCACCCATCAGGTTATGCATTCCCTTTATGTACATGGCTGTTTCTGCTGCGAGCATCATCGGGTATCTGTCAAAAAGATCCACCCATTTTTGTGTATAGCGATAGTATTGCAAAAAATCCTGGCGGATAAATGCATACCATGTAAAACATTGAAATAAGTACAGGTTTTCGTAAAATGAATCTTTCGTGATGTCTTTCGGCAAATGCTTTTCGAAGTATTCATTCACTTCATCAATATCTTTTTGGTTTCTTGCGTGGCCATGTTGAATATACCAGCTGTACAACTGTAATGAAAGATTAGAGAGTTTGTTTACCACAGTGAGTCGTTCATTTACCTCTTCGCTTTCATTCGTCAATTGATCGGCCCTGTTTTGCATGCTACGGGTAATGAATAAGGCTTCGATCTTCTTTTCAAAAAATAAGACCTGTTGCAAATAAGTTAGCTGGTGATGCCCTCTTGCAGCCTCTTTCATTTTATCAAGTACTCTCAGGCTTTGCAGGTAAAGTCCTTTATTAAATAATATCCTGGCATGAGCCATTTGTTCGTGCAACTGGATATCGATATTGTTCTCATCACTGATCAACCGAAGACTGGTAAGGATCTGCTTATACAAATGCGCCTTGATATTGGAAAGTTGTTGCTTTTTGATGTCCTTATTCTTTTTTAGCAAGATTGCTTCATCATATTCCTTCATTCCATCCAAAGCATCAAAGACTTTTAGAAACTTCAGGTCGCCACCAGCGCTGTTCCTCTTTACAAACAGCTTAAAATTCCTCTTTTCGCTTTTTTCAAGCGATTTTATGAGCTGAAAAAGGGTATCTGCGGAACGGTTGGCCATTGTAGTTTTAATTAGGTAAAATCCTTTACAGGCAAGGCTTTTGCCGGTTTTAATGGGCCCTGCCCGGCGTAAAATACAACCAAATTTGACTTCACCGGGAAAATAAAACAGAATACTTTCGAATAAACAGGCTGTAAGTTTATTGGTTACCGGCAAGCAACACAAAAATAAGCAGCCTGTTTACTTTATCACCTGATTAAACGTTTGTATGCCAAATAATAAGGTTTACATTTTCGATACTACTCTCCGTGATGGTGAACAAGTGCCGGGTTGCAAACTGAATACAAAAGAAAAGATCGAATTGGCCCTTCGCCTGGAAGAACTGGGTGTTGATATTATTGAAGCAGGTTTTCCCATTTCAAGTCCCGGAGATTTTGAAAGTGTAAAGCAAATTGCCGCCATAATTAAAGATGCACAGGTTTGCGGACTTAGTCGTGCCGTACAAAAAGATATTGAAGTGGCAGCACAAGCGTTGAAACTTGCGAGGAATCCACGTATCCATACCGGTATTGGAACTTCAGATCTTCATATCAAGGCTAAATTCAATTCAACAAGAGAAGAAATTCTTCAACGTGCCATCCAATGTGTAAAGTGGGCAAGAAACTTTGTTGACAACGTTGAATTTTATGCCGAAGATGCCGGTCGTACAGATAATGAATATCTCGCACGGGTTATTGAAGCGGTTATTACGGCCGGTGCTACCACCGTGAATATTCCTGATACCACGGGGTATTGCTTACCTCATCAGTACGGAGAAAAGATCGCTTACTTAATAAATAACGTTCCAAATATTGATAAAGCGATTATCTCCTGTCATTGTCATAATGATCTTGGATTGGCAACCGCCAACTCAATCTCTGGTGTGTTACATGGTGCCAGGCAGATCGAATGCACTATTAATGGGCTTGGTGAAAGAGCCGGTAATACTTCGCTGGAAGAGGTTGTGATGATATTGAAACAACATTACGCACTTGGGTACTATACAAATATTAAAACCGAATTGCTGAACCCGGTGAGCCAATTGGTTTCTGATACCATGCGTATGCCGGTACAGGCCAACAAAGCAATTGTGGGCAGCAATGCATTTTCACATTCATCAGGCATTCACCAGGATGGATTTTTAAAGGATGCATTGTGCTATGAAATAATAAAACCTGAAGATGTAGGGGCTGAGGGCTCTAAAATCGTTTTAACCGCAAGAAGCGGAAGAAGCGCATTAGCGCACAGATTCAGAAAACTTGGATATGATTTTACAAGAAATGATGTTGACAAATTGTATGAGCAGTTTTTAAAAATTGCTGACTCAAAAAAAGAAGTGGAAGATGGAGACCTCCTTACTATGGCTCGTCAGTATAAACCTGAAAACGTGACGGTATAAATTTTTTCTCGCCCCGTTCTATAGGGGCGGCAGTTAGTTTTGGTGAAAAGCGTGGTGTTTCTACATCACGCAATTTTTTCAAATGCAGAAAATGAGTAAAACATTATTCGATAAGATCTGGGAGAAACATATCGTCAGGCAAATTGATGGTGGCCCTTCTGTATTATATGTAGACAAACATTTTATTCATGAAGTGACAAGCCCGCAGGCTTTTAATGGATTGAACAAAAGGGGCATCCGGGTTTTTCGGCCGCAACAAACGGTAGCGACAGCTGATCATAATGTGCCTACGCTGAATCAGCATTTACCGATCAAAGAAGAACTCAGCCGAAAACAGGTTGAAGCCTTAATAAAGAATTGCGCCGAACATGGTGTTGAATTATATGGCCTTGGACATCCGTTCCAGGGCATTGTTCATGTTATAGGGCCTGAACTCGGTATTACCCAACCCGGAATGACGATCGTTTGCGGCGATAGCCATACTTCAACCCATGGCGCTTTTGGTTGTATTGCCTTTGGTATTGGAACAAGTGAAGTGGAAATGGTGTTGGCTACCCAATGTTTATTGCAAACCAAACCAAAGTTGATGCGGATAAATGTAGAAGGTGAGTTAAATAAGGGCGTGGTGAGTAAAGACATCGTACTTTACATACTTTCAAAGATATCGGCAAGTGGCGCTACCGGTCACGCTGTTGAATTCGCGGGTTCCGCTATCCGCAGTTTGTCAATGGAAGCGAGAATGACGATTTGTAATATGAGTATCGAAATGGGTGCACGATGTGGTTTAGTTGCCCCGGATGAAACAACGTTCAATTATATAAAAGAAAGAAAGTTTGCTCCGCAAGGTGAGGCATGGGATAAAGCAATGGCTCACTGGAAAACTTTATACAGCGATGGTAATGCAAAATTTGATAAAGAGATCTTTTTGAAAGCCGAGGATATTGAGCCAATGATTACCTATGGTACAAACCCGGGTATGGGCATCGGCGTAAACGATAATATCCCCACTACTGAAACGATCAATGAAACAGATCGAAGCGGCTTATCAAAATCACTTGCCTATATGGGATTGAAAGAGGGAACACCGATCAAAGGACAAAAAGTGGATTATGTGTTTATTGGCAGCTGCACCAATTCAAGAATTGAAGACCTAAGAATGGTGGCATCATTTGTAAAAGGAAAAAAGAAAGCCGATGATGTGGAAGTATGGGTAGTACCCGGAAGCAAGCAGGTAGAAAAACAAGCAAAAGAAGAAGGTATTGATAAAGTTTTTGAAGAGGCAGGGTTTATATTACGTCAGCCGGGTTGCAGTGCATGTCTTGGTATGAATGAAGATAAAATTCCGTCAGGCAAGTATTGTATCAGTACCAGCAACAGGAATTTTGAAGGAAGACAGGGACCAGGTGCACGAACAATGCTTGCAAGTCCATTGACCGCCGCCGCTGCTGCAATTACCGGGAAAGTCGTTGATGTAAGGGAATTAATAGAAAGCTATGAGCCGGAAACCGTGATCAATAATTAATAATTATTAATTAATAATTACTGATGTCCAAAGCGTTGAACAAAATCAAGAGTACCGCCGTTCCACTGAATATTGAGAATGTGGACACTGACCAGATCATTCCCGCCCGTTTCTTAAAAGCAACAGACAGGGAAGGATTTGGCAAAAATCTATTTCGTGACTGGCGATTTATTAACGACGATGAAAATCAACCAAAGCAGGATTTTGCACTTAATAACAAAGCGTACAGCGGCAGGATCCTGATCGCTGGTAAAAATTTTGGTTGTGGTTCTTCACGAGAGCATGCTGCATGGGCTATTAAAGATTATGGATTCGATGTGGTAGTGAGCAGTTTTTTCGCTGACATTTTTAAGAATAACGCATTAAATAATTTCCTTTTACCGATTACAGTTAGCGAAAACTTTTTACAGAAAATGTTTCATGCCGTTGAAGCAGACCCAACGACTGAAATTGAAGTGAACCTGGAAAAACAAACAATAGCATTTGGTAACGACTCAGAGACTTTTGAAATAAATAGTTATAAAAAAACCTGTTTATTAAATGGCTTTGATGATATCGATTACTTACTGAATATAAAAAGTGAAATCGAAGAATTTGAAACCCTGGAAAAACAATCTTAAATATTAAACCTGATCCCGGTAGCTACCGGGACTAAAAATTGAAAATGAAAAAGAAGATAGCTGTATTGAATGGTGATGGAATTGGGCCCGAAGTGACCAAACAATCCATCCGTGTGCTGAATACAATTGCCGAACGTTTCGGCCATACATTCGAATATCATGAAGCATTGATCGGTGCCGATGCAATTGATAAAACAGGAACTGCATTGCCGGCCGAGACAATTGATATATGCCTCGACAGCGATGCCGTTTTATTTGGAGCTGTTGGTCATCCCAAATACGACAATGACCCGAATGCTAAAGTGAGACCTGAACAGGGAATTCTCGGCATCAGGAAAGCGTTACAGCTTTTTGCAAACATTCGACCGGTAACTACATACCCCACATTACAACATCTTTGCCCGATCAAACTTAAGAATATGGAAGGTGCAGACTTCGTCATTTTCCGTGAATTGACCGGTGGGATTTATTTTGGAAAAAAACAAACAGCAGAAGATGGAAGTGCAGCAAGCGATGAATGCGCCTATACAAAAGAGGAAATTGAAAGAATTAGTCATCTCGCTTTTCAATACGCCCTGAAAAGAAGAAAGAAACTTACCCTGGTGGACAAGGCAAATGTTCTTGACACGTCACGCCTTTGGAGAAAAACGGTACAGCAAATCGCAACTCAATATACCGATGTAAAGGTTGATTATATGTTTGTTGATAATGCTGCCATGCAGATCATCATCAATCCTAAACAATTTGATGTGGTGCTGACCGAAAACATGTTTGGCGATATTATCAGCGATGAAGCAAGTGTATTGAGCGGTTCACTCGGCATGTTGCCTTCCGCCTCAGTAGGAAACAAAACGGCATTATTTGAACCGATCCACGGCTCCTACCCGCAAGCCGCCGGAAAGGATATTGCCAACCCAACCGGTTCGGTATTGAGCAGTGCCATGATGCTTGATCACTTCGGCATGAAAGAGGAGGCTGCTGTTGTGAGAGATGCCGTTCAGTGGACCCTGGAAAACAATTTCGTTACAAAAGACATTGATCCTGTGAATTTTTATTTCACTTCTACCATCGGTGAGCTCTTGTGTGATTATGTAAGTGGAAAAATACCGGGGTCGATTAAGAAAGAGAATATTGAGTTGAGGAAATCTACGATAATCTGAGGTCCGAAGTCGGAGGTCGGATGTCAGACTTCAGACCTCATATCTCAGACATCAGACATCAGACGTCATAAAAAATTGCTTGCCGCAGTTCTTTTTTCAAAACGGCGGGTGTATATTTACAAAACATACATCCTTCATGTTGAAGAATACATTTAATAATGTGATCGCCAGTGTAAACACAATAATTATTGTGGTGGTCATTATTATTACTTCAGCAGGAGGAGGTGCATGATGTTAAATTAAAAAACTAATTATACAGCAACCCGCCTCCGAAACGAGGCGGGTTTTTTTTGGCTCATTTTAAATTTTAAAACAACAAAAGCCGCAAATGGCGGGATTCGGAGGGGATTAAATATGGCAGCATATTACAACGAGAACACGGTTATCTACTGGAATGGCGAGATTGTAAAAGCCACCGAGGCAAAGATGGACTTGTATAGTCAATCATTGCACTATGGTTACAGTGTATTTGAAGGGATCCGTTCTTATAAAACTGCGACCGGTGAAACAAAGATCTTCAGGGAGGTTGAGCATTATGATCGATTGAGAAGATCTGCTGAAGCATTGAATATGCCCTATCACTGGAGTACACAAGAGTTGATCGATGCTACCTATGAGGTATTGAAGAGAAATAATTTACAGGATGCTTATATCCGTCCCGTTGTATATGCACCGGCTAATATGAAATTCGATACAAATGAAAAATCATTCATTGTTATTGAAACATGGCTGATGCAGCCATTTCTTGGTGAAAAACTATTGAGAGTAATGACTTCATCTTTCCAACGTCCCAATCCAAAAGGGTTCAGAATTCATGCAAAGGCTGCCGGTCACTATGTAAACTCTTTGCTGGCAAGTCATGAAGCAAAAGCAAATGGATATGATGAGGCGCTCCTGCTTGATATCAATAACTATGTAGCTGAAGCACCAGGGGCAAATTTCTTTTTCGAAAAAGACGGAAAATTATTTACTCCTGCTTTAGGAAACATCCTGCCGGGGATCACAAGGGCAACTATACTTGATCTATGCAATGAATTGAATGTTCAGGTTGAGGAGAAATTCTTCACTGTTGATGAATTAAAGAAAGCTGATGCCGCTTTCTTCTGCGGCACCGGTGCAGAGGTGATCGGTTTTGAAAGCCTGGATGAGTACCAGTTCCCATTACAATGGAATGAAAGTGTTTCAAGAAAGATACAGATTGCTTATATGAAACTGGTGAGAGAAGATTTTTCTGAACAACAGGGACAGAGAGACACGGAGAAGCGCAGAGAAGTCGCCGCGTAACGCTGTGAACATGTGTCTCCGAGGTTAATTGCTGAATAAAATTACAGAACGTATAAGAGTGCGACGCAAGAGACGATGATAGTAGTAATGAAGTTGACAACATAAAAAATAAAATGGCCGAATTAAATAAATATTCAAAAATAATTACGCAGGATCCCACACAACCTGCGGCGCAGGCGATGCTGTATGGAATTGGGTTGACGGAAGAAGACCTGAAGAAACCACAAATTGGCGTGTGCAGCATGGGTTATGATGGTAACACTTGCAACATGCACCTGAATGATTTGGCAAAAATAGTGAAGCAGGGTGTTTGGGATAATGATATGGTGGGTTTGATCTTTAATACAATTGGCATCAGTGACGGTATAAGCAATGGCACCGACGGAATGCGCTATAGTTTGGTAAGCCGTGATCTTATTGCTGATTCAATAGAATCGGTGATGGGTGGATTTTATTATGATGGATTAATTGCTATTCCTGGTTGTGACAAGAATATGCCGGGCTCCATTATTGCAATGGGACGTTTAAATCGTCCGTCGATAATGGTCTATGGCGGTACGATTGCTGCGGGGCGTTATAAAGGTGAAGATTTAAATATCATATCTGCGTTTGAAGCCCTCGGCAAAAAGATTGCGGGTACCCTGAATGAAGAAGATTTTAAATGCATTGTGCAACACTCCTGCCCCGGTGCCGGTGCCTGTGGTGGTATGTATACGGCCAATACGATGGCATCGGCCATTGAAGCAATGGGAATGAGTTTGCCTTATTCCTCTTCGAACCCTGCACTAAGCGATGACAAGAAAAAAGAATGCCTGGAAGCAGGAAAAGCGCTACGATTAATGTTGGAAAAAAATATTCGTCCATCCGACATCATGACCCGTAAAGCATTTGAGAATGCAATTACGGTGATCATGATCCTGGGTGGCAGCACAAATGCAGTCTTGCATTTAATTGCAATGGCAAAATCTGTTGGGGTGCCGTTAACCATTGATGATTTTCAAAACATCAGTGATAAAGTACCCGTGCTTGCAGATTTCAAACCCTCTGGAAAATATCTTATGCAGGATTTACACCAGCATGGTGGACTTCCGTCCGTAATGAAATACCTATTGACGAAAGGTTTGCTGCATGGCGATTGTTTGACAGTTACCGGTAAAACGGTTGCAGAAAATTTAGCAGGTGTTCCGGATCTGAATTTTAAGGCTCAAGACATTATTTATCCAATCGAACAACCGTTGAAAAAAACGGGGCACCTGCAAATTCTGTATGGCAATCTTGCTGAGAAAGGAAGTGTAGCGAAGATCTCGGGGAAAGAGGGTGAGCGATTTGTTGGGCCGGCAAGAGTGTTTGATGGCGAACAAAAATTGATACAGGGAATACAAAGTGGAAGAGTAAAATCAGGTGACGTTGTTGTTATAAAAAATGAGGGACCCAAGGGTGCCCCCGGAATGCCCGAGATGCTGAAACCAACTTCTGCCATCATTGGGGCAGGTTTGGGTAAATCAGTGGCATTGATCACCGACGGACGTTTCAGCGGAGGTACACATGGATTTGTCGTAGGTCATATCACTCCTGAAGCGTATGATGGTGGATTGATCGCCTTCGTGCATGATGACGACGTGATAGAGATCGATGCAGTAAACAATACGATCAGTTTAAAAATAAGCGATGAAGAAATTGCTAAACGCAAAGCAGGCTGGAAGAAACCTGAATTAAAAGAAAAACGAGGCGTGTTGTATAAGTATGCGATGTGTGTGAAAGATGCAAGTGAGGGTTGCGTGACAGACGAGGCCCCATCCCGACCTTCCCCGTTGGGGAAGGCCATCGGCGCCCCGGACCAACTTGTTGAAGATGTTAATTGAAACCAGCGCATTGAGAATAGAAATTGAGCATTGAACATTGAACACTTAAATGAATTTTATGGATACTCTTGAATTAAAGAAGGAGAAAAAAGCAAAAGCAACTAC
>Ga0075430_100000834_pt1 | contig 24103 bp, 21 predicted proteins | sample RhiMetdeltSRZDD4_FD_75294 | JGI IMG/M metagenome (GOLD analysis project Ga0075430, IMG submission 75294) | Populus rhizosphere microbial communities from Tennessee, USA - Rhizosphere MetaG P. deltoides SRZDD4 | ecosystem: Host-associated > Plants > Roots > Rhizosphere > Soil | place: USA... | reverse complement strand
CCTGACCTCGCCGCAGCGCGATAACCGGTACGTGATCCCGGAGCGCTCGACCGCGACGCTTTCGGGCTACGAAGCGGAGCGCCGCGAGCCGGCGCGCGCCGGGCGCCCGGCGACCGCCGGCACGCCGGTCGTGCTGCCCGAGGTCGAGCGCATGAAGATCGAGCGTGCCGGCACGCAACGCTGGCTGGTGGTGCAGGATCCGCCCGAGAAGCTCTGGCCCCTGGTGCGCGAGTTCTGGCAGGAAAACGGCTTCCTCGTGAGGACCGAGATGCCCGAGGCCGGCGTGATGGAGACCGACTGGGCCGAGAGCCGGGCCAAGGTCTCGGCGGGCACGATCCGCGACCTGCTCAGCAAGGCGCTGGATTTCATGTACTCCACCGCGGAGCGCGACAAGTACCGCACGCGCTTCGATCGCACGCCGGACGGGAACGGCACCGAGATCTACATCAGCCACCGCGGCATGGAGGAGATCTACACCACGCGCGATCCCAAGGGCGAGACGCCGGGCGCCACCGCCTGGCAGCCGCGCGCGTCCGACCCCGAGCTCGAGGCGGAGTTCCTGCGCCGCCTGATGGTGAAGCTCGGCACGCCGAGCGAGCGCGCGAAGCAGCTCACCGCGAGCGCGCAGCCGCAGCTCAGGGCCGAAATCGTGAAGAGCAACGACGGCACCGAGCGGCTGCAGGTCTACGAGGCTTTCGACCGTACCTGGCGCCGCGTTGGCCTGGCGCTCGATCGCGTCGGCTTCACGGTGGAGGACCGCGACCGGCAGAAAGGTCTCTACTTCGTGCGCTACGCCGATCCCGAAGGCGAGATGAAGGACAAGGACAAGGGGCTGATCGGGCGCCTGTTCTCCTGGGGCAGCGATTCGAAGGTCAAGCCCGAGCAGTACCGCGTGCAGGTGGAGCAGGACGCGAGCGCGAGCCAGGTCTACGTGCTCAACAAAGAGGGCGCGGCCGAGCGCTCGAAGACCGCGCAGCGCATCCTCACGCTGCTGCACGAGCAGCTGAAATAGCGTTGCGCTTCGCCTCGCTCGCCAGCGGCAGCTCGGGCAACTGCCTGGTGGCCGAGGCTTGCGGCACCGTGGCGCTGATCGACTGCGGCCTCGCGCTCACCGAGACCGAGCGGCGGCTCGCGCGTCTGGGCCTCGAGCCCTCGCAGGTCCGCGCGATCCTCGTCACCCACGAGCACGGCGACCACGCCTGCGGCGCGTTCGAGTTTGCCGCCGCGCACCGCATCACCCTCTATCTCACGCACGGCACGCTCGCGGCGATGAAGGCCGAAGGCAAGGCGCTCGACGGCGTGCCGATCGTGATCGTGAACGGCCGCCAGTCCTTCTTCGTCGACGGGATCCAGGTGATGCCGTTCACGGTGCCGCACGACGCGCGCGAGCCGGTCCAGTACGTGCTCTCCGACGGCGCGTCGAAGCTCGGCGTGATCACCGACGTCGGCGTGTCGACCGCGCACGTCGAGAAGATGCTTTCCGGCCTCGACGCGCTGGTGCTTGAGTGCAACTACGACCGCGACCTGCTCTGGAACGGCTCGTATCCGCGCTGGCTCAAGGAGCGCATCGCGGGGCCGTTCGGCCACCTCGACAACCGCGAGTCCGAGCGCCTGCTCGGCGCGCTCGACCGCTCGCGCCTCAAGCACGTCATCGGCGCGCATCTTTCGCGCGAGAACAACCGCCCCGAGCTCGCGCGCGCCGCCCTGGCGCGCGCCATGGGCTGCGAGGAAAGCTGGATCAGCCTCGCCACCCAGGACGACGGCTTCGGGTGGCGGGCGATCTAGTCGCCGGCTACTTCTTCTTCTCGGCCGGTGGCGGCGGCGTGGTAGTGGTGCCTTTCTTCGATGCGTCGTCGCCACAGGCGGCAAGCATGAACGTTGCGGCAAGTACCAGCAGGACTGTCTTGATCATCGACTCCTCCTCAGGGAACGAACAGCAGCCTGACGATTGTATTGAGCGAAGCTTTCAGTAGGCTTTCTTAGAGGCCAATGGTGGTGCTGGAGACGGCGGGGAAGGACGCGGACCAGATCTCGCCGAAGCGGCCGCGCAGGGCCTGCCCCTCGTTTTCGTCGCCCAGGCCCATGGCGCCGCGGAAGAGCGTCGCCACCGGGCGGCGCACGTAGTGCATGGAATCGAGGAGCAGGAAGGAGTCCTGCACCTCGCGGATCTCCTCGCTGGTGCGGTTAATCTGCAGCGCGTGTGAAAAGCGCCGCAGCAGCGTCAGCAGGCGGGGGCACTGGCGCGTGACGTGGTCGGTCTCGTGCAGCACGAAGTAGAGCCTTCGCGTGCGGCTCGCGAGGAGGAAATTCCCGAGCGCCTCGATGCGGGTGGCGTCGTTCAGCCGGAGCGCCGAGCCGTCGGGATCGAACACGCGCAGCTCGCGCCCAGGCTGCGCGAGCAGCCGCTCGATGCTCCCCTGGAAGCCCTCGTTGGTATCGAAGCGCTCGTAGATCGGCGCGTCCATCAGCCTTTCTCCAGATTCACGTAACCCCGCTCGTGCCAGTCCGAGATTAGACCGGCGAGGCGCGTGCCGGCAAGCCGCGCGCCGTGCGCCGTCCGGCGGTCCGCGAGCCCCCGCAGCCACGCGGCGGCGCGGCCCTCCACCTCGATGGATTCGCCGTTGATGAAAAAGCGCTTGCCGCGGTAGAAGAGCCGCGACTTCGGATCCAGTCGCACGAGCGACTGTCCAAGGCTGCGTCGGGAATTTCCCGGCGCGAACACCACGTGCGGCTTCGGTTCGCTCAGGTATTCGCCGACGAATTCTTCTACCTCGGTGCACGACCAGCGGATGCGCTTCAGCAGCCTGTTGCCGAAGGCGATCAGCTCGCCCGGGATGTGGCCCGAGCGCGTGGCGGGCGCGAGCCCGGGGTCGCGGTACTCCGCCTCGGGCAGGCCGCGCTCGTGGAGCCAGTCGAGGAACGCCGCGCCGAGCTCGCTGCCGCGCGGCGCGCGGAAGCCGATCGAATAGGTATAGCAGTGCTCGAGGGCGACGCCGTCGTGCCTGACTTTCGGTGGCAGGTAAAGCAGGTCGCCGGGCTGCGCGAGGTATTTCCTGCCGGCGACGCGCCACGCGCGGCGCCCCGGTCCCTGAAGCAGGAACACGTCGTAATAATCGACATGCGGGCCGACCCCGCCGCCGGGCGTGGCGTAGCTCACCATGACGTCTTCCAGGCGCGCCTGCGGAATGAAGTGAAAGCGCCGCAGCAGCGCATCGGCCGCTGGCACGTGGAGATTGACGCCGTTGACGAGCAGGGTTGCGTTGCTTTTCTTCAGAGAAATCCTCGCGAAGGGACCCTGCAGGGTTTCCCAGCGTTTGGCGCGGCGTTCCACGATCCGGGATTCGACGTCATTGCGCGCAGCGAGCGCGAACAGCTCCCGCGCGGCGACCACGCCGGAGAATTGCGGCAGCGCCCCGCGCACGAATAGCGGCCGCTTCTGCCAATAGCGCCGCAAGAAATCGCGCGCCGTCAAGTCGCCGAGCAACTTCAACTTCATTCGCTCGATTATATGTAGCGCGCGAACTACAGCTGCGCTGCAGTGCTTGTCAAAACAAAAAAGAAGTGGAATACAATCGCCGCAACATGCTCGAACCGGGTCAACCCGCTCCGTCTTTCGAACTGCCCGACGCCGATATGCAGGAGGTCAGTCTGTCGGCCTTCAAGGGCAAGAAGCATGTGGTGCTGTACTTCTATCCGAAGGACGGCACGCCCGGCTGCACCATCGTGACCACCGATTTCTCCGACCATGAGGACCAGTTCGGCAAGTGCGACTGCGTGATCCTCGGGGTGTCGCGCGACGATTGCCTGACGCACGCGGAATTTCGCGACAGGAACGGCGTCACCATCGCGCTCCTGTCCGACCCGGAAGGCGAGGTGTGCCGCAAGTACGGCGTGCTGCAGGAGAAGGAGGTCACCGAAGGCGTGCGGCGCGAGTGCCTGGTGCGGTCGACGTTCGTGATCGACAAGAAGGGCGTGATCCGGCACGCCGCCTACAACGTCAATCCGCGCGGGCACGCCGCCGAGGTCTTCGATCTGGTGAGGCGGCTGCGGTCGTAGCCCGGGACACGGTAGTGTCCCTGCGCGTCGAGATGCACGATGCCCAGGGCGTGCAGCTGCAGGCCGCGTCCGATCTCACCTACCTGCACGGCGGCTACGGCGAGCTGTTCGAGGCGCTCGAGCATGCGCTCGAGGGCAAGGCGCCGGGCGAGTCGATCAACCTGCAGCTCGAGCCCGACCAGGCCTTCGGCGAGTACGACGCGGGGCTGCTGCGCATCGAGCCCGCCGAGCGTTACGGCGCGGGCATCAAGGTCGGCATGGAGGTCGAGGAGGATTCCCGTTTTTACACGGTCACCGACGTGGCAGCGGGCAAGGTGGTGCTCGACGGCAACCATCCGCTGGCCGGAATCGCGCTGCGCTTCTCGTTAGAAATAGTCACAGTGCGGCCCGCGCGGCCGGAGGAAATCCGCGGCGGAGTATCATTGCCCTAGGAGAAGAAGAACCCGGAACACGGGGAAGGCGGGGGGCAATGCTCAAGGACATCCTGTCGTACGGCATCGGCACGCTCACGGCGTTGGTGCTGCTTTCGCTGCTGGCGTTCCTCTTCATCCGCGACATCACGCAGAAGAAGCACAGCGTGCTGCGCAACTACCCGATCGTCGGGCGACTGCGTTACTTCTTCGAGCAGCTCGGCGAGTATTTCCGCCAGTACTTCTTCGCCGGCGACCGCGACGAGATGCCGTTCAACCGCGCGACGCGCGGGTGGGTGTACCGCCTGGCGAAGAACGAGGGCGGCACCATCGGCTTCGGCTCCACCTACGACCTGCACCAGCCTGGCGCGCTGATTTTCGTCAACCATCCGTTCCCGGTGCTGGAGGAAGAAAGGCTGCCCACGCCGTCGCTCGTGCTCGGCGAAGGCTACTGCCGCGAGCCCTTCGAGGCGCGCTCGATCGTGAACGTGAGCGGCATGAGCTTTGGCGCGATCTCGGCTCCTGCAGTCAGATCTCTATCCAAAGGAGCCACGGTGGCCGGCTGCTGGATGGACACCGGCGAAGGCGGCCTCTCGCCGTATCACGTCGAGGGCGGCTGCGACATCATCATGCAGATCGGCACCGCGAAGTACGGCGTGCGCGATGCGCAAGGCAGCTTGTCGGAGGAGAAGCTCGCTGCGCTGGCCAAGGTCGTCAAGGCATTCGAGATCAAGTTGTCGCAGGGCGCGAAGCCGGGCAAGGGCGGCGTGCTGCCGGGGAGGAAAGTGACGGCCGAGATCGCGCAGATCCGCGGCATTCCCGAAGGGCGCGACTCGATCAGCCCCAACCGCCACCGCGACATCGCGAACATGGCGGAGCTGCTCGAAAAAATAAACTGGATCCGGGAGCTGACCGGCCGCCCGGTCGGGGTAAAGACCGCGGTCGGCGGCTGGCGCTTCATGAACGAGATGGCCGACATCGTGCACCGGCGCGGGCTCGAGTTCGCGCCCGACTTCCTGGTGATCGACGGCGGCGAAGGCGGCTCGGGCGCCGCGCCGCAGGCGCTCGCCGACCACATGAGCCTGTCGATCGACGAGGCGCTGCCGCGCGTCGTAGACGCGCTGCTGGAAACGGGGTTGAGAAATAGAGTAAGAATTGTGGCCTCGGGCAAGATCGTCACGTCTGCCCGCGCCGCGTGGGCGCTCTGCGTCGGCGCCGATTTCGTGAACACCGCGCGCGGCTTCATGTTCGCGCTGGGCTGCATCCAGGCGCTGCGCTGCCACCAGAACACCTGCCCGACCGGGGTGACCACCCACAACAAGCGCCTGCAGCGCGCGCTGGTGGTGGAGGAGAAGTACCTGCGCGTCGCGAACTACGCGATGAACATGAACAAGGAGATCGACATGATCGCGCATTCGTGCGGCGTGCGGCACGCGCGCGAGCTCAAGCGCGAGCACGTGCGCATCGTGCAGGCGAGCGGCCAGTCGGTTGCGCTCAACATGCTCTACCCGTATCCGGAGCCGAAGGCTAAGATGAAGGTTGCGTGAAACGGGTCCTGGTTGTTGTTCTGGGGACGCTCGTCCCCTTGCAGGTTTTCGCGTTAAGTCCGGCGGCCGAAGAGTTCCTCGCGATCTCCAAGCAGCTCGAGGACGTGCAATGCGAGAAACGCCGTTTGAGGCGCGAGATCGCCTTTGCCGAAGCCGAACGACGCGACGCGGATGCCGCCGCCGCGCGTGCGCGCTTCGCGAAGCTCGACAGGAATCCGAAGACCGAAAAGCTCGAGAAGCGCCTGGCCCAGCTCGAGCCGCGCGTAAAGCGCAGCTCCGACCCCGAGGACCTGCCGGCCATCAGCCTCCAGCAGCGCGAGGCGTTCTATCGATGCCAATAGTTTTTCGATTGCTCGTGATGATCAGCGCCTTTGCCGCGGCATCGCTTGCCCAGGCGCAAAGCTATCCGACGCGTGCGCTGCGCGTGATCGTGCCGCAGCCGCCCGGTGGTGGATTCGACATGGTGGCGCGCACGCTCTCCGAGCCGCTCGCCGCGCTGCTCGGGCAATCGGTGATCGTCGAGAACCGGCCGGGCGGCGGCACCGTGGTCGGAACCGATGTGGTAGCGAAGGCGGACGCCGACGGCTACACCGTGCTGCTCGGCGCTTCGGCGAACCTGGTGCTGAGCGCGGGACTGTACAGCAAGCTGCCCTACGACCCGAAGGGCGACTTCACGCCGCTCGGGATTGCCGCCACGTTCTCGTACACGCTCGTCGCGCGCAACGACCTGCCGTTCGGCACGCTCAAGGAGATCGTTGACTACGCGAGGAGCAACCCGGGCAAGCTCACCTATGCGTCGGGCGGCAATGGCAGCGGCCAGCACATCTGCGCCGCGCTCCTCTGGCACGGCGCGGGGGTTTCGGTCACGCACGTTCCGTACAAAGGGGCGCAGCTCGCGTACCAGGATTTGATTCCGGGCCGCGTGGATCTGTTCTTCGACGCTTCGTCGACCGCGCGAGCGCATATCGAGGCCGGACGCGTCAAGCCGATCGCCGTATCCGCGCCGCAGCGCCTCGCGTACCACCCGGCGGTGCCGGCGGTGCGCGAGACCGGGGTGCTCGATTTCGAGATGGAGACCTGGGTCGGGTACTTCGTGCGCGCGGGAACGCCGGCGCCGGTGCTCGCGCGCCTGCGCGCGGATTTCGAGCGCGTGGCGGCGATGCCCGACGTAGCCGCGACGCTGGAGAAGCGCGGCGCGCGCGCGGTGCGCGTCCCGGCGGCGCAGGCCGAAGCGCTGCTCGCGCGCGATATCGACAAGTGGGCGCACCTGATCCGCGCCGCCGGAATCCGGGCCGACTGATGGTGGCCGATTGCGAGCTCTGCCGGCCGGCCGAAGTGGTGTTCGAGAACGAGCTGGCCTATGCGAGGCCTGACAGCAACGCGCTCAGCCGCGGCCACATGCTGGTGGTGCCCAGGCGCCATGTCGCCGACTTCTTCGCCATGACCGCCGAAGAGCAGGGCGCCGTGCTGCACCTGCTCAACCAGGCGCAGCGCTTCGTCCAAGACCGGTATTCGCCAGATGGCTACAACATCGGCGCGAACATCGGGACAGCGGGTGGACAATCGCGGATGCATGTCCACCTGCACCTCATCCCGCGCTATGCGGGCGACATGCCGGACCCGCGCGGCGGCATCCGCTGCGTCCTAAGGCGCTAGTTGCTGCACATCACCAACGGCGATTGCGCCGTTACAGTGCTTTCGCAGGCGGTTTCCGGAGCCATCCTGCCCTGGCGCGACGTGCTGCACGAAGGGCCGGTGCGAGCGGGACTTTCCCTGGAGGAGCTGTCTCGCGAGCGCGCCGCCTTCATCGCGGGCGCGGGCTGGGGTGATGCGCTCGATCAATTCAGGGATCGCGATGCGGCTTTTCGCCGCGCGGGCGAGCACGACGAGATCGTGCTGTGGTTCGAGCACGATCTTTATGACCAGCTGCAACTGATCCAGGTGCTCGACGGGCTCGCCGAGCTGCGCGGCCCGCCGATTTCCCTCATTTGCGAGGCGGAGTATCTGGGCACGATGGCACCCGACCGGGCGAGCGAGCTGTTCACGCTTCGCAACCCCGTGACACGGAGGCACCTGCAGGAAGCGCGCGTGGCGTGGATGGCGTTTCGTTCGCCGGATCCGCGCGCCTTGCAGGACGTACGAACGACCTCGCTACCATTTCTCGCAGCCGCGCTGCGCCGCCACTTGGAGGAATTTCCGTGGACCACGGACAAGCTTTCCCGCAGCGAGCGTCAGGTGCTCGAAGCGCTCGCGCGCGGCCCGCTTGCATTTCCCGAGCTATTCAGAAGGACACGGGAAGATCCGGCGTTCCTCGGCGATACGGTGCTCGGCTGGTACTTGCGCCGCTTGGAAGACGAGGGCCTGGTCGAGCGCCGCGGCGCCGAATGGGCCGCGGCGGGTAGGAGCCGGACGCGACGCGTGCCGCGCTGGCTGGGCGGATACGAATTGAAGGATGAGGCGTTGCGCTGGAATCCGGAGCTAGGCCGGCTGGTCGAGACCGGATAGCCATCCGTTCCAGACCCGGCGCGCCGCGTCGATCACTTCGCTCGCGGCGAGACCGACCGGGCCGATCCGATCCGCGACCAGCGCGTCGGCCGCGGCGCCGTGCAGGTGCGTGCCGAGCACGAGCGCGCTTTCGCCCGAGTAGCGCTGCGCGAGCAGCGCGCCGAGCATGCCGGCGAGCACGTCGCCCATGCCGGCGCTCGCCATGCCGGGGTTGCCGCTCGTGTTGACGAACCAGTGGCCGTCGCGCGCGACGAGGATGCTGCCCGCGCCCTTGAGCACCACGTGCGCGTGCAGGTTCTCGGCGAGGATCTTGGCCGCCTTCACGCGATCGGCCTGCACGTCGGCGGTGCTCAGGGCAAGCAGCCGCGCGGCTTCCGCCGGATGCGGCGTGAGCAGCGTATCCGCGCTGCGCCGGGCGCAGGCGTGGCGCAGGTCTTCGTTCTCCGAGATCAGATTCAAGGCGTCCGCGTCCACGACGCACGGCAGGTCGCTCGCCAGCGCGGCGCCGACCAGCGTCTCGGCGCGCTCGCCCTGGCCGATTCCCGGGCCGACGACGAGCGCGTCGAGGTCCTGGCCGAGCGCATCGTCGGGGTGGCGAAGCATGAGCTCGGGAGTTGCGAAGTCGATGGAAAGACTTTCCTCGAGCACGCCGACGTAGACCCGGCCGGCGCCCATCTTCAGTGCCGCGCGTCCGGCAAGAAGCGCCGCCCCGGTCATGCCCTCGGCGCCGCCGAGGATGGCGAGCGAGCCGGCCATGCCCTTGTGGAAGTTGCGCGGCCGGGGCTTCAGGAAGCTGCTGAACAGCTTCCGGTCGGCGACCCAGGCGCTCGCGGGCACCAGCCGGTTCACGTCCAACCCCAGCGAGGCGACGTGGATCTCTCCGCAGTGGTCGGGGCCCTCCAGCGTGAGCAGGCCGGGCTTGAGCGCGATGAACGTGATCGTGTGCGTTGCGCGAACCGCGCGGCCCAGCACGCGCCCGGTGTCGGAGTGGATCCCGCTCGGGATGTCGAGCGCGAGCACCGGGCAGCGCTGCCGGTTCACGTAGTCGACCAGACCGGCGTGCTCGCCGCCGATGTCGCGCGCGAGGCCGATACCGAAGAGGCCGTCGATCACCAGGCCCCAGGGCCGGCCGGGAACCTCGCTGGCTTGCGAAGCGACCTCGACGCGGAAGAATTTCTCCTTCAGGAGCCGCGCGACCACGCGCGCATCGCCGCCGTTGTTCCCGGGCCCGGCGAGCACCAGCACGTCCTTTCCCTTGTCGCCGGTTAACGTCGCGGCGAGCGCCGCGGCCGCGGCGCCGGCGCGCTCCATCAGCGCCGGCTCCGCCGCGTCGGCGGCGCGCTCCATGCGCCGAATGGCTTCGGTCAGGTAGATGGGACCGCCGACGTGCACCGCTAGGATTCTACGGGAATGGTTCTGGCGACCGTCGCATCCGCGTTGACCGACTGGATCGCGCTTGCCCGCCGCGAGGCCCGTCCGCACGCGCGCATCCTGCTTTTTCGAGGCACGCCGCGCGCCGAGTCCGCGACGCTCGAGCGCCAGCTGCGCTGGCTCAAGCGCCGCTTCAGCCTCGTGCCGCTGCGCTCGATCGTGGCCGCCGCGCAGCAGGGCGGGGCGGTGGAAGGCAAGCTCGCCGTGACCTTCGACGCGGGCCTACGCAGCCACGTGACCGTCGCCTATCCGCTGCTTCACAGGCTCGCGATCCCGGCGACGTTCTTCGTCTGTCCGGGCCTGGTCGACCGCGGCGGCTGGCTCTGGACGCACGAGACGCGCCGCCGGCTCGCGCGCCTGGCCCCCTCGGCGCGGGGCGAGCTCGCGACCGAGCTCGGCGCGCCGCACGAGGCCGAGCCGTTCGTCGAGTGGATGAAGGCGCGCGATCCCGGGGAGCGCCGGCGGGTCGAAGCGCGGCTGCGCGAGGCGACGCCGCGTTTCGTGCCTACGCCCGAGGAGAGCGAGGCATTCGATCTCGCGAGCTGGCAGGAGCTGCGCAAGCTCGATCTGGCTCTCGTGACCATCGGCTCGCACGCGCTCACGCCGATCGAGGTCGAGGTACGCGAAAGCCGCCGCCGCCTCGAGGACGGGCTGCAGCGCCCGGTCGACTTCTTCGCCTATCCGGACGGCGGACACGACGCCGCGGCCGAGGCGTGCGTGCGCAGGCACTACCGGGCCGCGGTCACGACGACGTCGGGCTGGGTGCGGCGCGGCGCGGACACGCATCGCCTGCCAAGGCTCAGCGCGCCGCCGGGCGTGCTGCAGCTCGCCCGCAACATCTACGCCTGAAGCCTACTTCCGGGTCACGCCGATCAGCGTGTCGGGCAGCCAGGTGGCGAGCGCCGGGAACGCGGTGATCAGCGCGATGCAGAGCACCATCATGAAGAAGAACGGCAGCGAGGCGAGCGCCACGTAGTTGCTGTCGCGCCCGGTCATGGTCTGCAGCACGAAGATGTTGAAGCCGAGCGGCGGGGTGAGCTCGGCGATCTCGACCAGCAGCACGATGAAGATCCCGAACCAGACCAGGTCGAAGCCCGCCTTCTCCACCATCGGCAGCACGATCGAGGTGGTGAGCACGATCATCGACACGCCGTCGAGCGCGGTGCCGAGCATGATGTAGATGCCGGCGAGAATCGCGATCAGCAGGTACTTGTTCGGCTCGAGCGCCGCCACCCACTCGGCGAGCGCGCGCGGGATGCCGGTGAACGCCATGCACGAGGAGAGAAAGCTCGCGCCGGCGAGGATGAACATGATCATGCACGACAGGCGCGTGGCGCCCATCAGGCTCGCGGCGAAGCTCTGGCGGTTGAGCCCGCCCGACCACCAGGCGATCGCGAGCGCGCCGAGCACGCCGTAGGCCGCGGCCTCGGTCGCGGTGGCCCAGCCGATCACCATCACCCAGACGATGAACACGATCAGCACGATGCAGGGAATGAGATGGCGCGCCTTGTGCAGCTTCTCCAGCAGCGTGGAGTCCAGGCTTTCACGCGGCGTCTTTTCCGGGTTGGCGAGCGCCCAGACGACCACGTAGCCGGAGAAGAGCAGCGTGAGGATCAGGCCCGGGATCATGCCGGCGAGGAACACCTTGATGATCGAGACCTCGGCCGCGACCGCGTACACCACCATGATGATCGACGGCGGCAGCAGGATGCCGAGCGTGCCGGCGGCGGCGAGCGAGCCGAGGCAGGTGCGCTCGTCATAGCCGCGGCGCTTGAGCTCGGGCAGCGCGACCTTGGCGATCGTCGCGCAGGTCGCCGCCGAGGAGCCCGAGACCGTGCCGAAAATCGCGCAGCCGAGGATATTCACGTGCATCAGCCGCCCGGGCAGCCAGCCGAGCCAGGGCGAGAGGCCTTCGAACATCTCCTCGGAGAGCCGCGTGCGGTAGAGGATCTCGCCCATCCAGACGAAGAGCGGCAGCGCGGCGAGCGTCCACGAGGCGCTCGAGCCCCAGAACGACTGGAAGAGATTCACGTCCGGCGGCGTGTTGGTGAAGAACTGCAGCCCGAACCAGGCGACCGCCGCCAGCGCGATCGCGATCCACACGCCGCCGACCAGCAATACGAGCAGCAGGGCGAGAAGAATGAGCCCTGCCACCAACGGGGTCATACCGTCTCCGAGAAGTCGCCCGCAGCGATGCGGGCGTCCTCCGCGACCTGATAGGACGGCTTCTTCTTCTGCAGAACTAGCACCAGCTCATCCACCACCGCGACGAAGAAGATCAGCACGCCCGCGACGAAGGAGAGCTGCGGAATCCAGATCGGCACCCGAATCAGGCCCTGCGCGACCTCCTTGAACGCCCAGCTCTCGTACACGAAGCGGCTCGCGGCCCACAGCATGTAGGCGACGAACGCGGCGGTGATGCCGAGCGCGGCCACTTCGGCGATCCAGCGCGCGCGCGGCTTGAGCTTGTGCAGCCAGAGGCCGACGCGCACGAGCTCGCCGTGGCGGAAGGTGTGGCCGAGCGCGAGGAACGCGGCGGCGGCGCAGAGCCAGGCGACGATGTCGTCCGCACCGCGGATGAGGACGCCCGCGGTGCGGCCGAAGGCCTGCGCCAGCATCACGGCGCAAATGGCGGCGAGGCAAATAGCGGCGACAACGCCGCTTGCGGCGTAGAGGCGGTCGAGGAACCGCCGCAGGACTTATTTTCCTCGGTAAGCCTTGATGATGGACTGACCTTCCGCGCCCGATTTCTTCAGCCATTCATCGAGGATCTGGTTGCCCACCTTCTCGTAGGCCGCCGTCATCGCGGCGTCGGGCTTGTGGATCGTCATGCCGTTCTTGGCGAGCAGCTCGTTCGCTTCCATCGTGCGCACCTTGGACATCGCCCAGCCGCGCGTCTCGGCGGTCGACGCGGCGCGCTTCATCGCCTCCTGCACCTCGGCCGGCAGGCGCGAGAAAGCGCGCGTATTCGCCACCACGGCGTTCTTCGGATGGAACGCGGCGGTGTCGTAGTAGTTCTTGACGAATTCCCAGGCCTTGGTCGAAGTGCCGGTGGCCGATGAGGTGATCATCGCCTGGATTCCGCCGGTGGCGAACATCTGCGGCACGTCGGGCACCTGGACAACCGTCGGGCTCGCGCCCAGCAGCTCGGCAAGCCGCGCGGTCAGCGGGCTGTAGGTGCGGAACTTGGTGCCCTTCAGGTCCGCGACGCTCTTCAGCGGCTCCTTGGTATAGATCCCCTGTCCCGGCCATGCGACCGAATAGAGCAGCGTGAGCCCGCGACCCTGCAGCTTCTTCTCGAGCAGCGGCTTCTGCGCCTGGTAGAACTTCCAGGCATCGTCGTAGCCCGCGGCCACGAACGGAATGTTGTCGGCCTCGAACACCGCGTCCTCGTTGCCGAACTGCGAGAGCAGGAACTCGGCGACGTTCACCTGGCCGGTCGAGACCGCGCGCAGGATGTCCGGATGCTTGATGAGCGAGCCGTTCGAGTGCACCACGATCTCGAGCTTGCCGCCGGCCGCCTTCTGCACGTCCTCGACGAACTGCTTGACGTTGCGGGTATGGAACTCGCCGTCGGAGTAGGGCGTGGGCATGTCCCACTTGGTTTGCGCTTGCGCAGTACCGAAGGCCAGAACGAACAGAAGGGTGCCGCGGACGATCATTTGCTTCTCCTCTGGAGGACGGCGCATCTTAGCTCAGTTCCTCCAGGACCATGCCGGCGAGGGCTAGGCTCGAGGTGAGGCCGGGCGACTCGATGCCGAAGAGCTGCACCAGCCCGGGCACGCCGTGCGCGCGCGGCCCCTGCACCTCGAAGTCCGGCGCCGGCTCGCCGGGCCCGGCGGTCTTCGGCCGGATGCCCGCGTACCCGGGCGCGAGCGCGCCATCGGGCAGCCCCGGCCAGTAGCGCCGGATCGCCGCATAGAAGCGCTCCGCGCGCTTCGGATCGACCGCATAATCGACGCGCTCGATCCATTCGACGTCCGGACCGAAGCGCGCCTGTCCCGCGAGGTCCAGCGTGACGTGGACCCCGAGCCCGCCGGGCTCAGGTACGGGATAGACCAGGCGCGAGAAGGGACTCTTCCGGCTCAGGGAATAGTAGTTGCCCTTCGCATAGAACTCGGGCGGAACGAGCTTCCCCGGAAAGCCTTCGATGCGGCGCGCAACGCTCGGCGCGCGCAAGCCCGCGCTGTTCACGAGGATGCGGCAGCGCACGTCCATCTCGCTCGTATGCAGGACGAAGCCTTCTTCTGCGACCTGGGCGCCGATGAGCTCGGTCTTCAGGCCGAGCATCGCGCCGCGGTCCTCGGCATCGCCGAGATAGGCGAGCATGAGCGCGTGGCTGTCGATGATTCCGGTGGAGGGCGAATAAAGCGCCGCTACGCAGGAGACTTCCGGCTCCAGCGCGCGCGCCTGGTCCCGCGTCATCCACACGACGTCCGTCACGTCGTTGGCGTGGGCGCGTTTTTGAATCCCGTCGAGGTCCTGGATTTGCTTTGCGTCGGTTGCAACGATCAACTTGCCGCTGCGCCGGTGCGGCACGCCGTGCGCGACGCAGTACTCGTAGAGGAGCTCCTTGCCCGCGACGCAGCTGCGCGCTTTGAGCGAGCCCTTCGGATAGTAGATGCCGGCGTGGATCACCTCGGAATTGCGCGAGCTGGTATGCGTGCCGATCGCGTCCTCCGCCTCGAGGATCACGACCTCGTGCCCGGCCATGGCGAGCGCGCGAGCGATCGCGAGGCCGACCACGCCCGCGCCGACGACTATGGCCTCGACGCTTTCCATCGATTCAGGACAAACGCCGCCAGCCCGCCGAAGGCAGCCAGCGTGGCCATCGGCCGCGCGGTGCCGTCGAAAGCCGCGCCCAGCGTGCTGCTGATCACCGCGCCGACGCCGAAGCCGACCGCGCCGACCAGCGAAACCGCTGCGCCCGCGGCGGCCGGAAAGGGGGAGATCGCCGCGGCCGTGGCGTTTGGGACGGTCAGCGCGCTGCCGAATAGGAAAGCGAGGAACGGCAGCACGACGGCTGACCAGTGCCCAACGCCGCTCCAGGCGAGCACGGCGCCGGCCGCGCCGGCGGCGAACATCGTCGCGGTGCCGAAGCGCAGCAGGCGCGGGATGCCGAGGCGCACGACCAGCCGGCTCGACACCCAGGCGCCGGCGATCTGGCCCAGCATCACCGCGCCGAAGGCGAGGCCGTAGCCGCCGATGGAGATGCCGAAGCCCCGCACCAGCACGAAGGCGGAGCTGGAGACCCAGGCGAGGATGCCGAGGTGCGCGCACAGGACGAGGAGAAACGGCGCGACGAAGCGCGGGTCGGCGAAGATATGGAGCCACGTGCGTGCGATCGCGGCGGGATGTATCGAGGCGCGCGCACTGGGCGCGGTCTCGCGCAGGCCGAGGAGCGTGGCCGCGAAGAGCACGCCGCCGACCAGCGAGAAGCACCAGAAGATCGCGCGCCAGCCCGCGGCGCCCGAAATGAGCGCGCCGATCACCGGCGCGGTGAGCGGCACCAGGCTGAACACGATCATCATGCGCGCGAGCAGGCGCGCCGCCTGCTCGTGCGCGTGCAGGTCGCGCACCACGGCGCGTCCGATCACCGAGCCGCTCGCCATCGCGAGGCCCTGGGCGAGCCGGGCGACCGCCACCGCGCCTGCCGAGTCGACCAGGGCGGCGGCGATCGACGCCGCGAGCATCGTGGCGAGGCCGGCGCACAGCACGGGCTTGCGGCCGTAGCGGTCCGAGAGCGGACCCCAGAACAGCATCCCCGCGCCGAGCCCGGCGAAATAGGTGGTGAGCGTGAACTGCGCGGTGTTCACGTCCACCGACAGCGTCTCGGCGAGCAGCGGCAGCGCGGGCACGAAAAGATCCGTGCCCATTGCCGGCAGCGCGATCAGCACGCCGAGCAGCACCGTTAAGGGAAGCGAGGGATCCTGCTTGTTCAAGTTAGGATGCGGATTCTAAATGCAGGTCACGCTCGCCAACTGGCGCACCGCGCCGTTCAATCGCTGGGCATTCCACCACGTGCGCGAGCTGGTGCCGTCGGCCGACATCGCGCACGATCCCGCGCGCGTGCGGGCACTGCCAAGGCACGAAGTGGATTTCGCGGGGATCGAGCTCGACGGGTTCATCCAGGCGACCGACACCGACGGCCTGGCGATCGTGCATCGCGGCCGGCTGGTCTTCGAGCGCTACGCGAACGGCATGACCGACGAGACGCCGCATATCCTGATGTCGGTCTCGAAGTCGATGCTCGGCATCCTGGCGGCCGAAGTCGGCCTCGAGCGCGAGCGGCGGGTCACCGATCACCTGCCGGAGCTCGTGGGCACGGCGTATCAGACGGCCACGCTCGGCCACCTGCTCGACATGCGCGCCGGAATCGTGTGGAACGAAGACTATCTCGCTAGCGCCGGGCCAATCGTCGAATACCGCAAGGCGACGGGCTGGAATCCGCTCGCGCCGGGCGAGACGCCGTCGGATCTGAAATCCTTTTTCCAGCAGCTGCAAAAAACCGAAGCGCACGGCGGCCCCGTCCATTACGTGTCGCCCAACAGCGATCTGCTCGGCTGGGTGGTCGAGCGCGCCACCGGACGGCGTTACGCCGACCTCATGAGCGAGCTGGTCTGGAAGAAAGTCGGCGCCGAGCGCAGCGCCTACGTGACGGTCGACCGGCTGGGCGCCGCGCGCGCGGCGGGCGGCATGTGCGTGACACTGCGCGATCTCGCGCGCGCAGGGCAGTGGCTGATCGAAGAAAGAGCGGATTTCCTGCAAGGCCTCCGGCAAGGCGACGCCGATGCATGGGCGGCCGGCGACCTCGTCCCGTACTTCAAGGGGCTGCCGCTCCGCTACCGCAGCCAATGGTACATGCTGGACGACGAGGCGCCCCTCGTCTTCGGCTTCGGAATTCATGGCCAGCACCTCTTCATCGACCCGGCGAACACGATCGTGATCGCAAAGGTCTCCTCGCAGGCGCCGCCGCTCGACGCGGCGCGCATTGCGCTCACGGTGCGCGCGGTATCGCGGATGAGGAAGCTCCTTGCCTGAGCGCTGGCAATTCTGGATCGATCGCGGCGGCACGTTCACCGACGTGGTCGCGCGCCGCCCCGACGGCGCGGTGGTCACTCACAAGCTTCTCTCCGAGAATCCGGAGCGCTACGCGGACGCTGCGCTGGCCGGCATCCGCAGCATCCTCGGCGTGGGGCCAAGTGACCCCATTCCTTCTGCGCAGATCGAAGCGGTAAAGATGGGCACTACCGTTGCCACCAACGCGCTCCTCGAGCGCAAGGGCGAGCGCACGGTGCTCCTCATCACGCGCGGGTTCCGCGACGCGCTGCGCATCGCCTACCAGAACCGGCCGCGCATCTTCGACCGCCATATCGTGCTGCCGGAGATGCTGTATTCGAAGGTGGTGGAGGTGGAGGAGCGGGTCGGGGCACGCGGTGAAGTGGTTTTGCCTCTGAATGATTCCGATGCTCGCGCCAAGCTTCTGGAAGCGTACCGAGACGGCTACCGCTCGATCGCGATCGTGTTCATGCACGGTTACCGCTTTCCGGAGCACGAGCGCAGGACCGCGGAGCTCGCGAAGGCCGCGGGCTTCACGCAGATTTCGGTGTCGCACGTGGTGAGCCCGCTGATGAAGCTCGTCGGGCGTGGCGACACCACGGTGGTCGACGCGTACCTGTCGCCGATCCTGCGCCGCTATGTCGAGCAGGTCGCGGCCGAGCTGCGCGGCGTGCGGCTGCTCTTCATGCAGTCGAACGGCGGGCTCACCGATGCGCGGCGCTTCCAGGGCAAGGACGCGATCCTCTCGGGGCCGGCGGGCGGCATCGTCGGCGCGGTGCGCACATCGGCCGCCGCGGGCTTCGACCGGATCATCGGCTTCGACATGGGCGGCACCTCGACCGACGTTTCGCACTACGCGGGAGAGCTCGAGCGCGAGTTCGAGACGCGCGTCGCCGGGGTGCGCATGCGCGCGCCGATGATGAGCATCCACACGGTCGCGGCGGGCGGCGGCTCGATCCTGCACTTCGACGGCGCGCGCTACCGTGTCGGCCCGGACTCCGCCGGCGCGAATCCAGGGCCGGCCTCCTACCGGCGCAACGGCCCGCTCACCGTGACCGACGCCAACCTGATGCTCGGCAAGATCCAGCCGGACTATTTCCCCTCGGTGTTCGGCCCGGGCGGCGACGAGCCGCTGGATTCCGCGGTGGTGAGGCAGAAGTTCCAGCAGCTGGTGGCCGAGATCAAGGACGGCCGTTCTCCCGAACAGGTCGCGGAGGGTTTCGTGCAGATCGCGGTGGGCAACATGGCGAACGCGATCAAGCACATCTCGGTGCAGCGCGGACACGACATCACGCGCTACACGCTCTGCTGCTTCGGCGGCGCCGCGGGCCAGCACGCCTGCCTCGTCGCCGACGCGCTCGCGATGACGCGCGTCTTCATCCACCCGCACGCCGGCGTGCTTTCGGCCTACGGCATGGGGCTCGCCGACCAGGTCGCGATGCGCAGCCGCGCGGTCGAGGCGGGGCTGGAGGGCTGCGACCTGGAGGACATCGCCGAGGCGCTCGCGCTCGAAGCGCGCGCCGAGCTGGTTTCGCAGGGAATCGGCGCGCAGCGCATCGGAGTGTTGCGGCACGCGCACCTGAAATACGAAGGGACCGACACCACGCTGATGGTGCCGCTCGGCCCGGCGGCGGCGATGCTGCGCGAGTTCGAGGCGGCGTACCGGAAGCAGTTCTCCTTCCTGATGCCGGGCCGGCCGCTCATCGCCGAGGCGGTTTCGGTCGAGGCGATCGCACGTGGCGAGCCTCATCAGGAAAGAGAGCTGGGTCAGCACGTCAACCCCAAACCCGCTGAAACCGTCCGCATGTTCACTGGCGGACGCTGGCACGAGGCGCCGCTCTACCGCCGCGAGAACCTCGGCCCGGGCAACCGCATCGAAGGCCCGGCGATCATCGCCGAGGCGAACGCCACCACGGTGGTCGAACCGGAATGGCGCGCGAGCGTCACGGCCTTAAATCACCTGGTGCTTGAAAGAACGAAAGAGAGGAGGAGAAGTACCGCGATCGGCACCAGCGTGGATCCGGTCATGCTCGAGATCTTCAACAACCTTTACATGTCGATCGCCGAGCAGATGGGCCTGCGCCTTCAGAATACAGCGTACTCGGTGAACATCAAGGAGCGGCTCGATTTCTCCTGCGCGCTGTTCGATGCCGAAGGCAACCTGATCGCCAACGCGCCCCACATGCCGGTGCACCTCGGCTCGATGGGCGAGTCGATCAAGACCGTGATCCGCCTGAATGCCGGGAAGATGAAGCCGGGCAACGTGTACGTCCTCAATGCACCCTACAACGGCGGCACGCACCTCCCGGACGTGACCGTGATTACCCCGGTCTTTGAGAACAACGATGTTCTGTTCTATGTCGGTTCACGGGGCCATCACGCCGATATCGGCGGCATCACGCCGGGCTCGATGCCGCCGGGCTCCAAGATCGTGGAAGAAGAGGGCGTGCTGATCGACAACTTCCTGCTGGTCGAGGAAGGCCGCTTTCGCGAGCGGGAGACGATCGCCCTCCTGACCTCGGGCAGGTACCCGGTGCGCAACGTGCAGCAGAACATCGCCGACCTGCAGGCGCAGATCGCGGCCAACGAGAAGGGCGTGCAGGAGCTGCGGCGCATGGTGGAGCACTTCGGCCTCGAGGTGGTGCGCGCCTACATGCGCCACGTGCAGGACAACGCGGAAGAGTCGGTGCGGCGGGTGATCGGCGTCCTGAAGGACGGCGCTTTCGACTACCCGCTGGACAACGGGGCGCGGATCAAGGTGAAGATCACGATCGGAAGCGACCGGCGGGCCGCAAGGATCGATTTCACGGGGACCTCGGAACAGCTGCCCAACAACTTCAACGCGCCGGCGGCCGTCTGCATGGCGGCGGTGCTTTACGTTTTCCGCACGCTGGTCGATGACGACATCCCGCTCAACGCGGGTTGCCTCAAGCCGCTCGAGGTCGTCATTCCCGAAGGCTGCATGCTGCGGCCGCGCTATCCGGCGGCGGTGGTCGCCGGCAACGTGGAGACCTCGCAATGCATCACCGACGCGCTCTACGGCGCGCTTGGCCTGCTCGCCGCCTCGCAGGGCACGATGAACAACTTTACCTTCGGCAACGCGCGCTACCAGTACTACGAGACGGTCGCCGGCGGCTCGGGCGCGGGCGCCGACTTCGCCGGCGCCGACGTGGTGCAGACGCACATGACGAACTCGCGGCTCACGGATCCCGAGGTGCTGGAGTGGCGCTTCCCGGTGCGGCTCGAGAGCTTCGAGATCCGCCACGGCTCGGGCGGGCGCGGACGGCACCGCGGCGGGCACGGCGCGGTACGCCGCGTGCGCTTCCTCGAGCCGATGACCGCGGCGATTCTTTCGGGCCACCGGCTGGTGCGGCCCCACGGGCTGGCGGGCGGCGAGCCGGGCGAGGCGGGAAGAAATTACGTGCAGCGCGCGGACGGTGCCCTGCACGAGCTCGGGCCCTTCGACCAGGCCGAGATGGCCGCCGGCGACGTCTTCGTGATCGAGACGCCGGGCGGCGGCGGCTACGGCAAGATAAAATAGCTCCAAATAATGAACGCTAGCGCGATCTACTCGAAGTCGGGGAAGGGGGTCCAGGAAGCGTCAGGCAAGACGAGCCACCTCGCGCGCTCCGACCGCGCAGTGCTCGCGGCAATCGACGGCCGCGCCACGCTGGCCGACGTGGCGCAGAAGGTCGGCAAGACTTTCGATCCGACGTTCGAGAAGCTGATCGAGAGCCTCGACAAGGGCGGCTTCATCCGCGAGGTATCGGCGGGCGTCGCCGCGCCCGCGACGGCAAAGCCGGCTGCGGGAAAGCCCGCGGCCAAGGCGGCCGGGCCGGTCGATCCCGCATCGGATCTCGACTTCACCACCGCGCTGTCGATTCCGAAATCTAAAGCGCCGCCGCCGGCAGCCAAGGCGACCGCGATTCCCCCGGCCCCGCCGCCGCCGTCCGCGGCGGAAAAGGCCAAGGCCGAAAAAGCCGCGAAGGAGCAGCAGGACGCTTTTGCGCGCGCACGCGAGGAAGCCGAGCGCAAGGCCGCGGCCGAGCGCGAGCGCGTAAAGGCCGAGGCCGAGGCGAAGATGCGCGTCGAGGCCGAGGCCAAGGCGCGTACCGAAGCCGAGGCCAAGCTCAAGGCGCAAGCCGAGGCCAAGGCGAAGGCCGACGCCGAGGCCAAGATCAAGGCGGCGCAGGAGGCGGCTGCCCGGGCCGCGGCCGAGGCCAAGGCGAAAGCCGAGGCCGAGGCGAAGAAGGCGCGCGAGGAAGCCGAGCGCATCCGCCGCGAAGCGGAAGAGAAAGCCGAGCGCGCGCGCAAGGAGGCCGAGGAAAAGGCGCGCCGCGAGCACGAGGAGCTCAAGCGCAAGCTCGAGGAAGAGCGCCGGGCGCGCGAAGAGGCCGAGCGCCGGGCGAAGGAGGAGGCCCAGCGCCTGGAGGAGGAGCGGCGCAAGCTCGAGGCGGAGCGCAAGGCGCGCGAGGAGGAAAAGCGCCGCGACGAAGAAGAGCGCACGCAGCGCCGCATCCAGGAAGAGCGCGAGCGCCAGGCGCGCCGGCGCCAGGAACGCGAGGAAGAGGAAAAGCCGAGGCAGAAGGAAAAGGCGCCCGAGGCGGAGCCGGAGCAGGCGCCGAAGGCGGCCGCGCCCGCCGCCGGCGGCTTCTCCGACGCGCTGCTCGCCGATCTCGAATCGTTCACCACGCGCGACGACCAGGAGCAGAAGGAGCGCGAGGAAGCGTTGCGCAAGGAGAAGGAAGCGGCCGCGCAAGCAGCCGCGGCGCGCGCGGAGGCCGAGCGCAAGGCGGCCGAGGAGCGCACGAAGGAGGAGGCCGCGCACGCCGAGCGCGAGGCGAAGCAGCGCCGCAAGCAGGAAGAGGCCGACCGCAAGGCGCGCGAGGAGGCGGGGCTGCGCGAGCGCGCCGAGCGCGACAAGCAGCGCCTCAAGGAGGAGGAGGAGAAGCGCAGGAAGGAGGCCGAAGAGCGCGAGAAGAAGGCGAAGCAGGAGGAGCAACTCGCTGCCAAGGCGACGCGCGCGAGCGGCTCGGCCTACGACGCGGGCCGGAGCGCGAAGCGCGAGCGCGAGCTCATGTCGCGCTCGCGCACCGGTCCCGCCGCCGCAAGGGGCGAGCGCAAGGGCTGGGGCCGGCCGATCGCCGCCACGCTGTTCGTGCTGCTGGTGATCGCGCTCGGCGTGGCGCACGTGATGCCGATCGACACCACGGACTACGAGCGCGCGGCGTCCGAAGCGCTCGGTCGTCCGGTCAAGATCGGCTCCGCGCGCCTTTCGCTCTTTACCGGATTGCAGGTCAAGCTGAGGGATGTGCGGCTCGGCGAGGGCGTGATCCTGCCGGAGGTCAGCGCCTACCCCGAGCTCGACGCGGTTCTCGGGCCCCGAAAGGCGTTCAAGCGTATCGAGTTCGAGCGCGTCAAGATCGAGCAGGACGCCCTCGGGCAGGCGCTGTTCGTGAAGCTCAAGGGCGGGAACTTCAGCGTCGGCCGCGTGGCTGCCCGCAACGTCGAGCTGGCCGGCCCGCTTGCGCTGCCCAAGGGGCTGGAGTTCGAGCTCGCCTATGACGCCGAGGGCGTGGTGCGCTCGGCAGTCGTGCGCGGGCCCGAAGCGCTCCTCGCGCGGCTTTCGGCCAAGGGCACCGCGCTGGAATTCGACATGAGCGCGGCCAGCTTCGTGATGCCCTTTGCGCCGGAGATCTCGCTCAGCAAGTTCTCGGCGAAGGGCACGGCGAGCGCGCAGGGGCTGCAGGTCGCCGAGTGGGATGGGGCGCTGCTCAACGGCACGCTCTCCGGCACCGCCAACGTGCGCTGGGGCGAAAGCTGGGTCGTCGACGGGGTCGTGACCGCGCGCAACATCAACGCGGCGGTGTTCGCGCCGGCGCTGCTCTCCGACGGCAAGGGCGAGGGCAGCGGCAAGTTCCTGATGCGCGGCCCGCCCGGCAAGCTGGCCGCCACCAGCCGCCTCGACGGCAGTTTTACCGTGACGCGCGGCGTGCTCGGCAGCATCGATCTGTCGCGCGCGATCCAGACCGGCGGCAAGCAGGCGACCGGGCGCACCCAGTTCAACGAGATGAACGGCCAGGGCACTTACGACCGCGGCGCGGTGGCGCTGCGCAACGTGACGATCGGCGCCGGCCAGCTCAACGCCGGCGCGAGCGCCGACATCGCGCAGAACGGCGCCCTCTCGGGCCGCATCGTCGCCGACGTGAAGGTCGCCCAGCAGCGGCTGAGCGCGACCCTGAACCTCGGCGGCACGGTGAAGGAGCCTCAGGTCCGAAATTAGGTGTAAACGCCCCGTGCACAGCGTAGTCCAGCTCCGCGGCCCGCGCGCGCTGTCGGAGTCCCGCGTCGCCAAGCTGCTCGCGCAACTGAAAGCAAGGTCGCTGTCCGCCGAGTATCACTACTTCGTGGAGACGGCGGGCGACCTTTCCGCCAGCGAGCGCCGGCTGCTCGAGCGGCTGCTCGACGACGGCTCGCCGCCGCCGGCGGCCGCTGCGGGCGAGCTCTACCTCGTGGTACCGCGCCTCGGCACCATTTCGCCCTGGTCGTCCAAGGCGAGCGACATCGCGCGCAACTGCGGCCTCGCGCGGGTCAGGCGCATCGAGCGCGGCACCGCTTTCCATATCGAAGGCGCCAGGGCCGATCCGTCGGCGCTGCTGCACGATCGCATGACGCAGACCGTGCTGCGCTCGTTCGACCAGGCGGCGAAGCTGTTCGAGCACGTGCCGCCTCGGCCGCTTCAATACATCTCCGACATCGGGAAGGCGAACCGCGAGCTCGGGCTCGCGCTTTCCGACGATGAGATCGAGTACCTGGAGCGCGCTTACCGCGAGCTCGGACGCGACCCGACCGACGCCGAGCTCACCATGTTCGCGCAGGCGAACTCGGAGCATTGCCGCCACAAGATCTTCAACGCCGACTGGATCGTCGACGGCGCGCGCCAGCCGCAGTCGCTGTTCGCGATGATCCGCCATACCCACGCCGTCAGCCCGCAGGGCACGGTTGTGGCCTATTCGGACAACGCCGCGATCCTCGAAGGGCACCCGGCGCAGCGGTTTTTCCCCGACGGAAACAACGTCTACCGCCGGAAAGAGG
>Ga0075430_100000833_pt1 | contig 24117 bp, 32 predicted proteins | sample RhiMetdeltSRZDD4_FD_75294 | JGI IMG/M metagenome (GOLD analysis project Ga0075430, IMG submission 75294) | Populus rhizosphere microbial communities from Tennessee, USA - Rhizosphere MetaG P. deltoides SRZDD4 | ecosystem: Host-associated > Plants > Roots > Rhizosphere > Soil | place: USA... | reverse complement strand
CGCGACGGGCGCGACGACGCTGGCCCACGCGCCGCGTGCCCTCGCGGCGACGATCGACCTCGCCGTCCGAGGCGGGATCTCGCGGGCACGGTTGCGGCTGTCGCCCGAGCATCTCGGCGGCATCGAGGTCCGGCTGCGGAGCGGCCCGAACGGGATCGAGGCCCAGCTTGTCGCCGACTCGCAGCAGGCTGCCGGCACGCTGACCGCCGCGGCCGCCGAGCTCGCCGACCGTCTCCGCTCGCACGGGATCGAGCTGGCACGGCTCGACGTTCGCTGCGGCGCGGACGGCGATTCGGCAGCCCGCGACAGCGGTGCCGACGCGGCGCGGCAACAGCCGGCCTCCGGCCATGGGACGGAGGCCGGCGACAGCGCACCCGCCGCGATCACAACCCTGACCCTGCTCGACGGCGTGCTCGTCGACGTCCTCGCCTGACACCGAAGGAGGCCCGCCATGCCCACACCGATCAACCCCGTCACCCAGCCGCCCGCCGGCAGCTCGTCCGCCGACCGCACGGCGGCGGGAAGCCTCGGCAAGAACGACTTCCTGAAGCTCTTCGCCGCGCAGCTGCAGAACCAGGACCCGTCGAGCGCCTCGCAGCCCGAGTTCATGCAGCAGATGGCGACCTTCTCGATCCTCGAGCAGATGACCAACCTCGCGAGTGCCCAGGGACAGGCGACGCATGTCGCGAACGTCGGGCTCGTCGGTCGCACGGTGACCTACGGCGGCACGGCGGGCCCGGTCGAGGGCGTCGTCGAGAACATCGCGTTCGGCGACGACGGCGACACGCTCACAATCGGCGGCGTGCCGGGCATCCCGGTCAGCAGCGTGACAGGGGTGCGATGACACCGGACGCCGTCAGCTCCGCGGCCGATGTCGCCGCCCAGCGACCGGTCGCGACACGGCCCACGGCTGCCGGCGCCGGCTTCGCCGACGCGCTGCGCCGCGCCGCCGGCGACCTGCGCTTCTCGGGCCACGCCATGACGCGGCTCGGCACACGCGGCATCGACGTCGGCGAGCGCGTGCTCGACCGTCTCGGAACGGGCGTCGACCGCGCGGCCGCCAAGGGCTCGCGAGACGCCGTCGTGCTCGTCGACGACACCGCGTTCGTCGTCTCCGTCCGCAACCGGACGGTGATCACCGCGGTCGGCCGCGAGCACATGCGCGAACAGGTCTTCACCAACATCGACAGCGCCGTCATCGCATGACGCGGGCGGCGCCCAACGAACGCGGCCGGACCCTTTCCGGGAGGCCGCACCGAAAGGAAGGGATGTCCAGATGATGCGTGCGATGTACTCGGCCATCAGCGGCCTGCGCAACCACCAGGTCATGCTCGACGTCGTCGGCAACGACCTGGCGAACGTCAACACCCTCGGCTTCAAGGGCAACCGCGTCACCTTCGCGGACTCGCTCGCGCAGCTGCAACGAGGGGCGACCGGAGCGACGGCCACGCAGGGCGGGCAGAACGCCGCCCAGATCGGTCTCGGCGTCCAGCTCGGCTCGATCGACAACCTGATGCAGAGCGGCGCCCTGCAGGCGACCGGCAACCCGCTCGATATCGCGATCTCCGGGGACGGCTGGTTCCGCGTCACCACGAGCGTCGGCGGCCCGATCGAGTACACCCGGGCCGGCAACTTCGGCCGCAACACCAACGGCGACCTGGTGACCCAGGACGGCTTCCTCGTCGTCGGCCGCAACTTCACCGCCGGCCCGCCGCCGGGACCAGGAGCGACCGACATCGCGATCAACGTCCCGACGTCTGCCAGCAACATCGCGGTCGCCCCTGACGGCCTCGTCTCCTACGACGACGCGCTGGGCGTTCGCCAGACGGCCGGCTACATCAGCCTCGCCAAATTGCCGAACGAGGCCGGGATGGAGCGATCCGGAGCCTCGCGCTGGGCGACGAGCCCGAGCTCGGGCGCCGAGATCGTCGGCACTCCGGGCGCCGGTGTCTACGGCAAGACGATCTCGGGCGCCGTCGAGATGTCGAACGTCGACATGGCGACGGAGTTCACCAACATGATCACGGCGCAGCGCGGCTTCCAGGCCAGCTCGCGGGTGATCTCGGTCGCCGACCAGATGCTCCAGGACCTCGTCAACCTGCAGAGGTGATCGCCGTGATCGAGCTTCACCGCATCGGAATCGCCGGCCGGGCCCTGCTCGTCAACCCGGACCTGATCCTCACCGTCGAGGAGACACCCGACACCGTCATCAAGATGACGACCGGAGCCCACCTCGTGGTCGCCGAAGCCGCCGGAGACGTCGTCGACGCGATGCGGACGTGGCGCGCCGGCGTGCTGAACATGTCGCACTCGGTCTCCAGCGTCCACTGAGCGTGCCGCCGGCCGGGCCGTCTGGTGAAGATCCAGGCAGCCCGGCCGATGACACCTGGCCAGCATGACCAGAGTCGCTTCAGCAGTCGGCATCGCCATCGCGCTCGCCGGCCTCTTCCTCGGCGCGATGATGGAGGGGACGCCGATCACGGCGTTCCTCAACCTCCCGGCGATCATCCTCGTCCTCGGCGGCACCGCCGGCGCGACGATCGCCAGCCAGGGTCTCGACGCCTTCCGCCGCGTGCCGGCGCTCTACCGGCGTGCGCTGTCGAGCGAGCCGACCGACTTCCAGGCCCGCATCGTGCTGCTCGTCGGGCTCGCCAACCGGGCTCGCCGCGACGGCCTGCTCGCGCTCGACGCGCAGGCGCACACGATCGACGACGAGTTCACACGCAAGGGCCTCCAACTCGTCGTCGACGGCACCGACCCGAGCATCGTCGAGGAGGTCCTCGTACGTGAGGTCGAAGGCATGTCCGCTCGCCACACGGCAGCGGCGCGCGTGTTCGACAAGGGCGGCGGCTTCGCGCCGACGATGGGAATCATCGGCACCGTCATGGGCCTCGTCCACGTACTCGAGAACCTCTCGCGGCCGGCCACCCTCGGCCCCGCGATCTCGGGCGCGTTCGTCGCGACCCTGATCGGCGTCGGCATGGCCAACGTGATCCTGCTCCCGATCGGCGACCGCCTGCGCGGCCTATCGGCCGACGAGGCGGAGCTGCGCTACCTGACGCTGGAGGGCATCCTCGCGATCCAGAACGGCGAGAGCCCGCGCATCATCGCCGGCAAGCTCGCGGCCTTCGTGCCGCCCGCCGACCGCCCCGACGAAGACACCCTGCTCGCCATCCCCGCCGCCGGCGCCGACGCCGCCGTCGTCCGCGAGGCGGCCTGAGCGATGGCCGGCACCGGCAACCGCCGCGGAGGAGGGAACCGTCGCAGCAGCCATCGATCGGCCGCGGTCGCGGACAGCCACAGCGACCAGGAACGCTGGCTGCTGACGTACGCCGACATGCTCACGCTGTTGTTCGCGCTGTTCATGGTGCTGTTCGCGATCAGCTCGCTGAACATCTCCAAGTTCGAGCAGCTGAAGGCCTCTCTGCAGGATGCGTTCTCCGGCAAGATCCTGCCGGGAGGGGAGTCGGTCCTCGAGCGCGGCGCGCAGTCGCGCGGGCACGACACCGCCTCGCAGGCGCTCGTGCCCGCTTCTGCCGCGGCCGCGGCGCAGGCGATCGCGCAGCAGGATGCGACCTTCGAGCGACTGAAGGAGATGATCGACGGCGCGGCCCGCAGCGCCCGGCTGCAGGGGAGCCTGCGCGCCACCGTCGAGCGCCGCGGCCTGGTCGTGCATCTGGTCACCGACGGCGTCGCCTTCGACTCCGCCAGCGCCGTCCTCAAGCCGGAGATTCGACCGTTGCTGACCCACGTCGGCAAGCTCCTGTCGGCGCCGCCGGCGAGCAACGACGTACTCGTCCAGGGCTACACCGACACGATCCCGATCCACAGCTCCCAGTACCCGACCAACTGGGAGCTGTCGACCGCGCGCGCATCGAGCGTCGTCCGCTTCCTGATCGGCGCCGGCATGGCGCCGAAGCGCCTCGGTGCCGCGGGCTACGCCTATCAACATCCGCTGGCGTCGAACGCGACCGCTGCCGGCAGGTCACGCAATCGCCGAGTCGAGATCGTCCTCGTCCGGACAAGTCAGGGGACCCCATGAGCCGCGCAATCAAGATCGGCCTTCCCGTGCTGCTGCTGGCGCTCGGGGCGAGCTACAAGCTCGTGCTCGCCAAGCCGGCGCCGCACGACGGCAAGGTCGCGGGCGAGGTCTACGTCCTGCCCAAGGACTTCGTACTCAACCTCGCCGCGGGGCGGTTCGCGAAGGTCTCGGTCGCACTCGTGCTCGCCGCCGGCCACGAGCTGCCGGAGGAGGCCGGCGCCGCGCCCGCTCCGGAGGGCTACGGAGCGCTCCCTGAGGAGGCGCTCGTACGGGCGATCGTCACCGACACGCTGACCGGCACCGACTCCTCGGCGCTGCTCGACAAGCACGGACGCGATGCCGCCGAGCGGCGGATCGAGAAGCGGATCCTCGCCTCGACCGACGTCAAGGTCGACGCCGTCCGCCTGACGGACATCGCCGTCCAATGAGCCAGCACGACGTCAGCTACCAGCCGCTCGAGCCGGGCGCCGCGATCCCCGTCGCCGAGGCCGTCGATCTCTCTGCCGTGCGCGAGGTCAGCGTCGAGGTCGTGGCCGAGATCGGCCGCCGGAGGCTGACGATCGGCGAAGCGCTCGAGCTCGTTCCCGGCGCCGTGATCGCGCTCGGGCGGCCGGCCGGTGAGCCCGTCGACATCGTCGTCAACGGCCGCCGCATCGCCCGCGGTGAGGTCGTCGTCGTCGACGAGGAGTTCGGCGTCAGGCTGACCGAGGTCACCGGCGCGACCGTGCCCACGACAGGCGCGACCGTGCCCGAGACGACGGAGAGCTGACGGTGGGCGCGCGTCACCTGGCACTTGCTCCCGCCCCGACGGAGGCGCGGCCGCCGCGCAGCTTGGCCCGCGTCAGCGCCGCGCTCCGACGGCCCCTGCACGAGGTCGCCGAGCTGACGGGGTTGACGCTGGCGACGGCCGGCGCGCTCGTGTCGCTCGCCGGCGACGAGGGCGATCACGTCTACGGCGCCGTCGCGGTTGCGCCATCCGGAGACGGGCTCGCCCCCGGCGTTGCGCGGCTGTGCCGGCGGATCGTCGCGACCGCCGCGCCGATCTGCGCGGCGAACGTGAGCATCGGCAGCTTCGGCGAGCTCGGCACGTTCGCCGGGGTGCCGCTGACGCTTGCCGACGAACACGTCGCCGGCGCGCTGGCGGTCGTCGCCGCCCCATCGCGGATCTGGACGCCGCTGGACATCCGCCTGTTGGCCGGGCTCGCGGCGCGCGCGGCGACCGAGATCCAGCTCGCGCTGGCCGAGAGCCGAGACGACCAGCGGGCCGGGACGTGACGGTGCGCGCCGACAGCGAGCCGCGCACACCTCGTGTGCGCCGCGTCGACTGGCAGCGGCCGACGAAGTTCGCCGCCGAGCACGTCCGGCAGCTGCGCCGCGCGCATGCGGCGTTCTGCCAGACGACGGGGACGCGGCTCGGCACCGAGCTGCGAGCGCCGATCGAGCTCGAGCCGATCGACGTCTCGCAGCTGACGTGGGCCGCGGCGCAGTCGGGGCTGCCGTCCGACGGGGTCGTCGCCGCCTTCGACGTCACGGGCGGCTCGCTGCCGGTGTTGTGCGCAGCCGAGCTGCCGCTGATGCTGGCATTGATCGAGCGCCACCTCGGCGGTCCGGTCGAGCCCGTCGCTGCGGGAACGCGGCGGCTGACCGACGTCGACCTGCGGATCGCCAGGCACGTGCTCTCGACGATGGCGACACAACTCTCCGCCGTCTGGCACGACCTGCTCGGCGAAGCGCTGACCGTCGGCGCGATCGACGTCCACCCCGGCCTCGCCCATATCGCGCCCGCCAGCGAGCCGACGCTCGTTCTGAGCGCCGCGGCGCACTTCGCCGGCGAGTCGCACACGCTCACGCTGCTGTTGCCGTGGCGAGCCGTCGACCACGTCAGTGACCGGCTCTCGGCACCCGACCTCGTGACCGCCGACGCCGACGCCGAGGCCACGGGCCGCGCGATGCACGAGGCACTCGCGGGCGTCGCCGTCGAAGTGCGTGCGGAGGCGGGCTCGGCCGAGCTCTCGCTCGATCGCGTCCTGGCGCTCGCACCCGGCGACGTCCTCGCGCTCGACCACGCGCCCGGTGGCGCCGTCCGGCTGCTGGCCGGCGACGTCTGCGTCGGCTTCGCACGGCCGGGACGCGCCGGGACGCGCCGCGCCGTCCAGCTCCTCGGCTACGGACGGTCGCGGTGAGCGAGGAGCCGCTGCTGCGCGTCGCGTCGGAGGCCGCACGCGCGGTCGCGCGCGTGCTCGGCGAGTACGCGCCCGGCGAAGTCGAGACGCACGGCTGCGAGCTGGCGCCGGACAGCTCGTCGCCGATCGCCGCGTTGCCGGCTCCCGGCGCCTGCTGTCTGGCGGCCTACGCCGACGGCGTCGGCGGCGCGAACATCCTCGCGATCTCCGCGGCCGGCGCCAGGCGGCTGGCCGGGAACACGACGGGTGACGCCGGCGACGAGCCGCTCGGAAGCTCGGATGTCGCGGACATCGCCGACATCCTCGGCGCCGCGATCGAAGCCGCGACGCGAGCCACCGGCGCCGCGCTCGACATGCGGCTCGAGCTCCTCGCACCGACGACCCGGGCACTGACGACTTCTGCCGACATCGACACGGGCAGCGTCCGCGCCCCCACGGCGACCGTCGCCGACTTCAGCGTCCACGGCGAGCGCTGCCGCCTCGTACAACTGATGCCGCACGCCTTCGCGCTGCGGGCCCAGCAGGCGCTCGAGGCCCTCGATGAGGCACTCGGCTCCGAGCCGGCGCCCGACCCCGGCGTCCGCTCTGCGCTCGCGCTCGCACTCGGCGGCGTCGACGTCCGCGTCTCCGCCGAGCTCGGACGCTCGGCACGATCGCTGACCGAGGTCCTGGGGCTGCCCGCCGGCTCCGTCCTCGACCTCGACCGCGATGCCGACGACCCTGTCGACCTGTACGTCAACGGGGAGCGCTTCGCCCTCGGACGCCTCGTCGTCGGCGACGACGATCGCTGGGCCGTTCGCATCGAGACGGTCCTTGCCGCGCCGCTGCCCTGAGCTCCACGCCGCGGTGAAGAGAGCGTCGCCGGAACCCCGGCGGCTCGCCGATCGGCCGACCGGCCATCGGCCGATCGGCCGATGGCAAGGTCGTCCCGCCAATCGACCCGTCGCCCGATCTCGCTCGGCGGCGGCTGTGCCGATCAGCCTCCCAGCGAGGTGGCCTTGGGGCCCCGCAGCCGCAACAGAAAGGGACCCACAAGCCGATGCCCGCGATGTCGACAGCGAAGATCAGCAACGCGCAGCGCGACGTCCACGCGCGCCGGGTCTGGGACGAATACCGCCGAACCGGCGACCCGCGTCATCGCGATCGGCTGGTCGCGATGTACTCGCCGCTCGTGCGCAGCATCGCCTTCGAGAAGGTCCGCGAGGTGCCCTCCTACCTCGATGTCGACGATCTCGTCTCGGCTGGGATCATCGGCCTGATCGAGGCGATCGAGCGCTGGGACCCGACCAAGGGCGTCGTGCTGGCGAACTTCGCGTGGTCACGCGTCCACGGAGCGATCCTCGACGAGCTGCGCAAGCAGGACTGGGCTCCGCGCCGGCTGCGCCGGCGGGAGCGCGATCTGATGCTCGCGCGGCAGCGCGTCAACGCCCGGCTCGGTCGTTCGCCGACGGATCAAGACCTGGCCGACGAGCTTGGCGTCACGCCAGAGCGCATCGCGGAGACCCGGCGTGACGTGGTCCGGGCCGACATCGAGTCGCTCAACATCCACTCGAAGCGCAAGGGCGGCAACCCCGAGCCAGGCGAGATCGAGGAGGACCGCATCGAGACGATCCCCGACACGACCACGCCCAGCCCGGCGGAGACGACCGCGACGGGCGAGCTGCACGACCACCTGCGAGACGCGCTCGAGGCGCTGTCCGAGCGCGACCGCCGGCTGGCGCACCTGATCTACGTCGAGGCGCTGACGCAGCGCGAGGTCGCGGCGCGGCTGGGCGTCACCGAAAGCCGCGTGTCGCAGATGCACTCACAGATGCGCAACCGCCTTCGGCTCGCGCTCGCCGAGCACCGCGACGCGTTCCGCGCGACGGCCTGAGCCTCAGCTCCGACTCGTGGCATGACCGAGACCACGTCTGCAGATCCGCGCGCCGCGAGGCATTTCGCGGCGCTCGCCACCGCGCTCGCGGCAGCCGTCCTCGCGGCGCCGGCAACGGCACTGGCGGCCGCGACACACGGCGAATCGACGCCACTTGACCTCGGCGACGGCGGGTCCTCCGACCTACCGTCGGCGTCGGGTGGCGGCATCGGCGTGCTGCGGGCGATCTTCGGCCTTCTGCTGGTCGTGGCGCTGATCTACGGCGTCCGCTGGCTCCTGCATCGCACCCAGGCCGGGGGCCGGCCGCGCGGCAACAGCGAAGGGCTTCGGCCGCTCACCTCGCTGGCACTGGGATCGCGCGGCACGCTGCACCTCGTCCGTGCCGGCGACGAAGTGCTGCTGCTCGGCCAAGCCGACGGGCAGCTCGTCTCGCTGCGGCGATACAGCGAGGAGGAGGCGCAACAGCGCGGGCTGCTCAACGCTCCCGACGAGCCGTCGCCCGACGACGCCGCGGGGCCGAGTGGCGGAGGCGGCGCCCGAGGCCGGCGGACGCCGCTCGGCTGGCGCGCGATGATCGAAGACCTGCGCGCGCGGACGGTGCGTCAATGAAGCTCGACAGCAACGCGATGCAGGTCTTCCTGCTCGTCGGCGCCCTGACGCTGCTGCCGGCGCTGCTGTTCACGGTCACGGGCTTCACCCGGATCTTGATCGTGCTCGGCTTCATCCGCTCCGGGCTCGGCACGCCGACGGCACCACCGAACCAGGTGCTCTCGGGCATCGCGCTGTTCCTGACGATCTTCGTCATGGCGCCGACCCTGATGCAGGTCAAGCACGAGGCGATCGACCCGCTGTCGAAGGGCAAGATCAGCCAGGCGACGGCGCTGAAGCGCGGGCAGGAGCCGTTGCGCGAGTTCATGTTCGCGCAGACGCGGACGTCGGACCTCGCGCTGTTCGTCGGCCTCGCGAAGCTGCCGCGCCCGCGCACGCGGGCCGACGTGCCGACGTGGGTGCTGATCCCGAGCTTCATGATCTCCGAGCTCAAGACCGCGTTTCAGATCGGCTTCCTCATCTTCCTGCCGTTCCTGGTCATCGACCTGGTCGTCTCATCGACGCTGATGAGCATGGGGATGATGATGCTGCCCCCGGTTCTGATCTCGCTGCCGTTCAAGATCCTGCTGTTCGTGCTCGTCGACGGCTGGCACCTGGTCGCCGAGTCCCTCGTCAACAGCTTTCACCCCGTATGAGCCGCGACGCCGCGCTCGGCTACGCGCTGCAGGCGCTGATGCTCGGCTTGAAGATCTGCATGCCGCTGCTCGGCGCGGCGCTGATCGTCGGCCTGCTGATCAGCGTCTTCCAGTCGGTCACGCAGATCCAGGAGATGACGCTCTCGTTCATCCCCAAGCTGCTCGCGCTGTGCGTGGTGCTGCTCGTCGCCGGGCCGTGGATGCTCGATCAGCTCGTGTCCTACACGCACGACACGTACGCGTCGATCCCGAGGGCAGCGGGCCGCTGATGGTCGATCCACTGCCAGAGATCGGCGCCCGCACGATCGCCGCCTTCCTGCTCGTGCTGGCGCGCGTCGGCCCGCTGTTCCTGTTCGCGCCGGCGATCTCCTCGCAGGCACTGCCGCCGCGCGCGAAGGGGGTCGCGGCGGTCGCTCTCGCGATCGGCCTGACGCCGTTCGCGCTCCACGGTCAGCATCTGCCGCTCGACGCCGTGTCGCTCGGCGTGTTGATGGCCAAGGAGCTGCTCGTCGGCCTGGCGTTCGCGTACGCGGTCGGCGCCGTCGTCGCGGCGGCGTCCGTCGCAGGAACGGTGCTCGACAGCGTCGTCGGCTACGCGTTCGCCTCGCTCGTCGATCCCGTCCACGGCACGTCCGGCGGTCCGCTGGGGCAGCTCTACGGCCTCGTGACAGCCGTCGTCTTCCTCGCGGTCGACGGCGACCACTGGCTGATCCAGGGCCTCGCTCGCACCTATGAGCTCGTGCCGCTGCACGAGCTGCCCTCGTTCGTCGCGCTCGCAGGCGGCGTCGAGCAGGCCTTCGCGGGCATCTTCCCCGCCGCTCTGGAGGTCGCCGCGCCGGTGCTGCTCGCCGTCACCGTGACCGACATCGGCTTCGGGATGCTGTCGCGGGTCGTTCCGCAGATGAACATCTTCTCGGTCGGCTTCCCGGCGAAGATCCTGATCGCGCTCGCGGTCCTGATCGTCTCGCTGCCGTTCGCCGCGGGCTGGTTCATCGACGCCTCGCGCGAGGCCGCCGGCGCCGCCGCCAACCAGATCGGGAGCCCCTGATGGCCTCCGGTGAGCGGACCGAGAAGGCGACTCCCAAGCGCCGGACCGAGGCGCGAGAGAAGGGCCAGGTCGCCCGCAGCACCGACCTCAACGGCGCGGCCGTCGTGCTCGCCGGCATGGCGGCGATCGCCCTCACCGGGCCGCAGATGATCGCCGGGCTCGAGGGCTACCTGCGCCGCTCGATCGCCGACGCCTCGGCGCCCGGCCAGGTCCAGACCGACGGCGTCGGCCATCTGATGCTGAGCGCCGGCGGCGCTGCGCTCGCGGCGTCGGCGCCGATCGCCGCCGCCTGCCTCGTCGCCGCGGTCCTCGCCAACGTCGCGCAGGTGGGGCTGCGGCCGAGCGCCAAGGCGCTGCGCCCCGACCTCAAGCGGATCAACCCGCTGACCAACTTCAAGAGCATGTACGGCGTCCGCGCGCTGTTCGAGACCGGCAAGACACTATGGAAGCTCGTCGCCGTCGGCGGCGTCGTCGCGCTCGCCGTGATCCCGCGGATCCGCGAGCTTGCCGCCGCCACCGGCGCCCCGCCCGCGGTCCTGGGCCAGATGCTCGCCGACAGCGCGCTCGCCGTCGCCTGGCGCGCCGCGGCCGCCTACGCGCTGATCTCCGCGGTCGACTACGCGTGGCAGCGTCGCCGCCACGAGAAGTCGCTGCGCATGGACCGTGAGGAGCTCAAGCAGGAGCAGCGCCAGCAGAACACCCCGCCGGAGGTGCGCGCGGCGCTGCGGCGGCGCGCGGCGCAGATGGCTCGGCAGCGGATGATGACCGACGTCCCCACGGCCGACGTCGTCGTGACCAACCCGACGCACTACGCCGTGGCGCTGCGCTACGACGGCTCCGCGACCGCGCCGGAGGTCGTCGCCAAGGGCGCCGACCTCGTCGCCGCCCGGATCCGCGCGATCGCGCGTGAGCACGGAGTGCCGACCGTGAGCGACCCGCCGCTGGCGCGAACGCTGCACGCCTCGGTCGACGTCGGCCAGGTCATCCCGGCCGACCTCTACCAGGCGGTCGCGCGCGTCCTCGCCTTCGTCTACAGCCTCGACGCGCGAACGCGCGCTGCCCGCGCATGACCCCGCTCGCCGACCGCCTCTCGCGTCACAGCGACCTCCTCGCGGCGGGCGCCGTCGTGATGGTCGTCGTGATGATGATCGTGCCGCTGCCGGCGGCGCTGCTCGACATCCTGATCACGCTGAACATCTCGGCCGCGCTGGCGATCGTCGTCGCGTCGATGTACCTCGGCCGCGCGCTCGATCTCGCCGCTCTCCCGAGCCTGCTGCTGCTGACGACGCTGTTCCGGCTGGCGATCAACGTCTCGGTGACACGGCTGATCCTGCTCCACGGCGACGCCGGCAGCGTCGTCGCCTCCTTCGGGCAGTTCGTCGTCGGCGGCGACGTCGTCGTCGGGCTCGTGATCTTCCTCGTCCTGATCGTGATCCAGCTCGTCGTCGTCACCAACGGCGCCGGACGTGTCGCCGAGGTCGCGGCCCGCTTCACGCTCGACGCGATGCCCGGCAAGCAGATGGCGATCGACGCCGACCTCAACGCCGGGCAGATCACCGAGGAGCAGGCCCGCGCCCGGCGCGCCGACATCTCCCGCGAGGCCGACTTCTACGGCGCGATGGACGGAGCCTCGAAGTTCGTCAAGGGCGACGCCATCGCCGCGATCCTGATCACGGCGATCAACCTCGTCGGCGGCATCATCGTCGGCGTCGTCCAGCACCATCTGCCGCTGTCCGAGGCGGTCCAGCGCTTCTCGATGCTGACCGTCGGTGACGGGCTCGCGGCCCAGATCCCGGCACTGCTGATCTCGGTCGCCACCGGCATCGTCGTCACCCGCTCGACGTCGACCGGCGATCTCGGCAGCGACATCGCCTCGCAGGTGCTGCGCGAGCCGCGGACGCCGATGGTCGCCGGCGGCGTGATCGTGGCGTTCGCGCTCGTCCCCGGGCTGCCGAAGCTGCCGTTCCTGATCGTCGGCGGCGGCATGCTCTGGCTCGGCCGGCGGCGCCGCGCCACCGATGCGGCGGCGGCGTCCGCGGGCGCGGTGGCCGCGGCGGCCGTATCCCCCGGCCAGCCCGCGCTCGAAGCTGCGGTCGACGCGCAGCCGATCGACCCGCTGGAGCTGACGATCGGCTTCGGTCTCGTGCCGCTCGTCGACGAGGCCGCCGGAGGCACGCTGCTCGCGCGGGTGCGCGCGATGCGGCGACAGGTGGCGCTCGACCTGGGAACGGTGATCCCAGCGGTCCGCATTCGAGACGACCTGGTGCTCGAGTCGCACGAGTACGCGATCCGCGTCCGCGGCGCCGAGGTCGCGCGCGGGCGCCTGATGGCCGGCCACCACCTGGCGATGGATCCGGGCGACGCGGCCGGCCGGCCGCCCGGCGTCGACACGACCGAGCCAGCCTTCGGCCTGCCGGCGGTCTGGGTGCCCGAGGGTGCCCGCGCCGAGGCCGAGGCGCTGGGCCACACGGTCGTCGACGCGGAGTCGGTCGTGATCACGCACCTGACCGAGATCGCCCGGCGCCACGCGGCCGATCTGCTGACGCGCCAGGACACCAGCGAGATGCTCGAGCGGCTCAAGGAAACCGATCGCGCCGCGGTCGAGGAGGTCGTTCCCGACGTGCTCGCCGTCGGCGAGATCCAGCGCGTCCTCCAGGCGCTGCTGCGCGAGGGAGTGTCGGTGCGCGATCTCGGCACGATCGTCGAAGCCGTCGGCGATCACGCCCGCGTCACGCGTGACCCCGCATCGCTGGTCGAGCACGCTCGCCAGGCGCTCGGGCGGGCGATCGTCGCGCGGCATCTCGACCCGCATCTGCATCTGCGCGCGATCACGCTCGACCCGGCGCTCGAGCACGAGCTCGCGGCGGCGATCACGCAGACGCCCGACGGCGAGATGCTCGGGCTCGAGCCCGAGCGCGCCGGCGACGTCATCGAAATGCTCAAGTCCGCGGTGGAACGTGCCGTACACCCCGGATCGTCACCCGTGTTGCTGTGCTCGGCGCGCGTTCGGCGACATGTCCGCCGGCTGCTCGCGCAACCGCTGCCACAGCTCACGGTGTGCTCATACGAAGAAGTCGTACCCGGCATCCGAGTCGAGACCGTGGGAGTCGTCGCCTGATGAACGAAGCGCCCGTCACATCCAAGAGCACGAACGCCGCGCGGATCTACCGCGGCGTCGACGTCGAGAGCCTGCTGCCTCGCATCCGCGAGGACCTTGGCCCCGACGCGCTCATCACCTGCCAGCGCAGCGGCCTGACCGGCGGCGTCGCCGGGTTCTTCCAGCGACCGTGCGTGGAGCTCGAGGCGGTACCCGGGAGCACGCTCGCGCTTGGCCCCGACGGGATCCTCGCCGGCGGCGACGACGACTACGAGCCGATGCTGCCCGTGCCTGCGAGCGCGCTCGCAGCGGCCGCGGCCGCGGCCGCCACCACGCCCGACACGCTCCCGGCGCCGGCCGCCGAGCCGGCCATGTCAGGCCTGCCCGAGCGCTTCGCCGGCGCGCTCGCCGACGCCGAGCGCGCGATCGCGCCGCCGGCACCCGACCCGGCGACGAGCCTGCCGCGCGCCGCGGCGACGGTCGCGGACGAGCTCGTCATGCACGGCATCGATGAGCCGCTGGCCGCGGAGCTGGTCTCAGCGGCCGCGCTGCACTCGGCGCCGTTCGCGCCGTCGCGGCGCCTGAAGTCTCTGGTTCGCGCCGCGCTTGCGCGGCGGATCCCGATCGCGGAGGCCCCCGCGCGCACCGCGCGCCGGATCGCGTTCGTCGGCCCTCGCGGCGCCGGCAAGACGCTGTGTGCCGAGCGCTTCGCGGCGACGTACGCGGCGGCCGGGCATCCGGCCGTCACCTGCCTTGCCCTGCGGCCGGCCGACGACGCCGCGGCGCTCCGCGGCCGCGTCGTCGCCAGCGGTGCGGCGTTCGCGATCGGTGCCGGTGCCGCTGAGGCTCAGGCCCAGCTGGCCGCGGCCGGCGACGGCGCCGTGACCGTCATCGACACTCCTGGCACGTCGGTCCGCGACGCGAAGGGCATCGCCGCGCTCGGGCGTGAGCTGCGGTCGATCGGCGCCGACGAGGTGCAGCTCGTGCTTCCGGCGACGATCGGCCTCGCGGCCGCCGAGGAGCTCGTGGCTGCGCATGCCGCGCTCACGCCGACGGCACTGGTCGTCTCCCACGCCGACGCGACGTCGCAGATCGGGTCGCTGGTCACGCTCGCGATCCGGCACGGGCTGCCGATCTCGTTCGTCAGCCACGACCCGGCCTCCGCGGACGGGCTCGCGGCCGCCGACGGCGTCGTGCTCGCGGGACGGCTGCTGCCGTGAGCGGACGCGAAGCGATCACCCTCGCCGCGGTGCCGGACGCGCAGCGCCGCGACAACGTGCGCGCCGAGGTCGCGGTCCCGATCGCGCTCACCGACGAGCAGGAGCGTGTGCACCACGCCGTCACGCTCGACCTCAGCGCCGGCGGCGCGACGATCGCGTCCAGTGGGCCGCTCACGAGCGGCCGCCGCCTGCGCGTCGTCCTCGACCTGCCCGACGGCACGACGATCGCCGGCGAGGCAGACGTCGTCCGTGCCGGCGGCGACACCGCGCTGCGCTTCGATCTCGACCCGCTCGCGCAGGAGCAGCTCATCCGCTTCGTCTTCGCCTGCGAGCGCGAACGGGCCCAGCGCCGGGGACCGGTCACGTGAGCGCCGCGCCTGAGCCGACGGTGCCGGGCCTCCGCCTCGCCTCGCATCCGCGCGCGACCGCGCACGTGCGCTACGCCAAGGGCATCGGGGCGCTGACCGGATTCGCGCTCGCCGCGTACGCGACCGACCGCGCCGGCGGCCTACCGAACGACGTGCTCATGCACGGGCTCGAGGGCGGCGTCGCCGGACTGCTCGTCTCCTGGACCGCCGCCGTGACCGCGTGGCGGGCGCTGCTGGTCGCCGAGATGCGCGAAGCGCGGGCACGCATGCTCGCGCTCGCCGAGCAACGTGCGGCGGCGGACGAAAGTCAGCGCGCGGCGCGTTCCGTCCGCATCGCTCCGGCCACCGGGCTCGCCGGCGGCGACAGCTGATGGAGCCGATCGCCGCGCTACGTCCGTTCGCGCGCGATCTCGATCCACCAGCGCCGGTGGCACCGGCCGGCCGGCCCCCTGAACGCGACCGGGAGAGCCCCTCGCGGCGGCGAAAGCCGCGCCGCCCGCCCGCGCCGCCGGACGCGCTCGAGACGTCCGAGCACGTCGACACCACCGCCTAGCGGAGCACTGCTCACACTCGCGACGGGACGGCCGATCACGCCGTGATGGCGACACGGAGTCGCCGCGGGACCACCACCAACAACATCTAGGAGATGAGGAATGTCCCTTCGCATCCAGACCAACGTCGAGGCGCTGAACGCGCATCGCAACCTGGTCAGCACGAGCGATCATCTGAGCAAGGCGATGGAGCGGCTGTCTTCGGGCTACCGCATCAACCGCGCTGCAGATGACGCCGCCGGCCTCGCCATCAGCGAGAAGCTGCAGGCGCAGATCGGGGGCCTCAACCAGGCCCAGCGCAACGCCCAGGACGCGATCTCGCTCGTCCAGACGGCGGAAGGTTCGCTGAACGAGGTTCACTCGATGTTCCAGCGCATCCGCGAGCTGGCCGTCCAGTACCAGAACGGCACGCTCTCGACGTCGGACAAGACGGCGATCGCCTCCGAGGTCGCGCAGCTGACCGCAGAGGTCGAACGGATCGGCTCGACCGCTCAGTTCAACGGCATCAGCCTCCTGAGCGCGGCCGCGACGATCACGTTCCAGGTCGGCGCCAACGATGGTGACGTGATCACCGTCGCGACGGTGTCGCTCGGCTCGTCGGTCGCCATCGCCACGCTCGCGGGCGCCACGGCGATCTCGGCGATCGACGCCGCGATCGACGCGGTCAGCGCTCGCCGGGCCGAGTTCGGAGCGGTGCAGAACCGCCTCGAGCACACGCTCAACAACCTGGCGACGTACGAGGAGAACCTGACGGCCTCGAACAGCCGGGTGAAGGATGTCGACATGGCCGCGGAGATGGTGAACTTCACCAAGCTCCAGGTCCTGCAGCAGGCCGGCACCGCGATGCTGGCCCAGGCAAACCAGGCACCGCAGGGCGTCCTCTCGCTCCTGCGCTAGTGATCGCCGCGCCGCGCGCCGTGCTCAAGCTCGGCGCGCGGCGGCCGATCGCCACGTGGCGATGTCGATCGACGCCGCACTGACGCGCATCGCCGAGCTCAGCCTCGCGCCGACCGCGGCCGCCCCTCCGGCCGCCGTGGCCTCGCTCGCCACATCCCCGCTGACCACACCCTCGCTCGGCGTGACCACGCAGCCCGCGTCGTTCGCCGCGATCCTCGCCGCCGCGGGTGGCACCGCGGCACCCGGCGCCACGCCGCCGGTGGTCACGATCGCCGCGGGCGAAGTCGGGCAGGCGGAGCAGCCGCCGGGCTCCAACGACTCGCCGCGGATCGCCGAGTACCGCTCCGCGGTCGCCGGCGCCGGCGTCGGCCCGTGGTGCGCGTACTTCGCCTCGTGGGCCGCGGCGCAGGCCGGCACGCCGATCGGGCCCGACGGCGCCGGCCTCGGCTCCTGCGCGGGGATCTGGCAATGGGCCCAGCAGACCGGCCGCGCGCTGCCCGCCGGCCCGGGAACAGCGCCTCAGCCGGGCGACCTGATCCTCTGGGGAGACGCCCACGTCGGCATCGTCGAGTCGGTCGCCCCCGACGGCAGCATGCAGACGATCGAGGGCAACTCGGGCAACGGGGTGACCCGTCACAGCTACGGCCCCGGCGGCGACGGGGCGACCGGCTACGTGCGGCTCGGCTGACGCGGCGGGCGAACTGCTCACACATCGCGGCAGGCGGCCGATGACGGCGGAGCGTGGAGCGCGGACTGTATGTCGCAGCGGCCGGCATGGCCGCCGAGCAGGTACGACAGGATCTTGTCGCCAACAACCTGGCGAACGCGTCGACGCCCGGCTACAAGGCCGATCGCGCGCGGCAGCGCGACTTCTCCGAGGTGTTGCTGGCGAGCCGCGCCGGCGGCGGCACCGTCGGCCTGGTCGGCAACGGCCCCGCCGTCCTGGCGTCGGTCACCGACCTTACGCCCGCGGCACCGCACGACACCGGTCAGCCGCTCGACCTCGCGATCCAGGGCGAGGGCTTCTTCGCGGTGCGAACGGCCAACGGCGTGCGCTACACCCGCAACGGCGAGTTCGGCAAGAGCCCGGACGGCCTGCTCGTCGACGCCGCCGGGGACCGCGTGCTCGGCCAGGACGGTGGTCCCGTCCGCGTCGCGGCCGACGGGACCGTCGCCGACTCGGCGGTCGGCGTCTTCGCCGTGCGCGACGCCACCAAGGAGGGCGCGAACCATTTCACCGGGGTCGCGACGGGCCGCGGCGCGGGGACCGTGCGGACGGGTGCGCTCGAGGCCTCCGGCGCCGATCCCGTCCGGACGATGGTCGAGATGATGGCGTCGACACGCGCCTACGAGTCGGGGCAGCGCGTGATCCAGACGATCGACGACACGCTCGGCAAGGCCGCCGGGCAGGTGGGCTCGCTCGGCGCCTGACCCGGCGTCCACGCGAATCAAGGAGCCACATGTCACAGGGACTCTCAGCGGCGGCAAGCGGGATGGCGGCGGCGCAGACGCGGCTCGACGCACTCTCCAACGACCTCGTCAATGCCAACACGACGGGCTACCGGCCGGAGCGCGTCGCCTTCCACGACCTGCTCTACGGCCGCGCGACGAGCGGCGCCGCGGCCCCCGTCTCCGTCGGCGCCGGCGTCGGCGTGACGCACCTCGGCCGCGCCGTCGGCAGCGGCCCGACGCAACAGACCGGACGCGCGCTCGACGTCGCGATCCCGGGCGACGGATTCCTGCGTGTCCAGCGCGCCGACGGGAAGGTCGCCCTGACCCGGGACGGCTCGCTCGACGTCGACACCGCCGGCCGCCTCGTCACGACGAGCGGAGCGATCCTCGATCCGCCCGTGCGGCTCCCGCGCGGCACGACGGCCGACCAGGTCACGATCGGCAGCGACGGCACGGTGCGCGCGGCCGGCCGCGTCGCGGGCCGGCTGCAGCTGTTCGCCGTCACCAGCCCGGGGTCGTTGCAGCCGATCGGCGGCGGCGACTACGTGGCGACGACCGCCAGCGGCGCGGCGCGGCAGCTCGCGAGCGCCCGCTTCGACACCGGCGCCCTCGAAGGCTCCGGCGTCGACATGGCCCAGACGATGGTCGACATGACCCTCGCCCAGCGCGGCTACGAGATGGCGAGCCGCGCCGTCCGGGCCGAGGACGAGCTGATGCAGATCGCCAACCAGGTCAAGCGATGAGCACCGGCGGCATCTCGCCCACGCTGCCGCTCCCCGCCGACCTGCGCACGGCGTCACCGGAGCGCCAGGCGGCGTGGCGCACCGCGGCGTCGTTCGAGCAGCTGCTCGTGCAGCAGCTGCTCAAGCCGCTGACCGCCGGCCACGACGACGACACGACGACGGCGCTCTACGCCGAGGAGATGCCATCGGTGCTCGCCGGTGCCGTGATGCAGGGCGGCGGGCTCGGCCTCGCCGGCGCGATCGCCGCCGGCATCGACACGGGCGACGGCGAGGCGACGTGAACACGTCGCTGCCAAGCCCACCGGCGGACCTCGCGGGAACGCTGCTCGGGCACCTCGACCGCCAGCTCGCCTCGGCGCGCCGGCTGCTCGAGCTGGTCCTGCACCAGCACGAGGCGATCCGTGCGCGCCGCGTCGACCAGGTGCTCACGACGATGCTCGAGATCCAGCGCGAGATGGAGGCACGCGGCGCGCTCGAGGACGAGCGCGAGCAGGTGCTGCGGCGAGCGGCCGGGGCGCTCGGAATGAGCACGCTCGACGTGACCCTCGAGCGCCTCTGCTCCGTGATCGACGACATCGCCGCCCAGCGCGCGCGCCACCACAGCGCCGAGCTCCGCGGGCTGCTCGACGAGATCAGCCGCAAGCACGCGATCAACCGCGCGCTGATGCGCCAGGAGCTCGCCTTCCTCGACCACCTGACCCGCCTCGCGGGCGGCGAGCCCGGCCCGGGCTATGACCGCGACGCGGTCCTTCGCAGCGCCGTCCCGATCACCCCTGGCGCCGGCCTGCACGCACTCGACGCCCGCGCCTAGACGATGTCGATCTCGACCTTCCTCGGCTTGCAGACCGCGCTGCGCGGGCTCACGGCACAGCAGCAGGCACTCGACGTCGCCGGCCACAACATCGCCAACTCCGCGACCCCCGGCTACTCGCGGCAGTCAGCGGTGCTCGTCGCGGCGCCGGCGCTGCATCTCACCGCGGGCGCCGTCGCGACCGGGGCCGGCGCGCTGCTCGGCACGGGCGTCGACATCGCCGCCCTGACGCGGGCTCGCGATGGCTTCCTTGACTTGCAATACCGCGCGCAGGCGATGCAGCTCGGCGACGCGTCGACGCGAGCGGCGTTGCTGGCACAGGCCCAGACGGCGCTGTCAGAGCCGTCCGACGACGGCCTCGCCGCGGGGCTGCAGTCGTTCTGGAACGCGTGGGGCGCACTCGCGAACACACCGACCAGCGCACCCGCGCGGCAGGTGCTGCTCGACGGCGCGAGCGACCTCGCAGCGGGAATCCGCACACTCGACGGGCGCCTGGCCGCGCTCCAGCAGCAGGCCGCCCAGCAGTCGTCAGACCTGCTCGGCCCGAGCGGGGTCGTCCACTCCGCGGCGACCGAGCTGGCAAGCCTCAACGACTCGATCGCGTCGGCCGCCGCGCGCGGCGAGTCGCCGAACGACCTGCTCGACCGTCGCGACCTGCTGCTCGACCAGCTCTCGTCGCTCGCCCAGGTCAGCGTCACACCGAGCACGGCCCGTCCCGGGGCGCTGACGGTGCTCTTCGGCGGCAGCGCGACACCGCTCGTCGACGGCGACGTCACGGGACAGGCCGCGGTCGCCGCGTGGCCGCCGGTGCTCGGCAGCAACCCCGGCGGCGAGCTCGGCGCGCTCGGATCCCTCGCCGACACCGGCGCCGGCCCGCTCGCGAGCCTGCGCGCCGACCTCAGCACGGTGGCCGCGACGCTGGTCTCGGCGGTCAACAACGCCTACACGGCCGGCGGCACCCTGCCCGGCGCGCTCTTCAGTGCGACAGCGGGCAACGAGGCGGCGACGATCGCCGTCGACCCGTCGGTGACGGTCGCCGGCCTGCGCGCCGGAACGGGTGCGGCCGGCTCCAACGACATCGCCCTGGCCGTCAGTGCCCTGCGTGACGCGCCCGCTGGAGCCAGCGACCTGTATGGCGCCTTCGTCGCGCGTGTCGGCAGCACGGTCGCGAACGCCCAGCACGGCGAGACCGTGGCGCAGTCGCTCGGCGACGCCGTCGATGCCCGGCGCCAGTCGGTCTCCGGGGTCTCGATGGACGAGGAGATGACGAGCCTGATCCGCTTCCAGCGCGGATACCAGGCCTCCGCCCGCGTCCTGACGACGATGGACGACATGCTCGACCACCTGATCAACCGCACCGGGATCGTGGGGCTCTGATCGCGATGACGATGCGAATCACCGACGCGACGCTGATCCGAACGGTCCTCGGCGACATCGCGGGGCTCGAAGGCCGGCTGTCGAGCACGCAGGCACGGCTCTCCTCGGGCAAGCAGCTGACACAGCCGTCCGACGATCCGTACGCCACCGGCCGCGCCCTCGGCCTGCGCGCCGATCTCGCCGCGACCCGCCAGCACGGCGCCAACGTCGACGAGGCCTCCTCGTGGGCCGATGTCACCGACAACGCTCTGAGCGGGATCAGCGACGTCGTCAGCCGCGCGCGCGAGCTGCTCGTGCGCGGCGCGACCGACACCGTCGGCGCTTCGGCCCGGATCGCGATCGCCGAGGAGATCGACCAGCTCGCCTCCGGCGCCAAGGATCAGGCAAACGCCGCCTACGACGGCCGCTACGTGCTCGCCGGGACCGCCGTGCACACCCCGCCCTACACCCCCGGCAGCGACGTCTTCGGCGGCGACACGACGGCGATGCTGCGCGAGATCGGCCCGAACACGACGATCCGTGTCAACCAGTCCGCCGGCGACATCCTCGGCAGCGGCACCGCCGCAGCCGACGGGAAGCTGCTCGATGTCCTGCGCACCATCAGCGCGCACCTGCGCAGCGGCGTGCCAGCCGACCAGGCGGCGCTCGGCAGCTCGGATCTCCAGCGGCTCGACGCCACCGCCGACGCGCTGGGCGTACTGCGCGCCCAGACCGGCGCCGTCGCCAACCGCCTATCGCTCGCCAAGGACCGGCTCGGGCAGTCCGAGCAGACCACCGTGACGGCGCTGTCGAACGTCGAGGACGCCGACCTCGCGAAGACGCTCGTCGACTTCAGCACTCAGCAGGCCGCCTACGAGGCGGCGCTCAAGGCCGGCGCCCGGCTCGTACAGCCGTCGCTGTTGGACTTCCTGCGATGACCATGGAGGACGCACCGATGACCATCACCGTCGAAGGCACCCGCTTCGGAGACCTCGAGATCGAGCCCGACCGCGTGCTGCAGATGCCCAACGGCCTGATCGGCATCCCCGGCACGCGCTACGCGCTGATCGGCGACGAGGACGCGACGTTCCGCTGGCTGCAGTCGCTCGACGAGCCGGCGATCGCGCTGCCCGTCACCGACCCGGCGCGCTTCGCGCACCGGATCGAGCTCGACGGCACCGACCATGCCGGCATCGGCGACGGCGAGATCCTCGTCACGGTGCGGGCTGCCGACCGCGCCGAGGACTTCACCGTCAACCTGCGGGCGCCGATCGTCGTCCGCGACGGCTACGCCTGGCAGGTCGTCAACGCGGACGAGCACGCATCGCTGCGTGCGCCGCTGTTCCCGAGCGCCGCGGTCGCGGCCCAAGGGCGCTGACGCATGCTCCACATCACTCGGCACGAGGGCGGCGCGATCCGCATCGGCGATGACGTCGTCATCGAGGTGCTCAACGTCACCGGCACGACCGTCCGGCTCGGCATCACGGCGCCGCAGTCGGTCCCGATCTATCGCGAGGAGCTGTGGCAGGCGATCAGCGCCGAGAACCAGGCCTCGGCGCAGCACGGTGCGGAGACGGCACCGGCGGACATCGCCACGGCCGTCGACGCGCGCGCGTCACGAGGCCGATCGCAGCGACGCGTCATCGGCGAGCAGCGAGAGCCCGTCGCCGCCGGCGAGCGCTGATCCAGCGCTGTCGCCGCGCGCCGCCGCCGTGACGGCGGGCAGGAGGACGGTGACGCTCGTCCCGCTGCCGGGAGCGCTCGCGATCGACGAGTGCCCGCCGGCGGCCGTCGCGATCCCGTGCACCGTCGCGAGGCCGAGACCGGTTCCGGCACCGGCCGACTTCGTCGTGAAGAACGGCTGGAACGCCTGCGCGGCGACGTCCGCCGGCATCCCGGCGCCGTCGTCCTCGACGCACAGCTCGACCCAGCGCTCGGCGCCGCCGCCCGGGTGCGACGTCTCACGATTGCGCGTCCTGATCGCGACCAGGCCCCCGGCCGGCATCGCATCGCGCGCGTTGAGCGCGAGGTTGAGAACGATCTGGTCGACCTGACCGGGGCGCATCCGCGCCGCCCACAGCTCCGGGTCGAGCTCGCAGCGAAGCTCGACATCCTCACCGAGGGTCCGCCGCAGCATCGGCTCGCTCGCCAGCACGGCGGCGTTCAGATCGACGATCTCGCCGACCTCGCCGAGCTCATGCTCGGTCGCGAGCAGCTGCTGCGTCAGCTCGGCGGCATGCCACGCCGCGCGGCGAACCTCCAGCAGCTCGGCATGGACCGGCGAGCCTGGCGCCACGCCTTCGATCGCACCTTCGTTGACGTTGAGAATCACCGCCAGGAGGTTGTTGACGTCGTGGACGACGGCGCTCGCGTGGCGGCCGATGTTCTCGAAACGCCGGCTGCTCTGCAGCACCAGCTCGTCGGCCGTGCCGGCGCGAACGGAGTCGGCACGGCGCCCGGGCAGCGACCGCACGAGGCGAGATCTGAGGCTGAGGTTCGAGCTCATCGCTGCTCTGGATCGAGTCGTTCGATCCGGCGCACAGTCTGCACACCGATGCAGACGACTTGCGCTCGAGCGGGCGCCGTCCGCGCCGGCTGCGCTCGCTCACCAGGGCGACGGCTCGTAGTCCTTGAGAAAGCAGCCGTGGAGATCCTCGCCGGCCTCGCCGCGGACGATCGGGTCATAGACGCGTGCGGCGCCGTCGACGAGATCCAGCGGAGCGTGGAAGCCCTCGTCCGCGAGCCGCATCTTCGTCGGATGCGGGCGCTCGTCGGTGATCCAGCCGGTGTCGACGCTCGTCATCAGGATCCCGTCGGAGAGCAGCTCGCCGGCGCTCGTCCGGGTCAGCATGTTCAGCGCCGCCTTGGCCATGTTCGTGTGCGGATGGCCGGGGCCCTTGTAGCCGCGGCCGAACTGCCCCTCCATCGCAGAGACGTTGACCACGTAGCTGCGCCGCGCCTGCGTCGCGGCGAGCGAGGCGCGCAGCCGGCTGACGAGGATGAACGGCGCCGTGACGTTGCAGAGCTGGACCTCGAGCATCTCCGTCGGCTCGACCTCGTCGACGACCTGGATCCAGCTGTTGACGGCCTGGAGGTCGGGCACGAGCCCGCCGGCATCGATCGCGGTGCCGTCGGCGATCTTCTCCGGCGAGGCCGAGCGGGCGACGAGCGCCTGCGCGACCAGCGCGCGTGGTGTCGGCGCCCAGTGGTCGGTCGCCGGCTCGCCGGCCTG
>Ga0075430_100000831_pt1 | contig 24163 bp, 24 predicted proteins | sample RhiMetdeltSRZDD4_FD_75294 | JGI IMG/M metagenome (GOLD analysis project Ga0075430, IMG submission 75294) | Populus rhizosphere microbial communities from Tennessee, USA - Rhizosphere MetaG P. deltoides SRZDD4 | ecosystem: Host-associated > Plants > Roots > Rhizosphere > Soil | place: USA... | reverse complement strand
TCAAGGACCGGCAACAGAACAAGGGCGCGAGCGCGACAGCGGGCCGCGCATCTAGCGGTCCCTCGAAGGAACAGGTCGCGCGGCAGACAACAAGGCCCTAAGTCTGCGCCTTGACACGTCGTCGCCCACGCCCGCTCGAACCTTCCCACCACAGGAGGCGGTCGATCAAGCCGACTTGACTTTCATCCGTCGTCCAACTCAGCACTGCCGAAGCGGGTCGCCTCGGCTGCTGCGCTCGCCTTGATGCGATAGCGCTAGAAGCGGGTCATGGAACTCCACGTCGCGCTACTCCGTCTCGTCCATCTCAGCAGCGAGCGGTGGGGCGCCACGCGCCGCCCGGCCGTCTGTAGCGCCGGAGCGCGCTGACGACGACTCGGCGGTATCTTCCCTAGCGTCGCTATCGGTGATACGCCTGTTCACGGTTGTCGCGGCGGTAATCGCGGTTGCGACCGTCATCGCCCTGGTCGTTCTGTGGCCCGGGAGCGTCGAGTCCCAGGTTGCGCAGGGCATCGCCACGGACAGCGAGCGGGCCCACGTCGACTCGGTGATGGATGGCTTCTGCGCCGGGTTCGCGACTCAGCAGTGTCAGTTCGTGCACGCGACGATTGAGAGCGGCTCCGAGAAGGGCGAGCGGATCGTGGTCCAGCTCAGCGCCGGTGGCTTCGATCCCGACGTCGATCCGGGCGACGAGATCCGCGTGGCCAAGGCGCCCAAGCCGCCGAAGGGCGCGCCGGCCGTGACCGGGACCGGTTACACCCTCTCCGACTTCGAGCGCCGTAAGCCCATGCTGATCCTCGCCGCGCTGTTCGCCTTTGTCGTGATCGTGTTCGCGCGCTGGCGCGGCCTGCTCTCGCTCGTCGGGCTCGGGATCAGCCTCGTGATCGTGCTGCTGTTCGTCGTGCCCGCCATCCTCGACGGGAGGTCGGCGCTGCTGGTGGCAGTGGTCGGTTCGGTGGCGGTCGCCTACACCACGATTCCGCTCGCGCACGGCTGGGGGCCGAAGAGCCTGGCGGCGCTGCTCGGCAGCGTGGCGAGCCTGATGTTGACCGCGCTGCTCGCCGTGCTGTTCACCAACCTCACTCACCTCACCGGGCTGTCGAGCGAGGAGGCAATCTTCCTGCAGATCGGAAACGCCGACGTGTCGCTGCAGGGGCTGCTGCTGGCGGGCATTGTGATCGGCGCGCTGGGGGTGCTTGACGACGTGACGATCAGCCAGGCCTCGACCGTGATGGCGCTCCGCCGCGCGAACCCCGGCCTCGCCTTCCGGCGCCTCTCGGGGCTCGCGCTCGATGTCGGTCGCGACCACGTGAGCGCGACGGTGAACACGCTCGTGCTCGCCTACGTGGGCGCCTCGCTGCCAATCCTGTTGCTCTTCAGCGCGGCCGACCTCGGCGTCGGCAACGCCCTCAACCTCGAGGTGGTCGCGAAGGAGGTCGTCGCGACGCTCGTAGGGTCGATCGGGTTGATCGCCGCTGTGCCGATCACCACCGCCCTCACGGCGCTGCTGGCGCTCAGCGTCGCTCCCGAGCAGATCGAGGACGATGACGGCCACGCGCACTAGGCGCGCATACGGTTCCGTCGCCTAGCCGGAGCCGCTGACCAGCGTCGCCGAGGCGAGCACCGCGCCCATCGCGAGCAGCATCGTGATCGCGCGAAGCCGCTTCGGCGTGAGCCATGCGTAGCGGCGGCTACCGAGGTACGCGCGCGTGCCGGCGGCGGCGCCGACGGCTGTCATCGCGGTGGCCATGCACTGAATGCACATGGGAGGTGGACTATACGCCCACGCAGAGACTCCTTTCCGTGACGGATGGGCGGTGGCGCTCTCCGCCTGGCCTCGATAGCGCGCGCTGGGTAGCTGGCTCGCCGCCGAGGGCTCGCGTCGCTTGCGCTTCCGCGTGATGGGAGGTGTCTTCCTGTCAGTGCGCTCGCTGCTGCCTCGGACGAGATCCAGGCGTACCCTGGCGAGCGATCGGCGGTCACGACGCGCCCGGATCCGTGAGGAAGCGGCCGCGACCAGGCGGTAAGAGTTTGCCCCCGAAGCACAATTCTCGGGGCAAACTCCCGGTAATCGCCCGTAATCGGTGCGCATTCTACCGCGGGTGGGCGCAGCGACTGGGCGCCGAAAGCCCTGCAAACTCGCATGATTCGAGCGCGGCGCGCGCCCGAATCGCACCCAGGAGGTCGCCGGTTCGAGTCCGGCTAGCTCCATCAAGGAGTCCCGGCAAACACCCTGAATCTCGGATCGGCGCCGTCCTGCAGGGCGGCGAATCTAGGCCAGAACTCCCAGTAAGGCGTCCCGACTGAGCGCCCCGGCGAACTGCCGCATCCGCCGACAAGCAGGGATCACGATCTGCGCTGTCGCGTGTCGTCCAGTGCGGTAGTGCGTGCCCGGGAGCCGAGACGCCCGCAGCTGGCGCGAAGCAGCAGCGTGCGCGGCGTCGCGCGAACGCGATGCGCGACTCAGCCCTACAGAGGCCGAACGAGTGGGTCGCTACCGCGGTCCGCGCGCGGGCATGAGAACTCGCGCAGCCACGCCACCTCCTTCACCGAGGGTCGGAACGCGCGGAGAACGAATGAGCTCATCGACATGGATCCACTCGGCCGCGCTCGGGGTTCGGGTCGGCGAGGGTCGAATGGGACTGCTGGGCGTGGCGGTCTCACGGTCGCGATCCGGCCGCGCGGGTGCTCGCGGGGCTTGGCTCTACCAGTCTGGCGGGCGGCGTGATGACCTCCACGGTCACGCTCCCGTCCAGCGAGAGGTCGACCGGCTCCCGCCGGTCGCAGTCAAGAGACCAGCGGTCTCTAATGCACGGTCGACGTGTCCGGGGCCCAGATGCCGAGGTACGACCGCAATCTCGCCGGCGAGCGAGCAGTCTGCAAGGTCGGGGCTTCGACGTCAATAGCCTGACGCGCCGCCTAGAGCGGCAGCCGCGGGGGGCGACCGCGGACCACGGGAGCAGTAGGGGCCGATTGCAATCGGGTCGGCCCTCGCCAGTCCTACGGTGAGCCGGTGAGGATCCGCTCGAGGGCACCTAGGAGGCGGAGGGCCGGCTCGCGGCGGTCGGGATCGAGTCGGTCGAGCGTTCCGGCCAGGCGCGCGAGCGTCGCGGCCTCTCCCTCTCGCGCGAGGGTGGCGCGTGCCCCTCGTGCGCGCTCGACGACGTCGAGCGCGATCGCGCCCTGCCGCGCGACGAGCACGAGCAGCTCCATCTCTGCCATGCGGAAGGGCCGTTCGCTTGGCCGGTCGAGCACGGTCAGGACGCCGAGCGCGCGCTCTCCGCGCAGCAGGGGCGCCGCCATGAGAGCTTTGGGCAGGTAGCCGGTCGATTCGGCGATGTCGCGCGCGAAGCGAGGGTCGCCTGCCACGTCGTCGAGCACGAGCGGTTCACGCGTGCGCAGGACGAAGCCGGTGAGTCCGGCCCCGGAGGGGAAGCGCCGGCCGATCAGGGCGGACGAGCTGTCTCCGGTCGCTGCGCGGAAGATGAGCTCGTCGGTCTCCTCGTCGTAGGTCGTGATCGATGTCGCCTTGGCCTCGAAGACGGCGCGCGCCACCTCGACGATTGAGCGCAGCAGCTCCTCGTGCGCCTCCTCGCCCGCGAGCGCCGACGCGGCGACGGCGGTCTCGAGCGGTTCTTCGGTCATTCAGGGCTCCTTTCTCGCGTTGGCGGCGGTGAGGCGAAGCACGCTCTTGAGCTCGAACGGGGTCAGGCCGGGGTGCTTGGCCAGGATCAGGGCGCAGATCCCGGACATGTGGGCGGTGGCGAAGCTGTTGCCCGACGTGTGAAGGCTGCCGCCGCCGCGCCACGCGACCTCGACATCGAGCCCGCGAGCGTAGAACTCGACCGGGGGTTCGGGGTTGTAGTAGAAGCGCAACGGGTCGGTATCCTCGTGGCTCCCCACGGAGATCACCGAGGAGAAGCGCCACGGGTAGCTCTCGACCTCCATGTTGTGCGCCGAGGCCACGACGGTGGTGCGGCGAAAGTACGCGTCGTCGGTGAGCTCGTGGAGGAGCGCGAGCAGCTCGCGCTTGGTCGTGGACAGGCTCATGTTGATGAGCTGATAGCCGGCCTCGATCGCCCAATGCAGTCCTGCCAGCAGCGAGCCGCCGCTGCCCCGGTTGGCGGGACCGAGTACCCGGGCGCTGGCGATCGTGCAGTCGGGGGCCAGCGAGCGGATGATCCCCGCGCAGGCCGTGCCGTGGCCGAAGACATCTCCCTCCGTGTCGTCGACGAGCCGTGCGATCCCCTCGTCGTCGGCCACCACCGCCACCGAGCGTTCGATTTGGCCGACGCGTGGGTGATCGGCGTCGACGCCGCTGTCGAGGATGCACACCCGAACTCCTGCGCCGCTCGAGCCGCCCCACGCCCACTCCGACGTGAGCTCGAACGGGAAGCTCGGGGGCATCGAGATGGTGCCCGCGCGATCGGCCCGCAGGCTGTAGGAGGGAAGCCGGCGCGGGGTCTCTGCCACTGCGCGATCGTACCCTCTTGCGGCGCATTGCCTAACCCGGATAGTGTCCGCTCTCACCGCGGCGGTATAGGGCCGCTGCGCCGGCGGAAGGAGCCACCGTGGAAGCGGAAAAGATCACGCTCGAGCCGACCGAGGACGGTAAGCGCTGGCGCGTCAAGCCGGAGGGTGGCGACGTCGAGGGCCATGTGTTCAGGTACTTCTCGATCGAGCCTGCCGGCGAGGACGACAAGGGCGAACCGCTCTTCGCCGTCAAGTCGGACGGCGGCGACGACGTGACCGGGCACATGCTCAGGGGGATTTGATCGGTGTAGTCGCGCGGTCGGGGCCGTCGCCCGGCCCCGGCCGCTCGCATCTGGTGTGTTGAAGCCCGCGGGCTGAGGCGACGTCGGTGGCGGTTGCGTTCTCGGCCCCCGTTGCCCAAGCGGTCACCGGGCTGGCGAGCGTATTTCGGTCTCCCAACCTGCGTCGGCTCGAGCTCGCCTACGCCGCGTCGCTGATCGGCCTGTGGGGGTACTCGATTGCGTTCGTGGTCTACGCCTTCGAGGCTGGAGGCGCAACGCTGGTCGGTGTGGCCGCGGTTGTGCGGCTGCTTCCCGCCGCGGTCGCGGCGCCCTTCGCGGCGCTGCTGGCGGACCGCCATTCGCGCCGGCTCGTCATGCTCCTCACAGACCTCTGCCGCGCGCTGGTGATCGCCGCGATGGCTGTCGCCGTGGCGTCCGAGACGCCCGTGGCCGCCGTGTTTGGCCTTGCCGGGCTGATGGGGGTGCTGAGCACGGCGTTCGAGCCGGCGAAGAATGCGCTCCTGCCGTCGCTGGTGGACGACCCCGAGCAGCTCACGGCCGCCAACGTCGCGACCTCGACGCTCGAGAGCACCGCGATCTTCGCCGGTCCCGCCGTTGGAGGGCTGGTGCTCGCGCTCGCCAGCACCGAAGCCGCCCTCGCGGTCACCGCGGCGCTGCTGGTGTGCTCCGCGGCGCTCCTGGCGCGGATCGACGCGAAACCCGCGCCCGACCCGAAGGCAGAGCGAGACGAGCCGCCACAGCAGGAGAGCCTTGCAGAGCAGCTCCTCGGTGGCGCTCGAGCGATAATCGCGGACCGACGGATCGCGCTGGTGATGGGGCTCCTCAGCGCCCAGGTGCTGGTCGCCGGAGCGCTCGGTGTGTTCGTCGTCGTGATCGCGCTCGAGCTGCTCGAGCTCGGCAGCGGCGCGGTGGGGCTGCTGAACTCGGCCGCCGGCATCGGGGGCCTGCTCGGCGCCGTTGCCGCGCTCGCGGCGGCCGCTAAGCGCGGGCTGGCCGGGACGTTCGGCATCGGAATCGTTGCATGGGGATTGCCCCTCCTCTTGATCGCCGCATGGCCCGAGCCGGTCGTCGCGTTCGTCGCCTTCGGCCTGTTGGGAATCGCCAACACCGTTGTCGACTCAACCGGTCTCACCCTTCTCCAGCGCACCACGCCGGACCACCTGAGCGGGCGCGTGTTCGGCGTGCTGGAGACACTGGTGATCATCGGCCTAGCGCTCGGCTCACTGCTCACGTCCCTGCTGCTCGCTGCCGCCGGGACGGTCGCCTCACTGGTCATCGTCGGCGCTTTCCTGCCCACGCTCGCGCTGCTCGCTTGGCCTGCGCTGCGACGGATCGACGCCGAGATGCCTCCGCCAGAGCACGAGCTCGAGCTGCTTCGAGGCGTGCCGCTGTTCGCGCCGCTGGCGCTCTCGTCGCTCGAGCAGCTCGCCACCCGCCTCGAGCGCGTGCGCTGCCCTGCGGGCAGCGAGGTCATCCGCCAGGGCGAAACCGGCGACCGGTTCTACGTGATCGAGAGCGGCGAGGTCGAGGTATTCGAGGACGGGATCGCGGCACGACGAGAGGGCCCCGGTGACTTCTTCGGCGAGATCGCCCTGGTGCGCGACATGCCCCGCACCGCGACCGTCGTCGCGCTCACCGACCTCGAACTGCTCGCACTCGAGCGCGAGCCCTTCATCGCCACCGTCACCGGGCACGCCCGCACGCGTGAGGCGGCCGACGCCGTGATTCAAGCCAGGCTCGGCTCTGTGCGCGCAGCAGCAGGGTCCGTCTGACGCGCTCTGACCTCGCCGCTCGACGCTTCGCCCGCGTCATCCGCCTGATGGACTCCCACTAGCAGGCATCCCGTTCGGGCATCCGATGCCGCGAGGCCGCAGGACCGCCCGGCAGAGCGTCGCCCCCCAGACAGAGGCAGGAGCGAGATCGAACGGAACTTGCGCCAGCTAACGCCCGCTGTTCGTCCAACTGAGCAGCCTCAGGTTCGGGCATCGAGAAGCTCGTTCCGCGAGTGAGAGGGAAGCTCAGTTCGTGGGGCACTGCCCCTTGGGCAGTAAGCTCGGCTCGATTCGCACCCGCCCGGAGCCGCGTATGCGAGAGCGCCACGACACGGTCGTGATCGGGGGCGGCCAGGCCGGACTGGCTATGAGTGCCGTGCTGCAAACGTACGGTCGCGAGCATGTGGTATTGGAGCGCCGGCGGGTCGGCGAGCGCTGGCGGTACGAGCGCTGGGCGTCGCTGCGTTTCCAGTTTCCGAACTGGTCGCTTGAGCTGCCGGGCTACGCGTACCGCGGCGACGACCCGAACGGCTTCGCGCACTGGCGTGAGGTGCTGGGCGTCATCGAGGACTACGCTGCCAGTACGCGTGCCCCGGTCAGGGAGCGCACAGAGGTCAGCGGGCTGCGCACCGACGATGGGGGCTTCGTGCTGTCCGTGCCGGCCGGGACGATCCACGCCAGTCACGTTGTCGTCGCGACCGGGCCGTTCCAGCGGCCGCGCATCCCGCCGTTGTCGGAGAGCGTTGCGCCGTCGGTGCTGCAGACCGACCCGACCCGCTACCGGCGCCCCGAGGAGCTGCCGGACGGCGCCGTGCTCGTTGTCGGCAGTGGGGCATCCGGCTGCCAGCTCGCCGACGAGCTGCTGCGTGCCGGGCGCACCGTGTTCCTGTCGGTATCGAGGCACCGGCGCGTGCCGCGGCGGTTCCGCGGCAAGGACGTCTACTGGTGGCTGGACCGGATTGGCCGCTTCGCCCAGACGATCGACAGCTTCCCCGGGCGGCGGTGGCCCCCGTCGACCGTCGTCACCGGCATGAGCGGCGGCTACGACGTCGACGTGCGCCAGATGGCCGCAAACGGCATCCGGGTGCTCGGCCGGGTCGTCGGCGCGTCCGACCACGTGCTGGCCGTCGCGAGCAACGCCAACGACATCCTCGACGAGGCCGACGCGGCGTTCGCCGCCTTCCTGACCGCCGCCCGCGACCTCGCGGCCGCGAACCCGGACCTGGGTCTGGCCCAGGAGGAGTCCACCGAGTCAGCAGGGCTCCCGGCCACCGTCGCCGAGGTCGACTCCCTCGACCTACAGCGCGAGAACATCGCGGCGATCATCTGGGCGACCGGCTACAGCTACGACTACGACTGGCTCCAAGTTCCCGTCTTGGACGCCCAGGACCGGCCGCTCCAGCGGCGCGGGGTCACCCAGGTGCCGGGGCTCTACTTCCTCGGGCTGCACTGGATGCACACCTTCAAGTCCGGCCTATTCTCCGGCGTTGGCAGCGACGCGGAGTACCTCGCGGAACACATTCGTCTCATGACGAGACGGTGACTACGCCAGCGACGGTGCCGCTCCGGTAGTCGAACTAGGCAAGCATCCTGGCTGCTGCGTTTGCATGCAGAAGGAGCACCCCGCCCGGCGCCGCCGACACTGCTGAGATGGACGAGGAGGAGCTCTGTTGATCGGAACTGGTGGGCGGCTCGAGAGTGCTGGAGTTCGTCCATGGCAGGAGCGACCGGGGCTGTGAGGACACGCCCGCCTTCCTGGGGAGGCAGCGGTCCGTGTTGTCACGCACAGGTGGCGGCGGATCCGCGACGGCGACGGATGCGTCTCGGTTGGGCCCTGGCCAGGCACCACGGAGCGCAGGGGCAGCGGAAGTCCTGGCCGGCCTAGGTGGCTGCTCAGGCGCCGCGCAGTGCGGCCGGGAGTTGTTCGCGGGTTTCGATGTCGAGTTTTCGGTAGCTGTTGGAGAGGTGCATTTCGACGGTGCGTTGGGTGACGAACAGGGCTTGGGCGATGTGTTTGTTGGTGTGGCCTTGGGCGGCGAGTTCGACGACGCGGAGCTCGGCTGGTGTGAGCGAGTCGCGGCCGGTCTGTGCGATTCGGCGTGGGCGGGCGCCCGCGAGTCGCAGTTCCTCGCGTGCGTGGTCGACGAGTGCGGTGGCGCCGCAGCGGTGGGCGAGCTCGGCGCCCTCGGCGAGCGTCGCGCGGGCCTCGGTGCGCTTTCCGGCTCTGCGGATGGCGCTGCCGAGGTCGATCAGCGCGCGCGCCCGTGCTCGAGCCGCGCGTCTGAGCCGGCTAGCCTCTCGACGGCTTCGGTCAGGGTCTCCTGGTCGGCGTCGTGGACGAGGGCGTGGGCGTGCAGCGCGACTCCGATCGCACGCTGAGCGCCGAAGGAGCGGGCGAGCGCGAGCTCTTCGTCGACGAGGCGGCGAGCCTCGGACTGATCGCCGAGCGCGAGTTGGCAGAGCGCGGTCTGGGAGCGCCACGCGACCCAGAGCCCAGCCCGGGCCTGCCAGTCGCGCTCGAAGCGCTCGCACTCGCGCAGCGCCTCAAGCGCCGATTGTGGCTTGCCCTCAGCGGCGAGCAGGTAGGCGCGGCCGGCGCGCAGCGGCTGGCTCGGTGGGGCCTCGGGGTCTTGGGGGATGCGCTCGAAGGCGTCGAGCGCGCGGCGGGCTTCGTCCGCTCGGCCGCGCTCCACGAGCACGAAGACGAGCGCCGCGGTAGCGACGGCGCTTGGGACCGGCCAGTCGGCCATGGCCGGCTGCTCGAGCCATAGGCGGGCGTCGGCCTCGGCCGCCGCCAGCCGTCCGGCGAGGTAACGCGCGTGGGCGCGGAACGCAGCCGCTGCCGCGACCGCCCCCTCGAGGCCCCGCTCGCGGGATTGGGCGATCGCGTCGGTGAGCGTCTGCTCGGCGCTCGCCAGCTCTCCCGCTTGGCTGAGCGCCACCGCCGCGGCGTATGCGAACGGCCGCCCGGCGGCGGGCGCGAGGCGGACCAGGACCCCGTCGCCGAGCGCGCGCTCTGCCAACCGGATCGTGCCGGCGGCCGTGCCGGTCATCGCGGCATGGAGCGCGAGCGGTACGAGCAGCGGCCGTGTCTGTTCGTCGGGGAGCTGCTCGACCCGCGCCCGCGCCTCGCGTAGGCGCTGCGCCACGAGTGGCCTGACAGCGCGCGGACTCGGCCCCGACACCAGGATCAGCGCCTCGACCATGCTCCGGAGCATCGGATCCTCGAGGCCCTCGAGCGCGCGCTCGAACACGGCTACCGCGCGCTCTTCCTGGGGGTGTCGGGAATCGAGCAGCTGGTGGCCGAGCGCCAGGCCGATCGTCGCGCGCGCCGGCTGTGTCTCCGTGAGCTCCAAGGCCTCCAAGAGCAGCTCGGTCGCATCGGTGTCGCCGAGCAGGTGGTGCGTAAGGCCGAGCTCGGCCAGCAGCTCGGTTCTGTCAGCCGGCGCGGGCGGCTCGGCGAGCGCCCGGCGCAGGTATCTGACGGCGCTGTCGGGGGCGCCGCGCGCCTGCGCGGCGCGGGCGGCCGCGCGCAGCATTGCCACCGTATGCGGGTCGCCGTGCGGGTCGGCCGCCAGCAGGTGGACGGCGGCTTGCTCGGGGTCGCCGGCCAGAAGCTCGGCGGCGCGCCGCCGCATGCGGGCCCGCTCGCTCGCCGGGGTGTCGTGGTAGATCGCGGTCCGCACGACCGGGTGCGCGAACCGCACCGGTCGCCTCACGGAGAGCACGCCGAGCGCGGTCAGCGAGTCGGCGATCGCGGCCGCCACGGCCGGCTCGAGCCCCGCCAGCCTTGCCGCCTGTGACGGCTCGTCGGCCTCGCCCAACACGGCCAGCGCGCGCGCGAACCCGCGCGCGTCCGGCCCCAGGCGGCCGACCCGCAGCAGCACCGCCTTCGCGATCCGCGGCGGGCCGAGCTGGCGGACAGCCGCCGGGTCGAGCCCTGCCGCCGAGTCGATGTGCGCCGCCGCGCCGCGATCGTGGACCAGCTCCAGCAACAGCTCACCGAGCAGGAACGGGTTCCCGCGCGAGCTCTCATGGCAGGCATCGCATAGCTCCGGCGGCGCGTCCTCGCCCAGGCGGCCGCGCACGATCGAGGCGACCGCGGCGCGCGACAGCGCCGCCGGGCGCAGCAGCTGCGCCGCGAGCAGCAAGCCGTCCAGCAGCTCCGGATCCGGGCTCGTCTCGCCCGTTCGTAGGGTCGCGACGATCGCGACCGGCACGCCCTCCAGGCGCATCACCAGGTAGTGCAGAAACCTCAGCGACGGACCATCGACCCACTGCAGATCGTCGACGGCGACAAGCAGCGGCGAGCGCTCGGCCAGGTTGACCACCAGCCAGTAGAGGCCGTGCAGCGCCGCCTGCGACAGATCCCCTGTTGGCGGCGCCGCGGCGGCCTGCGGTGCGATCACCACCTCCGCCAAGCCTGCGGCGCCGGCAAAAAGATCCGCACGCTCGCTGTCCTCCGCGACCGCCACCCGTGGCTCGAGCAGCTGACGCACGACCCCGAAGCCAAAATCGCGCTCCAGCTCGCCGCCGCGCGCATACAGCACCTCGAGGCCCATGCCGTCCGCCGCCGCGCGCGCCTCCTCGAGCAGGCGCGTCTTACCGATCCCCGCAGGGCCCTCGATCACCGCCAGCCGTCCCTCGCCAGCACGGACGTCAGCCAGCAGCCCGCCCAACACGGCCAGGTCGCCCTCGCGCTCCAGCAGCGCCGGCGTCGGCGCGTCGGTGCCTGGCCGGGATGAGGGATCGGGGCTCATGCCAAGTGCTCGGGCGCGGCCCGGCCGCGCTTATCGGTTCGGTCGCGGCCAGAAAACTCTTCGGTCATGACTTCGGTCGCGACCACGTTGTGCCGCTCCGCCAGCGCATCGAGCATGTTCGCATGAACCGCCGGCCGCAGACCACCACAGCGACGCTCGAGCTCGAGCTCGCCACCGAGGCGCCCACGGGCGCGCTCACCGACGGCGCCGGACAGGCCCGCCGCTTCAGCGGCTGGATCGAGCTCGCCGCCGCGATCGAGGACTGGCGCACCAGCACGGCGCAAGCCGACCCCCGCCAGGCCGCGATCAAGCAACCGGACCGTCGGCCGGCGGCCACCACAACCCACCGAAACCCAAGCGAGGCAACCCAATGATTCGACCGATCCTCAAGCGGCTGCTCGGCCGCCACGGCACCGCCGTCGCCTATCTGGCGCTGTTCGCCGCGCTCGGCGGCAGCGCCTACGCCGCCGTCACCGTCACCGGCGCCAACGTCAAGGACGGCACGATCACCGGCAAGGACGTCAAGAACCGCTCGCTCAGCACCGGCAAGCTCAGCGCCTCGGCGCTCAGCTCGCTCACGGGCAAGCCCGGCCCCGCCGGCCCGCAAGGCGACAAGGGCGCACCCGGCCCGGCCGGCGCTACCGGACCCGCGGGCCCTACCGGACCCAAAGGCGAAACCGGCGCAACCGGTCCCGCCGGCCCAGAAGGACCGCAAGGGTCCCGCGGTCTCCAAGGCCCAAGCGGGGTCAGCGGCTGGGAATACCGGGTCTCGGACCCGGGCCTGCGTCTCGCGTCCTATCACACCGGGACGACGCGGGTCAGCTGTTCGAGCGGCAAGAAGGCGCTCGGCGGCGGCGTGGGCAGCACCCACCACCGCACCTACGCCTCAACGAGCAGGCCGATCGAACCCGGAACCGGCTGGGTGGTCACGGCCCACAACTCCGCCGACTACACCGAGGCAACGGTCTACGCCTGGGTGATCTGCGCGAACGTCTCCCAGTAGGTCCGTTCCCGCGTCCCTGACGACCCTCGGCGACCGGCCCGCGCTCGACGCGGGCCGGTCCCAGAGGCACAGAAACTCGCAACAACTCCCTCGAAGGAAGGCACTCCAATGCGACCCATCCTCCGGCGGCTCTTGGGCCGCCATACGACCGCCGTCGCCTACCTGGCGCTGTTCGCCGCGCTCGGCGGCAGCGCCTACGCCGCCGCCACCGTCACCGGCAGCAACATCAAGGACGGCACCGTCACCGGCAAGGACGTCAAGAACCGCTCGCTCGGCACCAGCAAGCTCAGCGCCAGCGCGGTGAGCTCGCTGACCGGCCAGCCCGGCCCGGCCGGCCCCCAAGGCGAGAACGGCGCCGCCGGCGAGCGCGGCCCGATCGGTATGACCGGCGCGCAGGGGCCGCAGGGTCCGCAGGGGCCGAAGGGTGATCAGGGCGTGGCCGGGAAAGACGGTGCCCCCGGTCTGCCAGGCACGGCCCGCGCATATGGCGCAACCTGGGGAAGGGGTTGCTCACAAGTCTTCCCGCATTATTGCGGCCTTCATGGCTCGCGCAGAAATATCGACTACGTGGTTCGCGTCGGCGTTGGCGTCTACTGCGTCGGCGTCAATGGGATAAGCCCCGTAGGCGGGGTGGCGCTCGTCTCTACACGGTTCGTCACCGGCGATGCGATCCAGGTCAACCCGGACTTCCAGAGCGCCTGCGTTTCGAGCGAGTTCGAGATCCGCACGTTCGCAGGCACAAGCCTGGCGGACCGCGACTTCGCGATCGCCATCCTGTAACTGGCGAGAGGCTTCGACGAGACGGCCCTGGCCTTAGCAGGGTGTTGGTCGAGCGGCGGTCTTAGGGCCGCCGCTCGTCATTGCCTCAAGCGGGCACCTCGGGCGAGGTTGCAGCGCTCGCAGGACGGCTGAGGTTGCCGAGCCGGTCGCTGCCGCCGTCCGCGACGGGGATGACGTGGTCAACGTGGAGGCGCCGGTGAGTGTGGCGGCGGCACCAGGTTCCGCCGAGGGTGAGCGCCAGCGCGACGATCGCGATTGCGTGTGCAGAGAACCGTCTCATTGATCTCGAGCTCCTGTCTGGTCGCAGTCGAACAGATGCGGACAGGCTCGCCGCGAAGCGGGCTGTGCGCTATGGCGGGTCCCTGCCATTGCGGCCGCACTCTGCCGGCGGTGCGCGCTAGGGTCGAATCGCGATGGGGGTGACCGCACCGCTGCTCGTCGGGCGCGAGGAGGAGCTGCGCGTGATTGAGCGCGCCTTCGAGGTGGTCGAGGGTGGTGGCTCGCGCGCCGTCGGGGTCACGGGCGAGCCGGGCATCGGCAAGTCACGGCTGCTGGCGGAGATGGCCGCGCGGGCGTCTAAGCGCGGCCATCTGGCGGTCGGCGGTCGCGCGGCGGAGCTCGAGCGCGACGTTCCGTTCTCGCTGTGGGTGGACGCGCTCGATGAGGAGGTCGGCCGCGGCGGCGGCGAGCTGCTGGCCGGTGTCGGCGACGAGCGTCTTCCCGACTTGGCTGTAGCGCTGCCCGTGGTGTCCCGCGTAACCGGCGTTGAGCCGGCGGCCACCGGTGAGCGACACCGGGTGGCGCGCGCGGTGCGGGCGCTGCTCCAGCAGCTCGCCGCCGCGCAGCCGTTGAGCGTTCTCCTGGATGACGTGCAGTGGGCGGATCCGGCGTCGGCAGAGGTGATCGGCCTGCTGCTTCACCGATTGCCGGAGGTCGGCGTGCTGCTCGCCCTCGGCGCGCGCGCCGGCCGCGTGCCGGTGCTGGAGGAGGCGTGGCACGCGGCGGCGCGTCACGGGACTGCCGATGTGCTCGAGCTGCGGCCGCTGTCGCGGGACGCTGTCGACTCGCTGCTCGGGCACGGGGTCGGGCCGGCGGCTGGGGCTCGCCTCTATCGCGAAAGCGGCGGCAATCCGTTTTTCCTGCAGGCGCTCGCGGGCGCGGGCGAGCCGGCGACGTCGCACGCCCAGCCGGCGCTGGGCGCGCTCGGAGTGCCGCGCACGGTGATGATGGCGCTCGCTGGCGAGATCGGTGCGCTCGACGACGGCGCCCGCCTGTTCGTGCAAGGTGCGGCGGTGGTCGGCGACCCGTTCGAGGCCTCGATGGCCGCAGCTGCCGGCGATGTGCCGCCTGCCGAGGCGCTCGAAGCGCTCGACGCCGTGCTCGCCGCCGACCTGGCCAGGCCCACCGACGAGCCGTCGCGCTTCGGCTTCCGGCATCCGTTGGTTCGCCGGGCCGTGTACGAGGCCGCCGGCGGCGGCTGGAAGCTGGCCGCGCACGCGCGGGCCGCGGAGGCGCTCGCGGCGAGGGGCGCGAGCGTCGCCGAGCGGGCGCACCACGTGGCGCGCGCGGCGCACCCGGGCGACCTTGCCGCCGTCGAGTTGCTGGCACAGGCCGGTGAGCAGACCGCGCGCGACGCCCCCGCGACCGCGGCGGGCTGGTATGCGACCGCTCTCCGCCTGCTGCCGGGTACTCCGGATCACGACGCCCGGCGCGTGGCGTTCCTGCAGGCTCAGGGCGCGGCGCTGGCAGCGGCCGGACGCGCGGTCGAGGCACGCGACGTTTTCCGTCGACTGCTCGCGATGCTCCCGGCGGACGCCGCCGCGGAGCGGGTGGCGGTCGCCGCCGTCCTCGGCGAGCTCGAGGCGCTCTGGACGAACAACGCCGAGGGGGCGCGCCGGCTGCTCGAGTCCGAGCGGGCCGCGCTCGGCGACGGCGAGCCGGGCCTGTCGGGCGCGCTCGCGCTGGTCCTGGCGCGCGAGCGCGCCGTGCACGGTGATCACGCCGGCGCCGAGGCCCTGGCCGACGAGGCCCAGGCTCTCGCGTGCGCGGCCGGCGATCGCGCGCTTGAGGGCGAGGCAGCCGCGACCGCGGCCGACGAGGCGCACTGCCGCCTCCGTCGCGACGACCCAGACGAACTCGCCTCCGTGGACGCGAAGATCGCGGCGGCGGGGGCGCTGGTGGACGCGCTCCCCGACGAGCGGGCCGCCGAGCGGCCCCAGACGCTCTTCTGGCTCGCCGTCGCGCGAGTCTTCACAGGCACCCTGAAGCCCGCGCACGCCGCAGCGGAGCGCGGCATCGGGGTGGTGCGCGCGAGCGGTCAGGGCCTCTACGTGCCGGCCTTCGTCTGCGTGCGAGGCTGGATCGACGCCAAGCTCGGCAGGCTCGACGCCGCCGAGGCAGACATCGAGGAGTCGCTCGAGAGCGCCCTCCTGTCCGGGAACCCGCAGGTCGCGTACTGGTCGTCGATCGCGTCCAGCCGGATCGCGCTCGCGCGCGGAAGCGTCGAGGAGGCGATCGAACATGGCGAGGCCGCCTGGGAGCGGATCGGGATCATCGAGTACTCGCAGGCGGGCTACACGCTCGCCGATGCCCGGCTGGCCGCCGGCGACCCGAACGGGGCGCTCGCCGTCCTCGAGGCCTTCGGCTGGGTCCAGCCCGCGCTCTGGACGCTCGATCGGCTGAAGATGAGCGACGTGGCGGCGCGCGTGCTGCTCGCGCTCGGCCGGCTCGAGGAGGCCGAAGAGTTCGCTCTGCGCGCCCCGGCCGAGGCCGGCGGTCGCCGCACCGGCATCTCCGGCGGGGTGATCGCGCACGCGCAGGCGCACGTCCTCCTCGCCCAGGGCAGGCCCGCCCAAGCGGCCGAGCTGGCTCTCACCGGCGCCGCGGCGGCCGAGGAGGGCGACGCCGCGCTGTGGGCGGGCCGCTGCCGCACCCTCGCGGGAGACGCTCTGCTCGCGGACGGCCGGGTCGACGACGCGCGGGCTGAGCTTCGCCGGGCGGCGACCGAGCTCGAGGAGCGCGGCGCCTGGGGCTATCGCGACGACGCGCTCCGAGTACTGCGTCGCCTCGGCGAGCGCCCGCGACCCGCGCGACCCGCCGGCCGCGCGGACGGCGGCGTGCTCGCCAGCCTGACCGCGCGCGAGCGCGAGGTCGCCGCACTGGTGGCCGAAGGGCAGACCAACGCGCAGGTCGCCGCAAGGCTGCACCTGAGCGAGAGCACCGTTGAGAAGCACGTCTCGCGGGTGCTCGCCAAGCTCGAGGTGAGCACGCGCGCCGGCGTCGTGCGCCTGCTCTCGCGCGAGCGCCCTCCGCTGACCTGAGCGGTGCGTCGCGCCGCAAACCGGGGGTCGGTGTGGTGGGCATCCGCCATACCGCTAGGCCGGCGTCCCGGCGACCGTGTCGGCATGCACACGACAGCCGACACCCAGTCGCTCGAGCAGGTCGTCTCGCGCGACGGCACCCCGATAGCAGTCTGGACGAGCGGCGAAGGCCCCCCGCTGGTGCTCGTGCACGGAGCCGCGGCCGATCACGGCCGCTGGGCGCCCGTGCTCGGCGCGCTCGGCGAGCGCTTCACGGTTCTGGCGCTCGACCGCCGTGGCCGTGGCCGGAGCGGGGACGCCGCCGCCTACGCCATCGAGCGCGAGTACGAGGACGTGGCCGCCGTGGCCGACTGGGCCGGCGGACGGGTCAGCGTGCTCGGCCACTCCTACGGAGCGGTGTGCGCGCTCGAGGCGGCGCGTCTCAGCGGCGCGATCGCACGGCTCGTGCTCTACGAGGGCCCGATCGGCTTCGTGCAGTCGCCGCCTGAGGTCGTCGGTCGCCTACGGACGCTGCTCGACGCGGGCGAGCGCGACGAGTTGCTTCAGCTCTTCATGCGCGAGGTGGCGGGGCTGCCCGCCGAGCAGGTCGAGCTGCTGCGCTCGCTGCCGGCGTGGGAGGCGCGGCTCGCCGCCGCCGGCACGATCCCGCGTGAGGAGCGCGCGAACCGCGAGTACGTGTTCGACCCCGCTCGCTTTCGCGCGCTCGACACACCAACGCTGCTGCTGTCGGGCGGCGACAGCCCAGAGCCGTTCAAGCAAGCCGCGCGGGCGCTGGCCGACGCGCTCCCCGACTGCCGCATAGCCGTGATGCCGAACCAGCGCCACGCCGCGATGGACACCGGCACCGACCTGTTCCTGGCCGAGGTCCTGGACTTCCTCGCGCCCGCGTCCGCCCACTGACCATCGAGGGGAGAACACGATGACCACCACCGTCCATGACCGCACCGACGCGCTCGCCGAGCGCCTGTTCGGAGCCACCCTCGGCGCCCTCGAGCTGTTCTCCGTCTACCTCGGAGCCGAGCTCGGCCTGTACCGCGTGCTCGCTGCAAAGGGTCCGCTGACGGCGACCGAGCTCGCCGAGCGTGCCGGCATCGCGCTCCGCTACGCGCGCGAGTGGCTCGAGCAGCAGGCCGTCGCCGGGCTGCTGGACGTCGAAGGCCTGGACGAAGGGGCGGAGGCGCGCCGCTACGTCCTCAGCGCCGACCACGCCCGTGTGCTCGTCGACGCCGACGACCCGGCCCACGTGGCGCCGTTCGCGCACATGCTGGCCGGCATCGGCGGCGTGATCGCGCAGGTGGCCGACGCCTACCGCAGCGGTGCTGGCGTCGCCTACGCGGCCTACGGCACGGCCTTCCGCCACGGGCAGGGCCACATCAACCGCCCCGCGTTCAGCGGCGAGCTGCCTGCCGAATGGCTCGCAGCCATGCCCGACATCGTCGCCCGACTCGAAGGACCGCAGCACGCCCGCGTCGCCGACGTCGGATGCGGCCAGGGGTTCTCAACGGTCGCGATCGCGAAGGCGTTCCTCGGCGCCCAGGTCGACGGCTTCGACATCGACCCCGCGTCCATCGCGGACGCCGAGCGGCATGCGGCCGAGGCGGGCCTCGACGGCCGCGTGCGGTTCGTCTGCGCCGACGCCGCCGAGCTCGCCACGCACGGCGCCTACGACCTGATCCTGATCCTCGAGGCGCTGCACGACATGGCCCGTCCGCTCGCCGCCCTGCGCGCGGCGCGGGCCGCGCTCGCCGCGCACGGCGCCGCGCTCGTCGTCGACGAGCGGGTGGCCGACGAGTTCACCGCGCCCGGCGACGAGGTCGAGCGCATGATGTTCGGCTGGAGCGTCACGCACTGCCTGCCGACGCAGCTGACCGAGCAGCCCTCCGCCGCGCTAGGCACCGCCATGCGCGCCGACACCGTACGCCAGCTCGCCGCCGAGGCCGGCTACGGCGACGTCTCCGTCTTGCCCGTCGAAAACGAGTTCTTCCGCCTGTACCGCCTCGACGCCTGACCGCAATAACAACGCCCAAAGGAAAGGAGCACACCAATGCTCACGAAGACCCCTGCCCATTCCAACAAGCGTGCCCGCCGCGCGCTGATCGCCGCCGCGCTGGCCGCCTGCGCAGTGCCCGCGGGCGCCCAGGCCGCCACGGTCGAGATGTCGGCCGACGGCACCACACTCATCCACCGCGGTGCCGCCGGCGAGATCAACAGCCTCAATGTACGCGTCGTCGACGGCGCCGTCGAGGTGAAGGATTTCGCCGGTCTCACGTCGAGAACGCCGCTGTGCAGCTCGGTCACCAGCGCCACGGTGCGCTGCGCCATCGGCCTGCCCAAGCGGATCCACACGCTGCTGGGCGACCGCAACGACGGCACCAGCATCCGCGTCGGGATCCCCGTGATTGTCGAGGGCGGCACCGGAGACGACTCGTTCACAGCCGGCAACGGTCCCGATCCCAGCAACATCGCCTACCACGGCGGCTTCGGCCGCGACACCGTGACCTACCGCTTCGCCGACCGCGGCGTGCGCGTGAACGCCTCGAGCTTCTTCACCGCAGACGGGCGCAAGGGGATCGACCAGGACAACGTGATGGACGACGTCGACGTGATCCAGGGCTCGGAGTTCGACGACGAGCTCGTCGACTTCACCTTGGACTCGGACATCGGGCCCAAGACCATTGTCGGCCGCCAAGGCAACGACGTGCTGCGCTCCGGTCTGGGCGACCACGGCGTGACGTTCGACATGGGCTCGGCCCGCGACGGTGCCGACACAATCGTCGCCGGCGACGCGGACTACACGCTGGTCGACTACTCCAAGCGCACTCAGCCGCTCACGGTGACGCTCGACCACGGGAACGGAAACGACGGGGAACCCGGTGAGGGCGACACCATCACAGGTCCTGTCGCCCAGGTGCTCGGAGGCCAGGCCGGCGACCTCATCCGCGCACGGCCCGACGCCACGGACGGCTCCTTCATCCTCGGCGGTCCGGGCGACGACACGCTGGAGGGCGCGGACGGCGACGACGACTTGCGCGGCGACGCCGGAGCGGACACGCTGCTCGGCAACGGCGGCGGCGACATCCTGCACGCCGACGACGGCTTCCGTGACATCGTCGGCTGCGGCTCCGGTATCGACACCGCACTGCTCGACGCCATCGACGGCTTCACCTCGTGCGAGAACCGGACGGTCGGCGTCCTGCGCCTGGCACCGAAGACGATCCGCGCCCAATCCGGCGAGCCGGTCAGGCTGCGCCTCGGCTGGAGCCACCCCCGCGCCTGGAAGCAGCTGCGCTCGATCGAGCTGCACCTCACCCAGCGCGGCGCACCGGTGGGCGAGGTCACGATCCGCCCGCGAGCTAAGCGGATCAGCGGCGACGGCGCCGTAGAGCTAGTGCGCAAGCACACCCGGCTGACCCGCAAGGGCAAGACCGTCAACGCGCACCTCGCCCTGCGGCTCGATCCGGGACTCGCAGGCCGCACGCTCGGCCTTGCGGTCACCGCCGACGACGTCCACGGCGCACGCCAGGTCGTCTCCCGGGCGGCCACGATCTCACTCGCCCGCTGAACCCGGCCTCACGACCTACCACCGTACGTGGAACGGGGGCGCCTGACGGTGCCCCCGTCCTCGTCAACAACTGAACGGATTGTATGGCGCACCTGCGAGTCCGTCGGCGCGGCGCGGCTAGCGCCTAGGCGGGCTCGGATGGATCTTCCTCTGCCGCCAGCTTGAGCGAGCCGGCCTTGACCTCTTCGAAGTGCCGCTCTTGGATCGGCAGCGCCCAGTCGACCAGCTGCTGTACGCGTTCGTCGCCGGCTTGCTCGTTGAGCTTGCCGAGCACCGACCAGTGGCCGACCTCGCCCGCCTCGGCCATCGTCAGGAACTCGAAGCCGTCGAGCGCGTCCGCGTCGCTGCCGAGGTAGGTCGACATCATGTCGGTGGCCTCGCCCTTGGTCTCGCGCGCCTTGTCGAGAACGGCGGTCTTCTTGCCTTCGAGCTGATCGGCCAGTTCGGTCCCGCGCTGCTCGGTCTCGCGCGCCTCATCGTGCATCTTCTTGAGCTTCTCGCTCAGCTCGCCGTTCTCGGTCAGACCGTCGACCTTCTCGGTGGCCCCCTGTGCCGCCATCGCCAGGCCGATCACTTCGGCCAGCTTCTCTTCCATCACCGTCAGCTCTGCCATCTCGCCTCCTCGGTCGTTGGTCGCGTTCCGGTACCCGCCACGACGGGTCGAAACCGCCTGTTGTTCTGAGCGGACCTGCGTCGATACAGAGCCGTCGCGCGTAGGTGTTTTCCGTGCCTGGAAGCGGGAACAGACACGGGCAGCAGACGTCCATTTTTTGACTTAGGGAGGGACGGTGGCCAAGACCGCGCGAGAAGTGATGACCGGCGGCGCGGAGTGCGTCGGTGAGAACGAAACGGTGCTCGAGGCCGCGAAGAAGCTCGCGGACCTCGATGTCGGATCGATGCCGATCTGCGGCGAGGACGACCGGCTTAAGGGCATGCTGACCGACCGCGACATCGTCGTGAAAGTGCTTGCCGCCGGCAAGGACCCGGCGGACACGAGGGCGGGCGAGCTCGGGGAGGGGAAGCCGGTCACGATCGGGGCCGACGACGGCGTCGACGAGGCGCTCCGCACGATGGCCGACCACAAGGTGCGTCGGCTGCCCGTGATTGATGGCCACGACCTCGTCGGCATCGTGAGCCAGGCGGATCTGGCGACCAACATCGACGAGGAGCAGGTGGGCGACCTGGTCGAAGCAATCTCGGCCGCCCCGTAGCCGCGACTCGACACCGCGTGAAGGATGAACGGAGGTAGCGACGATGGCGAAGGATCACGGACCTAGCGTCAAGGACGACAAGCAGTACGAGGGCCTGCGCAAGAAGGGCATGAGCAAGTCGCGGGCGGCCGCGATCTCGAACTCGCCGGGCGCCTCGAGCAGGGGTGGCAAGAGCAGCGGGAGCAGCCAGAGCAAGAAGAGCAGCGGTGGCGGCAGCGGCGGCAACACGGCGCAGAAGAAGGCCGCCGGCCGCAAGGGCGGCAAGAAGTCGAGCTAGCGGTCAGCTCGGAGGGCGACGATGGCGACGGAAAAGCAGCGCCGGACGACGCTGCTGCCACTCGGAAGGATCGGCGCCGGCCGCGACTCCGTCGAAGCCAACCTCGACGTACAGCTCGAGCGCGCATCGAGCGAGAGGCAGACGTCCGAGAGCAGCTCTAGCGGCGCAGCCAGCGCGGTGCGACGGGACGTCGCTTCCGCACTCCCCGGACCAATGCGCTAACCGAGCTTCGCCACGATTCGCTCGTACTCGTCGCGATCGAAGGCCCGCAGCGTTGTCGTGCGGGAGTTCCCGTGCGCCGCGACCCCGAGCATCGCGGCCGCGATGCTCTCGTCGTCGGGCGCCTCCAGGATCGCGATCAGGTCGTACGGACCCTGGGTCCAATAGATCTCCTTCAAATCGACACCCGCGCGCCTCCGGATTTCCGCCTCGTGATCGACACGGTCAGTTGTGCCCTTGAATCCGGCGCTGCCCTGGTCGGTCCAGTTCACCAGCACCACGTACGTGGCCACGTCTCCTCCTTCGGCCCGATTGGCAACGGCCGCATCAAACTAGCCGAACCGTGACACCGAGAGGCTCCGAACCGGTCGCGGAGGGCTGAGATAACACAAATGTCCGTTATCTGCGGGATTGTTGCTATGTTTGGCATATGCCGCGAGATCAGGAGATCACCTTCGCCGATCACATGGGCCGCCACTACGCCCACCGCTACGCGTTTCCGCCGATGGCCGGTCGCGTGCTGGGCTACCTGCTCGTGTGCGACCCGCCGGACCAGACGATCGCGGAGTTGAGCGACGCGCTGCTGGCAAGCCGCAGCGCTGTCACCGGCGCGCTGGACGTGTTGGAGCGCATTCACGCGGTCCGCCGCTCGCGCGCGGCGGGAGAGCGGATGGACCGTGTCCGCGTGGACTTCTCCTCCGCACAGTCACGTGGGTTTGACGTCACCGAGTACCAGGAGCTGGCGGATCTGGCCAGGGAGGGCCTCGAGGTGCTCAAGGAGGCGCCGCCAGAGCGCAGGGCAACCCTGATCGAGATGGAGGCGTTCGCCCACTGGCTGGTCGAGCGGACCCGCACCCTGCAAGTGGAGTGGGAGGCACACCGTGACGCCCTGCGCGCAGCGGGCGACCTCCCCGGAAAGGCCTGAACCGATGTCGACCGTGCCAGCAGCGTTCTCAGAAACTGATCGGCGACAAGCGGCGCTGGCGGCAGTACAAGGCGCAACGCGACAGCTTCAGAACTACCCGCGGAGGGTCAGTGGATCCGCCGGGAGCGACGGCCTGATGACAACCCAGCAAGCCCCGGCAATCCATGTCCAGGGCCTACAGAAGTCCTATAAGGAGCTGGAGGTGCTGCGCGGCGTGGACTTCGACGTGCCACGGGGCAGCATCTTCGCCCTGCTCGGCTCGAACGGGGCGGGCAAGACCACGATCGTGAAGATCCTGTCCACGCTCCTCAAGGCCGACGCGGGCACTGCGAGGGTGAACGGCTTCGATGTCGCCACGCTCGCTGCGGACGTGCGGGAGTCGATCAGCCTCACCGGACAATTCGCGGCCGTCGACGAAATCCTCAGCGGGCGCGAGAACCTCGTGCTGGTCGCCCGGTTGCGGCAGGTCAAGGACCCGGACGCGATCGCGGACGACCTGCTCGATCGTTTCTTGCTGACCGATGCGGCCACTCGGAGGGTGTCGACGTATTCGGGCGGCATGCGCCGCCGCCTCGACATCGCGATGAGCCTCATCGGGAATCCGCCGGTCATTTTCCTCGACGAGCCGACGACCGGGCTCGACCCCCATGGGCGCATCGAGGTGTGGCAGACCATCAAGGAGCTATCCGAGCACGGCACCACGGTGCTGCTCACGACGCAGTATCTGGACGAGGCCGAGCAGCTCGCCGACCGGGTCGCGATCCTCCACCAGGGTCGGATCATCGTGAACGGCACGCTGACCGAGCTCAAGCAGCTGCTCCCGCCCGCGAAGGTCGAATACGTCGAGAAGCAGCCGACCCTCGAAGACGTCTTCTTCGCCATCGTCGGTGAAAACGGCAACAACGGCGACGCCGGCAAGACGGTCAGCGTCGGCGGGGACGAGTAAGGAACGACAATGACCAGCCATTTCTTCGACAACACCGGCGCCCTACTGGGACGATCGCTGCGCCACATCGCGCGCAGCCCGGACACCATCATCACAACCACGATCATGCCGATCGCCTTCCTGCTGCTGTTCGTCTACGTGTTCGGCGGCGCGATCGACACAGGGTCGGATTCGTACGTGAACTACCTGCTGCCCGGCATCCTGCTCATCACGATCGCTTCGGGCGTCTCGTACACCGCATTCCGGCTCTTCCTGGATATGAAGAGCGGCATCTTCGAGCGATTCCAGTCCATGCCGATCGCACGCTCGTCCGTGCTGTGGGCGCACGTGCTCACCTCGCTGGTCGCCAATCTGATCTCTGTCACGGTCGTCGTGCTCGTCGCCGTCCTCATGGGCTTCCACTCGGGCGCGGGAGTGCTGGCATGGCTCGAAGTCGCCGGCATCCTGATCCTGTTCACCCTGGCGTTGACGTGGATCGCCGTGATCCCCGGCCTCACCGCGAAGACCGCGGACGGCGCCAGCGCGTTCGCCTACCCGCTCATCTTCTTGCCATTCATCAGCTCGGCATTCGTGCCCACCGACAGCATGCCCGGCGCGGTGCGCGCCTTCGCCGAGA
>Ga0075430_100000829_pt1 | contig 24173 bp, 25 predicted proteins | sample RhiMetdeltSRZDD4_FD_75294 | JGI IMG/M metagenome (GOLD analysis project Ga0075430, IMG submission 75294) | Populus rhizosphere microbial communities from Tennessee, USA - Rhizosphere MetaG P. deltoides SRZDD4 | ecosystem: Host-associated > Plants > Roots > Rhizosphere > Soil | place: USA... | reverse complement strand
ACCCTCGAGCTAAAAGTGACAACATCCAAGACATGTGGGCATGTGCAAAGGATGCTGACGAAATTTTCAAATTATGGGATGTTGTGTTAGACAATCAGATATTATTTAGAAACAGTGGTAATAGTATCGTAAACCAGAATTTAACAGAACAGATATTGGTGAGGAATTCCTCGATCTTCACAATAAATATCCCTGAGATGAACAGGTGGGGAGCACCTGAAGGAGCATACCCAGCGGTTGTTGATGGTTATTATCTAGTCTTAAATCCGTTACCCGTGGGAGAACACACATTGGAATACTCAATAGTCCATGAAATTCCTGTTCCAGGCGTAGGGATACCTCAGCAGATACCTGGAAAAGTCACTTACTCCTTAACTGTGACGTGAGAGTTAGAAGATTGGAATAATGTGACTGCTGCTTTGATAATAGATACTTGTATCTTTCAGATGTCGCAACCCCAACTTTTGAGTTAATGATATATTCTTGATACGACCTCAAATGCATATTAAAAACAATGTCCTGCTAATCGAGCTTGAAAAATGAGTGATTTTAGACTCACGATTTATTTTTCTCCATTTGATGCCTTCTTTTCAAAAGAACCAATTGCTTCTATTAACGCTTTTCTCCTACTTTCCTCAGTTACAGTCGCCCTTATATCTTCAATTAGCATCCTTGCAACATCGAGTTTCTTGCGCAGGCCAGATACAATGTTATCATACACTGCAAATGGGTAGATAGCATTATAGATCTCTTCCATTGTTGCAAATAGTTTCTCCACATCTTTTCCTTTTCCTGTACGCATACTATCATAGACAAGGCGTTTAATCTCGCCTACGCAGTCGAGGAGTCCTGTAAGGTATGACTCACCTGTGACATCAAGCTCTCTCATAGATGGCATTGGCTTGTCTTCCATTACGGACTTTAATGCATAAGCTTCTACAAGTTCCTGTTCTGCGACTGCTATATACCGATAAAGGTCATGTTGGGCGTGCTCTCTGAAATCTTCAAGCATCGCCTTTGCCTGATCCATCTTGCTCTTTGCATCCTCAAGCTGGTTGTGATGCATGGCTACTATTGATTTACTGCATAACATGACTACATCGCGAGTGCCCTTGATCAATTTTTCGCGTCTATCTTGCACATCTTTTAGGTTCTTATCTATCTCTTCGAGTGAAGCTTGTATGCCTGAAGATGATGATTGTGACGATGATGCCATCTACACGAACACCTTACCGTTAACCTTCATGACAATTTAAAATAAAAATGATTGCTAGGGATAAATTTAAAGATATGAGATAGACATCTTCATAACGGATTGGGAAACATCCGCCGCAGCCGAGGCTACAACTACGAGCATGCTCTTGTTCAGAGGTTAAATAACGGGGAGTGGCGCGCCCGGCGATTGGGCGGCAGCAGTACTGGTCTTCCCGATATTGTAGCAGTTAACAATAATTCTGGCACCCTGCTGACCATTGAAGCAAAATCAGGGACAAGTGATATTCTATATGTTCCACTGGACCAAATAGAGCGCTGCATAATAGTTCGCAATATGTTTAGTATCTACCCTGAAAGACACATAATACTTGCATTCAAGTTTATAGGTAAAAAAAGATTTAGGCGCAAAAACGAGACAGTCTATGAAAGTCGTAGATTGATGGAGTACTACAAAGTTGCAGATATTGTGACAGATATGAAGATCCTTCCGATAATCAAGTGCACCTATGATGGAAAGACCTATGCTATATTCAGAAACAAGGCTATGCCACTTGAATTACCAGACTATAACATGCCATTTCACAAACTTTCGCCTCGAATCCCACGGATGGGTCCAGCAACGTTGAAGGTAAAAGTGAGGAAACGCCCACATTAAATGCCAAAGCCTAAGTTACAGATATCAGTATCCTAATTATATTCCTAGAGATGATAAAACCAGAATATCCTTCCGGACCTTTGAATGAGAACGGTCAATATTAATATGCTAAAAATCGGTCAATAGGTGAAATTGTGCTAACACTAGCTAGTTCTATCTATTGTTCTATTACAAAATTCCAAATTCTAGTGTTATATTGTAAATAACTGCAATACAAATCATAAGCTAATAGGGTCTATTTTTTACCAGTTTTTGAACAAATTCGACATACGAGCTAAATCATTGGCTTAGCCTATTTAATATAAGATTTATTATAAATCAGTATCCTTTATTAGATTGGATCACCATTATAATGGTACCTCGTTCTAGCAAATATGCAATCTGCAATATTATGTAGTATATGCAACTCCGATCAGACGGTCACAGACCCAGAATCGGGCGAAATTATTTGCGGGAATTGTGGTCTTGTGCTATCAGACCGAGGTCAGGAAAGCCGCCCAGAATGGCGTGCTTTTACGTCTGAAGAGGTAAATGATAGGAGCAGGACAGGAATTCCTCGCTCATTAGCTCGACACGACATGGGTCTGTCTACTGTAATAGGTAGAACTGACAAAGATGCCAGCGGCCACATACTAGATGGCGCCATGCGCTCAACCATGGGGAGGCTTAGAGCTTGGGATTTTCGTACACAAGCTCATTCGCCAACCGACAGAAACCTGCGGCAAGCATTCTCTGAGCTTGACAGGCTCAAGGACAAGCTGGGAGTATCTGATGCAGTAATCGAAAAGACTGCGTATATTTACAGAAAGGCCCAGGAAAGAGGCCTAGTCAGAGGGAGAACAATATCTGCAATGATAGGGGCAGCGCTTTACATTGCATGTAGAGAGACTGGCGCTTCTAGAACACTAAAGGACATCGCACAAACTGGCAACATTAAACGTAAAGATCTGGCAAGAATATATCGGCTCGTAGTAATGGAGCTTGACCTTAAGATCCCGTTGGTCGATCCAATGAAATGTATCGTCAAGGTGGCAAACAAAGCCAACTTGAGTGAACGGACGAAACGTATCGCAATTGGAATAATGAAAAATGTAACTAGAAGTGGAATATCTGCTGGCAAGGATCCAATGGGACTTGCTGCATCTGTCCTTTATCTTGCCTGTCTCAATACAGGCGAGACCAAAACTCAGACAGATATTGCTGAAGCAGCCGGCGTTACAGAAGTGACCGTCAGAAACAGATACAAGAATCTAAAGAGTCATCTTGACTTAAGTTAGATTCACACCCAATTTTTTATTATACAATATTACTGATACTACCTCCCTTGTTAATATTGGTAGAGTTTATTATTTTTACCTTGTACTAACTTTACTAGTTAGTGGAAACGTAAATGTCTAAATAATAAACTCTGCTCTATTTTGTTAGTAGTGACAGGGTGGTCAAAAACAAAAACTAGTCCAAATGTTGAAGAAATGAAAAAACGTGCCTTACTGTTGTCACTTATAGCCATCATCTCTGTCTTTGCTTTTGAATTTATTGCTGGCATTCTCACAAATAGCCTTGCCCTGATAACAGACGGCACTCATGCACTTCTCGATGCTGTAGTCACTGCAATATTGATAATCGCCATCCGACTTGCACTCAAGCCAAAGGATATCGATCATACTTATGGACACGGCAAAATCGAGACAGTAGGAGGATTCATTGGAGGCATTGCACTTTTCGTAGTTGCAGTATTTTTCATCCATGAGGCCATCCTGAGACTTTTAACTTCCTCCTCTACCGATTCAGCTTCAATAGTTGTTATTCCTGGAACAATTGGTTTTGCGGCTCTAATTTATACTCTGGCTGTAGATGGATTTAGGATAGGCATCCTTGGCAGGGCGATAAAAAAGACTTCCACGCGAATTACCGGCTCAAATACATTGAAGGCTGACTTTTTGCATGCATTTGCAGATCTCGCTTCAACCACTGTAGCATTTGTAGGGTTATGGCTTGTTGCCATTGGCTTTGGGTATGGTGACTCCATTGCTGCAATTATACTAGCCTCCTTCCTTTCATATCTTAGTATAAGATTTGCATATCAAAACGCGATGGAGCTAACTGACGTGATTTCTCCACGACTTGTTGGGAGTGTACAGCAGGCAGCAAGTGAAACGGAAGGCGTATTGCGGTCAGATGATATCAAAATGCGCCGAGTCGGAAGCGAGATATTTGTAGAGGCCACAATAGCACTTCCGGCACAAATAAGCTTTGAAAGCGCGCATGATATAAGCGCTAAAGTTGAAAACAATATTGCTAAGAGCCTATCAGGAGCCGGAATGCGTGTCAAACCAAGGAACATTACTGTGCACTTTGAACCCGTGCTTGGCACCAATAATATGCCGCTCGAGTTATTAATTGAAAGCGCAGCATCACGCGTTAGCGGAGTGAGAGGAGTTCACAATGTCATTATTTCAAAGATAACCAACAGTCACACGACGGATGTGTCGCTTCACATTCAGGTCAATAGATCAGCAACACTTACTGAGGCTCATTCAATAGCTAATGCAGTTGAAGAATCCATAAAGGAAGAGCTGACATCTGTCGAGAATATTACTGTGCACCTTGAGCCCGTGATATCTGATGTTGTTGGAATGGAACCGATCTCGGAAGGTGCTATTCACCATTCCATTAGAAGCATCTTGGTTGGCGAAGCGAGGGGTGTTAAGAAAATAGACCGAATTGGAATATACAGAACAGCTGAAGATACCTTCAAAATCGATATCAATTGCTCTTTTAGTAGCGAGATGACTATAGAACAAATTCATGATCGTGTCTCAGAGATTGAGAAAGAGATAAGGACAAAATATCCTGGGTCCATTGTAACAATACATGCGGAGCCTAGTTATTGAGTACTTTAAGCTGCGGCTACTACTGTTGTCGTTCGCATAGTGCCAATCTACTCTGCCATCATCTTTCTTTGTCTGGTCCTGCATAACGCCCTAAACATTGTATTGTTTTGAGTAAATTCATCTACGCTACGTTTCACAAGAAAATTGCAAAACTTTATTGATTGATGTAAACGTAAAATAGCTTTGTAGCAAGCTATTGCCATCAACAATTTCAGTCACGCCCAGGCTCATTAGACAACTGATGCCTACACGTTCATTTTCTTCAAGAAAGGGAGATAACGGTACGATTCTTGTTGCAGGCGGTAGTAGGTTCTACCATGGAGCGCCTGTACTTGCAACAATGTCTGCGCTGCGTTCTGGGGCTGACTTGGTATACACCGCCGTTCCACGTTCTATAATCACTGCAGTTCGGTCATTTTCTCCTGCAATAATTGCCCTTCCCTTGCCTGATGACAAGCTCACTAAAGGTTCAACAAATCGTCTGATCGCTATGCTTCCAAAGAACGCAGACTCTGCTTGCCTGGGTATGGGGATGAGTTTAGATCCAGAAGCTCTTGCTACGCTTGTGACAAAACTGAGGCAGGCTGGTACAAAAATTCTACTCGATGCATCAGCCCTCATCCCTCAGATTCTAAAAGAGATTTCAAATTCTGGGATAATCGTCACTCCTCATATTGGAGAGTACAAACGGCTTTTTGGTAGAGAACCGGGATCAACCAAGGAAGAAATGATATCAAACGTGCACAACTTGGCAAAGGAGCATGGAATAACAATAATACTAAAAGGATCGATCAATATTATTTCTGATGGCGAACAGATCGCAGTGATAAAAAGGTCGACGCCAGCTATGACTGTGGGAGGCACTGGTGATGTGTTATCCGGATTGGCAGCAGGGTTGCTAGCCAAGATGAAGCCATTTGAGGCCGCAGTTGTAGCGATATACATTAACGGTATCGCAGGCGCTCTTGCGTTCCAGCGAACAGGACTGCACATGATTGCAACAGATCTAATCGACAACCTGCCTATGGCTATGAAGCAGTTCGATAAGATCAGTGAGATTCGTAAGTAGTGAGCGAGAACATTCTGATAACTAGTTATGGTGTAGCCCACTAAATCTTGTACTAGGTATGAAAAAACTATTATAGATTGATGAAGGAGTAACAAGAGCTAATTTTCTTCGCGGGCATTGGATGAAATATCAAGTTCAATTTCCTCGATCATGAGATGTAACTTTTTTAATAGAGCTTTTGCTCTCCCAAATTCATATGAGTGAGAATAATGGAGGCAGTGAAGAAGAACAACAACACTATATCACACTCGAAGAGTTTTCCAAGGTGCATCTGAAGATAGGCAGAGTTATTCATTCTGAAAGTCTACCAGGTATGAAGAAGGTCTTCAAGGCAACGATTGATCTTGGCAATGAACAGAGGGAAATTGCCGTTGGAGGCGCTCTACATTACAAGCCAGATGAATTCGTTGGCCGATCAGTGGTTGTGTGCACTAATCTTGAGCCAAAAAAGATAGGCAATATAATATCTAGAGGTATGCTCTTGGCGGCAGATGGACCTGATGGTAGACCTGTGTTTCTGACAATAACTGAAGACATTCCCCCTGGTGCATCAATTCACTAAAGCTTATCTAAACTCCGAATATTTTATTTATCCTGTAAAAAGATTATTATTCAATTTGTGATGCGTTACAATGTGTTGAGTTATGAATCCTCCAGTCCATTTATTCTTGCCAAAAATGCGTAAATAGCAGTATAGTCTTGATCTGAAAAGCCGATATTATTTGCGGCACGAAACATTTGTTCTGCAAGAGCGGTTTGTGGAAGGGTAACACCGTTCAACTGTGCAGTCGTAGTGGCAAGCTCTAAATCTTTTAGCATGTTTTTGAGATGAAACGACGGCGAAAACTCCTTTTTTATCATCTTTGGCGCTTTGTTTTCAGATAGGCCAGTTTTGAAATAAGTAGAGTTCAGAACTTCGAGAAATATTGATGGATCAATGCCTGATTTCTTGACAAGAGTTATTCCCTCAGACAGGGCGCTAGCGATAAGCGCGATATTAAGGTTGAGGGCAAGCTTGATGTTATTTGCCGATCCATCTCTTTCCCCTACGTAAAAGGTCTTGCCCAATTCTTCAATGACTTTTCTGACTTTCTCAAAAGCTTGTGTGCTGCCTGCAACTATAGGCACAAGCCCGCCTGTCTCAGCCGCTGCTGGGCCTCCCATTACTGGAACTCCTAACATCTCTATTCCCGCACTGCGCAGACGTTGAGCACAGCGTTCTGATTGGGCTGGCGAAATCGTGCTTACATCAGCCACTACGAGATTATTGTTGCCGGACTCTACAATGCCTTCTGTCCCAAAGAGCACATTTTCTAGAGCGTCAAAATTTGTGACAACTGTTATTACAAGGTCACAGCCTTGTCCAAGCTCCTTTGGGCTCGAGGCTATGTTGGCTTCATTTGAAAAATGATTCACCTTTGACCTTGTACGATTATAGACTGAGATCTCGTGCCCGTTATTGATTAGCCTTCTTGCAATACCTGAGCCCATAAGGCCAAGCCCTGCAATGCCTATTCTCATATAATTAAGGTGCTCTCAATAGTGTAGATAATAAAAAACTATGCGTATTGGCAGACAAAGGTACAGGCAGCCAGGAGGGACGGATGACTGATGTCCCCCGTCCCCCACAGGTGGCATGTGCTTTATAGATGTGTTTTTGGGATACACAGGGACAATGCGAGGATTATGGCATAGTGGAGGAGGCGCGGTTTTTGAAGAAAAGAGGAGCAAGTCCATAATCCATCCATTTGTAATTAAACACTATAATGGTCTGACGATAAATCCCTATCAAGGATGCAGCCACCGCTGCGGATACTGTTACGCCACGTATGAGTGGTCGCCTGAATTTTATGACAAGATATATGCCAAGAGCAACGCGCCCCAGGTACTTGAAAAAGAGATTGCTAATTGGAATAAGTCAGATACTATCATGCCTGTAATGGTGTCTTCCGCTACAGATCCCTACCAGCCAGCAGAGTTGCGTTTTCAATTGACAAGAAGGTGCATTCAGGTTCTGCAGAAATATAATGTACCATACTATGTGTTTACCAAATCTACATTGATCGAGCGTGACTTGGAGCTTCATCGGCGATATCGTCACAATTGCTTTTTGGTATGGTCTGTAACCACATGTAGCGAGAAGAAAAGACGACTCATCGAGCCAGGCACGGCTCCAACTAGCCGAATTTTTAAAACAATCAAAAAGTTTGCTGAGGCGGGCCTGTGCTGCGGCGTCAATATCGACCCGATAATACCGCTAGTCACAGACACTGAGGACGAAATGAATGGACTTGTTGGGGCTTGCAGGGCGGCTGGAGTACTACACGCCTTTGGTGCACTACTCAGGTTGCGAGCAGATATTTGGGAGCGAATGAAGCTTGTGCTACGGCTACTCGAAATATCAAATGGTGTAGAACGATACAGGCAGATATATGGCTTTGAAGAGCCGCTTGCGTCCAGCTATGTCACAGCAAAGTCAAGCTACATTAACAAAATTATCAGCAAGCTCGAAAGCATAATCCACAACAACGGAATCAAATGCGATTTTCCGGACTATCTTGGTCCTAGGGGGATAGATAGATCCACACTCGGCCAAACTACGCTACATAGGTTCCTAGGCACTGCTAGCTAAAGCCCTTATTGTGTGGTGATCCTGTGGTGGCGCGGTAGGAGTTTCTTTTTTACTCATCTTGGCTTGCTGCGCACAATATATACTGTCTCACATTCACAGTCTTTGTCGATTCTTACTTGCCTTCCACACTTTGGGCAGACGACGATTTGTGCAGGACTCTCATAATTTGCAACGAACATGACAGACACACATGTTCACTGTATATCACTTCGTTCTACAAGTTAATAAGATTTTAGCATTTTTTCGATAAAATCTGATGATTATAGTTCCATTTAGGGTCTTTAGAACATTATATTTAATTATCATAGGTTGAAAACGGAATTATTTACTTACAACAATTAATATTGATGCGCTTGTTCCGCCATTTATGAAAGAATACAAAAATCCAACTCCGACAGTTGACGTTTTACTAGAGCGCGATTCCAAGCTTCTGATGGTTAGACGCAAAAAAGATCCTTACAAAGATCAGCTGGCGTTGCCTGGAGGTTTCGTCAACGAAGGCGAAACAGTCGAAGAAGCAATGAAGCGGGAGACGATGGAAGAGATCTCCCTTGAGGTACACCCAATTGACATATTAGGTGTCTATTCTGACCCAAGACGCGATCCGAGAAAGCATATCATGACAGTAGTTTTTGTTGGAATAATCGTAGGTGGCGAGATCAAGGCTAATGACGATGCAGCAAGCATCGAGTGGATCCAACTGGGTAACATAGAGCAGCTCCAGCAGCAGAAACTTTTGGCATTTGACCATGCTCAGATATTGCGCGACTATCGCCAGTGGAAGTCCTCTGGCGGTACATTCTGGTCTACTAAAAGAAGAAATGATTAAAACCCTTTCAGTTACAACGATTCTACATCTTGCACGCTGAAAAAGATATCCGGCTCAGAATAGACCTATTGGAAGGCCAGTCAAGTCTAATAGCTAAGATGCTCAGTAGGGCCATCTCAGAGCACAATGAGGTTGTATTTGCCGAGTATGCCAAGCGTCTTGCTGTTAACCGTGGCAGGATCGAAGAATTGCTGTGGGTTTTGGGTGAAAAAAATATTGCTCGCCAAAGTATCCTTGACATGCAGGGCAGCAGCAACAATAACGACATCTCCCTACTTGTTCGAGAGATGATTGAAAAACTAAGGAAAGGCGAACTTACTATGGACGAACTCTCATCAGACACTCAGACCATGGTAAGAAAAGGCGCGATGGAGATGAAAAATGCCAAAAAGGCTTGATTTATTATCGATTCAAGACTTATGGAGTAATATCGAAGTATCTGTAGATATGAATCTGATTTTGCATTCAAGAAAATCCTAGCCCACAAAAAGATTACAAATAGTGAAGAACCAAGTTGCGGTAGGCCCCATCCTTAGTTTATGCTTAATGTTGGTGGCTATCTGAAGCGTGTAAGTACGCTGAAAAAAGATAGAACAATAGATGCGAGACATTAAAAAGCTTAATTGCTAGCTGCCATTTATTAGGTGCCTTTCAATATCAATTAGACGGGAGGCCTATCCGAATTGACAATCAAAATAGAGCGGAATTCTGAATTCACAGATATCCTTCTCAATAACTTGTTGCAAAAACATAATGAAAGAGCTAGGGAAGGCAATGTGGTGCATGTATCTGACATTCTGCCCACTACCTGTATGCGGCGACAATATTATGGAAGGAAGTTCCCGGATATGGCCCCTCTAAATCATGAGTCAGTTCATCACTTTGTGCGAGGAGAAGCCAGCGAATTTGTGATAACAAAGCTCGCTGGTCTAGGCGTTTCGCAAGCTGAATTGAATATGGACGGAATAATTGCACACCCTGATATTATGGGTAACGACTTGGTGGTGGAATTGAAGGATACTGTAAATGGAAAGCGTCTTGACTTTTCCGATACGACTTTCAGATCATATCTTCGACAACTATTGTACTATCTGACGATAACCGGAATAGAAAAGGGGATTATCTCGATAAGATACAACATCAGGGAATTGCGGTGGTTCCGGCGAGACGCTGATGGAAATGATTATTTTGTTCGTCCCGCAAATGCCCAGGATGTTGGTATTGAGAGCTGGCAGGTGACACTACCAAATTATGACATCGCTAGAGAACTACTGAAAAATGAAATGGTTAGGAGGAAGAATCTATTTATAAAAGCCTTAGAAGAAACCGACGTTTCCATATTACCTAGGCTTCCAGAATACATGCGCAACTACAAATGCAAGTGGTGCGCGTTTTATAATAAATGTATGAATGAGGATGGGGAGACAGAAGCAGCCAAAGAGATGGCCAACGAAAAAGACCTGCTGGAGATTAACGGACTTGTCAGTATAGAGCAAAGTAATCCTTGAACAAATAATTTGTTTGCACATTGTTCTACAATCTCCGATAGAAGATAGGCTGGTGAGTCATTAATTTTGGGCCAACCGTTAGTATTTTTCCTAGATTAATTCAGACAAAGCTTTAACAACTTTGCCTACAACGTCATCCCAACTCTGCAGGATCTCCCTTACATGTTCCTCAGGTTTTTTCTCGGCCAATTCTAAGACAGATACTGTTGCCACTTTTTTGTTGCCTTCTGAGGAAACTGGAGTGGATGAAGAACTGGAATAAGAGGTTGCCAAGGATCGTTGCGTTGATTTTACTGTCGTTCTCTTGTCATACAATTCCAAAGCCTCAATCGCCTGGCGTGCGAACGATTCGTAATTTCCCCTTTCTACTAATCTGATCACACCTTCCTTTGCCATCGTACTGTTTAGATAAAGTTCTTCAAATACAGGTAATTTCCATATCACTGCACTCATGCCCAACTGCAAACTCTCTGCAAGTGCTATTCCAAATCCTTCTCTGCTTGATGGAAACAAGAAAACCTTGGATCTTGAGTATAAGTTAACCTTCTCTTGATGGGATACTTCTCCCTTGTGGTTTATACCTAGTGATTTGACGTGATTTATTTCCTTTAAGGAAGCTCTGCCTATAATGACAAAGTTTGTGTTTGGGCGAAGTTTCTTCAGTGCTGACCAGATGCTGTCGACACCGTCGAGCTTTTCGATGCGCGCTATGCAGAAGAAGTCAATATCCTTTTGAGCGTGTATATCAATAGTGAGTTTATCCGCCCCAGTACCAACTACTCTTACTTTGTCAGATGCGAGAGGTGCACTATTCTCTTCTGTTTGTTCTTTATTTATCTCATGAATTTTACTGGTTATACCATAAAAGTATGATAGTTGTCTTGCAGAGGTGCGGCTCACTGTTAATATCATATCCGAGTCGTTAATCATCATATGCGTCAATTTCTCTATGATTGAGCTATACCACTTTGCAAATGCTCTGGTAAAATGAGACTTTAATTCGGAAAGACGATCCGGAAGTATTCGGGGTTCATAATGATGAAAGATTACCACAATCTTTGTACGCGGGTGAAAAAGCCTAAGGAGGGCCCAAAGGAATATGCTTGGCTCACCCCAACTATCCAACAAAGCTATCTGGGGAAGAGTGATAAACCCCCGCACTGCGTCATAAAAGTCCATTATCAAGCAGGGTAGGATATTTCTGAGAATTTGGTTGGTGTTAAGCTTTGCATCTATGGATCGTTCACTGCTTACATTCTTGACGTCAAGCACTCCTAACTTACTGATAGAGTCAGAAACCCTTCTTGACCATAATAAACCCCCTACTGGAGCGGCTTCTATTGGATAACCAAAGACAAGAAGACGCGGAATCTCTTCCTTTCTCATCGTGTAACAAATTTTACCTTTTTTCGTTGCCAATTATTGAAATCACGTAATTTAAAGTGCATATCTTATAACGTAAGCAAGCTATTTCAATACATCCATTTCGTTGATAAGAAGATTATAATATAATATTAATTTGCATCTTGTGCTCACTTGCCTTCTAGACTTGTGAACGGATTGGGGTATAATTGCGGCAAAAGCCCATATGCAGATCGACACTATTAATCCGAGCGTGAAGTTCGAAAGTCTCTTAGTTGTTATCCTTTGGTTTAATTCAGAACCAGCTTCTAGACATATTATTTTCAGTAGTTAAGTATTTTGTGTGTCAGACAAATACATTGTACTGCCATGTCGGAAAATAATGAGCGTAGATTCTATAGAGGTACAGCAGGATGGATTATCATTGGAATCATTGCTGCAGTAGCGGTTGTTTTGGGAGTTATAATGGCATTTAGCTCAATATTAAATCCTGGCGGGCCAGCAATAGAACCACAATCTGAAACTGCAGATGAATCGACAACAAGCGGTCCTGGACACAATACAACGGCAGGAGGCAGCGTTCCACTTGAAAATCCTCAAGAAGCTGTTACTAACGCTACTGTCCCCAGTGTTGAGCAGATCCCGGATTCAGAAGTCAGCTTTGGCAGAGAGACAAGCACCCTGGAAACACCTACAGCAGGGCAATTGGGTGAGAATATTAGTGCAAATAGTACGAACGGTGGTCTTGAGAACCCCTTAAGTGAAAATCTAACTAGCTTGACAGGAACCTAACACGCAATATTCGATTAATTTAGTAATGGGATAGTTGGTTTGAATGCTAAAAGATGAATAGCTGCCTGGAACAGTACGTGTTGCTGCGACTCACATATCTAGGTATGCAAAATATATATAAAACATAACGACGTTATACCAAGTGTATGAGTGCAAAAGAAGACCTTAATATGGATTATAGCAAGTATGACTTTAAGGATTCAACAGAGCTTTATGTTTTCCTCAGCAGGAAGGGCCTTTCGAGGGGCACCGTTGAAGAAATTAGCAAGATGAAGGGCGAGCCTGACTGGATGAGGGAGTTTAGGTTGAGATCATACGAGGTCTTCCTCAGCAAGCCAATGCCAAATTGGGGTGGAGACTTGACTAAAATTGATTTTCAGAATATCTACTATTACGCCAAAGCGTCAGAGAAGAGTAGCAAGAGCTGGGATGACGTTCCAGAATCCGTAAGGAATACGTTTGAAAAGCTTGGCATCCCCGAGGCTGAACGTAAATTTCTTGCAGGAGTCGGCGCACAGTACGAATCTGAAACTGTTTATCACAATTTAAGGGAGGATCTGCAAAAGCAAGGAGTAATTTTTGCTGACACCGACACGGCAGTAAAGCAGTACCCTGACATCGTCAAGAAACATTTTGGTAAGGTAATCCCGCCAGAGGACAACAAGTTTGCTGCTCTAAATAGTGCGGTATGGTCTGGGGGCTCATTTATCTATGTCCCGCCAAATGTCAAAGTTGAGCTTCCGCTTCAAGCATACTTCAGGATTAATGCAGAGAATATAGGGCAATTTGAGCGTACCCTTATCATCGCAGATGAAGGCGCTGAAGTCCATTACATTGAAGGATGCACCGCCCCAGTCTACACCACAGAGTCACTCCACTCTGCAGTTGTTGAGCTGATTGCCAAGAAAGGTGCAAAGATCCGCTATACTACAATCCAGAACTGGAGCAAGGATGTGTACAACTTGGTAACGAAAAGAGCTTACGCTTACGAAGACGCAAAGGTTGAGTGGATCGATGGCAATATCGGAAGTAAGCTAACAATGAAGTATCCGGGCGTCTATATGCTTGGTAAAAACGCCCATGCTGAAGTCATATCAGTCGCATTTGCAGGGAAGGACCAGCATCAGGATGCAGGAGCAAAGGCGGTACATCTTGCGCCAAACACTACCTCCAGAATAACTAGCAAGTCTGTGAGCAAAGATTCCGGCAGGACAACATACAGAGGCCTCCTCCACGTTGCAAAGGGTGCCACAGGCGTCAAATCAAACGTTAGATGTGACGCACTGTTGTTAGACGAGCGCTCAAGAACCGATACTTACCCTTACATAGAGGTTAACGAGGATGATGCAACCATTACTCATGAAGCAACAGTAGGTAAGATAGGCGAGGATCAAATAATGTATCTGATGAGTAGAGGATATTCAGAGTCAGATGCACTCTCATTGATCATCGGTGGATTTATGGAACCATTTACAAAAGAGCTTCCAATGGAGTATGCGGTGGAGCTTAACAGGCTAGTCAAGCTTGAAATGGAAGGCTCAGTCGGTTAAGGTTCCTTTGATCTCTTTTCATCATTTTTTGTGATCCCAAAATGCCGACTACTACTAATACTACTCTTTCCTCAATTAACAGCGGGTACGTTGATTTATTAGCGGCCCCAGAACCCAGCTGGCTAGCCTCGATCCGCAAACAAGCATTCCTACACTATCAGTCGCTCCCTTCTGAAGTATCACCACTCTACTCAAAGTATTCTGACGTTAACAAGATAAGACCAGAAAGCATTCATCTTACGGGGCAGCCTACACGACCACGATCTGCTGTACTTAGTAAAGACCTCTCGGACAGGTTAAAGGAGGTTGAGCAGGAGACAGGAATTCTTCAAATAGGCCCGGAAATAAACAATGTCTTTGTCCGGGATAGTGTGGCCAAACAAGGTGTTATACTATCGAGTATGAATGATGCGTTGGCAAGTTACGGTGATCTGATCCGTTCACACATGGATTCGAATCAGCCGAACTATCTTGAGGATAAATTCCTTGCCCTTGAAGGGTCTGCTTTCCAATCTGGCATTTTTATCTATATTCCTAGAAATGTATTGCTTGAGGAACCGATACGAATAATTACTTCTCTAGCAGAAGATGGCACCTCGCTGATATCAAGAAACGTTATCGTAGCAGAGACGGGCTCAAAGGCAACGGTAGTACAGGAGATATATGCGCCTGGATCATCGGGCAGAGACGATGTACAGCAGGGGTATTTTGAACTAGTTGAGACTCATGTCAATCCAAATGCACACTTGGAGTTAGTTACTCTTCAGGCAATGGGTCATGACACGGTCAATGTTTCAAACAGGAAGGCATTTGTCGAAAGAGATGCCAAAATGTCTTGGTATATTGGCATGTTTGGTTCGCTGCTTTCACGCTACAAGACAGACAGCATAATGAAAGGTCCTGGTGCCTCTTCTGAGGACGTTGAAATCGTCTTTGGCATAGGCAATCAATCCTTTGATGTTACATCCAACCTTCTCCACCGTGCACCTCACACAAGAGGAAGGGTGCTTGTTAAATCTGTGCTCAAAGATACTTCAAAGTCGTTGTTCAAAGGCATGATCAAGATAGAAAAGGAGGGGAAGGGAACGGAATCATATCTCGCAGGCCATGCAATCCTTCTTGATAGAGGAGCAAAGTCAGATGCAATCCCAGGCCTTGAAATAGAAACTAACGAAGTTAAAGCCACACACTCTGCATCTGTAGCCCAGATGGATGAAAACCAAATTTATTATCTATCGACAAGAGGTTTGAGCAGAGAAGGAGCCAAGCGGGAAATTGTAGCTGGCTTTCTTGAGCCACTGTCAAGAAAGATGGGTCCAACTATCAGAGCTTGGATCAACTATCTTATTGACAACAAGTGGCAAGGCAAGCAGTTAATGCTTAGGACTGATGAGGCAATGGAACAGATCTTGGAAGTTGAAAAGTCACGCTATCGTGAGACTCAAGATCTCTTCGAAAAGCACTATAAGTATAGGTAGCTAAATGAGGGCGATAACACTATTATCATGTCAGAAGAATGGGTAAAGGTCTGCGACGAAAAATCATTAAAGAATGGTGACATGCTGGATTTTGATCACGGTAACAAAAAGATTCTTCTTGCCAAAATAGGAGGTAATGTATACGCTACCGACAGGATATGCACACACGCTTACGCAGATTTATCTACTGGAATTGTGAACGAGGAAGAAAATACCGTGACATGCCCTTTGCATCTCTCTGCATTCAAGCTTGATACTGGCATTCCACAGAATCTGCCTGCTGAGGATCCAATTAAAACTTACAAGGTTAAAATACAGGACAACTCAATTTACATTAAGCTGGACTAGCCAAATGATGCAAAAAGGTGCTCTAAATGTACAGAAAATAAGAGAGGACTTTCCCATTCTTAAGCGCAAGCTTAGCGGAGACAAACCTCTTGTCTACCTTGACAATGCCGCTACTACACAGAAACCTCTTGCAGTCATTAATGCTATCCATGATTATTATATGAATTACAATTCTAACATTCACCGAGCAGTACATCAACTTGCGGAAGAGGCCACTTTAGAATTTGAAAAGACAAGAGAAAAAGTGGCGAAGTTTATCAATGCCAAAAAAACTGAAGAGATCATTTTTACACGTAACGCCACAGAAGCCATAAACTTGGTAGCATATTCCTGGGGGAGGGCTAATGTTAAAAAAGATGATAGGATAGTAATCACAGAAATAGAGCATCATAGCAACATTGTGCCATGGCAAATTTTGACTTCTGAGAAAAGAGCAAAGCTGGAATATGTGGGAACTGACGACAACGGATACCTAAAGCTTCAAGAATACACCAATTATCTTGAAAGCAGTAAGAAAGTAAAACTAGTCTCCGTTTCACATATGTCAAACGTACTTGGTACCATTGTTCCAGTAAACGACATAATCAAGATGTCGCATGAGAAGGGCATACCTGTTGTTATCGATGGTGCGCAATCCGTACCTCACATGCATGTAGATGTACAGAAAATGGACTGCGATTTTATGGCATTTTCTGCCCATAAGATGCTTGGGCCCACAGGAGTCGGCATATTGTATGTTAAGGAGGAGATTCTTGAAAAGATGCCGCCCTTTATAGGCGGAGGCGATATGATTAAGGAGGTTCACAAGTATGAGACAAGGTACAACGACCTTCCGTACAAATTCGAGGGTGGAACCCCTAATATCGCAGATGTTATTGGTTTTGCTGCTGCAATTGACTACTTGAACGACATTGGTATGGATAAGGTCAGGGATCATGAAGTGGAGCTGACAGGATATGCACTAGACAAGATTACAGGAGTGAAGGGCGTAACAGTCTACGGTCCTCACAATACAAAGGACAGGGGAGGTGTGATATCGTTTAATATTGGCGACATCCACCCCCACGACTTGGCCACGATTATGAATGATCACGGAGTCGCAATAAGATCAGGCCATCACTGTGCGCAGGTGCTCATGGAGCGACTTGACGTGGCCGCAACGTCTAGGGCAAGTTTTTATATCTACAACACGAAGGAGGAAGTCGATGTCTTCATTAATGCACTTGAAGAGGCAAGGAGGCTATTCAAGATTTGAGTGATGACATTTATCGTGAGATAATTTTAGATCACTACCGCAATCCTCGCAACAAAGGGAAGCTGGTTGAATCAGACGTAAGTATACACGATAGCAACCCTCTATGTGGTGATGAGATTGATATTCACCTCAAGGTTGATGGCAACAATATAAAGGACATCAAGTTTGAGGGGAGGGGCTGTGCGATCAGCCAAGCAAGTGCTTCAATGCTAACTGAGATGATAATGGGCAAGCCCTTGACATCTGTCAAAGATCTCACTAAAGAGGACATTTTGGAAAATATCGGGCTCCTCAATCTAGGCCCCGCAAGGATAAAATGTGCTTTGCTATCGCTCAAAGTGCTCAAGCTGGGCATGGTGAAATACTATGCTGATAGAGATCCTGATTCTGCCAAGAAACTACAGAGCGACTCGACCGGTATGTAAGGTACCTCCTTCTCATCCTTCTTCTCCTAGACTATCATTTTGACCATTTGTGCAGACATGATAGTTGAGCAAGGAATATTGCGAATTGCGTTTTGAGTGAAGAGCCGGTTGGCGATATAATTGGCTGCACCTATTTGCTTCTAATACTCTGCAATATGGTTTTATAGTAGTCATTTGGTATTCTAGCATAACGAGTTCATGTCAGAAGAAAGTTCATCGCAGAAACCGAAAAGCAAAATTGCCTACGCGACCATTAGGATGCCTGACGGGGAAGAGCATGAAATCCCATTAGCTCCAAAAACATTCAGCTCAGGGCGTGAGGGTTACTATTCACAGGTTCCTTCATTTGTGTATGATAATGAAGTATATGGTGGACAGATCCAGATTTGGAAAAAAGGTGAAAAGGGTCAAAAAACCTGAACGCGTCTGCGATAAAGCAATTCTTCCAGACTATTAAAATAGACTATACATTGGAACACGACGTCAGATTCAGAGTTCTATTGAAGAGATGTTTCAGGATCGAGGACCGTATAAGCGTTTTTGTTGTTTCCTTGATCTCTAATACATCTACATGCATGTGCGCACAGAGGATCGATAGAGCTCGGCAGTTTTATGAAGGCTCGGTGGATTTGCATGTTGTAACTGCCAATTAAATATCATGCTGTCGCATTATTTAATACATATGAGCAGTTCAGAAACTCATTCCAACGACGCCGAAGAAATCGACAAAGATGATGTCGTATTACCACAGATTGGCGAAGATCCAGGTCTCCCCGCAGATACTTTAGAACAAGAATCAAAAGCAATGGATCATAAAGAAAAGAGACAAGGAAAGGGTGCGGATCGTACAAAAACAACGGAGTATCATTGACACAACTCTCTGTATCTTCAAAAATGGTAAGGAAAAAGATGCGGGTTCCTACAGCTCTTTGTTTTAACTTTTGCTACTACTTTCATTTGCAAGTTGTATATGCACAACTAGACGAGATCTTTTTCTTTCTTTAGAATCGATCTAATTTCTGTAGATAATTTTTTTCCTTGAATTCCTTGGCGATCGCGCTTAGCACTTCATAATGCGTTACTTCCCCTTCTTCCGCAAGACATAAGAACTCTTGTGCATCTCTTGTATCAGGATCTTCTACCAGAAACATTTGCATCATTTGTGATGCCTTTTGCGAAGCTTCTTCAATATGTTAACATATGATGTCCTGGTGTAGTCTCTCTGATTCCGAAACCCTTTGTATTAATTTTTCAATCTTTTTCCGAAGATCTGCAGCGTCACTTTTCATTCCTTTTTGTAGTTTCACATTTATTCCTCATTTGTCCAGCAAATTTTTAAGAAAGCTCCTCTACTGGTTTCTGCGCTGCAATTTATAATCCCAAGGGTTCACCTATTGGTTTTCTAAAAAAATTGAAATTTAAATTCTAGGTACCGTCGTCATTTCAGGAAAAAATCCAAACCAACAATCAAACTACAGCTTGTCCCTATCATCTTCCACCATTTCCGCCATTGTTCTGGAGTCATCACTAGGTGGCAGTGGTTGGTTGACGGATTCGGCATCAACGATGTTAGTGTTTTTTCTCTCTTCAATTCTCTCTTCCAGAGTTTCAGAAGACTGCGAAGGCTCCAGGTGCTTTAGCCGTTTGGCCATACTCAACCTCGCATCAATCACATTAGCTTCTTCTTCGAGGATCTTTTTGAATCCAACAAGCATTTTATGCTGCTCATCATATGAAGGATGGAGCGTTATTTTATCCATAGTATCTTCAAAGATGTTGATTATGCTTTCTATGTAGCTTCCCAGCATCTGTATGTCTGAGGCATCTTTTGCTTTAATTTCATCATCTTTGGCGGCCTCTTTTAGCTGAGTTGCACTCTGCTTAGCGACGGCTTTTCCTTTCCTTCCTATCGAATTAGCCAGTTCTTTAAGTGTTAGTCCAGTTTCTCGAGCCCTTTTAGACAATGATTGTTCATCAGGTTCTATTGAGGATTCTGGAGTTCGTTCCGACATTATTAGTTCACCTTCATCCTATCCATCATGATTAAAAGCAGTTTGGTATGATTGCTAGGCTCTGCTGCCTTTTGCGTACAGTATCTCGTGATTTCCAGGGGTCATGTCTTCCCAGACAACATAGATATTATCTCCCGCCATGGCTATAGAAGGACACTCAGATATCTTTGGGTTATTGCTCAAATTCATAACTCGTGTTGAATCGTTACCATCCATTTCTATTAAGAGGATCTCTTCGTTACCAGAAACAGAAATCTGTGCTGCAATATATGAAAACTGATCGTCATAAGCACCCACTTCTACATTTAAGGGATTTACAAATGTGCCACTTTCGTCAATATTTACACGTTCTGAAAAACTGCTTCCTGCATCTGTGCTCGCTGCAAAGAATAGACCATTTGCACTTACTGTGTGAAGTCCTCCAGCTACCACATAAACAGTCTCATTATAAGCAGCGACTTGCAGTTCACCAAAGTCATTTTCTTGATTGAGTGTCATGATGTCTCCAAAATTGTTTCCACCATCCAAACTCGTTACAAAGAAGAGTCCTTGATTTTCACTGTCACCTGTGTCAACTATTGTCTCATCAATCACATTCCAAGCTATGTATACATTACCCTCATATGCTGCTACCTTCGGAAAGGTTTCTTCGTTGGCGTTGTTGCTTATATTTACCGTATTTCCAAATGTTGCGCCTCCATCAGCGCTTGCCCTAAATAAAATATTTGTATCACCATTCTCTCCTCGGTCTAGCCAAACTACATAAACGTCATCTCCAAAAACAGCTACCTCTTGGTTAAATGAGTCTGAAGTATTGTTGCTAAGGTTGCTGATACTCTCAAAACTAATTCCTTTGTCTTGGCTCCTTGTGAAAAGAACCTCTCTATTACCAGAAGAGTCATCAGCCCATATTGCATAAACATTATTGCCATAAGTTGCGATTTGTGGATGCTCTGAAAAGCCTGGATTGTTGCTTAAATTCACAGTTGTTCCAAACGTAGTCCCGTTATCATTGCTAGTTTTAATAAAAATATCATAGTTAGTGTATCCTGGAGGTACAGAATCTTGCCAGAGCATATACACATTGTTATCCCATGCTGCTACCTGTCCATAGACAGAGTCCATTGGATTATTTGTTAGGTTAGTTGCATTTTCAAAAATGACGGGTACCGAATTGCTATCTCTAGTTTCACTGACAATAGTGTATTGCAATCGATCGGACTGACTCGAATAATAGAAAATGGAAGGTAAAACAGATACAACTCCTCCTGCAATTACTGCAGCTATCACGATAGTGAAAGCTTTCACAATACTGATCTCCTACAGCCTTTATTTGAACGATGTGCAGGGTAGCTGCAAATACAAATGGCTATTTTTATGACCTTGTAATAATAAAAGGTACAAAGGATAAATGATCATCTGATTGTATTGACTTCACATTATAAGGATCTTAGGAAGACTTTCGGGCGGGTACATCCTTTGTAGATTCAAATGAAAAGAGTATATAATTCGCTCCTCTTTCTAGTCAAACTTTTTCAGAATGTTATAGTAAGGTGATGCCTTATGTCTGTCGACGCATTTCCCACATATCGACCTATCTCCATATTTCTTGTGACATTGGCAGTCGCAGATGGTCTTTATAGATGCCAAGCAATAAAAAAGTTGCAAAGTAATTATTTAAACCTACATAGACCCCCGCAAGTTATAATGGCGCACTACTTTGAGAAAAAGAGATTATTAGCTAGCTGAGAAGTGGTCGCGGCTTGTTTTCTATTAATAGAAGCGACCCATATTCATCTGTATGATTTTAAGTATTTGTGAGAGTATCTTTAGCCTCTTAGGGCTTGAAACACTTCTTGACTGTGTCCTGAGGGCCTAACCTTTTTGAATATTTTGAGTATTCTGCCTTCCTTGTCAATAATAAAGGTCGACCTATTGATTCCCATGAATTCTCTTCCCATGAATTTCTTAAGTCCATAAACTCCATAGCTCTTTGACACTTCTTTGTCCGTATCAGCAACAAGAGGATACGGAATGCCCATTTTTTGGCGAAATTTTTCATGCGAGCCCTCGTCGTCGGGAGATACACCAACGATCTCAATATATGAATCTTTGAATTTTTCATAATCCCGGCTAAACTCAGCTGCTTGTGTAGTACAACCAGGCGTGAAATCCTCCGGGTAGAAATAGACTACGACATCTTTTTTTCCTTTGAGGTCGGACAACCTGGTTATGTTACCATGATCGTCCCTCATTGCAAAGTTTGGGGCAAGGGCTCCTTCATGTAGCCCAATTGGATTTTCTTGCATCTTACATAAGTTAGAAAAGAAGACATAAAAAAGTTAATAGTAAATCATACTGTGCAAACAGCCGAGTGTCTCATTTTCTTTTAATGCCACTTTGGTGCTTGGAGTTTATGAAATTTGGTGGCTGCAAAAAAGAAGGTAGGGGGAAATATTATTATCACATCCTCTAGCCAAAGGCGAAGGTATAGAATACAACGTTATCAGAGCGTGGAATAATTTCTATTTCGCTAGTCTCTGGGTTATCTGTTTTAACAAGATTGTGCATGAAAGGCCATTCTATAGTGGCGAAGCTTATGCCATCTTCTATTTTGGCGTCTTTTCCTAATTGGTCTTTTGTTAGGTAGTTACCATCCAGCTTAATTTCCACCCTGCCGTGTTTGCCATCAGAGGTCCCCATTATGCCATGCACCCTCCTGGCCGCATTGTATTTCATCATTAAAGTTGCATTCTGATCCTTTCCACCAGGACTAAACTGTACTCCCTCCCGCTGCCATATCCATCTTCCCCGCAGATATACGATATTAGGATCATGCGATCCGGGATCGACCATGACGTTCATAGCGTTTGGTTTTACTGTCTGATTATTGCCAAAGCGCCTGAGGCGTGAATAGCCTACGCATACTTCGGGAGCAATTCCGTAAAAATGCATCCCATATGTATCATAGATCTCATCCTTTGGATCCTCCTCATCCTTTCCCTCAACCGGCTTCTTTCCAGCCTCCTCTAGCAGCTCGACAATGACGTCTTCAAAATCTTCCATGCTACCGTAACCGGCATGTTCGTAACGGATAAGCCCATTGTGATCTATAAGGATATGTTTTGGCCAGTACATATTTCCGAAAGCCTCCCACGTCTTATTGTTAATGTCAAATGCAACTGGTATATCGCTGATGTTGTATCTTAGAAGAGCGCGCCGGATACTATCATGGTCAGTAGCAAATTGGTATTCAGCTGAATGTGCCTCAACCACCTGCAGTCCATAATTTCCATACTTTTGTTGTAGACGCCTCATGATAGGTATAGTCCGAAGACAAAAGATGCAGGTATATGTCCAACAGTCAATGAGCACTGCCTTACCCTTCAAACCTCTTATCGAAAGTGGCTGTGAGTTAGCCCAATCTGATATTTCTTTGAATTCAGGGGCGGGAATTGCAGGGATAAATTCCATTTCTACATCCTGCAGCGATTATACGGGATATAACTGTAGATCGCATAAACTTTGAATTTTAACCCATTGTGTGGTCTATCTGGTTTTTACCGAGTCGGATGTGAAGAAATTTCAAGCATCAAAAATTTCATGAAACTTGATGCATATTTAGATTCAAATAGAAGTAGAATACTAACTAGGGGTCGATTCGAAGGATTTTGGATAAATCTTTTGGCAGTTGTATTTGTGACAGCAATCTTGTGACAGTTATTTGGAAAAAAGAACTTCCCAAAGAAATAGAGAGATACAGATATACCCCTATTATGTCTCAAATTGAAAACGATGCAAAATGGTGCAAAGATAGGCGACAGTCTCAGAGTACTGGTTTCATCTTCAAAGGGCGCAACTTACGTCGAAGCACGCTTTCAATCAAGGAATACAAGCGAGGTCAATTTTATCAACGGAGAACTTGAAAGGATAAGAGTGGTAGAAAATGCTGGCTGCGGAATCCGGGTTCTGGTAGAGGGCTGCTGGGGCTTTACCAGTACTAGCATTATCTCAAATGAAAGCTTAAGAGAATCTCTAAGTGAGGCCATATCAGCAGCACGAGCGCTCGCGCAGACAAAGAAGAACAAAGTCAAAGGACTCGCTGAATCAAAAATGGTTACAGGAACTTTTAGGACAGCTTCCAACAAC
>Ga0075430_100000824_pt1 | contig 24215 bp, 21 predicted proteins | sample RhiMetdeltSRZDD4_FD_75294 | JGI IMG/M metagenome (GOLD analysis project Ga0075430, IMG submission 75294) | Populus rhizosphere microbial communities from Tennessee, USA - Rhizosphere MetaG P. deltoides SRZDD4 | ecosystem: Host-associated > Plants > Roots > Rhizosphere > Soil | place: USA... | reverse complement strand
GGGGACCTGCTTCGCCGCCACGAGCGCGCCGCGCGCGACTTCGCTCGCATCGCCCGGCGGATCCGCGACCGCGGCGCCTGGGACGACGCGTTCGTGGACGCCCTCTGCGAGCCCCCCCAGTCCTTCACCTACGGCGGCGTGCTGGCCCATGTGCTGAGCTACGGCGCGGTGCGCCGCGAGGCCCTCGCCGGCGTGCTGGCGGAGCTGGGCGCCGCCGTGCCCTCCTCGGGCGACCCGATCGAGTGGGAGGCAGGCCGCTGAGCTCTACAGCAGTGAGTCGATCCGGCCGGTGAGCCCGGCGTCGTCCGGTTCGGTGCCGGCGCCGAAGCGCTCGACGAGCCGGCCACGGCGGTCGAGCAGGTACTTGTTGAAGTTCCAGTCCGGCTCGCCCAGCGCCTTGAAGAGCGCGTGCGCGCCGTCGCCCGTCACTCGCTGCTTGGCGAACATCGGGAACGACACGCCGAAGTTCGCCCGGCAGAACTCAGCGATCCGGTCGTTCGAGCGCGGCTCCTGACCGGCGAAGTCGTTGGCGGGAAAGCCGAGGATCACGAAGCCGTCCCCGCGGCGCGCGTCGTAGAGGCGCTCGAGGCCGGCGAACTGCGGCGTGAAGCCGCACTCGCTGGCCGTGTTCACCACGAGCACGACCTTTCCCCGGTAGCGGGAAAGGTCGTCGGGCTCGCCGTTCAGGCGCGGGACGGTGAAGTGGAGCACGCCCTGGCCCGTGTTGGGCTCCTCATCCCCTCCGCACGAGGCGAGCGCAAGCGCCGCCAGGGCGGCGAGCAGCGAAAGGGCGGGCATCCCTCATCTATACGTGATGCGCGCCCGGCCGGTTCATGCCGCCCGCGGCAGCAGGCGCGACACACTGCGGCGCTCGGTGGCCGACTCGCGGCGGGCGCGCTCGGCGCGAAAGCGAAGCAGCTCGACCAGGTCCCCGCTCGGGCGGAACGGATCGGCGATCGCCGCGCCGGAGTCCACCTCGATGGCGGCCCAGAGCTCGCTGCCGACCTCCGCCAACAGCACCTCTCCCGTCGGTGGAGAGGAGCTGTCCAACGCCGCCAGGTCGGCGACGGCAGCGAGGTCACGAGCAGCAGCGCGGCGGATGGTGAGAGGGGTGTTGGTCATCTTGGGCTCCCGGTTAGAAGGTTTGATCATCCTCGAACCATGATGGCTACCGTGAGCCATAAGTTCAAATTCGGACTTATGAGGCCTCCGATAAGCTCTGGTTATGCTCGACGTCAAGCAGCTGAGGGTCCTCAAGGCGGTCTCCGAGCACGGCTCGTTCTCGGCCGCGGCGGAGTCGCTCAGCTACACCCAGCCTGCGGTCTCGCAGCAGATCGCGGCGCTCGAGCGCCAGGCCAACACCAAGCTTGTGGACCGCGGCAGCCGCGGCGTGCGCCTCACCGATCAGGGCCGCGCGCTCGTGGAGCACGCGGAGGTGGTGCTCGCCCGTCTGGCCGCCGCCGAGGCGGAGCTCGAGGCGATCGCGGGCGTGCGGGGGGGTCGCGTCCGGCTGTCCTCGTTCCCGACCGCCGGCGCGTCGGTTCTGCCACCGGCTGTCGCCATGTTCGCCAGGCGGCATCCGGAGGTCGAGCTGACGTTCGTCGAGCAGGAGCCCGAGGACGCGGTGCAGATGCTCCGGGCGGCCGAGCTCGAGGTGGCGATCGTGTTCGAGTACCGCGACCTGGCGCAGCCGGAGTTCGACCGGCTCTACGAGGGCATCGAGCTGCGCCACCTGATCGACGACCCGATGTACGTCGCGATGCCGCGCGACCACCCGGTCGCGCGCAAGCCGCGCGTGCGGCTCGAGGACTTCGCCGACGACGTCTGGATCCAGAACGACACCCGCGGCCCCTGCGGCCGCCTGCACCTGGCCGCCTGCGTGGGCGCGGGCTTCGAGCCGAAGATCGGCTACGAGTCCGACGACTACAACGTGGTCCAGGGCCTGATCGCCGCCGGCGTGGGCATCTCGCTGCTGCCGGCCCTGTCGCTCACCAACGTGCGCGAGGACATCGCGGTGCGCTCGCTCGGCAGGAAGGCGCCGGCCCGCCGCATCGCGTCCGCCGTGCTGGCGGGCCGCTACCGCTCGCCGGCCACCGACGCCATGCTCGGCATCCTCACCGAGGCCGCCGAGCGCTTCGAGCTGCCCTCGGGCGGCGCGATCGCGGCGTAGCCCGTCGACCGTCGGCCGGGGACCTCCGCGGAGGCCGCCGACGTACCTGGGGCATGCCCTCACAGGCCCGACGTTCCTTTACGACAACCGCGGCGCTGATCGCGGCCGCGGCCGCCACAGCCCCAAGCGCCAACGCCGACGGCGTCCCCGTGAGCGGCGTCGACGCCCGCCCCGTCTCCACCCCCGGCGCCGAGGGGCGCGAGTACCTCACGCGCCGCGCGCGGCCGGGCACGGTGCTGGTCGAGCGTGAAGCTGCCGGCGGCCGGGTGCTGCGGCGCCTGCGGCTGCCCGGCAACCTCTCCATCCCCGTGGTGGCCTACGACCGCACGTCGGGCGGGCTGTCGGCCGACGGCCGCACGCTGGTGCTGATCAAGCCGCCACGCAGCTTTCCCCAACCCGAGACCACGCTCGCCGTGATCGACCCGGGCCGCATGGAGCGGCGCGGCACGATCCGTCTCGAGGGCCACTTCAGCTTCGACGCGCTCTCGCCCGACGGCCGCACCATGTACCTGATCGAGTACCTCTCGGAGCACGACGTGAGGCGCTACGCCGTGCGCGCGTACGACCTGCGCGCGCGCCGGCTGATCCCCGGCGCGATCGTGGACCCGCGCGAGCCCGGCGAGCGGATGAACGGCCTGCCGATGAACCGCGCCACGGGCGCGGGCGGGCGCTGGGAGTACACCCTCTACGACGCCCCCGAGCACCCCTTCATCCACGCGCTCGACACCGAGGGTCGCAAAGCCTTCTGCATCGATCTCGACGCGCTCGCAGGCAGGCGCAACGGCATGTGGGGCGTGAAGCTCGAGTTCGACGGCCCCGGCACTCTGCGCGTGGTGGACGACGGGAAACGGCTCGCCGGCGTGGACACGCGCACGCTGCGCGTGACCACGCCCACGCCGCCGGCGCCCACGGCGGCGGCCCGCCCCCGCCGCGGGGGCGGGGACGGGCCAGGGTGGATCTGGGTCGCCGCGCCGACAGCCCTGCTGGTCGCGGGGTCGACGCTCGTGCTCGCCCGCCGGCGGCAGCGTTCGGCTATTCGTACTGCAGCGCCCTGAGCACATCGAGCCGGGCGGCCCGCCGCGCCGGTCCGATCGCGGCCAGCACGCCGGCCGCGGCCGCCACGACCGTGAACGCGATCAGCGAGCCGGCGGGCACCGCGAACTTGAGCCCCTCCTCGCTGAGCGCCGTGGTGGCGAGCGCGGCCAGGAACAGGCCCACCGCGATCCCGAGCACGGCGCCGATCAGCGCGGTGACCATGCTCTCGTGCCGCACCATGCGCCGAACCTGGCGGCGGCTCATCCCGATCGCCCTCAGCATGCCGAGCTCGCGGGTCCGCTCGAGCACCGACAGCGCCAGCGTGTTCACGATCCCGAACAGCGAGACGATCACGGCCAGGCCGAGCAGCACGTAGAAGAGACCGAGGATCTGGTCGACCCACGCCGACTGGTCGGTCACGAACTCGCTCTTCGACTGGACCTTCACGTCCGCGTACGGCGCGAGCGCGCGCTCGAGCTCGCCGGGTGACGCGCCGTCCGCGGTCAGGAGCCCGAAGCGCTCGCGCTCCTCGGCGAACGCCGAGTCGAACGCCCGGCGGGCGATCGTGACCTCGCCGAGGCCGAGCGGGTTGAACTTGTCCGGCTCCGACACGGCGGCCACGCTCAGGTCGAGCTTCTCGCCGCTCGCGGCCTTCACCTGGAAGCGGTCGCCCACGGCGAGCCCCTCCCGGTCGGCGAGCTTGTCGGTGACCACTGCGCCGCCGGCCCCGAGCTCGGCGAGGGACGCCTCGGAGCCCTCGGCGTAGTCGGAGCCGAGCACCTGCGCGATGCGGGACTGGTCGACGCCGTCGACCGACACGTCCTCGCCAAAGGCGCGGGCGCTCGCCTGCGCGACGCCTGTGGCCACCTCGACGCCCGGCACCTCGGCGGCGGCCTGCACGGCCTCGGGGCCGATCGGCGACCAGCCGTCCTGGCCAACCAGCACGTAGTCGGCGCGCACCTGGTCCTCGAGCGCCCCGGTAGCCGACTCGCGGATGCCCGCGCCCAGCACGGCGGAGAAGGCCACCAGCGCGATCCCGATCATGAGTGCGGCCGCGGTGGCCGCGGTGCGACCCGGGTTGCGCATGGCGTTGCGGCGGGCCAGCCCGCCGGCCACGCCGGCGAGGCGCTCGCCCGGACGCCCGAGCACCGACGCCAGCCGCGGCACCAGCCGTGGGGAGATGAGCGCCACCGCCACGAACAGCAGCAGCGCGCCTGGCGCGAGCAGCGCCAGCCGTCCCTCGGCGTCGATCCCGGGCGCGAACATGCCGAGCCCGAGGACCGTGAGGGCGATCAGCCCGACCAGCGCGGCGAACAGCGGCGCCCGCCGGCCGATCCGCGACGGCGGGATCTCCGCCCCCTCGCGCATCGCCGTGACCGGCGAGACTCGCGTGGCGCGGAGCGCCGGGCCGAGCCCGGCGACCAGCGTGACGATCACGCCCATGAGCAGCGAGACGACGATGGTGCGCGTGGCGAACACCGTCTCCGTGCTCGGGAGGTCGACGTCGAACGACGCCAGCAGGCTCGCGAGCAGCTTGGCCAGGCCGAGGCCGGCAGCCAGCCCGATCGCGGAGGCCACGACGCCGATCAGGAGCGCCTCGGCCACCACGGCGCGCAGCACCTGGCGCCGGCTGGCGCCGAGCGCCCGCAGGAGCGCAAGCTCCCGCGAGCGCTGCGCGACGGTGATCGAGAGCGTGTTGTAGATCGTGAACGCGCCGACGAAGACGGCGACCGCGCCGAAGGCCACCAGGAACACCTGGAGGAAGTCCACGAAGCTCCGCAGGCCGTCGAGCGTGAAGCGGTCGTCCGCCTCCGCGGTCTCGACCTGGAGGTTCGACGGGAGCGCCTCGGCGAGGCTCTTCCGCACCGAGTCGGGCCCGCCCACGAGGATCTCGGTGTAGCTCCCCTCGCGGTCGAACAGCGCCTGCGCGGCGTCGAGGTCGAACAGCGCGAAGCTCGCGGTACCGATCGAGTCCACGTCGCCGAACGTGGCGATGCCGGTGATCTCGGCCTTCTGCACCGGGCCGCGGGTCTGCACGGCGATGCGATCGCCGACCGAATATCCGCCCCTCTCGGCGCTGCCGGCGTCGATCACGACCTCGCCCGGACCGCTCGCGAGCTCGCCATCCGCGATACGGAACGGCGTCAGCTCGGCGGCGGCGGGGTCGAGCCCGGTCCCGAAGTAGGGGCCGCTGCCGATCACGTCGCCGTTCCGGTCGAGCAGCCGCGCCTCGTCCGAGATGTTGCCCACGGCCTTCTCGACCCCGGTGACCGCCCGCACTTCGTCGAGCGCGGACGCCGGGATGTCGCTTCGAGTGGAGAACTCGTCGTCGCCCGCGTCGAACGCGGTCTTCGCGGACACCACCGCAGCGGTGCCGTCATAGGACGCGTCGGAGAGCGAGTCTGCCGCTCCGCGCATCGTGTCGGTGAGCGTGTAGGCGCCGCTCACCATCGCCACGCCCAGCACGATCGCGAGCGCGGTGAGCACCGTCCGCAGACGGTGCGAGGAGATTCCCTTGATGGCTACGCGTGTCATGCCAGCTCCTTCACAGTCGCGAGGACGTCGTCCTCGGTCGGATCCGCGAGGTCGGAGACCAAACGGCCGTCGGCCAGGAACACGGTGCGGTCGGCCGTCGCGGCCGCGCGCGGGTCGTGGGTGACCATCACGGTCGTCTGCCCGTAGGCGGACACCGCGTCGCGCAGCAGCTCGAGCACCTCGGCGCTCGTCTTTGAGTCGAGGTTGCCGGTGGGCTCGTCGGCGAACAGCACCGTGGGCTCGGCCACGATCGCCCGGGCCACGGCCACGCGCTGCTGCTGGCCGCCGGAGAGCTCCGCCGGGCGGTGGGAGCGGCGGTCCGCGAGTCCCACTCGCTCGATCACCGAGTCGACGTAGGCGCGGTCGAGCTTCCTGCCGGCGATCCGGAGCGGCAACGTCACGTTCTCCTCGGCGCTGAGCGTCGGCACCAGGTTGAACGCCTGAAAGACGAAGCCGATGTGCTTGCGGCGCAGCAGGGTGAGCTGCTTGTCGCCCATCGTCGTGATGTCCTGCCCGGCGATCTCGACCCGGCCCTCGGTGGGCCGGTCGAGGCCGGCGAGCAGGTGCATCAGCGTCGACTTGCCGGAGCCGCTGGCGCCCATGATCGCCGTGAACTGCCCGCCCGGGACCTCGAGCGAGACTCCGCGCACGGCCTCTACGGCCGAATCGCCCTCGCCGTAGCGGCGGACGAGATCATTGGCCGTCACCGCCACGCCCTGATGGGCGGGTGCGACCGGGGCGATGATCGACGTGTCGTACAGCATCGTGCTCTCCTTGGTTTCGGGGTTCATGCGGCCACCGCCAGCGGTGCCTCGGCCGCGCGGACGATCCGTCCGGCCGCACCGTCGAGGGCACCGGCGGACAGGAGCGCGGCGGTGGCGTTCGCCACCAGGCGGCCGGTCAGGCCGCCGCCGCGGCGCAGCGACACCGACGCGCTGAGCTCGGAGCCGGTGTCGGCCGGCTCGAGCTGGTAGCGCACGTCGATGCCGACCGGGCCCTCGGCGCTCAGCTCCAGGCGGCCCTTGTCGGCGGCGTGGACCTCGACGTCGAAGCCGACCCTCACGCCGGCCAGCCGGCCGGTCACCCGGGTGCGGGTGCCGGCGGCGAGGCGGCGCGTCGCCAGCTCGTCGAGATCGAAGTCGACCGGCGACCAGCGCCGGATCTGATCGGGATGGGTGAGCACCTCGAGCAGCTGCTCGGTGGTGGCACCCGTGGTGGTTGTCGCGGTCCACTCAGCCATGGCGCCGAGCCTCCCATCGCCCGCACCGCCTGTCGTCAGCCCGGAAGCCGATCTGGGGTCGCCGCCGGGACGATCTTGCGGCGGCCCGGCATCCTCCGCTCGGAGGAGGCCGCCTCGTCTGCCAGGACGATGCCGGCGGCAGCGTGCACAGGTACCGTGGATCGGGTGAGCGGGCTGCGATCTCTGCACGCGCGCCTGGGGGCGATGGATCCCTTCCGGGCCGACCTACTGCTCGCCGGGCTCTTCGCCGCCGCGGCCGCCATCGAGTTGATGCTGCTCGACGCGAACGGCGGGAACCGGCCTTTGACGGTCGCGGCCGCGGTGCTCTCGCTTTCGGGACTGGCATTTCGCCGTCGTGACCCCCTGCTTGCGGGCGTCATCTTCGTCGTGCCGATCATCATCCAGGCGCCCCTCGACGGGTTTGCGATCGAGAACAGCAACGCGCCGTTCATAGGGATGCTGCTGCTGCTCTACTCGATCGGTCGCTACGCCCCGGGCCGCCGCTTCTACCTTGCCTTCGGGATCACCGTCGTCGGCGTGCTCATCGCGCTCGCGCTGGAGACCGGCTGGGAGGGCACCGACGACGTGGTCTGGGCGTCGTTCCTGTTCGTCCTGCCCGCGCTCGTAGGCCGCGCGCTGCGCAGCCGGTCGCTGCTCCAGTCCGAGCTGCGTGAGAAGGCCGAGCGCGCTGAGCTCGAGCGTCAGGCCGTCGTCGACGAGGAGCGAGCGCGGATCGCCTCCGAGCTCCAGGCGCTCGTCGCCAACGGTGTGAGCGCGATGGTGGTGCAGGCCGGGACGGTCCCCCGCGCGCTCGCCGGCGGCGAGACGGCCCGGGCGCGCGACGCGCTCACCGCCGTCGAGGAGACCGGCCGCGACGCGCTCACCGAGATGCGGCGGCTCCTCGGAGTGCTGAGGCGCGACGGCGACGTGCCGGAGCTCGCCCCCCAGCCCGGGCTCGGCCGGCTCGCCGCACTGATCGAGCGAGTGCGCGCCGCCGGGATCGAGGTCTCGCTGACCGAAGAGGGAGACGCTCGGCCACTTCCGACGGGCATCGACCTGACGGCCTACCGGATCGTCGAGGACGCCCTTGATGCCGCGCTGGAGGGCGGCGCGTCGCGCGCCGAGGTGCTGGTGCGCTACGGCGAGCGCGAGCTCGTCCTCGGTGTGCGCGACGACCGTGAGGGAGGCGCGTCGGATCGACTGCCAGGCCTGCGCGATCGCGCGAGCCTCTACGGCGGCTCACTGCGCGCCGGCCGGCGCGACGAGGGCCAGTTCGCACTTCGGGCGCGGCTACCGCTCGAGACCGACGCGTCCGTGGGGGCCGGCGCATGACCGCCCGCCGGCCCGCGATCCGAGCCAGGCTCGGGCGTCTCGACGCCCGCGACCAGCGCGTGTTCGACCGCCTGCTCGTGGCCTCCCTCTTCGTCTTCGCGGAATTGGAGGTGCTCACCTCCAATGGTCTGAACGGGCCGCCCTGGCTCAACGTCCTCGTGATCGGCGCCAGCGCGCTCTGCCTGCTGTTCCGCCGCAGCCACACGCTCCCGGCCGTCGCTGGCGTGATGCTTGGCCTCGCCACGCTCGTCCTGTTCCTGACGCCGCCGCAGGACCTGCTCAGCATCACCCTCCTGCTCGTGTCCGCGTCCTACGCGGCCGGTGCTCACCTGGAGGGACGCACCTCGCTCTGGGGACTCGCGATCGTGGTGGCCACGGTCGTGATCGCCACCCTCGTCACAGATCCGTCCGACATCTTCTTCCCCGTCGTCATGCTCGGTGGCGTGCCGTGGCTGGCGGGCCGCACGATCCGCAACCAGACGAGCCTGGCGCGTGAGCTGGCGGAGCGCGCCGAGCAGGCGGAGCACGCCCGCGAGGAGGAGGAGCGGCGCGCGATCGCGGCCGAGCGCAACCGGATCGCGCGCGAGCTGCACGACGTGCTCGCGCACAACCTGAGCGTGATGGTGGTGCAGGCCGGCGCGGCGCGGCGGATCGCCGACCGGAGTCCAGAGAGGGCCGTCGAGGCCGCCGAGCTGATCCAGCGCACCGGCCGCGAGGCGCTCGACGAGCTGCGGGCGCTGTTCGGCCCGGTGCGGCGCGGGGAGGGCGAGGCGCTCTCCGGGCCGCCCAGCCTCGCGGGCGTCGACGAGCTGGCGCGCCGTGCCCGCTCGGCGGGGCTGCCGGTCGAGCTGCGCGTGCTGGGCGACCCCGTGCCGCTGCCCACCGGCATCGACCTCACCGCCTACCGCGTGGTGCAGGAAGCGCTCACCAACGCCATCAAGCACGCCGGCGCGGCTCGCGCTCACGTGACCGTGAGCTACGAGCCCAACGAGGTCGTGCTCACCGTCGAGGACGACGGCGCGGGCGCGGCGGAGGCGGGCGCCGGGCTCGCTGGGTTCGGCGGCGGCTACGGTCTCGCGGGCATGCGCGAGCGGGTGACCCTCTACGGCGGCCTGCTCCAGGCCGGACGGCGGCGCGGCGGCGGCTTCGCGGTTCGCGCGCGCCTCCCCACGCGGCCGCTTGTGCCGGGCGCCGAGCTCTCGACGCCACCCGGGAAGGTGCCCGCATGAGCGTCCGGGTGCTGCTCGTGGACGACCAGGCGCTGATCCGCGCGGGCTTCCGCATGATCCTCGACGCCGAGGACGACATCGAGGTGGTGGGGGAGTGCGCCGACGGCACCCAGGCCGTGGACAGCGCCCGCCGGCTCGCGCCCGACGTGGTGCTGATGGACATCCGGATGCCGGAGATGGACGGGATCGAGGCCACGCGCCGCATCGCGGGCAACGGGGTCGACGATCCCGTTCGCGTGCTCATGCTCACCACCTTCGACCTCGACGAGTACGTCTACGACGCTCTGCGTGCCGGCGCCAGCGGCTTCCTGCTGAAGGACGTGCCCGCCGAGCAGCTCGTGGAGGCGATCCGGATCGTGGCGCAGGGCGACGCGCTGCTCGCGCCGTCGGTCACCCGGCGCCTGATCAGCGAGTTCTCGCGCTCGGCGCCCGGGCAGCGCGGCCAGGCTCCGGACAGCCTCGACGACCTGACGCCGCGCGAGATCGAGGTCTTCCGGCTGATGGCGCGCGGGATGTCGAACGCCGAGATCGCGGCCGAGCTGGTGGTCTCCGAGACCACCGTGAAGACCCACGTGGCGCGCGTGCTGATGAAGCTGGGCGTGCGCGATCGCGTTCAGGCCGTGGTGCTCGCCTACGAGTCGGGGGTCGTGGCGCCGGGCGAGGCGCCGAACGAGTAGAACCCCGGCGGTGAGTGCCGCCACGGACAAGATGCGCGAGGCGGGCCTGCCCGAGATCGCGGTGGAGACCTTCGCGCGCTACGAGCGACGGCTGCGCGAGGGGGAGGGGGGCATGGTCCCGGAGGCGGAGATCGAGCCGCTCGCCGACGTGCTCGCGGTCGACTCGCTGCCCGAGGGCGACGAGAGCGCGCTCGACCGCGCCGTGGTCCTCAAGCTAAACGGCGGGCTCGGCACGAGCATGGGGATGACGAGGGCCAAGTCGCTGCTCGCGGTCAAGGACGGGCTGAGCTTCCTCGACATCACCGTCCGCCAGGTCCTGGAGCTGCGCGAGCGCCACGGGGCGCGTATCCCGCTGCTGCTGATGAACAGCTTCGCCACGCGCGACGACACGCTCGCGGCGCTCGAGCCCTACCCCGAGCTGGCCGTGGAAGGGCTGCCGCTCGACTTCCTCCAGGGGCGGGTGCCCAAGCTGCTGGCGGACGGCCACGAGCCGGTCAGCTGGCCGGCGGACCCCGGCCAGGAGTGGGCCCCGCCCGGACACGGCGAGGTGTTCGCCTCCCTCGCCGCGTCGGGGCTCCTTGCGGAGCTGCTCGAGCGCGGCTACGAGTACGTGTTCCTCTCGAACTCGGACAACCTCGGCGCGGTGCTCGAGCCGCGCATCCTCGGCTGGTTCGCGGCCGAGGGCCTGCCGTTCGCCTCGGAGGTGGTCGACCGCACCGAGGGCGACAAGAAGGGCGGCCACCTCGCCCGGCGGCGCTCCGACGGCCGGCTCGTGCTGCGCGAGACCGCCCAGGTGCCCGAGGCGGACCAGGCCGCCTTCGAGGACGTATCGGTCCACCGCTACTTCAACTGCAACAACGTCTGGCTGAGCTTGCGGGCGCTCGAGCGCGCGCTGGCGGAGCGCGACGGCGTGCTCGAGCTGCCGATGATCGTGAACCGCAAGACGGTCGACCCGCGCGACTCGTCCTCGCCGGAGGTGCTCCAGCTCGAGACCGCGATGGGGGCGGCGATCGGCGTGTTCGACGGCGCCGGCGCCGTGCACTCGCCGCGCGGGCGCTTCGTGCCGGTCAAGAAGACGAACGACCTGCTCGTGGTGCGCTCGGACGCGTACCGGCTCGAGGACGACTGGACGCTCGCGCCGGCCGCCGGCCGGGGGCCCGAGCCGCCGCTCGTGGACCTCGACTCCGACCACTACAAGCTGCTGGGCGACTTCGAGCAGCGCTTCCCCGGCGGCCCGCCCTCGCTCGCGGCCTGCGAGCGCCTCGCGGTCGAGGGCGACGTGCGCTTCGGCCGCGATGTGACGGTGCGCGGCTCGGTCGCGCTCCGCGGCCCGCGCACGATCGAGGACGGCGAGCTGCTCGAGGGGTAGGCGCCTAGCCGCGGATCCGCCGGCGCTCGCAGCCGAAGAGCCGGTCGCGGCGGTCGGCCAGCACGCGATCGCGTCCCGCGCCGCAGCGCACCACGTCGCGGGCGGAGTCGGCGCTCATGATCACGTCGGCGCCGGCGCGGGCGCAGATCCGGTCGCGGCCCGCGCCGCCGGTTACGCGGTCGGCACCGGGGCTTCCGGCCACAACGTCGGCGCGCCGCGTTGCGGTGACCGCCGGCGAGCTTCGCAGCATGACGATCGTCGCCCGCCGGCCCGCGCAGGTCACGCGCGGCGCCGGACGGGGGGCTCCCGGGCCGAGGTCGCGCACGAGCACGTCGCCGCTGCGGTCGCGGTCGCGCGGGTGGAGGTTCGCCGAGCGCGACTCGAACGACACGAATCGCCCGTCCGCCGAGATCGCCGGCCCGTGCGAGCCGCCGTCGCCGGGCTCGCCGAACTCGCCCGAGGCGCGGCTCACGAGCGTGGTCGTGCCCCGCACGACGTCCCGCAGGTAGATGTCCGGGAGGAACCCGGTGGGAAACGGCTGGAGCAGCGAGGCGTAGGACTGGAACGCCACGCGGCTGCCGTCCGCCGAGATCGCGGGCTCGCCGGTGAGCGAGCGAGAGGGGGCGCCCCCGCGGCCGTTGGCGCGGCTGACCAGCGCGGTCCGGCCGGCCACGAGGTCGGCTCGGTAGACCTCGCTCCGGCTGCCCACAGCTCCGGCGAACGCCACGTAGCGCCCGTCGGCCGAGATCGCGGGCTCGGCTCGGAACGCGCCGCGCTGTCGCGCACTGACCAGCCTCGTGGTCCCATCGGTGAGGTCGCGGACGAACACGTCGTTGTCGTCGTCGCCGTCGTCGGGGTGGAGGTTCGTGGCGCTCGACTCGAAGGCCACGAAGCGCCCGTCGGCGGACAGCGAGGGCCCGGTCGAGGCGTCGTTCGCGTCCGCGCCGGCCGCACCGGAGGCACGGCTTGCGAGCGTGGTCTCGTTCGTGACCAGGTCGCGCACGTAGACGTCGAGCGACGGGAAGTCCACGGCCGTCTCGGAGTCGCCGGGCGCGAGGTTGTTCGCGAACGACTGGAAGGCCACGAAGCGGCCGTCGGCCGAGATCGAAGGCTCGAGCGAGCTGCTGTCGCCCTTCACGCCGGCGACGCCCGAGGCGCGGCTCACCAGTGTGGTCGTCTGGGCGGCGAGATCGCGGACGTAGACGTCGAGATCCTCCCTGGTGTCGTCGGGATCGAGGTTCGGGGCCGACGAGACGAAGGCCACGAGGCGCCCGTCGGCGGAGATGTCCGGCGACCCCAGGTTGGGGCGGAACTGGCCGGCGCGCGCCGGCGCGCCGTCCGGCCCCGAGGCGCGGCTCACCAGCGTGGTCGTGCGCGTCGCGAGGTCGCGCGCCAGCACCACCTGGCCGTCGTCGAAAGCCACCACGCGCCCGTCCGCCGAGAGGGCCGAGTCGTAGCCGTTCCCGCTGTTGCCGGGCGGCTCGGAGCGCAGGCTCACGAGCAGCGTGTCGTGGCGCCCCGCCGGGCCGGCCTCGGGCGCGGCGAGGGCGAGCGGCGAGGTCGCGAGGAGCAGCACGACCACGAGCGCCGCCCGTCCGCTCATGACCTCGCCGAGAGCGCGTCAGCGGCCTCTTCGAGCCGCTCGCGCCGGCGCTCCTCCTCCTCGGAGCGCGACAGCATTGCCACGAACAGTGCGACCATCACCAGCACGAGAGTGAACGACTGCTCGGCCATCATGATCGCGCCGCCCACGTTCTGGTCCTCGATTGGCGAGAGGCCCCAGATGCGCGGGGTCGTCTCGTAGTACGGGTAGAGCGGGGTCGAGCTCCAGGCAAGGTAGAGGCCGAGCGCGGCCAGCCCACCCTTTGCGGAGGCGATGTAGGCCAGCGGCTGCATCCCCCTGAGCGGCCGGCGCATCGGCACGGGCTGGATCAGCGGCCACCAGAGGGCGATCCCAGCCGCGAAGAAGGACACGTGCTCGAGCAGGTGGATCGGCGGGTTCTCCGCGGCGGCGTCGTAGAGCGCCGGCACGTGCCACAGGTACATGATCAGGAGCCAGAGCAGGATGCCGGTCACGGGATTTGCGAGCGGGCCGAGCGCTTTCTCCACGCGCACGAGGCGACGGGTGGCGGGCCGCAGGATCACCCGCGAGAGAGCCAGCAGCACGAGCAGGGGCGCGATGTCCCCCAGCAGCACGTGCTGGACCATGTGGGCGGAGAACAGGTAGTCCTCGCCGAGCCCGTCGAGCGGCGATACGAGCGCGATCAGGAGCGCGGTCAGCGCGCCCGCGAAGGCGAGCAGCTGGAGCGGCCCCGCCCCCCGGCCGCCTGCCTCCCTGCGCGCCTGCGCGAAGCGCCACAGGTAGAGGCCCGCGAAGAACGCGAGCGGGACCAGAACGAACGGGTCGGAGAGCCATTCGACCTGGGGGTGGTCCATCGGCACGGAATTGTCGCACCGGCGTGGTCACGTGCAACGCCACAGCCGCCAGGCTGGGCGGATGCTCGCTCCGAGACTGTGCTGGGGCTGTGGCGGGCCCGCCCGCCGGGCCGAGCCGCTCTGCCGCTTCTGCCGGCTCGGCCTGCGCCGCCTGCCGGCCGAGCCGGTGCCGCTCGCGGGTGTCGCGGTATGGGCGCCCGTCGCCTACGAGGGCGCGGCGCGCGAGCTCGTGCGCGCGCTCAAGTTCCGCTCCGCGGCGGGCGTGGCGGACGCGATGGCGGCTCAGATCGTGGCGGGCGCGCCCGCCGGGCTACTCGAGGGCGGAGCGCTCGTGCCGGTGCCGCTCCAGCCGCGCCGGCGCCGCCGGCGCGGTTTCAACCAGGCGTTCGTGCTCGCGGAGCGCCTGGCGGCGCGGGCCGGCCTCCCGGTGTCCGACTGCCTCGTTCGCCGCGGCCGTGGCGCCACGCAGGTCGGGCGCGGCCGCGCCGAGCGTCGCACCGGGCCGTCCGGAACCATCGCCGCGCGCACACCTCCGCCCGCCCGCGCGCTCCTGGTGGACGACGTGGCAACCACGGGCGCCACCCTTGCCGCCTGCGCCCGCGCGCTGCGCGACGCGGGCGCGAGCGAGGTCGTGGCGTTGGCGTTCGCACGCACTCCGGGCCGCTGATACATGGACTACCATCGCCTGACAGACGACCCAGGAGGGCACATGCGCATCCAGGTGAAGGGCAGAGGCGGCGCCACGGTCGATGACGAGCTTCGCTCCAGGGTGGAGAAGAAGTTCGGGAAGGTTGCGCGCCAGGTCTCACCCCTCGCGGAGCTCGAGATCGAGCTCAAGGAGGAACGCAATCCCGCGATCAAGGACTCGCAGATCGCGGAGGCCACGCTCCACCTCAAGGGCGTCACCCTGCGGGCGAGCGAGCGCTCGCCCGACATGACCCACTCGATCAATCTGATGGCCGAGGATCTGTCCCGCCAGGTCAAGAAGCACCGGGACAAGCGGCGAAAGCGCCGCGAGAGCCAGAAGCCGCAAGAGCCCAGCGCAGCGTGAGCTAACCTCGACCGCATGTCCATTCTCGACCGCGCGCTACGGGTCGGCGAGTCGAAGAAGTTCAAGGTCTTCGAGAAGAACGTCGCCCGGATCAACGACTACGAGGCGGAGCTCGAGCTCGAGTCGGACGAGGAGCTTCGCGAGCGCTACAAGGCGCTGCGCGAGCGCCACCTGGACGGCACGCCACTCGACGAGCTCCTGTTCGAGTCGTTCGCGCTCACCCGCGAGGCCGGCAAGCGCGCCCTCGGCCAGCGCCACTTCGACGTCCAGCTGATCGGCGGGATGGTCCTGCACGACGGCTCGATCGCGGAGATGAAGACGGGCGAGGGCAAGACGCTCACCGCCACGCTGCCGATCGTGCTGAACGGCCTCGCCGCGCGCGACGAGAAGGGCTACGCCGTGCAGGGCAAGGGCGTGCACCTGGTCACGGTCAACGACTACCTGGCCCGCCGCGACGCCTACTGGATGAAGCCGATATACGACCTGCTCGGCGTGACCGTCGGGATCATCCAGGCGGGGATGAACGACATCGACAAGCAGGAGGCGTACTCCCGCGACGTCGTGTACGGCACCAACTCCGAGTTCGGCTTCGACTACCTGCGCGACAACCTCGCGGTCGAGATCAGCCAGAAGGCCCAGCGCGGCCACGGCTTCGCGATCGTCGACGAGGTGGACAACATCCTCATCGACGAGGCGCGCACCCCGCTGATCATCTCGGGCCGGCCCGAGCAGGCGGCCGACCTCTATTACAACTTCGCCAAGCTCGCGCGGATCATGGAGCCGGGCAAGAAGCCCGACACCTTCGAGGCCAAGTCGAAGGACTGGGTGGCCGACTTCGACTTCGAACCCGACGAGAAGCACAAGACGGTGGCGGTCACCGAGCAGGGCGTCGAGAAGGCCGAGAAGTTCCTGCGCATCGACAACCTCTATCGCGCCGACGCGGGCCACCTCGTGAACCACCTCCAGCAGGCGCTCAAGGCCGAGGAGCTCTACAAGAAGGATGTCGACTACGCCGTGATCGACGGCGAGGTGAAGATCATCGACGAGTTCACCGGCCGCATCCTCGAGGGCCGGCGCTGGTCCGAGGGCCTCCACCAGGCGGTCGAGGCGAAGGAGGGCGTGGCGATCCAGGAGGAGTCCCAGACCGTCGCCACGATCACCTACCAGAACTACTTCCGGCGCTACGACAAGCTCGCCGGCATGACCGGCACGGCGCTCACCGAGGCCACCGAGTTCATGAAGATCTACGAGCTCCAGGTCGTGGAGATCCCGACCAACCGGCCGATGATCCGCAACGACCAGAACGACCAGATCTACAAGACCAAGGACGGCAAGTGGGTCGCCGTGGCCATGGAGATCGCTGATCGCAATGAGACCGGGCAGCCGGTGCTGGTCGGCACGATCTCGGTGGAGGTCTCGGAGCTGCTCTCGAGCGAGCTCCAGAAGCGCGGCATCAAGCACAGCGTGCTGAACGCGAAGCCAGAGCACGCCGAGCGCGAGGGCGAGACGATCGCGGAGGCGGGCCGCCCGTTCGCCGTCACGATCGCCACCAACATGGCCGGCCGCGGGGTGGACATCAAGCTGGGCGGCAACGAGGAGCACCTCACCCAGCGCGAGCTCGCGAAGCGCGGGGTCGAGCCCGGCAGCGACGAGTGGGACAAGGTCTGGGACGAGGTGTTCCCGTCGATCGAGCAGCAGGTGGCCGAGGACCGCCAGAAGGTCAAGGACTCCGGCGGCCTGTTCATCTGCGGCACCGAGCGGCACGAGTCGCGCCGCATCGACAACCAGCTGCGCGGGCGCTCGGGGCGTCAGGGCGACCCCGGCGAGTCACGCTTCTACCTCTCGGCCGAGGACGACCTGGTGCGGCTGTTCGCAGGCGACCGCATCTACAAGATCCTCGACAACAAGTTCCTCTCCCAGGCCGACGACGAGGGCAACGAGATGCCGATCGAGCACAAGATGCTCTCGAAGCAGATCGAGGGTGCCCAGAAGAAGGTCGAGGAGCAGAACTTCCTGATCCGCAAGCGGGTCCTCGAGTACGACGACGTGATGAACCAGCAGCGCGAGATCGTCTACGAGTACCGCGACCGGATCCTCGAGGGCCAGGACATGTCCGAGATCGCGCGCACCCAGATCGCCGAGGCGATCGAGCGGATCGTGCGCGAGTACACCGAGGGTGACTACCAGGAGGACTGGGAGCTCGAGGCGCTGTTCACGCAGTTGGAGCAGATCTACCCCGTCTCCTACGAGCTCGACGACGTGAAGGAGGGCGCCGACCGGGAGGGCCTCGTCGAGAACCTGCGCAAGGACGTGGTCGAGGCCTACGACGAGCGCGAGAACGACCTCGGCGAGGAGCTGATGCGCGCGCTCGAGCGCTTCATGCTGCTCCAGATCATCGACGAGCGCTGGCGCGAGCACCTGCACGACATGGACTACCTGCGCGAGGGCATCCACCTGCGCGGGTTCGCGCAGATCGACCCGCTGGTGGCCTACAAGAACGAGGGCTTCGACATGTTCACGGAGCTCATGAACAACATCTGGGATGAGTTCGCCCGCTACGTGTTCAACGTCGAGATCGAGATGGAGCAGCCCCAGCAACAGGCCGCTGCCCAGCAGGCCGGGCCGGCCTGGGGCTTCGGCGCGAACAGCTCGTCCACGCGCCGCCTGACCGAGTCGGGCGGCCACTCGGCCGCCGGGCGCGACGCCATCGCCGCCGCGGCCGGCACCGCAGTCCCGGCGGGCATGTCCGACGCCGCCGAGCTCGCCGCCGACGAGGTGGCGGGCTCGGTCCCGATCGTCGAGACCCGACGCCTCGACGAAAACGAGAAGATCGGCCGCAATGACCCGTGCTGGTGCGGCTCCGGCAAGAAGTTCAAGAAGTGCCATGGCGCATAACAGCGACGCCAGTGGCCTCCGTGACCAGCTGAAGCTGCTCGCGGACTACCTTTGACCCGGTTCAACTCGAAGCGCGAGTAGTCGAGCTCGAGGGCGAGATGGGCACGCCCGGCTTCTGGGACGACCAGGAGCGTGCCGCGCGCGTCTCGGCCGAGCACAGCGCGGTCGGGCGGCGGCTGTCGATGTTCCGCTCACTCGAGACGGACGTCGAGGACCTCGAGACGCTTGAACAGATGGCTTTGGAGGATGAGTCGATTGCGGGGGAGCTCTCCGAGCAGCGCGCATCGATCGCCTCGCGGTTGGCGGAGCTCGAAGAGGCACGGCTGTTTTCGGGCGACTACGACGGCGGTGACGCGGTCGTCACGGTCAACGCCGGTGCGGGCGGCACGGACTCGCAGGACTGGGCCGAGATGCTCCTGCGCATGGAGATGCGCTGGGCCGACCGCCGCGGCATGAAGGTCGAGCTGAAGGAGGCCTCGCCGGGGGAGGAGGCGGGCATCAAGTCCGCGTCGTTCATCGCGCGCGGCGAGAACGCCTACGGGCTCTTCTCGGCCGAGAAGGGCGTGCACCGGCTGGTGCGGATCTCCCCCTACGACGCCCAGTCGCGCCGCCATACCGCGTTCGCGGGCGTGGAGGTGGCGCCGCTCGTGGAGGACGCTGTGTCGGTCGAGATCGAGCCGGACGACATCCAGATCGACACCTACCGCGCCTCGGGCGCCGGCGGCCAGCACGTGAACAAGACCGACTCGGCCGTGCGCATCACGCACCGCCCCAGCGGCATCGTCGTGCAGTGCCAAAACGAGCGCTCCCAGTCCGCGAACAAGGACACCGCGATGAGGATGCTGCGCGCGAAGCTGATCGAGCTCGAGGAGCGAAAGCGCCAGGAGGAGATCGCCAAGGAGCGCGGCGAGGCCCAGGACGTGGGCTGGGGCTCCCAGATCCGCTCCTACGTCCTCCACCCCTACACGATGGTGAAGGACCACCGCACGAACGTGGAAGCGGGAAACGCCCAGGGCGTGCTGGACGGCAACCTCGACGACTTCGTGCGTGCGGAGCTGTTACGGCGCTCGGGCGACGGAGCCGCGTAGGGGACGAACTTTCGACAAATCCGCAAAAGCTGGATCGGATCGCGGGACGCGCGCGCGGGGTCGCCACCCGTGCGGAGCCCCTCACTGCTGGTCTTTCCGTGCGAGCGCGAAGCGAGGGCGCGCGGCGACGAGTTCAGGCGCTACACCCGGCGCGACGTGGTCGAGGACCCGCAGCCCACGGTGCGCGAGCTGCGTCGGTTGCTCCGGAGCGGCCTAGGAGCCGTCGTCCTCCTCGAGCGTCCTCAGGGCGTCCTCGCCGGCCTTCTCGGCCTCCTCCAGCACTCCCAGCAGCTGGCCCACGCGGCAGACCAGCAGGCGCTCCTCGTCGATCTCCACCCAAACGCCCGCCGAGGCCGGGAAGACCACGTGGTCGCCCGGCACCACCGGCATCTTCACCCCGACGCTGCCCCACCAGTCGAGCCCTGGCCCAACCGCCAGCACGATGCCGTGCTGGGGCGGCGTCTGGTGCTCGCCCGGCGGCAGGAGCAGGCCTGACTGGCGCACGCGGTCGGGCTCGAGCTCCTTGATCACCACTTGGTCGAAGAGCGGTCGGAGCTGCTGCTTCACACAGGAAAGACTACGGCGCACCTCCTACTCTTGGGTGAATGGCCGATCCTCGCACTCCTCCGCCTCCACAAGCTGATCCGGAGAAGCCGGGATGGAGGATCACGCCCGCCCCCGACGGCCGCGGGTCGAAGAAGCCCGAGAAGCCGCCGATGCTCCCCTGGAGCCCGCGCCGCTTCATCGTCATCCTGCTCGCGCTGCTGGTGCTCAACTGGGTGCTCGTTCAGGTCTTCGCTCCCGCCGAGAAGCGCATAGGAGTCCCGTACACGCCCACGTTCCTGACCGAGCTGCGCGACGGCAACGTAAAGGAGATCGCGTCCACCGGCGAGACGGTCCAGGGGGAGTTCAAGAAGGAGGTCACCTACAAGGACGACAAGGCCGAGAACTTCGAGACCGAGGTGCCCACCTTCGCCAACGAGGAGCAGCTCTCGCAGCTCCTCGAGGAGCAGGACGTGGTGGTGACCGCCGAGCCTCCCGGAAGTCGGTCGCTGCTGGCCACCATCCTGTTCAGCTTCGGCCCGACGATCCTGATCGTCGCCTTGTTCATCTGGATCTTCCGGCGCGCCGCGCAGAGCGCCGGCGGCGGGATGATCGGCCAGTTCGGCCGCTCCCGAGCCAAGCTCGTCGAGGCCGAGACCCAGACGGTCAACTTCGACGACGTGGCGGGCATCGACGAGGCGGAGAACGAGCTCGTCGAGGTCGTCGACTTCCTGCGCAATCCCACCAAGTACGCGAAGCTCGGCGCGCGCATTCCACGCGGCGTGTTGCTGTCGGGCGCGCCCGGCACCGGCAAGACGCTGCTCGCCCGGGCCGTGGCAGGGGAGGCCGGCGTGCCCTTCTTCTCGGCCTCCGCCTCCGAGTTCATCGAGGCGATCGTGGGCATCGGCGCGTCGCGCGTGCGCGATCTCTTCAAGCAGGCGAAGGAGGCTGCGCCGGCGATCATCTTCATCGATGAGCTGGACGCGATCGGGCGCTCCCGCGGCGGCGGCGGACCCTCGCTCGGCGGGCACGACGAGCGAGAGCAGACCCTCAACCAGATCCTCACCGAGATGGACGGCTTCGATTCCGGCGCCGGGGTGATCGTTCTCGGCGCGACGAACCGGCCGGACGTGCTCGACCAGGCGCTGCTGCGCCCCGGGCGCTTCGACCGCCGGGTCGCGGTCCAGTCCCCCGACTCGAAAGGCCGGGAGATGATCCTCGAGGTCCACACGCGCTCTGTGCCACTGGCAGACGACGTCCATCTCGAGCGGATCGCACAGTCCACCCCGGGCATGGTTGGCGCCGATCTCGCCAACCTCGTGAACGAGGCGGCGCTGCTGGCCGCCCGGCGCGGCCACGAGCGGGTGGCCAGGGCGGACTTCACCGACGCGCTCGAGAAGATCGTGCTCGGGGCTGAGCGCAAGATCGTGCTTGGGGAGGATGACCGGCGCCGGATCGCCTACCACGAGGGCGGGCACGCCATCGTCGGGATGCTCTCCCCGGGCGCCGACCCCGTGCGCAAGGTGTCGATCATCCCGCGCGGGCAGGCGCTCGGCGTGACCCTCTCCACGCCCGATGACGACCGCTTCAACCTCTCCGAGGCCGAGCTCCGCGCAAAGATCCGCGTGGCTCTCGGCGGACGTGTGGCCGAGGAGATCACGTTCGGCGACATCACGACGGGCGCGGAGTCGGACATCCAGCACGTGACCCAGATCGCCCGCGGGATGGTCCAGCGCTGGGGAATGAGCGAGAAGGTCGGTTTTCTCACGGTCAAGGGCCAGGATGGCCAGGGCTTCCTGCTGCCCGGCTCCGAGCCGGCGTCCGAGGCGACCCAGGAGCTGGTCGACGCCGAGGTGCGGCGAATCGTCGACGAGGAGCACGAGGCCACGCGAAGGCTCCTCGAGCGTGAGCGCGACAAGCTCGATGCGCTCGCCGAGGCCCTCCTCGAACGGGAGACGCTGGACGAGGTCGACGCCTACGCTGCGGCGGGCATCACCCGCGCGCGAGAGCCGGCCGGCGCCTAGTGACCTGAGTCGTCAGGCCGCGCGCATTTTCCCGGCGGTTGGGAAGCTGAGGCCGGACTTCCGACCCAGGTCACTAGCGCCGCTTGTCGGTCTTCTTCTCGAGGAGCGCCACGTCGGCGCTCGCGAGGGCGTCCTCGGCGCTCGCGCCCGGGTCGAGCTCGGCCGTGCCCCAGGTCAGGTCCACGCCGCGCCCGTCCGCGAAGCGGCACTCGCGCTCCACGCTGTCCGCCATGCGGGTCAGCACCTCGTCGGCGGTCGCGCGATCGCTTCCGGGCAGCACGACCACGAACTCGTCGCCGCCCCAGCGAAAGCAGCGGTCCGTGGTGCGGAGCGACCGCTCCATTGCACGCGCCACCTCCACCAGCGAACGATCGCCCTCGAGGTGGCCGTGGCTCTCGTTCACGCGCCGCAAGTTGTCGATGTCCACGAGCCCGACGCTCAGCGGCACCGCGTCGCGGGCCGCCACGGCGCCCTCGATCGTGAACACCTCGTCGAAGGCGCGCCGGTTGCCGAGCCCGGTGAGCTCGTCGACGCGCGCGAGCCGGCGTGCCACCTCGGCGCCGGTGCGCAGTCCCACGCGCTGGCGGCGCACGTAGTGCAGGTAGCTCGTGAGGATGGCGCCCAGCACGACCAGGATGAGCGCCTCGGCGATCAGGTCGCGCACCTCGTCACCGCTCGCCCCGTGGTAGACAAGCGGGAGCGCCAGCGCCACCAGCATCGCGCCCAGGTGGACGAACGCCCGGCGCGGCGGATGCACCGCGCCGGCGCCAACCCAGAGCACGAACAGGTCCTCGTAGGCCGAGGAGTCGGCGCCGGCGAGCCAGTTGAGCACGGCGATCCCCGCCACCCCGGCGTACGCCACCACCAGCAGGTCGCCGAAGGAGGGCGAGCGCCGCGAGATCATGGCGGCGCCGGCCAGGCCGAGCGCGATCAGCGCTCCCGCGATGGCCCAGCCGGCCCCTCCGACGCTGCTGTCGCCGACCGGCTCGAGCGGCAGGAAGGCGAGCGAGAGAAGGGCGCTCAGACCGAGTAGCGCGGCCGTTACACGGCGCGAGGTCTCGAGGTCCGCTCCCTCGTAGGGATCGTCCCGGTGCTCGAACATGCTGCGCAGGAAGCCGCGTGCCGTTCCCATAGCCTCCATACCGATGTTCGGTTCCCCGCCCTCCGTCCTCTATCCGTGCTGGACCTGATTGATACAGCTCTTGCCGAGGACGTGGGCGCCGGGGACCTCACGACCCGCGCCGTGGTGCCGGCCACGGCCCGGGCCCGGGCGCGAATCGAGCAGCGCGCGGCGGGCGTCCCGGCCGGTCTGGGCGTTGCCGAGGCGGTGTTCGCGCGGGTCGACGCCGACCTGCACTGGGAGCCGCGCGCGGGCGACGGCGGCTGGCGCGGGCCGGGCGTGCTGGCCGAGATCACCGGCAGCGGCTGCTCCATCCTCACGGCGGAGCGGGTGGCGCTCAACTTTCTCGGCCGCCTGTCGGGCGTGGCCACGCTCACGGCCCGTTACGTGCAGGCCGTGGAGGGCACCGGCGTCCGGATCCTCGACACCCGCAAGACGACTCCGGGCATGCGCGCGCTCGAGAAGGAGGCCGTGCGCGCCGGCGGCGGCGTGAGCCACCGCGCCGGGCTGTACGACGCCGTGCTCGTGAAGGAGAACCACGCAGCGCTGGCGGGCGGCGTGGGGGAGGCGGCCGGGCTCGCGATGCGGAACAGCCCCGGTGGCGTGCCCGTGGAGGTGGAATGCGCCACGCTCGACGAGCTGCGCGCGGCGCTCGAGGCCGGCGTGCCGCGCCTGCTGCTCGACAACATGGGCCCGGACGAGCTGCGCGAGGCGGTCGCCGTCGTAGCGGGCCGGGCCGAGCTCGAGGCGTCCGGCGGCATCACGCTCGACACCATCCGCGCCGTGGCCGACACCGGCGTCGACTTCATCAGCATCGGTGCGCTCACGCATTCCGCGCCCGCCCTCGACGTCAGCCTGCTGCTCGATCCGCTGTGAGCGACGGCGCTCGGCGCGTGGGCGGCCGCAGCACCGCGAACGGGTCCGTCACGGCCAGCTCCTTCGACCGGAACGAGTAGAGCGCGGCCGGCCGGCCGCCCTCTGGCCCGGACGGGCGCCGCTCGCCGGTGGCCTCGAGCAGGCCGCGGCGCTCGAGCACGCGCCGCAGGTTGGTGGGATCCACGGGGTAGCCGAGGGCGGCCGTGTAGATCGCGGTGAGCTCGGAGATGGAGAACGACTTCGGCGCGAGCGCGAAGCCGATGTTCGTGTAGGAGAGCTTGGCGCGCAGGCGCTCGCGCCCAGCGAGCACGATCGGCTCGTGGTCGAAGGCGACCGGCTCTGGGAGGCGGTCGAGCGGGTGCCAGGACGTGTCCCGCGGCAGCGCCGGGTCGAGCCCGAGCGGCACCAGCCCGAGGTAGGCCGTGGCGAGCTGCCACTCGCCGGGGTGGCGGGCGGGATCGCCCACGGTCTCGAGCTGCTCGAGCCACGACAGCTCCGCCACGTCGACCTTCCGCGCCAGCTGGCCCCGGATCGACTGCTCGAGCGTCCGGCCGCTCTCGAGATAGCCGCCCGGGAGCGACCAGGCACCCTCGAA
>Ga0075430_100000823_pt1 | contig 24231 bp, 21 predicted proteins | sample RhiMetdeltSRZDD4_FD_75294 | JGI IMG/M metagenome (GOLD analysis project Ga0075430, IMG submission 75294) | Populus rhizosphere microbial communities from Tennessee, USA - Rhizosphere MetaG P. deltoides SRZDD4 | ecosystem: Host-associated > Plants > Roots > Rhizosphere > Soil | place: USA... | reverse complement strand
GAATAATGACGAAGTCATCGCCGCCAAAGGCGTAATAGAACGCTTCGAGTTTGCCGCCCATCTCCTTGGCGAGTTGCTCCACCATCGCTCGCCGCTTCGAGCCGCCCTCCTTCAAGAGGCCGTTGAGACCCTGATCCGTGTAAGAACCCTGCACGAGATACTTCGGCATAGCCGTCTCCTTCTTCCAACTCGCGGGGACGGGAGATTGTAGGCTCTCAAGTGCGTTGCAGAACAGGGGATGTCCGCAATCCGCTTCGCGACCCACCTTACGCCTTGTTCAGCATCTCCAGCGCGGCGGCATGCACGCGCTTGTCGCAGGCGGCGACGATGCGGCCGCCGTTCACCGGCGGGCCGTTTTCCCAGGTGGTGATGACGCCGCCGGCGCCGGTGATGATCGGCACCAGCGGGATCACGTCGTAGGGCTTGAGCTCGGTCTCGATGACGAGATCGACGTGGCCCGCCGCCAGCATGCAGTAGGCATAGCAATCGCCGCCGTAGCGCGAGAGCTTCACCACGGCCTCGACCTTCTGGAACGCCTTGCGGTCCGGCTCCTTCATCAAGAGCGGGCTGGTCGTGAACAGGACAGCTTCCGCCAGGGTCGCGCAGGTGCGCACCCGCAGGTCGCGCGTACCGGCGGGGCCCTTGTAGTGCGCCGCCATGCCATCGCCGCTGAAGCGCTCGCCGATGAAAGGCTGGTTCATCATCCCGAACACCGGTTCGCCGAACCGCATCAGCGCGATCAGCGTGCCCCAGGCCGGCATCCCCGCCATGAAGGATTTGGTGCCGTCGATCGGGTCGAGCACCCAGACATATTCGGCGTCGGGGCGGTCGGAGCCGAATTCCTCGCCGACCACGCCGTGTTCGGGGAACGTGCGCTTGATCAGGCTGCGCATCGCCGTCTCGGCCGCATGATCGGCGGCGGTGACGGGGTCGAACTGGCCGTTACCCTTGTCGGTGACGCTGAGCGCGGTGCGGAAGAACGGCAGGATGGTTTCGCCGGAAACCGAGGCCAATTCGTTCAGGAAGGCGGAAAAGTCGATGGCCGTCATGATGCTCCATTACTGCGACCGTTCGCCGCCGGTACTCCATGCGCCTTTCGGATCGTCGGCGCCTGCAACCCAATCCCATAATAAGGGATTGTTTCAAAACGGAAATTCGCTGTTTAATCAGTTACATCTGAAACCAACCCTGTTGCGCGTGGACCACAGCCTTGCATATTCGCATGGATAATTAGGTCAGCATCACTTGCTTTTTTTGGCCCGGTGGTCCATTTGTTTGCGGTGCGGTAGCGCTTCGGCGTTACCGTCGCCCTCCTTGGGCGTTTCCTCCCTAGACTTGGGCCGCTTGCTAACGCAGGCGGCCCTTTTTCTTTTTGTCCCCAAGGGCTTCGAATTACCGTCACGGGGGCGTCAAATCCGGCCTTGCATTTTGTGCGTCGCGGTGTATCTTTTTGCAGTGCGGTAGCGCCTGCGCTACCGCTGCCCTCCTTGGGCGTTTCCTCCCTAGACTTGGGCCGCGGTTCGCCGCGGCCCTTTTTTCTTTTCAGCCTCCTGAGCGCCGGCTTACACCGCCGGTTCGCGCTCAGCGTTGGGCCCTTACTCCGCGGCCGCCCGATAGGGCCGCAGCTCCTGCACCGGGATGTCGGCCAGCCGGTCCGCCAGCGTGTCCAGGTCCGCCGCCAGGGTCGCGAACGACGCGGTGCGCTCGTAGCGCCGCTCGTCCATGTAGAGCGCCCGGTTGAACTCGAGCTGGATGGCATGCAGGCCGACGGTCGGGTTGCCGTAGTGCTCGGTGATGAAGCCGCCGGCATAGGGCTTGTTGCGGCTGACCACGTAGCCGAGCTCCCGGAACGTCGATTCGATGACTTCCGCCACCGCCGGCACGCAACTGGTGCCGTAGCGGTCGCCCAGCACCACGTCGGCGCGCGGGCGCTCGTCCTTGGCGCCGGCGGTCGACGGCATGGAATGGCAGTCGACCAGGACCGCGGCGCCGAAATCCCGGTGGATTCGGGTGAACAGGCGGCGCAGCGCGCGGTGGTAGGGCTTGTACAGGCTTTCGATCCGCCGGATCGCGTCGTCGATCGGGATGCGCTGGGTGTAGATCTCCTGCGCGTCGCCGACCACCCGGGCGATGGTGCCGAGCCCGCCGGCGACCCGCATCGAGCGGGTGTTGGCGAACGACGGCAGCCGGCCGTCGAACATGCGCGGGTCGAGCTCATAGGGCTCGCGGTTGACGTCGACATAGCAGCGCGGGAAGTGCGCCCGCATCACCGGATGGCCGCGCTCGAGCACGCCGGCGATCAGTTCATCGACGAAGGAATCCTCCGACCGGCGCAAGGTCGCCACGTCGAGTCGCGATACCGCCAGGAATTCGCGCGGGTAGACGCTGCCGCTATGCGGGGAGTTGAAAACGACCGGCCCGCGGCACTCGACTGGTTCGAGAATCTCGAAAGGAGGGTCCAGTTCGTCCTTGGTCACGCGCATGGAACGTGTGTGCCTCAATGCGGCGGAAGGCCCCCCAGCAGAGCCGCCAAGAACCAGCAGGGCCGGCCCTTCCTACGTTCACCACTATGCCTCGAAACCGGCAGTTGTCCATGGCCGGGACGCCTTGCCGAAGATATAGTGGGGTTCACTCGATATTTACCTCGGGGCCGGCTTATTGGGTTCCGGGACAGTCACGGGGTGACGGCCTTCAGCGCCGGCTTTCAACGAGAGAGACCATGTCGACGAAGATTCTCCTTGCGGAAGACGATACCGACATGCGCCGATTCCTGGTGAAGGCGCTCCAGAACGCCGGCTACGAGGTCATTTCCTACGACAACGGTGCGTCGGCCTACCAACGCCTGCGCGAGGAGCCGTTCGAGCTGCTCCTGACCGATATCGTCATGCCTGAAATGGACGGCATCGAGCTGGCGCGCCGCGCCTCCGAGCTCGACCCCGACATCAAGATCATGTTCATCACCGGCTTCGCGGCGGTTGCGCTGAACTCGGATTCGCAGGCGCCCAAGAATGCCAAGGTGCTGTCGAAGCCTGTCCATCTGCGCGACCTCGTCAACGAGGTCCAGAAGATGCTGGCGGCCTGATTTCCTTCGGAATGCCGCCAGATCGCGGCTTGCCTCACCTGGGGGGAGCCGATAAGAGGTTGCCGACTAAAGGGCGCGTAGCTCAGCGGAAGAGCACTACCTTGACATGGTAGGGGTCACAGGTTCGATCCCTGTCGCGCCCACCATCTTCACCAGCAGAAGCCAAGCCGAGACGGCGCGATGCTCGCGGCCCTGTTTCGCGAAGCGCCAACCGCGCCACGGCTACGCGCATGCTTTCGTCGACGACGCTTTTGCCGGCAGGCTGTGATGTCGGGGAGCCTCAGCACAGGGCGTTGATTGGCGCTGCAGCTCCGCTCCAGGGCCTTGTGGTAATTTCATCACGCCGGGTTCCTTTTTGTTGTGAAGGCGGTTCTCCACTGGTTCGTTCCAGCCCGCCATGGTTAGCCTTGGTCGGGGATTCCGATACGGGGGCGAACATGAAGTGCAATTTTCTGACGGCCGGTGCTGCAGGTCGATATGCAAGGACCGGGCTGGCCAGCTCACTCCTTGCCACCGTCGCCGTCACAGGCATGATCGCGAGCGCGAACGCGGCCAATCTCACCCAGGAACAAAAAGCCCTCATCGCAAAATATCGGATCAGTGAAGCCGATCAGGAGCGGTTGTTCGGAGTACGGCCGCAAGGCGCAAGGCCGGCGGCTATGCCGGTGAAATCGTCGGCTATGCCGGTGAAAGCGCCGCCGCCTGCGCCGGTCGTCACTGCTCCGTTTATCCCATTTCTTTCCACGACCTACGTCTTTGCCTCTTTGGACACGTACAAGTCGATTGGCGAGCGGATCACGAACATCAACGGAGGCCAGGGGGCACTCACTGGCAGCTTCGGCGCCACCGGCGGCTTCAACACCGGTTTTGAACTCCTCGATACGACGATCGGCGTCCAGGGCGGCGCGAGTTGGGGCCGATATGATTGGAAGGGCCGCCTCCGTATCGTCCCGGAATCCACTGCAAGGGAAAAGCAGACGTACTACACGGCGGGCATCTACCGGCGCGGCGACATGTCGGTCGGAACGATCTTGGACCGTTTCAGCGGCGGCGTCGTATACGACGTCTTCAGTGCCGACAATTGGGGCGTCAACGCAAACGACGATGTCAAGCTGAGCCAGTTCCGCTACATGGCAGGCTTCGCGGTGATTCCATCCACTGAAGTCGGCGTGTCGGGCACGGTTGGCGTGAAAGACGACTTTGCGGCGGTCACGGTGGCCGGCGCCCCCGCTTTGCTCACGGGCATCCACGCGATGCGACAGACGAACGTCTACGTGAAGCATGTCTTTGATTTCGGCGGCCAGATCACGGCCTACTATGGCAAGTTCAGCGACAAAGACATTGCCAGCTGGCAGTTTGGCGCGACTGCTCAAGCGCCGCTAAGCGTGAACTGGTCGGTGTTTGCCAACGCCGCCTATGTGGCGCCACGCACTCCCTCCGGCCCGCTTGGCTCGGGTCAGGAGCAGTTCAATGCCCAAGTCGGCATTGCCTATTACTTTGGCGGCAACGCGCAGAGCCCGACTGTCTCAGGCAACAAGGGACTGCCGATGTTCGACGTGGCGAGCAACAGGACGTTCCTGATCAGCCCAGCCCGCGGCCCGGCTGGATTCTAGCCTGAACTTCGGGCGCGTCGCGTGATCTTGCTCGCTGCATCGATGCAGCGAGTGTAGGGAAGCGACGCGCGGGGCGGTTTTCGCGCGCCGCTCTTTCGATCTCCTCTCGGCCTTTGTTGCCTGAAGCGCCGCCTACCTGCACACGGTGGGGCGGCGCTTCGACGTGTCTCACGCGTCCATGACCCGACCAACAATGGCGGGCGAGGGAACAACAATCAGCGCTGCGCAACCGAATCGGCAACGAGCATTCGGATGGTGCCATCCTGTCTCGATGTGATGAGCAGTTCGCCGTCGCGGGTCTGACTGATGAAGAGATCGGCGCGGGCGATCTTGGCGTCCATTTTCTGATTAATGAGCTCCTGCAGCGAGACATTCACCCGCTTGCCGCCGGCGTCTCGTACGTAGAGCTGCACTTCCTCGATGGGGGCCATGGTGAGGGGGATCCCATCGTCGGCCTTCTTCAGCGCGGCGAGGTCGGCTGCCAAGACGCGGCCGCCATGAATGTCGCCAAAGATAAACTTACCGCGGAGCGCGGCGATCTTGCCGTGATAGGCGAAGCCAGCAGTTATCGCCCGTCCTTCTTCGTGGTCGTACATTGCGACCGGATACCTGAAGCCGTCCTTCTTGCGTCCGTCCAGGATTTCCGCGGGTAGCGGGTAGAGTTCGCCCAGCGCGGGAAGTTCGCCCATCGCGCCACCGCGCCAGCGGCCGTTTTCCCAATACCCCTCGAGCCGCATCCAGCCATAGTTGCCGCCGTTGTGGACGATATTGATCTCCTCGACCTGGTTCATCCCGATGTCGCTGACGAACAGGGTGCCGTCGATGTCCCATGACAGCCGGTGGGCGTTGCGGAAGCCGTAGGCGTAAATCTCGCCCAGCGCGTTCGGGTCCGAGGCGAATTTGTTGGCCGTGGGAATGGTGTAGTCGCCGAGGCCTTTCCGGCCGCCCGTGACCGACGGACTGCGCGGATCGATGCGCAGCATGGCGGTGATCACTGAATCGAGGCGTTGCGTCTGAGCGGGATTGCTCGAGTTCGGGCCGCCGCCATTGCTGAATCCATGATCGCTGCCGCTGATGTAGAGCAGGCCGTAGTCCTCGCTCCCGGGCTTGGCCGTCGGGTTGAACTCGACCGCGCTCAGGGGATGCGTCAGGTTGGCGACCACATGGGCCGTGCGCAGGAGTTCACGCCGGGTGCCCGCGAACACGTTGGCGGCCGGATCCGTCGCGCGCCACTCCGTGACGATGTTGTGGTAGGTCACATCCTTCAAGCCGTAGCCGGGCGGGATGAAGTCGGGCTTCGCCGGGTTGCCCGGACCGTGCTCCGCATGCACGGTGTAGAGCAGGCCGTTCTTCGCGAACTCCGGATGGAAAACGAATGCGATGAACCCGCTCGACAGCCGGTTATAGACCGCGCGCGGAAACGTCTCCGCTACGTTCGCGTAGACGTGCGGCTGATTGCTCGAATCGATCCGGTACAGGAAGCCGCGCGAGTCGTTGGCGAACCGGCGGCCGTCGGGAAGGTCGCGTACATAGTTGATGCGCGCCCAGCCGGCCGGCTTCACGTCCTGGTCGGCGGGGCGAATGCCACGGCTGTCGGGCAGGCGCGCCACTTCCACGATCTCGACCGCCAGGCCGCGTTGTTCGATCCGCGTCGGAACCGGTTTGCTGGTGATCTGCGCCGCTACCGGGCTTGTGGCCGCGATTGCGAGCAGCGACACGATGATGTGTAGCTTCTTCCTGCGCATGAAACCTCCCTGATCACCGGATGCGCGACCGCGTCTGCGACGGTCCATTGACGTCCGGGATTGGCGTCATCCTACATCAATTTCGGGTCAGGAAGTGACCCCCGCCGGCGAAGTTGCCAAATCCCGTCACCGAGCTGTCAGCTTTGGAATTTGTTCAGGCTGACTGCGATACCATCATCGCGACATACCATCGCCGTACCCATGCGCTTTGCCGCGAGGTGCGGACATCACAGGAGACCAAGGTGCAACTCGATGCCGTTTCGATCGGGGCCAATCCGCCCCATGAAGTCAATGTCATCATCGAGGTGCCGATCGGCGGCGAGCCGATCAAATACGAACTCGACAAGGCATCCGGCATCCTCGTCGTGGACCGCTTCCTGTATACGTCGATGCGCTATCCCGGAAATTATGGATTTATCCCGCACACGTTGTCCGCCGACGGGGATCCTTGCGACGTGCTGGTGGTCAACACCCGAGCGATTACACCCGGCGCCATGATGAGCGTGCGCCCGGTCGGCGTCCTGTTCATGGAAGACGAAGCCGGCGGCGACGAGAAGATCATCGCGGTCCCGGCGTCGAGGCTGACGCGGCGTTACGACAGCGTCAAATCATACGCCGACCTTCCGGCGATCACGATCGAGCAGGTTCAGCACTTCTTCGAGCACTACAAGGATCTCGAGCGATCGAAATGGGTGAAGGTGTTGCGCTGGGGCGACATGGACGATGCCCATCGCGTCATCCAGGAAGGGATCGAGCGCGCCCGAAAGAAATAGCGCGGCGCGTTTCACCACCATTGGGTATGAAACCCGCTCCCAAAAAAGACGGGCGCAACGCGCGCCCGTCTTTCGCATTCATGACCAACTGATTGCGCTAGCGGCCTTCGCGCAGCGCGTAGATTGCGGCCTGGCAGGCCGGCGACAGGTTGGCCGCATTGTAATGCAGGCAGGATACGACCCGACCCTCGCCGAAACGAAGCCCGCGGCAGAATCTGACGTAGTCGCCGCGACAGGACGTGCGCAGGATGAACATTTCCTCGCGCGGCGTGACCAGGAGCGGGGCAGGCTCAACCGGCGCCACAACCACCGGAGCCGCTGCCAGGGCGGCCGGCTCTGCAGCAGGCGCTGGTGCGGCTGGCGCTGCCACAGGCGCGGCGGCGGGTGCTCTCGCCGGTGCTGCCTTCTTGGCGGCAACGGCGGCCGCTACCCCGCTCAGCGCGTGCTGGCAGGGCGCCGACAATGTCATCGCGTTGCGCTTCAGGCAGCCGATGGCCGCGCCGCCGCCCGGCGGAATGCCGTGGCAATGGGTGCGGTAGTCGGTGCGGCAGGCCCGGCCGATGGCCGCGAGCTGCGCCTTCTTCGATGCGGCAGGGACGGCCTTCGCGGCTGGGGCCGGCGCGGCCGTTTCCGCCGGCGCAGCCGCCGTTGCGGCGGGCGCGGCCTTGGCGGGCGTCGCTGCCTTGGCGGCTGGTGCCCCCTTGGGGGCCGGTGCCTTGATCGCGCTCACCGCGGCCTGGCACGCCGCCGAGAGGCTGGAGGCATGCTGTTGCAGGCAATGCAGCGCCGGCGCGCCGCCGGTCGGGACGCTCGCGCAATGCGCCATATAGTCGTTGCGGCATGACTGGCGGATGGCGTTGGTCTGGGCCTGGGTCGGCTGCTGTGCGAGTGCGTCGCCCGCGATGCCCACGGTCGCAGCAATCAGCAACAGGGTTTGTGACGCACGCAGGACTAGTGTTCTGGATATCATGGATGATCGAGCTCCTCTCGTGATGCCGAGCGGCTTGCTGGTTAGACAATGAAGTTGGCTTCGGTATCCCCGGCGCGTCTTCAATGGATGCGGCCGGGCAGGTGCGAAATGAAATGGGCACCTTGTACGCAGATCGTTACCGCCGTTGCGGCGTTCTGTCGAGCGCTACGTCAGGTGCTCGACCATCATCCCCTTTGGAAATATGTCGTCGACCTTGGCGTGGCGGTGCGCGATGCCCTGCTCGTGGGTGTAGCGCATGAACTGCTCCAGCGTCGGCCGGTTCTCGTCGATGCCGTAAGGGAACGGATCGCCGTCGAACTTGTCACGCATGGTCCGTGCATAGGTGGTGAGCCACGGCAGCGGATAGCGTGACACGGTGACGTCCGCGAGCCGGCGGATGCTGCGCTCCTTCGACTCCACGAACGCGTTGTAGAGGCTGCCGGCGACCCAGGGATCGCGGTCGAGGATCGACTTCTTGATCGCGATCACATGCATGATCGGCCACACTTTCGAGCGCGCGTAATATTCCTGCTCCAGCTCCAGGTAGTTTGGGAACAGCCGCTCAACGTCGGGATGGCCTTTCATGAAGCAGTCCGGCGGCCGCGCCACCAGCGCGCAGTCGATCTCGCCTTTCGCCAGCATGTCGGAGAGCGACCTGTCCTCGACGCGGGTGAGCTTCACGCCCTTCGGGATCGAGAGCTCAACCTTCTCGGCGCGACCGGGCTGGTTCAGGCCGGCCTGGTACCAATGCACGTCCTTGAGCGCGACGCCGCACTCGTCACCCAGCCAGCCGCGCATATAGACCGCGGCGGTGTGCGCCCATTCCGGCGAGCCGACCTTCTTGCCCTTGAGGTCCTTCGCGCTCTTGATCTTGCTCTTCTTGTTGACGAAGAACGCCGAGAACCGGAAGTGCCGCGAGGCGACCACCGGCAGCGCCAGGATGTCGGGATTCTTGCGCGTCACCTGCGCGGCGAATTTCGCGAACGACAATTCGCTGACGTCCCATTCGCGGTTAGCGGTGAAGCGCGCGAAAATCTCGTGCAACTCCGGCATCAGCCAGGTGTGCTCGATGCCTTCGGCGCGGACGTCGCCGGTGCGGAAGTCGCGGAAGTGGTCGTAGTCCTGGGTGGCGATGCTCAGGTGCAGTTTTTTCATTGGGGTGCAATCGCAGTTGGAAAGGACAGTAGCGCGGCGGAGGTGATGGGCTCCCTCTCCAGTCGAAGTCGGATGTTTCCGACTTCGACCACTTAAATCAATGTCGAACTCGGGTAAACCCGAGTTCGGACGGGGAGAGGGAGCAGACCGAGATCGCTTCACTACCACGGACCATCTCGAATCCAATCGAGTCAGCGGCGCTATTTCTTGCGCTCGGTGGTGTCTCGGGGCTCCATCGCCGCTTTCGCCTTCACGACGATGTTTGCGGGGGTGTTCATGAAATCGGTGACGATCTTCTGGATCGTGACGCCGTCGACCGGCGAGATGTCGATGCCGGCCTTTTTCGAGTCATCGAGGAATGCCGGATCTTTCAGCATGCGGTCGAACGCCTGCCGCAGCAGCGCGACGCGCTCGGCCGGCACGCCCGGCGAGGTGACGAAGGGGCGGCCGATCACGATGTCGGTCGAAAAGAACCGCAGGATCTGGCGATCCTCATCGGTCTTGGCGAAATCGGTGATCAGCGGCACGTCCGGGAAATCGCGGTCGCGCTCGAGCCCGACCTGCGCCAGCAGGTTGATCTTGCCGGACTTGAGCCACTCAGCGTGCTCGGACGTCAGGCTGTTGAAGTTGTTGCCGGCGCGGCCCTGCACCTCGCCGCGCTCCATCGCGATCGCGATCTCGGTGGTACTGGCGTAGCCCATCACCAGCCTGAACTTGGTGCCGACGACGCTGTTGAGCACGGTCGGATAGATCACGTTGTAGGAGCCGACGCCGGTGCCGCCCATCAGCACCTGCCGCTGCATCGCGTCTCCGAGGGATTTCACGCCGGTGGAGTGCCAGACATAGACCGTCGAATTGCTCGACGAGGTCGACACCAGCCACTGGAAATGCGCGGGGTTGAACTGGATGCTTTTGCTGCGCTCCAGCACCTGCGCCATCACGAAGATCGGAATGAAGGTGCCGATCGTGGTGCCATCCTTGGGCGCCTGGTTGAACACGTAGTTCGCCGCGCGGATGTGGCCGGCGCCCGGCATGTTCTTGGCCACCATGGTCGGATTGCCCGGGATGTGATTGCCGAGATGACGTGCGACGATCCGTCCGTTGGCGTCGAGCCCGCCGCCCGAGCCGGTCGAGATGATCACCTCGATGGTCTTGCCTTTGTAGAAATCAGGCGGGGTTGCTTGAGCCAAAGCCGGCTCCGCACCGACCACGAGCGCTGCAAGCCCGATCAGGGCGCGAGCGGCAAGCGCCGCTCCGGGCTGCAAGGCGCGCATCGAACTTCTCCCTAGACTTTGCGCGACGTTGCCAACCGCACATGCGAGCGTCAAGTAAGGCTGGCATTCCAGGCGCGCATTGCGCGGGGCTTGTCATGACGGCGCGTCCGGCCCACCATCCGGCCAACAAAGGCACCCGCGTAAGGTTGCCAAAACGAAACAAGCCCCGGGACCCCAGGAGCTTTCCTCATGCTCACCTCTGTCAAGCCGACCGCATCGTCGATTCCGTTCGACACCAAACGCCTCGACAGCCTGATGGAGGACGCCGGCATCGACGTGCTGCTCGCGACGTCGAAGCACAACGTGCAATACCTGCTCGGCGGTCATCGCGCGTTCTTCTTCGACTACATGGATGCGATGGGGCTGAGCCGTTACCTGCCGATCGTGGTGTATTCGAAAGGCGCCCCCGACCGGGCTGCGTTCTTCGGCCACCGGCTCGAGAATTTCCAGCGCGAAGTGAAGGCGTTCTGGACGCCGGAGCAGAATTGCACCTCGTCCGGCTCGGTCGACGTGATGAAGAAGGCGGTCGAGCACATCAAGAAGGTCGGCAGCGTGAAGCGCGTCGGCGTCGAGATGGCGTTCCTGCCGATGGATGCGGCGACGGCGCTGCGTAGCGCGCTGCCGGACGCCACCATCGTCGATGCGCTGTTCGTGCTGGAACGCTTGCGCGCGCTCAAGTCCCCCGCCGAGCTGGAAATGGTCCGCATCGCCTCCGAGCGCGTGATCGAATCGATGCAGGCGGTGATCGCGAAGCACGGTCCCGGCACCACCAAGCAGGAGCTTGCGGACGCGCTCAAGGTCGAGGAGACCAACCGCGGCTTGACCTTCGAATATTGCCTGATCGCCGCCGGCGCGAGCCACAACCGTGCGCCGTCCGACCAGCGCTGGGAGGAGGGCGACGTGCTCTCGGTCGATTCCGGCGGAAACTTCCACGGCTATATCGGCGATCTCGCGCGCATGGCGATCCTGGGCGAGCCCGACGCCGAACTGGTCGATCTGCTGGGCGAGATCGAGGCGATCCAGCGCGCCTCGATGAAGCCGGTGAAAGCCGGTGTCATGGGTGGCGAGATCTATGCGTCGGCGGAAGCGCTGCTCGCCAAGTCGAAGCAGCACAATCACATGCACTTCCTGGCGCACGGCATGGGGCTGGTCAGCCACGAGGCGCCGCGCCTGACCGCGACCGGGCCGGTGCCGTACGACGCCTACGATGCGACGCGGCCGCTCGAGACCGGCATGGTGGTGTCGGTCGAGACCACGCTGCAGCATCCCAAGCGCGGCTTCATCAAGCTGGAGGACACCATCGCGGTCACCGACACCGGCTACGAGATCTACGGCGAAGGCGCGCGCGGCTGGAACCGCGGCGGCGCCGCGCGGGGGCGGTAGATGTAATGCCGAGTCTTTCCGTTCGTCCCCGCGAAAGCGGGGACCCAGAGCCACAAAAAAAGAAGAGCCTGGATTCCCGCTTTCGCGGGAATGAGCGGCGGAGAGGATTGTCGCTGGCCGCCAGACTGACGGTCGTCGTATTTGCTGCCGCTGCGTTCACCACACATGCGCGGAGCGAAAGCGCGGAGGATTTCTTCAAGGGCAAGCAGATGTCGCTGATCGTCGGGTACAATCCCGGCGGCAGCTACGACGTCTATTCTCGTCTCACCGCGCAGTTGTTGTCGAAATACCTGCCGGGCAATCCGACCATCGCGGTCAAGAACATGCCTGGCGTCGCCAGTGTGAAGGCCGCCAATTATCTGTTCCAGCAGGCGCCCAAGGACGGGCTGACCATTGGGATGATCGGCCAGCAGCTTGCGTTGACGCAGGCGCTGCGCGATCCCGCAGTCGCTTACGAGATGCGCAAGTTCGGCTGGCTCGGCCGCTTCACGCCGATCATCGAAGTGTCGCTGACGTGGCATACCTCACCGACCAAGACCATCAACGACGCGATGCAGCGCGAGACCGTGATGGCCGCGACCAGCGCCGGCGCCACCACCGAAATCATGCCGAGCATGATGAACAAGCTCGCCGGAACGAAATTCAAGATCGTGAAGGGTTATCCCGGCACTACCGGCACCGTGCTGGCGATGGAGCGCGGCGAGACCGAAGGTGCGCACGCCACGCTTGAAAATCTTGTTTTCGGCAAGCCGCAATGGCTCAAGGAGAAGATGATCAACATCCTGGTGCAATATGCGCAGCGGCGGCATCCGCAGTTTGCGGACGTGCCGGCGATGGTCGAGTTCGGCAAGACCTCCGAGGACAAGCAGGTGCTTAACCTGTTCGGCTCGACCGCCGAGCTTGGTCGCGCGCTGATGACACCGCCCGATGTTCCGGCAGAGCGGCTTGCGGTGCTGCGGCGCGCCGTCGCCGCGATGCTCGCCGATCCCGCCTTCGCGGCTGAGATGGAAAAGCGCAATCTCGAATTCGGCCCGATGTCGGGTGACGACCTGCAAAAACTGATCGCCCAGACCCTCGACGTCTCATCCGACGTCGTGGAGCGCGCGATTGCACTCGCGAGGTAATGGATGTTCGCCAAGATCAACCACATGGCGATGATCAGCCCGATCTATCCGATGCTGGCCAATTTCTACGAGGCCTATTTCGGGCTGAAGCGTTCGGGCAAGACTAGCCGGCCGCTGAATGCGCTGACGGTGGGCGACGGCTATGTCGGGCTCAATATCAATCCGCTGCGCGACGGCTATGTCGGTGGGCTCGATCATTTCGGGCTGGTGGTCGACGACATCGACACTGTGCTGCAGCGTGCACGCGACAAGTTTCCGCGGGCCAACATCGTCAAGCGGCCCTCGACCCGGCCGTTCGCGAACTACAGCGCACACGACCCTGATGGCAATGTCTTCGACCTCGCGCAGAAGGATGAGGGCGGTAAGCTGGTTGGCGTCTATGCCGAGCAGGCCGAAGCGGGCTGGAGCCAGGACCGCTATCTTGCGAAGTTCGCGATCCGCACCATGAACCCGGAAAAATGCGCGGAGTTCTATCAATATGTCTTCGAGCTCAAGCCCGTGAACCGCGGCGGCGGCGCGAGCGGCTACCACCTGACCGACGGCCGCGTCACGCTGTCGATCCTGCCGTGGTCGATCGAGATCTTCGAGAACATGTCGATCAAGCGTCCGGGGCCGGATCACATCGGCTTCAAGGTCGAGAACATCGAGGCGTTCAAGCAGCATGTCGAAACCACCTCGGGCATGAACCCTTATGTCGCGCCGATGCGGCTCGGCGGCAGCAAGGAAGCCGATGCGCGCAAGGCGTTTTTCGCCCGGGAAGCCGGCGGAAAATTCCAGATGGCCGATCCCAGCGGCGTGTGGATTGATGTGACCGACGAATGATTCAGTTCGGCGTTTTCGACCACCTCGACCGCAACGATCTGCCGCTCGCCGAGTTCTACGAGGCGCGGCTGAAGATCATCGAGTCGTATGACCGCTTCGGCTTCTACGCCTATCACGTCGCCGAGCATCACTCGACGCCGCTTGGCTTGGCGCCGAGCCCGAGCGTGTTCCTGTCGGCGGTGGCGCAGCGCACCCGGCGCCTGCGCTTCGGGCCGATGGTCTATGCGCTGCCGCTCTATCATCCGATCCGCATGATCGAGGAAATCTGCATGCTCGATCAGATGAGCCAAGGCCGGCTCGAGATGGGTTTCGGCCGCGGCTCGGTCGGCATCGAACTCGAATTGTACGGCGAAGACCCGAAGACCGCGCAGGAGGTCTATGCGGAAGCGCTCGAGCTGGTGCTGAAAGGCCTGACCGAGCCGGAGCTCAGCTTCCACGGCAAGTTCTTCAATTTCGATCGCGTGCCGATGGAGCTGACGCCGCTGCAGAAGCCCTATCCGCCGGTGTGGTATGGCCTGCACGCCCCCGAGAGCGCCAAGCGCGCCGCCAACAAGCGCCTGCGCGTGATCAGCCTCGACTCCGCGCCGGCGACGCGCACGTCGTTCGACGTCTTCCGCGCGGCGTGGCGCGAGGCCTGGAACGATGACCCATTGCCTCTGATGGGACTTGGCCGCTTCGTGGTGGTGGCCGACACCGACGCCGAGGCGTTGGCGCTGGCGCGCCGCGCCTATCCGCGCTGGCAGCGGAATTTCACCCATTTGCACAAGCGGCACAATTATACGGCCGCGCATCCGCGGCCGCTGGAATTCGACGGCATTGCGGCGGTGGGACAGGGTGTCGCGGGGTCGCCGCGCACGGTGACGGCATTCCTGCGCGAGCAGCTCGCCGCGACCGGCAGCAACTACTGCGTCGGGCAATTCGCGTTCGGCGATTTGTCGCTTGCTGAGACGCAGCGGTCGATTGCGCTGTTCGCGAACGAGGTGATGCCGGAATTGCAAGCCGCGGCCCCGGTCGTCGCGGTTTGATCTTGATCGCATCGTCCCTATAATCGCGCAAAATTTGAGGAACGCCGCGCGCCACCGATAAACGGCGCGCCTTCGGGAGGGATTGATGGTCACCAGGCGCAGGACGGTTGTTGCGGGTTTGCTGGCGACCGTGCTCGCGAGCGGGCCCGCGCTGGCGCAGGACAAGCTCCGCATCGGCAAATCGGTGCCGAACTCGTGGGCTTTCGCCGCGGCCGACGTCGGTGTGCAGGCCGGCATCTTCAAGCAGGAAGGCATCGAGCTCGCGATTTCGAGCTTCAAGGGCGACGCGCAGATGCAGGCGGGCCTCACCGCCGGTGCCGTCGACGTCGCGCTCGGCTCTGGCCCGGGGCTCGGCTTCCGCGCCAAGGGCGTGCCGGCGATCGGCGTGGCGGCGATGTACGGCGCGCCGTCGAACCTTGCCGTGGTCGTGCTCGCCAAGTCGCCGGTCAAAACCGTCGCCGATCTCAAGGGCAAGCGCGTCGGCGTCACCACGGGCGGTTCGCTGACCGACTGGCTGAGTCGCGAGCTGTCGCGCCAGCAGGGCTGGGGCCGCGACGGTATGCAGGTGATGCCGCTCGGCTCGATGCAGGCGCGGCTCGCCGCCATGGAGCGCGGCGATCTTGACGCGATGGTGGTGGAATCGGCGAGCGGCTTCGAGCTCGAGGAATTGAAGCGCGGCCGCATCGTCATCGACTTCGGCGATATCGAGAAACATTTCTACACCCACGTCATCTTCGCAACCGACACGATGGTCGAGAAGCGCACCGACGCGCTGCAACGTTTCCTGCGCGGCTGGTTCAAGACCATCGCGTTCATTCATGCCAACAAAGCCGAGACGGTGAAGATCACCGCCAAGGCGATCGACGTGCGCGAAAGCATCGTCTCGCGCATCTATGATTCGCAGGTCAATGGTTTCTCGCGCGATGGTTCGTGGGATCCGCAGTCGATCGACGTGATCCGCCGGTCGCTGAAGGACCTCGGCATTCTCGACTCGCTGCCGGACGCGCGCACCATCTACAACGACAAATTCGTGCCGGTGAAGTTCTGACGTGGCGGACGGGGGCAGCACCAGCGGGGCGGTATCCGCAACAGCGCAGGCATCCGGGGCGCCAGCACCGGTGATTGTTGTCGACCATGTGTCGATGGAATTCCCGGGCCGCGACCCGAGCCAGCGCGTGCTCGCGCTGGACGACGTTTCTCTCGATATTCGTAAGGGTGAGTTCGTCTGCCTGCTCGGTCCGTCCGGCTGCGGCAAGAGCACCTTGCTCAACATCATCGGCGGCATGCTTACGCAGACGTCAGGGACGGTGACCGTCAATGGCGCGCCGGTGACCAGCCCGCGCCCGAACGAGATCGCCTATGTGTTCCAAGAGAGCACGCTGTTTCCCTGGTTCACGGTGCTCGAAAACTTCCGGCTGGCGCTGAAATTCCGGGGCATTGAGGAGGCCAATTGGCGCGACCGCGCCATGCAGTCGCTCACCGCGGTCGGCATGGAGCAGTTCGCCAGTCACTATCCGAAGCAGCTCTCGGTGGGCATGAAGCAGCGCATCAATCTCGCGCGCGGGATTTGCGTCGGGTCGGAGGTGCTGCTGCTGGACGAGCCGTTCGCGGCGCTCGACGAGCAGACCCGCATGGTGCTGGGCGAGGACCTTTCGATTCTCCTTGCGCGTCGGGGAAAAACCATTGTGTTCGTCACCCATTCGCTGGCCGAGGCCGTATTCCTTGCCGACCGTATCATCGTGATGACCGCGCGGCCCGGGAAGATGAAGGCCAGCATCGCGGTGCCGGAGCCGCATCCACGCTCGCCCGATTTCATGCTGACGGATTCATTCCAGGATATCCGCAAGGAGCTCTACGGCCTGCTGCGCGACGAGATCCGGCAGACCGTCGCCGCCATGCGCGTCGCGCGCGACGCGCAGGCGTGAGCGCGATGGTGGCGCAGGACAAGCTCGTCATCCGCACCATCCAGTTCGGCATACTCGCTGCATTGCTGGGCGCCTGGTATCTCGCGACCCGCTCGGGCGCGGCGCCGCTGAAACTGTTCCTGCCGGCGCCGGAGTTGGTGTGGCGCGAGATCGGCGTGCTGGTCCGCTCCGGGCAGTTGTGGTCGTCGCTCTACGTGACGCTCACCTCGATCGCCCAGGCTTACGTGATCGCCGTCGTGGCCGGGATCGCGGTTGGCTTCGTGATCGCCCGCTCACGCACGCTCGTGCACATGTTCGAGCCGGTGCTCTCGGGCATGTTCGCGGTGCCGCTGACGATGTTCTTCCCGCTGTTCGTGCTGTTCTTCGGGATCGGACCGGATTCGAAGGTTGCCTATGGCGCGACTTATGCGTTCTTCCCGATCGCGCTGAACACCATCGCCGCGTTCTCCAACGTCGACGAGCTGTACCTGAGAGCGTCGCGGTCGATGGGGGCGTCGACCTGGCAGCAGTTCCGTTATGTCTACATGCCGGGGGCGCTGCCGGTGACGCTCACGGGGCTGCGCATTGGTTTCTTCATCTGCATCGCCTCCGTGCTGGGCGGTGAAACGCTGGCCGCCACCGCCGGCGTCGGCCGCGCCACCGCGCTCGCCGCCGAGCTGATGGAGACGGCGAAGCTCTACGCCTGGATCTCGTTCGTTGTCTGCATGTCGGTCATGCTCAACCTGCTCGCGCTCGCCGTCGAGACGCGCAGCGAGCGGGAGTGATAAGGCATGTCCGCCAACAAAATCCGCCTGGTCCGGCTGCTGCTGATCCTCGGCGTCGTCGCGCTGTGGGAAATCTACGCGCGGGCGTTCGCAACCTCGTCGCTGTCGGCGGCACCCAGTCAGGTGCTGGCCGAGCTCTGGCCGAAGGTTTTGGGCGAGCCGCGGGTGCGCCTCGCCATCGGCATCACCCTGCTTGAACTCGTCATCGCGTTCGCGATGTCGGTCGTGTTCGGCATGCTGATCGGCGTGCTGGTCGGCCTGACCGACATCGGCCGGCGCAGCTTCTATCCGATCGTGCTGTTGCTCTACGGGATACCGCAAGCCATTCTGCTGCCGCTGTTCGTTCTGGTGTTCGGCCTCGGGCCGGCCAGCAAGATCGCGTTCGGCTTCAGCCATGGCGTGTTCCCGGTGATCGTCAACACCATCGCCGGGATGCGCAACGTCAACCCGCTGCTGCTGCGCGGTGCGTCGGCCATGGGTGCGACCAAGTTCGAGCAACTGCGCTATGTCATGTTCCCGCACATGGTGACGGCGGTGTTCACCGGGCTGCGGCTGGCGATGACCATGACGCTCCTCGGGGTGCTGCTGGCCGAGCTGTTCGTCTCGCAGGGCGGCATCGGCTTCTTCACGCTGCTCTATGCCGAGACCTTCAACCCGTCGGCGCTCATTGCGTTGATTGGTACTCTCGCGCTGCTCGCGATTATCCTCAACGAATTGGTGCGGATGGTCGAGGCGCGTTTCTCGCGCTGGAAGGAATGACGGAGGCTCGAACGTGACCGTGTTCACTGACCGCCGCGAGCGGCTATTGCAGGAGATGGCGGGCGAGGGGCTCGACGTCCTGCTGCTCTACGGCAACGCCTGGCAGAACGATTACCTGCGCTACGCCACCGATTTCGGCATCCTCGAAGGCCAGGCGCTCGCGATCGTGCGCGAGGACGGCATCACGCTCTATCTCGACAGCGCGTTGGAGGCTGACCGCGCCGCGCTGGAATGCTCCGGCATCGACGTCGTGCATGCGCCCGATCTGCTCGGCGAGGTCGATAACGCGCTCAACCGGCTGAGCAACCGCCGGATCGGCACGGCGCCGGCGCGCTTGATCCCGCGCCGGCTCGCGGCGCGCGCCAAGGACTTGAACCTCGGCGACCGCACCGGGTTCCTCGATCGCCTGTTGATGAGCAAGCTCGCTTCCGAGGTCGACGCCATCCGTCGCGCCTGCAAGGTCGCGGACGAGGGCTATGCCGTGTTTCGCGATGCGGCCCGTCCCGGCCGCGCCGACTACGAATTGATCGCGGAGGCGGAAGCGTTCTTCCGCTCCAAAGGTGTCGACGACAATTTCCAGATCATCGGCGTCGGCGGGCCCGAGGTGCGGGGCATGGCGCCGCCCAGCGGCAAGAAACTCAAGGCCGGTGACATGGTCACCACCGAGCTCACGCCCTGCGTCGACGGTTACTACGCGCAGATCTGCCGCACGCTGGTCGTCGGCGAGGCGAATGCCGAGCAGAAGAAGGCGTTCGCACTCTACCGCGAGGCGATGGAAGCGGGTATCGCCGCGGTCCGCGACGGCGTCACCGCCGCCGACATCGCCCGCGCCGAGAATGAAGTCTTCCGCCGCGAGGGCCTCGGCGACTATGTCACCGACCAATACACCCGCGTGCGCGGTCACGGCGTCGGGCTGTTCGCGGACTCCAAGCCGCACATCCTCGAAGATGTGACCACGCGGATCGACGCCGGGATGACGCTGATCGTGCATCCGAACACCTATCATCCGGTGGTCGGCTATCTGGTGCTCGGTGACGTGGTCGCAGCGACCAAAGACGGCTGCGAGGTCTTCACCGGGACTGCGCGCGAACTCTTCAGCATGCCGGCATAAAGGCAAAAGCGATGCGCCGCGGCTTGATGGGATGGAATGCGGAAGAACTGCCGAAGGCGGCATTGGAGGCGCGTATTGCACGACTGCGTGCGGGAATGCAGCGTGAGGGCTTCGATGCCGCGTTGTTCTATACCAACTTGGTGCAGCCCAGCGCAGTAACCTGGCTCACCGGCTTCACGCCGTACTGGTCCGACGGCATGCTGCTGCTGCCGCGTGAAGGCGCGCCGGTGTTCGCCACCGCGCTGTCGAAGCGGGTCGCCAACTGGATTCGTACCACCGATACGCTGAGCGAGATTGTCAACACGCCGAAGCCGGGCGCCGGTGTCGGCAAACGGATCGCTGATGCCGGCTGCAAGCGCGTCGGCGTGCTGAACTATGACGCGATGCCGGCTGGGCTCTACGACGAGATCGTCGGCGCCGCGCCCGCGGTCGAGCTTGCCGACATGGGTGGCGTCTTCGCGGACGTGCGCCGCACGATCGACGATGCCGAGCGCGGGCTTATTGCACGTGCTGAAACCCTTGCCCGCACGGCGCTCGATCTGATCGATGCCGACAAGGCTGCCGACGCCGGCGAAGTCGCGGGACTGGTCGAGAAGCACGCGCGGCTCGGCGGCGCGGAAGAGGCCTATATCGCGGTCGCGCCCGATCTCGATGCCGACCGTCGCCTGATCCGCGTCGCCGGAACGCTGCCGCTGGCGGGACGCTTCGCCGTCCGCGCGTCGATCGCCTACAAAGGCGCCTGGGTGCGGCGAGTCCGGAGCTTTGCCCGTGATGACGCGTCGCGTCGCGCCTATGCCGACGCCGACGCTTGGTTTGCGCGCGTCGCATCGTCGATCGTGCCGGGCCGGTTGCTCGATGCTCAGCTCGCCGAGCGTCTGAAGGAACTATCCGGCGCCAGCCTGCGCGCGGCGATGGCGGAAAGCTGCATCGGCAGTTATCCGCTCGAAGCGGTTACCGGCGCTCCGGTGGCGGGCGGTTTCCTCGTTCTGACCGTCGCGCTTTCCCTCGACGGCATTCCCTGGCTCGGCGCGGCGCCGGCGTTCGTTCGCCAGATTAGTTAGAGCGTTCTCTCTCGACCGGGCAGGACGGGCTCCCTCTCCCCGGAGGGGAGAGGGAGCAGACCGCCGTCGCCGCTTCCGGCTCTACGCAAGGGCTAGTTCTTCAGCGTCGCGAAGAACCGCACGCCGCGGCCTGGCATCAGCACTTCGTCCTTCTTGAACGACACGCTGTTGCGGATGTCGTCGTTGAGCAGGTTGTTGCCGGCGACGCCGACGGTGAGAAAGCGTGCGCCGAAATCGTTCTGCCGCAACGGCGTGGTGTAGGTGAGCTCGGCCTTGAGCAGGTCGTAGCCGTTGGTCGGCGTCTCGGTCGGCGCAATGTTGTTCTGGCTGAACGCGTGCAGCAGGTTGATGCGCGCGAACCAATTGGCGTCGCGCCAGAACACGCCGCCGCCGATCCGCACCGGCGGGATGCGTGGAACGTTGCTGCCGTCCGAGAAGGTCGCGCGCACGACGTCGAACTGGTTCTCGATGCCGAACGTCCCGCCGGCGAGCGGCATCACGTCCAACTGGCTCTGGAATTCGCCGCCGCGGAAGGTCGCGTCGCGTTGCGAGTAGATCGCCTGGTTGAGGTCGCCGCCGGCGCCGAAGAACGGTGCGCCGGTGCAGGTGTCGACGGTCTCGGCGCAGGTCTCGCCGGTGAGATTGCGGAAGATGAAGTTGGAAAAGCGCGTGTAGTAGGCGGTCGCCTCGAAACGGAATTGCCCGCGCGGACGGCGGATGCCGACCTCGACGGTCTTGGCGCTTTCGATCTTCAGGTTGGGGTTGCCGATGTCGAAGGTCTCGGTCGCCTCGTGCACGCCACGCGACAGCAATTCCGGCGCGCGCGGCGCGCGTTCCACGTACTGCGCGGTGATGCTGCCGACGAGATCCCAGGGCAAATCCTTGAGTAAACCGGCGGCGGCGCTCTTGGGCGTGAAGCGGCGATCGCGCTCGATATTGACTAGCGGATCGACGAGCAGATCAGGCACCGCGCCGCGCACCTGCGACTGTTCGATGCGGCCCGAGACCTGCGTCCGCAGCGTTTCGCTGAACCGGAACTCGTTGAACATGAAGCCGGCGACGCTGGTGGTGCGGTTGGGATCGAACAGGCCGCCTTCGGCGCCCGGCGCATTGAGCCGCTGATGCATGCCCTGCACGCCGAGCGCGGTCGTCAGCGTCGCGAAGCGCAGGTCGAACGGTGTGAGTTGGACTTCGACGCGGCCTTCCTGCTCCTTGTTGGTGAACGTCTGCTGGATGCCGTCGAAGCCACCTTCGTTCGCCAACTCGTTGTGCTTGTAGTCGGTATGCCCGAACCAGAACCGGATCGCCTCGATGCCGGCGGCCTGCGGGCGATACTCGCCGCGGCTCGCGATCTTGGTCTGGTTCATGTCGATGCGGGTGTTGGTCTCGGTCGATTCCAGCCCCGGCACGCGATAGAAGCTCGCGGTCCGCGACGCCGAGACGCCGACAAAGCCGCTGTCGAAAATGTAGGAGCCGCCGACCGATTGCCCCTCCGAGCGGTTTGACGAGTTCGGCTGCCGGCCGTTGAACGGCAGCGTCTGGTCGCGCGGCGGCAGATACGGATAGCGTGGGATGCGATAGTCGTCGGCGCCGCGGCCGAACGCATCGGCGTGGAAGGCGAAGTTGCCGGCGCCGGCGTCGAGAATCACGGCGCCCTCGCGGCCGCTGTCGACGCTGTTGAAGGCGCCGCGCATCTCGTACTTCAGACAGGGGCCGGCCATGGCCGCCGGGCCGACGGCCTTCACCGGCATTCCGTAACTGCGCGTTTGCGCCTGCGGCGGACAGGGCAGGGCGTCAGGAATCCGGTTGTTGGTGGCGTTGACGACGCCGCCGATCGCCTGCGAGCCCCAGCGCAGCGTCGCCGGACCGCGCACCACCTCGACCCGTTCGGCAGCCAGCGGATCGACCGGGACCGCGTGATCCTCGCCCAATTCCGACACCCCGCTCGAACCGATGCCGTTCTCCTGGACCCGCACGCGATAGGTATCGAGACCGCGCACGACCGGGCGGCTGGCCGCGCCGGGCGCGAAGCTCGACCCCGTGATGCCGGGCTTGGCGAACAGGACGTCGCCGAGCGTCCCGCCTGGGGCGCGCTGGAGCTCCTCGCGGGTGACCACGGTGACGGTAGCAAACTGGTCGGCGACGATCGGCAGCCAGCCGGGCGGCGGTTCCGTGGCGGCGGGCGGTGCTTCGGGGGCAGTCACGGCTACGGCCGCCGGGGCAGGGGCCGCCGGGCGTCGCCGTGCCGGCCGCGCGATCGGGCTCGGCGCAGTGACCACGATTTCCGGCAATTCCTGCGGCTGGGCGACTGCCGGCGGTGCTCCGATCCCCAGCGCCAGCGCAGCGGTGGCCACACCACCGAGAAGAAATCCCCGACCCCAACCGTCCACCCGACACCCCCGAAACCAGATAATGTTATAATATTACATTTCGTTTTAACGAAGTGCAAGCGGGTAACGCGGTCGATCGGTGGAGAATGGACATGCTCCTGCAATGCCTTTGCGATGCCTGGGCCGCGGTAGAGGCGAGGCGGCCGCCAAGGCGTGGCGTGGCAGCAAAATGCGGAACCGTTGCCCGAAGGAGAGGCGCGGGCGGGAGGGCCGCTGCCGCCGGGCTGCTTTTGGGCGCCCTTCGAGCCGATAAATGCGGGCGGACGCGGTTCGAACGGTGAGCAGGCCAGCACGCGAAATCGCGCGAAATGCAGTAAATCCCGCAATTGACGCGGCCGCCCCGCCCCCTTAAGTAACGCCCACCTCAAAACAAACCGAAGCCTCCGCCGCGCGGGGACCACCGGAGCTGGTTATGAAAGTCCGTAATTCATTGAAGTCGCTGCGCGGCCGTCACCGCAACAACCGGCTCGTGCGCCGGAAGGGCCGGGTCTACGTCATCAACAAGACCAATCGGCGCTTCAAGGCCCGCCAAGGCTGACCCCGGCTGACCGGCTTGACCGGTCCGGCGGCATTTCTGCCGTCACACTGCCTTGATCGCAGGCTTTGCTGGACGACGGTGAAACGTTAGACTCCGTCGCATGAACGATCGATTCCGCGCGCTGCTCGCCTTCGTGTTCATGGCACTGGCCGTGACGCCGGCGGCGCCTGCGCAGGCCCAGGCTCCCGAGCTGCAACCGCCGAACGCGGAACCGCCGCAGCCGATTGAGCCGCCGCGCGACACGCCGCGCGCGCAGCGCGGCGATCCCACCAAGAATCTAGACCGGCTATTCTTGGCGCTGCGGGTGGCGCCGACGGCCGAGAGCGCGAAATTTATCGAGGGCAACATCTGGTCGGCCTGGGCCGCGCAGGGCGGCGACACCGCCACGCTGCTGATGACCCGGGTGCGGACGGCGACGGAACAGAAGGATTTCGACCTCGCGATCAAGCTCCTGACCGCGATCATCGACATCAAGCCCGACTACGTCGAAGCCTGGAACCGGCGCGCGACGCTGTATTTCCAGCAGCGCGACTACACCTCGGCGATGAGCGACCTGCGCAATGTCCTGACGCGCGAGCCCCGGCACTTCGGCGCCTGGGCCGGGCTGGGCATGATCCTCAACGATATCGGCGACGAGCCGCGTGCGTTGGCGGCGTTCCGCCGCGCGGTCGAGCTATACCCGCGCATGGATCGGATTCCGGATCTGATCAAGCGCCT
>Ga0075430_100000822_pt1 | contig 24232 bp, 26 predicted proteins | sample RhiMetdeltSRZDD4_FD_75294 | JGI IMG/M metagenome (GOLD analysis project Ga0075430, IMG submission 75294) | Populus rhizosphere microbial communities from Tennessee, USA - Rhizosphere MetaG P. deltoides SRZDD4 | ecosystem: Host-associated > Plants > Roots > Rhizosphere > Soil | place: USA... | reverse complement strand
ACCTGATCGTGGCGGTAGTTATTTACCAACCTAATCACATCTCTTCTTCTTTTTAAGGAGGTAGGTCATGGGCAAGACGATGTTATGGGTCTTTTTCGGCCTCATAATGGTCATTGCAGGCGCGTCCTCGGCGCTGGCGCACCAGGCCGGCGGAGTCGAAGTCGGCGATTTGGAGACCGGATCGGTGGTCGGTCAGCCGTTCAAGGAATTGGATGTAGACGCAGAGCTCTACGCCATCGAGATTGGCAACCTCAAGACGTGGTATCCGCCCACCACCGCAATTGATTTCAAAGTGCGGGCCGGGCGTCCGGTTGTCATTAAGGTGACCAACAGTTCGACAGCAGAGCACGGCTTCTTGCTGACGGCAGAAGAAACGCAGTCGGCTCCTACCGTGTTGAAGGCTCAGTTGGTCCTCAAGCCCGGCGAGACCAAGTACGTCGGTATTCCAACCAGCGACCTTTTTTATGCGACAACTGGAAACATCCTGAAGTACCGCTGCCATCTGCACCCCGCACATGTGGGTGGTAAGCTGATTATGATTAAGTAGTCGTCGAACGCGAGAGATAATCAGCGCCCCCGCTGCCTTGGCGGTTGTGGGGGCGCTGGTGTTTTCATCACGCTTCTTCGGTCCGGCAGTCTGCAGCAGGTTCAAGCGGGACGTTCTGACTCCCCTTCAACTCCCCGGCCACGATTAAGAGAAGAAATCGACTCAACGTCGGCTCCGCCTCTCGTCGTTCTTTCACGATGGCCTGGACGTCGACAATCATTTCATCTCCATCCCATTGTGTTTGATTAATAACCCAGTAGTGACTGGCTGCATCGGGGAATTGTCGGACGACAAATTTTTCGACGATGCTTCCGATGTCTCCGGTACTGGCTTGGGATGGCCACGTGCAGACCATTGAACACAAGAGAGTTCCGAGCAGAATCCATCGAGAGCGCATAGCTCACCTCGCGCGTGATGGCAGGATCGGCTCCATTGGACTAGGTGGGTCTGTGGAGAGCCGAATGTGGGATCCAAATAGATTGTACTGCGAGCGCAGGGACAAAGCTACCCAAAGCGCAGAACTCGTTGTCATAAAACGCACGAGCCCTGCTTCTTTCATGGAGAAGCAGGGCTCGTGTCCGTCCCTATAGGCGGGGAATTAGTTCCGAACGCCGCTCCACACCTTGGCGGCGTCGATGGTTTTATCTGGATTCAGCTTCCTGGCCTTCTCCAGCAGAACGTCCGTCGTCTCGGGATAGGCGGGATCAGAAATGCAGCAATTATCCACAGGACATACAGCGGCGCATTGCGGTTCATCGAAATGGCCGACGCACTCGGTGCAGCGGTCATGGGTGATCACATAGATGTTATCGCCCACTCCCTGCCCGTCGCCGACATGGTTGCCCTTCGTTTCCGCATCGCTGCGAGTTTCAAAAATCGCTTCGTTCGGACATTCGGGTAGGCAGGCTCCACAAGAAATACATTCGTCGGTAATCAGCAGTGCCATGACCCTCGCCTCCTTCTCACTACAGCTACGAACCAGGTTGACAAGATTGCGGCGCCACGACATAGTGCGTGACGCTAATAAGGCGTCATTCTATTCTGCGACTCTTTTCCAAGTCAACAGAACGGCGTCCGTGCATAAGGCCTAGATCCCCTGTTATTATGGGCCTTTGGGCCCAGATTGCGTTTGCCAGAGAGACAGGTTAACGGTGACCGCCACCGAACGGGATCAGAAGAAAAAGCGGATCGTTTTGATGATCCTGCTTGCCGTGCTGCTCATGAGCGTCTCCATGTTCCTCGTGCAGCGCGACGATGCGAAAACCATTATCGTGACGTTTCCCAATGGTACGCAGATCGAGGCAGAAGTCGCTGATACGCCCGAGAAGCTGCTTTTCGGATTGGCATTTCAGGAAGCATTGCCCTCGAATGGGGGAATGATCTATATCTTTGAGTCTACTGGACACCATCGCGTGACCACCAAAGCCTACCGATTTCCTGTCGACATGATATGGGTCGACGAAAGTCGACACATCGTCTCCGTGATGGAGAATGTCCAGCCTTGCCAGCAGGGGACTTGTCCATGGCATGGGTCGACTTCCGATGACGTGCGGTACCTGATCCAAACTGAGGCGGGTTTCGTCCAGCGACAGGCCTTGACCATTGGCGGCGAGTTGAAATACACCCTGCATATGTAAGCGACGGGTGTCGCGTCGAGCCAATCCACGACCGGAGGCAAGTTTGGCGATTGAAGGGTTTCAATTAGTCGCGAAGGTCGAAGACCTGCCTGCGGGCCGATCCAAAGTTGTCACGCTCAACAACCGTACCATCGCCTTGTTCAACATCGAGGGGAAGGTCTATGCCATACATAACCTCTGTCCGCACGAGGGCGGTCCGTTGAATGAAGGCCGAGTGAAGGGGTTCGTTGTCTCGTGCCCCTGGCATGACCTCGCGTTCGATATCAGGAATGGCCAGGGCACCGATGGAGGAGGGTATTGTGTCGGCAGTTACGAAGTACGTGTCGAGGGCGACGAGATCTATGTCGGTCCGCGACGGAAAAGCTAGCACCTTTGAAGAACGGATGATATGGACGCTACGGAGGGGTTACCGGGCGACGGCAAAATGGTCGATGCCACACTCGATCAACCGATCGAAATCCATCTCTGGGAAGATCGGACGAGAGGGGAACTCTGGATTCCCAGTTATGACCCGTCTGCGTTAGCCTTACTCGGTGACGACTACGTCAGGGTGGCCGGTAACAATGCTGTCGATAACGGTCAACGCACCTTTGAATTCAAGGCGATGAAACCCGGAACCTTCACGATACTCTTCGAAAAACGCATGGGATGGAAGTATACGGCCGAGGACCGGCGCGTCTTTCATGTCACCGTTTCGTCAAACGCGAGGGCATGATCGTGCCCGAGACGGCATTTCTCAATGGACGGTTCCTTCCGTTGGCAGAGGCGACGATCTCGATCGAAGATCGTGGCTTCCAATTTGGGGACGGAGTCTATGAAGTCATCAGGACCTATCGAGGGCAACCCTTCAAGCTGAATGCGCATTTGGCTCGGTTGGATCGCAGCGCCCAAGCCATTGACCTCCGGCAGCCATTTTCATCTGACCAGTGGGCTGACTATGTGAAGGAAGGTCTGCGTCTGGCTGCCTTTCCGGAAGCAAAAATCTATGTGCAGATTACGAGAGGGACGGCGCCACGTGACCATGCCTATGCGCCGGATCTTCAACCGACCGTACTGATGACGATTCGAGAGCTGCAGCCCCTGAATGCCGGCATCCAAGCCAACGGCGTTGCCGTCATAACAATGAAAGATATCCGCTGGGGTCGTTGCGACATCAAGAGCATTAATCTTCTCGCCAACGTACTGGCTCGCCAGCAGGCCAAAGACCGCGGAGTGTTTGAGGCAATCCTCGTACGCGATGGCCAGGTGACGGAGGGCGCAGTCAGCAATGTATTTATTGTGCGGGACCGGAATCTCTTCACCGCTCCCGAAGGTGCCTGGATTCTCTCAGGAGTGACACGTGAGGTCGTGCTGGATTTGGCCAGGCACGAAGGGCTCACGGTGCAGGAGCGATACTGCTCTGAGCAAGAGTTGCTCGAAGCGACGGAGGTTTTTTTAACCGGCACGACTGTCGAAATCCTGGCCGTCGTGCAAATTGATGGCAAACCGATCGGAAGGGGACAACCGGGCCCGGTGACACTGAGTCTGGCCAAGCGTTTTCTCGGCAAAACCCGATAATGGGTCTCTTGCTTTGACAAGGGTGACATGGTATTGTGCCACCTCTGCAAAGTGGGCTCAGGCCCACTTTTTTGTTTGAACGCGGACAGAAACATCAAGGGAAGCGGGGCTAGGGGTGCTGGTGAAGGAGTCCCGACCGGTCGTCGATCGCATCAGCGAGGCAGTGTCCCCCATCCTATGGACGTTGGGCCTCGAATTGGCGGATGTCGTATGCGTGGGGCAAGGGTCCCGTTCGGTCGTGCGGGTCTTCATCGATAAACCGGAAGGGGTCACGTTGGAGGATTGCGAGCGCGCACACAAGGCGCTCGGTCCCGCGCTCGATGTGGCCGATCCTTTTCCCCATGCCTATACGCTGGAAGTCTCCTCTCCGGGGCTTGACCGGCCTTTCAAACGGCTTCAGGACTATCGTCGGGCGATCGGAAAACGAGTTACGCTGAAGCTCCGAGAACCCTTCGCCGGACAATGGCGCCTGGTGGGAACATTGACCGACGTCGCGGATCAGACGGTGACGCTGGCGGTTGACGATCGACCGTCCGTTCGTGCGGTGACGCTGGAGCAACGGTTAATTGCGGAGGCCAAGCGGGCCGTGACGTGGTAAGCATGGGGGGTGTTCGAGTGGAGAGCGAAACATGAACCGAGAATTGATTTCCGTCATTGATGAAATCGGCCGCCAGAAGGGAATCGACAAGACGAAGGTCATTGGAGCGATCGAGGCGGCGTTGCAGACTGCGGCCAAAAAGCGCTTCGGACAGGCGGAAAATATCCAGGTTGAAATCGACTCCAAGACCGGAGAAATTTCCGTGGTCTCCAAGAAAGTCATTGTCGAGTCGGTCAGCAATCCGAAAGCCGAGATCTCTCTTAAGGAGGCTCGGGCCTACGACAGCGAGGCGGAAATCGGAGACGAGATAGGTTCGCTGATCGAAATGGATGAGCTCGGACGCATCGCAGCCCAGACGGCTAAGCAAGTCATTTTTCAAAAGGTCCGGGAGGCGGAATGGGAAGCGGTCCAGAAAGAGTATTCCACCAGGCAGGGGGATCTGGTGAATGGCATTATCCTCGGTATGGAGCGTCGCAATTACCTGGTCGATTTAGGCAAAACGGAGGCCATTCTTCCTATCCAAGAACAGATTCCGCGTGAGACCTACCGCCGCGGCGACCGTGTCAAAGCCATGTTATTGGAAGTTCGGCGGACGCCGAAAGATGTGCAGGTCATTCTGACACGCAGCCATCCCCAATTCGTCTCGAAGCTGTTCGAGTTGGAAGTGCCTGAGGTCATGGAAAAGATTGTCGAGATCAAGGCGGTCGTACGGGAGCCTGGCGATCGCACGAAGATTGCGGTCACCTCACGAGAAAAGGCTGTGGACCCTGTGGGCGCCTGCGTGGGAATCAAAGGCTCGCGTGTCCAGGCAGTCGTGCGCGAGCTGCGAGGAGAAAAAATCGATATCATCACGTGGACATCGGATCCACGCGTGTTTATCGCCGAAGCATTAAACCCCGCAACCATCGAAAAGGTTGGCGTGGACGAGGAAAAAAAATCCGCTCTGGTCGTGGTTGCGGATTCCCAACTGTCTTTGGCGATCGGCAAGAACGGCCAAAATGTGCGGCTTGCAGCCCGCTTGACCGGCTGGAAAATCGATATCATCAGCGCCACAGAGTACGAAAAAGAAAAGGCTGAGCGGGATAAAGAAATCAAGGCGGCGCTCGCGGAAGAAGCGGAGGCGCAACGGCAACAGGAAGAAGCACGTCAACAGGAAAAGGCCCAGCAAGAGGCGGAAGGGTAGTAAATTTACTTGTATGCGCGTGTATGAACTGGCGAAACAGCTTGGGATGGAGAACCGGGATTTGATTCCTGAGCTCAAGCGATTGGGAATTACCGTAGCGTCCCACAGCAGCGCCCTGGAACCGGAGGCGGTGCAAAAAGCACTCGAAAAGCTTGCCTCGAAGCACAAGACATCGGCCAAGGGAGTCGGGCGATCCGGCGAGTCCGATGCAGGACGGCAGAAGGAGACCGACGGAGTCCACTCTCCGGCCGGTGCGAAAGCGGGAGTTCATCCTGCGGCGGCGGACGACTCCAAACCGGATAAGCGCCGGATTCTGATTAAACGAAAACGAGATGAGGCGCCGTCCGAGGAGCTTGCCCCGCTCGGACACGAACCGCTTGTTGCACATTCAGCCGAACCTCCCGCAGTCACGGTGTCGCCGCTCCATGCGCCGTCGGAAGGTCCGGTGGTTCATCACGAACCGCACGCTTCCGGAATGACGGCAACGACCGAGCCGCCAGCGGCAACCAAGCAGGCCCCTGCCGTGACCCCCGAAAACTTGACGGGTAAGAAGAAAGCCCTAGAAGAACTTCAAGCTGAGGGGCTGAAGGATAAGCTCAAAAAAGTTCGAAAGCCTGGACGCGTTCGAGAAGAGGATGAAGTGCGGGTGCGTGATGACGCGGCTCGTTGGCAGGATCTTCGGGCCATCCCGGTTCAGCGGCGTGAGGATCGCAGCAAGCACGTGCATCATAGTACGCCGGCCGAAATAACCAAGCCTCGCAAAAAGAGCGTCAAACTTACCCCGGGAATGACCGTCAAAGAGTTTGCCGAAATGATCGGCCAGCGACCAGCCGACATCGTGCGGAAATTGATGGATATGGGCCAGATGTTGACATTCAATCAGCCAATGCACGTCGAGGCGGCGTCAATGATTGCAGAAGAGGGCGGATTCAAAATCGAGATCTCGGTTGAAAAAGCGGGAGACGAGCTGCTCGAAGATATCATTCAAGTTCAGGGTGAAGCGCGTCCCGAGCCTCGGCCGCCGGTAGTGACGATCATGGGGCACGTCGACCACGGCAAAACGTCGCTGTTAGATGCCATTCGAGAGACCAAAGTTGCGGAAGGCGAGGCCGGCGGGATTACTCAGCACATCGGCGCCTACACGGTCACGGTCCACGGAAAACAGGTCACGTTTCTCGATACGCCGGGCCATGAAGCATTCACGGCGATGCGTGCGCGTGGAGCCAAGGTCACCGATATCGTCATCTTGGTGGTCGCTGCTGATGACGGTGTCATGCCGCAGACGGTGGAAGCGATTCATCACGCCAAAGCGGCCGGCGTGCCGCTGATTGTGGCGATGAACAAAATCGATAAACCCAGTGCCAACCCGGACCGTGTGCGCAATGCTCTTTCCGAGCACGGGTTGATCTCAGAGGCCTGGGGCGGCGACACGATCATGGTCGAAGTGTCAGCCAAACAAAAAACGGGCCTGGATCAGTTGTTGGAAATGATTCTGTTGCAGGCGGAAGTGTTGGAGTTGAAGGCGGACCCGCATCAACTCGCCAAGGGCACCGTTGTGGAAGCCAAGCTCGAACGGGGGCGTGGGCCAGTAGCCACTGTCCTTGTGCAGAGCGGTACGCTGCATGTGGGCGACGTATTCGTCGTCGGTGCTTTCAGCGGCAAAGTTCGTGCGTTGATCAACCACACCGGATCCAAGGTTCAACAGGCCGGGCCATCGGTTCCGGTCGAGGTGATTGGTTTGCCAGGCGTGCCCTCCGCAGGCGACGTATTCCAAGCGGTCAAGGATGAACGCATCGCTCGTGAGATCGCCGAAGATCGAGCGCGCAAACAACGGGCCGCAGAATTGGCCGGTGCCGGAAAGGTGTCGCTCGACGATCTCTTCGCCAAGATCCAGGAAGGGTCCGTCAAGGAGTTGTCGCTGGTCATCAAGGCAGACGTGCAAGGGTCTTCGGAAGCGCTGGCCGCCGCCATTGAAAAGTTGCCCACAGAAGTGGTGAAAATTCGCGTGATCCATAACGGCGTAGGCGGGATTACCGAATCAGATGTGCTCTTGGCGGCGGCGTCCAACGCCATTATCATTGGATTCAACATCAGGCCAGAACCCAAAGCGTCAGATCTCGCCGAGAAAGAACACGTCGACGTCCGGCTCTACACGATTATTTACAATGCTTTGAACGATATCAAAGCGGCGATGGAAGGGCTGCTGGAACCGACGCTCAAAGAGCGCGTGCTCGGCCGGGCCGAAGTCCGGCAGGTGTTCACTGTATCCAAGGCCGGCACGATTGCCGGATCTTACGTGATCGATGGGACGATTACCCGGGCAAGTGCGGGCGTTCGGGTGATTCGTGACAATGTCGTGGTGTATCAGGGAAGGCTAGGATCGCTCCGTCGTTTCAAGGACGACGTTCGTGAAGTGCAGCAAGGCTACGAGTGCGGTATCGCTGTCGAGAATTTCAGCGATATCAAAAGTGGTGACGTCATCGAGGCCTACGCCATCGATAAGATTGCGGCAAAGCTATGATCAGGATGGTGAAAAGTTTTGCCCGCTGTGTGCATCCGGTGTCGAGAGGCGTAGCGCTCCAAACGATCTATGCCCCGCGGGGCCGGCGTGACATTTTGGACCTACCGTCCGCCAGTGCGCTGCCGGCAGTCCTGACACGATAGATCGTGAGCGTCGTTGTCGGACTGTGTACAATCGAGCTCTTTCTTGGCGACAGTCAATCGCTGAAAGACAAGCGGCAGATTCTTTCGAGTCTCAAAGATCGACTGCGACAGAAATTCAACCTGTCGGTGGCTGAAATCGACGCCCAGGATCTATGGCAAAAGGGAGTGCTCGCATTTGCTTGTGTGGCGAACGACGGCCGCTATGTGAACCAAGTGTTGGACCAGGCGCAGAACATGATCAAGAGCAATCCGGTCGTCGAGATTGTCCAGTCTCGAGTTGAGTTGTTGTGAGAATGGTCGGTGCCTGTCGGGTCGACAATGGGACGGCCATAAGGAGCTGGGCGATGGCCAAAACAGGTTACAGTCGTGCCGAGCGCGTCGCCGATCAAATTCGCATGGAGGTGGCCGATATCCTTATGCGAAAAATTAAGGATCCGCGCGTCCGCTCAGTGACCGTTACCGACGTGGAACTCACTAATGATCTTCGAATCGCCAGAGTCTTCGTGACAGCGTTGGGGACGGAGGAGGAAACGAAGGATGTCTTCGTCGGTCTGAGCAAGGCCAGCGGGTTCATCCGGAGCGAGTTGGGAAGGCGGTTGACCTTGCGATATTTGCCCGAAGTGGTCTTTCACAGGGATGTCAGTGGCCCACGCGGGGACCGTGTGCTGCAATTGTTGGACGAAATCCAAGACAAGGGTAACGCCCATTCAGGTGAGCATGACGACGCTCGTTCCAGTCAACACCGGTAACGCAATGACCGCTACGGTTCGAGAGTGCGATGTGATGGACGGCGTGCTGGTCGTGCACAAGGAGGCCGGATGGACGTCCCACGACGTCGTGGCTAAAGTCCGGCATCTGTTGGGCGCTACCAAGGTCGGTCACGCAGGCACGCTGGATCCTGCCGCAACAGGCGTACTGCCTGTATTGATCGGAAAGGGCACGCGCATTGCCGAGTATCTCGTGCCTTGGGACAAAGAATACCGTGCTTGTTTGAGGCTTGGCGAAACGACCGATACGCAGGACGCCACCGGAACGGTGCTGCAACGGCAGATGACGGGCGATGTGACGCCGGCCGATGTCGAGAAAGCCATTGGGCGTTTTAGAGGTGAAATCCAACAAATTCCGCCAATGTATTCAGCGGTGAAAGTCCGCGGCGTGCCGTTATACCGGGCTGCCCGTGCCGGCAAGACGATTGCCCGCGAAGCCAGGACGGTGACAATTCATGAATTGGAAGTGCTCACGGTCGAGGGTTGTGACGTCAGCCTCCGTGTGGCCTGCTCAAAGGGGACCTACATCCGCACCCTCTGCGCCGATATCGGGGCCGCATTGGGAGTCGGGGGTCATTTGCGCGCCTTGGAACGAACCCGCGTGGGGCCGCTGACAGTGGAGCGAGCCTTGACCATGGATGTTGTCATTGCCCGCCATGCGCTCGGTCGGCTGGCAGACGATGTGTGGTCCCTCGATGAGATCTTGGGAGCGCTGCCAGCATTCGTTGTGGACCGGCAGACGGCGGATCGGGTGCGCCATGGAGGTCCCGTTGCCTACTCGAGTATAGTGTCGCCCCAAGGCGAAGAGGTTCGGAGGATTGGAAGGACGCCCGTTCGTATCCATGATCAAGGCGGCCGGTTATTGGCGGTTGGGAGGGCACCTCAAACCCGGGGTGATTGGATTGCAATTGAGAAAGTGCTCGTCCATCAGTCAGGATAGTGGAGATGATAAAAAGGAGAGAACTCACATGGCGTTGTTAAAGGCAGCAAAAGCGGAATTGATCAAAGGGTACCGGCAGCATGACACCGATTCCGGGTCTCCGGAGGTACAAATTGCCGTGTTGACCAACCGCATTACCTATTTGACGGAACATTTCAAGCTCCATAAGAAGGATCATCATTCGCGGCGTGGATTGCTGCAGCTTGTCGGTCGCCGCCGGAGACTGTTGGATTATCTACGAGACGTCGATGACGCGCGGTATCGGGCAGTCATCGAGCGATTGGGTATTCGCAAGTAGCCGGGACGCTCTGCTGTTTGCGAGCGTCAACAGCAGGCAACCGTCACACAGGTGAACACTGACATGTGCTCCAATGCATGACGCGATGCGGGCTGGGTGAGTCGTTGGCGATCAGTCAACCCATCCAAACCCATCGCACATCGAAAAGGAGCCCATGTCTGTGGGCATCTGTGGGACATAACACGAGGAGACCATAGATGGCACATGCAGTTGAACTTGATCTGGCCGGGCGCACGCTAAGGCTGGAGACTGGCCGGGTCGCCAAGCAGGCAGACGGCTCGATCTGGGCGTCGTACGGAGACACAGTGATCCTGGCGACTGCGGTCGCATCTCAGAACGCCAAACCTGGCGTCGATTTTCTCCCACTGACTGTCGACTATCAAGAGAAGGCCTACGCCGCCGGGAAAATCCCAGGGGGATACTTCAAACGGGAGGGCCGTCCCTCCGAAAAGGAAGTGCTCACCAGCCGATTGATCGACCGTCCCCTTCGCCCGCTTTTTCCTGAAGGCTACTACTTCGAAACGCAAGTCATTGCGTCAGTGCTGTCGTCCGATCGGACGGGCTCTTCCGACGTCATCGGCATTACCGCCGCGTCGGCGGCTCTAGCCGTGTCCAACATTCCCTTCCTCGGTCCCATCGCCGGCGTCAAAATCGGCCGCGTCAACGGTCAATTCATTGTCAACCCCGATCTTGAAACGTTGAAGGGAAGCGAACTGGATCTCGTCGTGGCCGGGACGGCGGACGCCGTGATGATGGTCGAAGCGGGGGCGAATGAGTTACCGGAAGCGATGATGCTGGCTGCAATCGAGTTGGCTCACAGTGAGATCAAGAAGATTGTCGCGAAGATCAACGAACTGCGGGTGCTGTCGGGTAATAAGCCGAAACGGGTGATCGCCACGGAGGAGATTCCTTCGGATGTGGCGTCTCAAGTCAAGGCATTGGTGGCGCAAGGAATTCGTGATGCGATCATGATTCCCAATAAGACGGCGCGACAGGAGCGCCTGGATCTCATCCTGAGAGACGCCATAGAAAAACTGAAGCAGTCGGATGATCCTAATCGTGAGCGCCATGTGAAGATCGTATTTCATGGCCTCGAATACACGGAAGTGCGTAACATGATTCTCGAGAAAGGTTCCCGAGCAGACGGCCGGGGGCCGGCCGATATTCGTCCCATTACCAGTGAGGTCGGCGTGTTGCCTCGCACGCATGGATCGGCCCTCTTTACCAGAGGTGAAACGCAAAGCTTGGCGGTCGTGACCTTAGGCACTACTGATGACGAGCAACGGATTGACGCGTTGGAAGGGGAGTACACACGGACGTTCATGCTGCATTACAATTTTCCCCCCTTTAGTGTCGGCGAGGCCAGGCCGCTGCGCTCGCCTGGTCGGCGAGAAGTGGGTCATGGGGCGCTGGCGGAACGGGCGCTCAAGCCTGTGATTCCCAACAAGGATCAGTTTCCGTATACGCTGCGTATCGTGTCGGATATTCTCGAGTCAAACGGATCCTCGTCGATGGCGACGGTCTGCGGAGGCACACTGGCAATGATGGATGCTGGCGTGCCGATTAAGGAGCCGGTTGCGGGAATAGCCATGGGGCTGATCAAGGAAGAAGACCGTGTCATGATCTTATCTGATATCTTGGGGCTCGAGGATCACCTTGGCGATATGGACTTCAAGGTGTGTGGCACTAAACGCGGCGTGACCGCCCTTCAAATGGACATCAAGATCGGCGGCATCACGCCGGCCCTGATGCATCAGGCGTTGGAACAGGCGAAGGCCGGCCGGCTGCACATTCTCAGCTGTATGCAAAAGGCTCTCGAAGTGCCGCGTACCAATATGTCGGCGTTTGCGCCGCGCATTTACACTATGAAGGTAAAGCAGGACAAAATCCGCGAAGTCATCGGTCCGGGCGGAAAAACCATCCGCGGCATCCAGGCTGATTGTGGAGTCAAGATCAACATCGAGGATAGCGGCATCGTCACGATTGCATCGGTTGACGGCGCGTCGCTCGAAAAAGCCAAAGAGATGGTCAATCGCATCGTCGAAGAAGTGGAAATCGGCAAGACGTACCTGGGCACGGTGCGAAAGATTATGGATTTCGGCGCTTTCGTCGAAGTGTTGCCTGGAACCGACGGGTTGGTACACATCTCTCAATTGGCCCACCACCGGGTCAAATCGGTGGCGGACGAAGTGGCGGAAGGTGATCAGATCCTCGTGAAGGTCCTGGAAATCGATCGCCAGGGCAAGATTCGCCTCAGTCGCAAGGAAACAATGCCGGCTCCAACTGGAGCCGGAACAAAAGAGCAAACTTCCGGGTAAGCATCTTGTACCGCAAGCTCGTACTCGACAACGGCATGCGGGTGGTGACTGAGCGGATTCCGACGCTCAAGTCCGTGACCGTGGGCATCTGGGTCAACACCGGGTCGCGAGACGAGCAGCCTGCTCAAGCCGGCTACTCCCATTTCATCGAGCACATGTTCTTCAAAGGGACGCGCTCCCGCTCCGCAAGCGAAATCTCACGGGAGATCGACGGCTTGGGGGGTGAGATGAATGCGTTCACGACGCGCGAGACGACGACGTTTTACGTCAAGGTTCTCGACCAGCAGCTCCAGCAGGCGCTCGAATTGTTGGCCGATCTCTTTCATCACTCCCGTTTCGATTCGAAAGAAGTGGAGAAAGAGAAGCAGGTCGTCTTGGAAGAGATTCGGATGGTCCAGGACGACCCCGAAGATTTGGTGCAGGAACTGCATACCGGTCAGGTATTGGGAAGGCATCCGCTGGGGCGATCGATTCTTGGTCGGGAAGATACCATTCAAAGCCTCAGGCGACCGGACCTGCTGGGGTACATCGATGCACATTACGATCCCAGCCAGATAGTCATTGCCATTGCCGGTAGCTTTGATCAGGCAACGGTTGAACGGCTCGTTCAGCGATATTTTGGAAAACGAAAGCCGGTCAATGGATCGTTGAGATCACCGCGCCGCCCCCCGGACGTGCGTGGGGGCGTCCTCGCCAAGAAGAAGCCACTTGAACAGGTGCATCTATGTCTCGGGCTCAAAGGCGTCGCCGCCGGTCATCGTGACCGCTATGCCGTCTATGCTCTGAACAGTGTCTTGGGCGGAAGTATGAGTTCGCGGTTGTTCCAAGAGGTACGAGAGAAGCGAGGTCTGGCGTACTCGATCTATTCCTTTCTTTCCGGATACTCGGACGTCGGAACCATCACCGTGTATGCGGCGACCAGGCCCAAAGAAGTGGAGCGGGTCGTCGACCTCGTGTGCAGAGAAATCACACGGATGCACAAGCATGGTATCGATCGCAAGGAACTTGAGCGCGCGAAAAACCAAATGAAAGGCAGCCTCATGCTCAGCCTGGAAAGTTCACACAGCCGAATGAGCAAGCTGGCAAAAGACGAGCTGATCTATGGCAGACGCACCTCGCTGGAAGAAATGCTGGCGCATATCGATCGAGTTACTTCCGAGCAAGTCTCGGCCGTGGGTCAACAACTATTCGTGCTTGATCATCTGGCAATCACCGCGTTGGGTCCCGTGTCCCCCCGCGCCTTGCAGGCGTACAGATGAGAATTTTCTAATAGATCCTTCCAATCCGCCGTTCTCGTTCAAAGTGAATTCCGCGGGTAAAATATCATAAGCTATTGTATATTTTGCAAAAAATAGGAAACAGGTCCGGATATCCACAGGGCAAACATTTCCTTGACTCGATTCCGTAATTTTCAGTACGATGCCCTCGTTTTTACTTGAAGACTCTTCCATCGACGACGTGCGGCGTGAGAGCCAAACAAAAGGAGGTGGCAAAAGTCCCGCTCTCCTGACTGCCGAATCGTCACAATCGCGTTTTCGCATTCATCGTACTTTAACGACCGTGTTTATTTTCTGTAGGTTATTTTCATGAAGGAGGGATTTGAGATGAAAAGGGTCGTACTTCTAGCCGCAGTTGCAGTGTGCTCTGTGCTCGGCTTGCTGACGGCTGAGTTTACCGTCGCCGCGGATGCACCGGGCGGTCCGTCGGGCCCGACCGACATCATCGTCGGAGGAAAGCCGCTCAAGGGTGAAGTCACGAAGACTCTCAAGGGTCGTGTGTGGTCCCAATGGGCCGACAATCCGGACGGTGAACTTCTTTTCGGCATTCAATACTGGAATACCGGCGAGCCAGCTTCGGGTACACCCGCAGGCCGTTCGTCGACCGACCTCGATGTGAAGCCGCCCGATCCGCTGTTCGTCTGCTGCGCTTGGGGATTCACCGGTGGAACGGACAGGAACAATCCCTACGCCGGTTGGTATCACGCGGCGACGACGGTTCGTCTAGCAGTGAAGGACAAGGCTTTAATGGACCAGATCATCAAGGCGTCTCAGGAATTGGTCGCGATGGAAGTGAGCCTGGATGGCCGGACCATCACCGGTTTTAAAGTCATCAAGTAATCGACTTCGACAAGTTATCATTCTTTCATGCTGTTGAAGGAGGATGCGATTATGAAGTTTTATATGAAAGGCTGGGCCCTGGTGGCCGCCGTCGCGCTGGTGGTTTCCATAGCCTCCACCGCCATGGCCATCGAATCGTTTCAGGAACGTTTTGAGTGGGGCGACATGAGCAAGCCCACGACACTGCAAGGGCGTGTGATCGTGCTCGACCACTATGACGAAGCTGTCTGGATCAACGTTGCGGTCTTCGGGGGCAACGCAGAGAGTGGTCTCTACTGGCAGAAGGTGCATCCGGGTAAGAATCTTAAATTTTATGCGGACAAAGGCGCCTGGGAAGAATTGAAGAAAATGGGACGTCCACACGCAGGCCCCGCGGCGGCTAAAGAAGTGCCTCCCGGCAGCACGACGGATTTGATCGAGTTCACAGCGGTCGAGACGGAGCAGAATCACCGGGTGATTCAGTCCGTGAAGAAGCTCCCGGAAATCGCCGGTGCCCCTGGCAAGACCATGAGTATCTCGGCGCTTCGCTTGAAGGAATGTGCGGGAAAGAATGAAATGGATGCGTCGTGCTATGCGGCCAAGCAGCAGTTGAACACTTCTCCTAAGACGCCGGATGGCGCGCAGATGCCCATGCAGTACGATGTCCTGACACCGGACAAGAAGCCGCTCGGCGGCCTGATCCCTTGGACGGCCAAGTACAATACCGGTAAGTAGGTCGGTTCGAAGCATAGACGAGAAGGCGGTGGCTCGAAAGGGCTGCCGCCTTTTTATTTGGTTTCAGGTTATTAAGCCGGATTTCTCACCCCCAGCGCACAGGGTGCGACTTGCCCCAAGCCGCGTTCTCGCGTCGCTCAAGCTCTCAACGCAGGAAAGGAAGACGTCTCGGCCTGTGGCTTTGCTTGGGCCATTGCGCGTGTGGCGCGCCGGAGCGAAACAAGGCTTCGACAGCCTTGAGCGTACTTTCAATGAGAATCGGCGGCGCGCTTTTGAAGTTCAGCTAAGCGGTTGAGGGCATCGAGCGGGGTCATGGAAAACAGGTCGATCTGCCTGACTTCATCGATGAGCGGATGTGGTTGAGGATTGCGAGGCGGGCTCTCGAGTGCAACACGACGAGATTCCCGCGAGGGATCCGGCTGTTCCAATTGTTCCAGCACTTCCTGCGCTCGAGCGATGACGGGATCAGGTAGTCCGGCCAGTTTGGCCACATGGATGCCGTAGCTCCGATCCGCCCCGCCGGGCAGAATCTTCCGCAGGAAGACGACATCTCCATCACGTTCTTGCACCGCAACTCGGTAATTGCGGATCCCTTCGCGTAAGGTTTCAAGTTGTGTCATTTCATGGTAGTGCGTAGCAAACAGCGTTCGTGCTCCCAAATGGTCACGTGCGTGGATGTACTCGGCGATTGCCCAGGCGATGCTCAAGCCGTCGTAGGTGCTCGTCCCCCGCCCTATCTCATCCAAGAGAATCAGGCTCTGCCGGCTGGCGCAGTTCAGAATCTGCGCGCTTTCCAGCATTTCCACCATGAACGTGCTTCGGCCGGCGGCGAGATTGTCGGAAGCACCGACTCTGGTAAAAATTCTGTCTACAATGCCTATATGCGCTTCGGTTGCCGGCACGAAGCTGCCAATTTGCGCGAGGAGGACTATCAGCGCGACTTGCCGCAAATAGGTGCTCTTACCAGCCATGTTCGGCCCGGTCAGAATAATCAAGCGGTTGCTGTCTTGATCCAGAACCGTATCGTTGGGAACGAACGATCGATCAATCGCGAGTTGTTCGACTACCGGATGACGGCCATTTTTAATATGGAGCACCCCAGACTCATCGATGGCCGGCCGGACGTACCGTTGCAAGGCTGCGGTCTCAGCGAGGCCGGCGAGGACATCGATTAGTGCCAGGGATTGTGCCATGGCTTGCAGCCGAACTCCCTCCTGTGCGATCCGCTGTCGCACATGAACGAACGTTTCCTCCTCCAGCGCCACCAGCTTCGTTTCGGCCCCGCTTACTCGTTCCTCCAATTCCTTGAGGCCGGCTGTCATGAACCGTTCGGCATTGACCAATGTCTGCTTGCGTATAAAATCGGAGGGCACCTTTGAAAGATTGGCCTTGGTGACCTCAATGTAATAGCCGAACACGTGGTTGTAGCGGATCTTCAGAGAGTCGATGCCCGTGCGCTCGCGTTCCTTCTGCTCCAATGCAGTGATCCAGCCCTTGCCTTCCGTCCGTGCTTTTCGCAGTTCGTCGACACCAGGGTGATATCCGGGACGGATGATGCCTCCGTCCCGTAACGAGAGTGGAGCATCCGGATCAATGGCCTGTTCGATGAGGTCATAGAGATCGCGACAGTCGTCCCATTGATCGCGCCGTTCGGCGAGGAGGGTGGATCGACAGAACTCAAGCTGCTGACGGACAGCCGGAAGAGCGCCCAAGGAGTGTTTTAAGGCTAGCAATTCTCTCGGCCCTGCCATGGCGAGCGTCACTCGGGTGCTCAAGCGTGCAATGTCCTGTACGGTTCGTAGCGCCGCACGGATGGCCACACGCTCGCTGATCCGTTCCTTGAGCTCGTCCACTCCATCCAGCCTTGCGTCAATCGCATGACAATCGGTCAGCGGTCTCAAGAGCCAGTCGCGAAGCAGCCGGCTTCCCATCGCCGTAGCGGTGCGGTCCAGCACGGAGAACAACGTCGTATGGCGACCACTGCTCGACTCCTCTGCAAGGGAACGAACCAATTCCAGATTTCGAATCGTCGCTCCGTCCAGATGCATGGCATCGCCGCTGTTGCGGCGCTGGAGGCGCCGAACATGCGCTGGAGAAGCAGCGGGCTGTGTCTCCCGGAAATAGCGCCAGACAGCACCGGCTGCGCCAAGACCTGCCGTGGTGTCGTGGCATCCGAATCCGTCGAGCGACTGAACGCCGAAGTGGCTTTGCAGCAATCGCGCCGCTTCTTCATGATCGAACCAGGCCTGGTCGCGGGCGCAGAGTCTCGTGCCTTGAAGTTGCGAGATAGCCAGGGTCACGACCGCGTCCGATTCCTGATGAAGTAATTCTCTCGGTTGGAGGCGAGCCAGCTCATCGGTGACCTGTTGGCCGTCGCCTTCCCATTCCATCATCCAGAAATCTCCGGTCGTGACATCCAACGCGGCCAAGCCCACACGCGCGGCTCCCCCGGAGGTCCGCCGTGGCGCCCGGGTGACGGCTGCGAGGAAATTCGACTCGGCGGGATTCAAGAATTCGGTATCAACCAGAGTGCCGGGTGTATAGAGGCGCACGACCTCTCGACGCACGAGACCCTTGGCCGCTTTCGGGTCTTCCACCTGCTCGCAGAGAGCGACGGTGCGCCCGGCCTTCAATAGTTTTGCTATGTAGCCTTGAGCGGCGTGGTAAGGAACGCCGCAGAGGGGAACGGGATCGGCGCTGGACTTGTCTCGCGACGTCAAGGCAATGGACAGGAGCTTTGAAGCATCCTGAGCATCCTCATAAAACATTTCATAAAAGTCCCCGACGCGGAAAAAGAGGATGCTTTCAGCATAACCGCGTTTGATCTCGCGGTACTGCCGCATCAGCGGGGTCGTTTCTTCCTCACTCATCGACGCCTTCCCGTTGCTGCAAATCCCCGGGCACGGGCGGTGTGGTTCGGCCCGTGAGTTTTTCCAACGAGTGCCGAAGTCGTTCCAGGTCCACCTCGGCTTCCTGCAGCGCCTTGGTTTTTCGGCGGAGTTCGATGCGGCCTTTCACCCAGGGAGGGAACAGAAGGATGAGGGATACCAAAAGGCCAATTCCGAACCCTGCCAAAATGGGCTTGTAGATCGGCGTGGAGGCCTCGAACAATCCGAAGAAATAGCGGAGCGTGACTTCCTGTTCCTGATTTTGAAGAAAAAAGGCTAGGCACAACAAAAACAGCGTGCCGACGAGGATCACGCGAATCATCGGGAGGACTGTCCTCTTGCGATGGCCGAACGGGGCCGTCCGGAGCGAGGACCTCTGGATGGGCGCTTCGATCTCGTGCGGGCCAGCAGGGCAGCCGACAGCGGTCCGGTAGCCATGAGTCTGATACTTCTACTCTGAACCGTTCGATGGCGCAACTGCATTTCAAGACGGTCTGAAGGGAGAATGCCAGGAGCCTTATCGGCCCATTCGATCACGACCACCGTCGATCCTGAGAGATAATCATCGAGTCCGATTGATTCCACCTCTTTCCGGGAACCGAGTCGGTATAGATCAACGTGCGCGAGCGGCAATCGTCCACGGTACTCGTGGAGAAGCACGAATGTCGGGCTGGTCACGGCGCTAGATGTGGCGCCGAGGCCGGCAGCAATTCCGCGAACAAGCGCGGTCTTCCCAGATCCCAATGGTCCGTAAAGCGCCAGTGATTCGCCTCCCTGCAGCGCTGAACCAATCGCGCGTCCCAGGCGATCGGTGTGCCGCGGTGAAGGTAAGACCAATTGCCATACGCGATCGGAGCTTCCAGACTTTCGTTTACTCGCTGACGGCTTGTAATGCATACGGAATGTGTTCGATCAAATCGCCGGCAATCATGCCTGCCGATCCCAAGTGCTCGGCTGCAAGGTCTCCCGCCTTGCCGTGCAGATAGGTCGCCGCGCAGGCCGCTTCCCAGGACGGGAGGCCTTGAGCCAGAAGGCCGACGAGCATGCCCGTCAACACATCTCCCGTTCCAGCGGTGGCCATGCCTGGATTGCCTGTTGGACAGATCGCGAGAAGGCCATCCGGACGCGCAATCACGGTTCGCGCACCCTTTAACACCAAATATACTCCGCGTTCGCGAGCAAAACGTGCGGCGGTACCCAGGCGGTCGGCATTCACGCTCTGTGAAGTAGCGTCCGGCTCCAACCTCGCCATTTCACCAGGATGGGGAGTGAGAACGGGAGGGATTTTGCACGCGGTCAGCAGTGACGCACGACTCGCCAGCGCGTTCAAAGCGTCGGCATCCAGCACGGAAGGCCGGTCAAGGTGTTTCATCAAGGACTGGACGAGCTCAACGGTTTCAGGATGAGTCGAGAGTCCCGGCCCAATGGCGATCGCCGAACGGGCTTGCAGGAAGGCGAGTATCCGATCGACGCCGGCACGACTGAGGGTGCGAGCTTTTGTCTCGGGAAGAGGCAGCGTCATGGCTTCCAGGAGTTTAGCCTCCAAAATGTCATTCACACTGGCCGGCACGCCGACGGTGACTAAGCCGGTTCCAACGCGGAGCGCCCCCCTTGCGGCGAGCGCTGCCGCGCCGGTTTTCCCGACTGAGCCCGCGAGGATACCTGCATGGCCGAATGTGCCCTTGTGCGATGAAGCAGGCCGCTCAGGAAGCGCCTCCCTCACCATTTCTTTTGTCACGAGCAGTGTCCGGCTGTCGATCTCGTCCACAAATGCGGCTGGAATTCCAATGTCGACGACATGAACCGAGCCTGCATGATCGATCCCCGCACCCAGATAAAAGCCATACTTCGGCAATCCGAATGATACGGTAGCTGTCGCACGAACGGCCTGCCCCAAGACGGCGCCCGTGTCCGCAGCAATCCCGGACGGGATGTCGACGGCAATGACGGGTTTCCCCGCTCGGTTCATCATCAGGATAGCCTCGCCATAGGCGCCGGTAACGGCAGTGGAGAGGCCGGTCCCAAGCAACGCATCCACAATGATGTCACTTGTCTTGAGGATCGATTCCACCTGCTCCGAGGCCCGGAATGATTTGGTCGCGGAAGGTCCGGCGATGCGCCGCCAGCGTCGAAACATCGCCGCGGCGTCACGACTCAAATCTGTCGCCGTTGACAGTAACAGTACTGTCACTTCGGCTCGATGCTGGCGTAACAGGCGAGCCGCGACAAAGCCATCCCCACCGTTGTTGCCTTTGCCGCAGACGACGGTTAGGCGCTTCCCGCGAAGCGGTCCAAAGCGGCTCAGAATGAAATCGGCCAATCCGGTCCCCGCGCGCTCCATGAGGATCAGACTCGGGACGCGCGCTTCTAGAATGGTTCGGCGATCCAAAGTCTGCATCTGGATGCCGGTGACGATTTTCATGGGTAGCTCAAGCGATCATTGAGGAGAGGGTGCGGCCTTCGGACCAGGGTTAGTCGAGCAGTGCTTTCATCTCACGCACAGCCTGATCCAGGCCGACGAGGACAGCTCGAGCAATAATACTGTGGCCGATATTGTATTCCACGATCTCAGGGACGTGGGTTAAGCGCTTGACATTCTGATAATTCAACCCATGGCCGGCGTTGACACCCATCCCCAGTTTGTAGGCTAGTTTGGCGGCCTGGGTGATGGCTTCAAACTCAGCGTCTGCCTCTTTCGAGCGCTTGGCATTGGCATATCGCCCCGTATGCAACTCTACAAAATCGGCGGCGACCTTGTGCGCTGTTTTGATTTGCCCGAGGTCCGGCTCGATGAACAAGCTGACGGGAATGCCACCGTCATGCATCAATGTAATGATCTGCTGCACGCGTTCCTTATGAACGAGCACGTCCAGTCCGCCTTCAGTCGTCAATTCTTGACGCTTCTCCGGCACAAGAGTCACGAGATCCGGCTTCAGGGCTAGAGCAATCTTGGCCATGGCTTCATCGGCAGCCATTTCCATATCGAGTTTTGTCCTGATGATTTCCCTCAGCAGGTGAAGATCACGATCTTGAATATGGCGGCGATCTTCTCTCAAATGAACGACGATACCGTCGGCGCCCGCTAACTCCACAAGCACGGCTGCGGCCAGTGGATCGGGATCCTGCCCGCCGCGGGCTTGCCGAAGAGTGGCCACGTGATCAATGTTCACACCGAGCCGGGCCACAACCCTCCCGTTGAAGTCATCTGGTGAGGAGCGTCACAGGCAGAACAATACGAATGGTGCGGATGCCGATGTTGTAACAGAAAGCCGTCTAGAGGGGCAAGGCTGCCTGAAGGCGATCGGGTAAGTCTTGCTCACAAGACGCGTTTGGAGCGCCCTGCGGAACCCCACAGAATCACAAGATAATTTGACTCAGCGCTTACTCGCAATTACAATAGGCCTCCATCTAACGTCAGAGCGGTTTGTCCTTCCTGGTGAGCCGTTCGCCAGCAGCAGCCATGGGATTGTCAGATAATTTTTACCGGCTCAAGCGGCTCCCGCCCTACGTGTTCGCTCAGGTACAAAGCCTGAAGTTGGAAGCGCGGCATCGTGGCGAGGATATCATCGACTTCGGAATGGGCAATCCCGACCAACCCACGCCGACTCATATCGTAGACAAAATGATCGAGGCCGCGAGGAAAGGTAAGAATCACCGTTATTCGGCCTCACGAGGCATCACCAAACTCCGTCACGCCATTGCTGGCTGGTACCAGCGTAACTATGATGTCGATCTCGACCCGGAGACGGAAGCGATCGTGACGATTGGATCCAAAGAAGGTCTCGCCCATTTGTCGCTGGCAATGATCGGTCCGGGAGACGTTGTGCTAACGCCGACACCGACCTATCCCATCCACATGTACAGCTTTGTGATCGCCGGAGGGGAAGTGCGCGGGATTGAATTGAGGCAGGATAGTGATTTCTTTGATGATCTCCAACGCGTCTACCGCCAGACCTTTCCCCGGCCGAGGATTCTCGTCATCAATTTTCCGCATAATCCGACCACGGCCATCGTGGACCTCGAATTCTTCAAGAAGATCGTCGCGTTTGCCAAGGAGCACCACGTCATTGTCATTCATGACCTGGCTTACGCCGATCTTGTGTTCGACGGCTATCGGGCGCCAAGCTTCTTGCAAGTGCCTGGCGCGAAAGACGTGGGCGTCGAATTCTATACTCTGTCGAAAGCCTACAATATGCCGGGGTGGCGGGTCGGATTTTGTGTCGGCAATCGCGAGGTCGTTGGAGCGCTAGCCAAAATCAAGAGTTATCTGGACTATGGCATTTTTCAGCCACTGCAGATTGCCAGTGTCATTGCCTTGAACGGTCCGCAGGACTGTGTGAAGGAAACGGTTCAACGCTATCAAAAACGCCGTGACGTTCTTGTGGGAGGACTTAACCGCATCGGCTGGAACGTGAACAAGCCGCTCGCGACCATGTTTGTGTGGGCGAGGATTCCACTGCCGTATCGCCATATGGGGTCGCTCGAATTTTCCAAGTTATTGCTGCGAGAGGCCAAAGTCGCGGTATCGCCCGGCGTTGGCTTCGGAGAAGGCGGCGACGAATACGTGCGCTTCGCGCTTGTTGAAAATGAGCACCGGACCAGACAAGCCGTTCGGGGGATCAGGAAGTCATTGAAGCTCGAAGGAGGCGAGGCGTGATCTCGCGGGTGGGCGTTGGCATCGTCGGCTTTGGCACCGTGGGCTCGGGCGTGGCCAAAATACTCCTTGAGAATGCAGCCCTCATCCGCCGCCGCGTCGGCGTGCCGATCGAGCTGGTTCGAATCGCCGATCTGGACACGACCCGCGACCGCGGCATGGCCCTGCCGGCCGGGGTGTTGGTGAAGGACGCGAAGCAGATATTGGCCGATCCCGCCATCGACATCGTGGTCGAATTAGTGGGAGGATACGATTTCGCCAAGCGCCTCATTCTTGAGGCCATCGACGTTGGGAAAAGCGTGGTCACCGCAAATAAAGCTCTTCTGGCACTTCACGGGGAAGAGATTTTTGCGGCCGCCTCCCGGAAAGGGATTGACATCGGATTTGAGGCCAGCGTCGGAGGTGGAATTCCCGTCATTCATGCGCTCAAGGAAGGGCTGGCGGCCAACTCGATCCAATCCATTTATGGCATTATCAACGGCACGTCGAATTATATTCTCTCCCGCATGACGAACGAGGGGAAGGGGTTTGCCGAAACGTTGGTGGAGGCGCAGAAAGCGGGATATGCGGAGGCCGATCCGGCGTTCGATGTGTCGGGTACAGATAGCGCACACAAACTGGCGATTCTGGTCAACCTGGGGTTCGGCACGCCGGTCAACTTCAAGGATCTCTACACCGAAGGCATCACGCACATCACCGAGTATGACATCGCTTACGCTCGGGAATTTGGCTATACGATCAAGCTGTTAGGCATTGCGAAGCTCGTTGACGGTGAGGTCGAGGCGCGCGTCCATCCCACCATGTTGGGCGAGGAGTCACCGTTGACCAAAATCGAAGGAGTGTACAACGCCATTCAATTGGTGGGCGACGCCGTCGGCGACGTGGTCTTGAGCGGACGGGGAGCGGGGGATCTGGCCGCAGGAAGTGCGGTGGTCAGCGATATCATCGCGGGTGCCCGCAATCTCCTCAAGGGCGCGGCAGGTCGTGTGCCAGCGGCTTCCTTTCAGCCGAATGAGCGGCGACCCCTTCGTATGCGACGGATGGAGGAAATACATTCGCTCTACTACTTGCGTTTCATGGTCACCGATCGTCCGGGTGTATTGGCACAAATTGCAGGCGAATTGGGGCGATATGGCATCAGCATCGCCTCAATGTTACAGAAGGGACGTCGGGAGGGACAGACCGTTCCCATTGTCATCAAGACCCATACGGCAACAGAGCGCGACGTTCAGACCGCGCTCAGTCACATCAATCGGCTGTCGTTCATGTCCGAGCCCACCACTCTCATCCGCATCGAGGGCAAGGACGAATAAGTCATGACTCGCTGGCGCGGCATCATTGCTGAATACC